>Ga0226835_1000173_pt1 | contig 112444 bp, 117 predicted proteins | sample LAC_MetaG_1_FD_163627 | JGI IMG/M metagenome (GOLD analysis project Ga0226835, IMG submission 163627) | Anaerobic ammonium oxidizing microbial communities from anammox membrane bioreactor (MBR) in UC Berkley, California, United States -... | ecosystem: Engineered > Bioreactor > Anaerobic >... | reverse complement strand
CAGCAGGGGTGGGTTCAAACATGGGTCACTTCTCAATGGAAAAACCGCCCAATCCCGGGTCAGTTCTCGGCGGAAATCAACAGCCGGGGAGTTTTCTTGGGCCGCGCGAGGGCGGAGCCCTGAGCCTTTCTTTCGTTCAGGCGCTGAAAGACTTTGTCATCGCATGGTGAGAAGGAATCGAACCCCAGGGGGCCTTACGGGACAGGCTGCGCAGAAACTCTGATGTCGCTGGTCCTACCCGCAAGCGGCGACGTAGCGCGCTTCAATTCAGCTTGGTTCGATCAATGTCCTCGGTCTGACAGAGTGAGGGCCTCTGAGAGCACTTTTCGGAGGTCCCTTACATCATCAAGTCAAGCGCCGCTCCGCCCACGGCTGCCAGTAGCACGACAACCCATGGCGGAGCTTTCCAGGCCATCAGCGCTACGAAGCAAATCAAGGCCAGTGCGAAGTCCGGCATACCGCTGATCGCGCTGGTGAAGACTGGCGAATACAACGCCGCGCCGAGGATGCCGACGACAGCGGCATTGGCACCTTGCATGGCCGACTGCGCCCATGTCGTGCGGTGCAACCGATCCCAGAAGGGCAGCGTTCCGATCAGGATGAGGAAGCCTGGAAGGAAGAGTGCGACAAGAGCGATCGCCGCACCGGCGACGCCATTCGGCGCCGGTCCCATGATCGCCCCGAGCCAGGCAGCGAAAGTGAAGAGGGGTCCCGGCACCGCCTGCGCGGCACCGTAGCCCGCGAGGAAAGCGTCGTCGGACACCCATCCCGGCGTGACGGTTTCGGCACGCAACAGCGGCAGCACCACATGACCGCCGCCGAAGACCAGCGAGCCGGCGCGATAGAAGCTGTCGGCCAGCGCCCAGCCTTGCGCCTGCCCGGCCAGGAACGGCAAGCCAATCAGCAAGGCGGCGAACAGCGCAAAGGCAGCCAGTCCGGCTTTGCGCGAAACCGGCACCGGCAGATGCTTGCCGATCGTGACCTGTCCCTTGCCGAGGGCCAGCCCGGCGATTGTGCCGAGAAGAATGGCGGCCATCATTCCGATCGCGCCCGGCGCCCAGGCGAGCAGGAGAACAGCCGCGACTGCGATCGTGGCACGCTCCCTATCGGGGCAGAGATTCTTTGCCATCCCCCACACGGCCTGGGCGACGATAGCGACGGCAACGATCTTGAGACCATGCAGGACGCCAAGCGCCAGCGGGCTTTCGAGCCGCGTTGCCGTCATAGCGAGCGCGAGAAGGATGAGAGCCGATGGCAGGGTGAAGGCGAGAAAGGCCGCAAAGGCGCCACCCCAACCCGCCCGCGTCAAGCCAAGTGCAAAGCCAACCTGGCTGGAGGCGGGACCCGGCAGGAACTGGCATAGTGCCACCAGATTGGCATAGGCGCTCTCGCTCAGCCATTTTCGCCGTGTCACCAGTTCGTCGCGAAAATAGCCCAGATGCGCGATCGGGCCGCCGAAAGAGGTGAGCCCCAGCTTCAGGAAGACGCGGAATACTTCGGAGACGCTTGCCTGCGATTGCTGGGGGCCGTGATCCATTCAGGAGGCCTCATTGGTCGATCCGCCAAAGAGCCTGTCGATCTCGGCCATGGGCTTGAACAGCCGACGTGGTTGGTCGGGCAGCCGACGAAACTCATGCCGCTCATAGAACGAGACGGCCGCATCGTCCTTGGCGTCCACGACGACCGCGAGGCTCGCGGTCTCGCTTCGCAGGCACCGGCGAAGAGCATCCAGAAGCAGGAGCGTTCCGAACGCCTTGCCGCGCTGGTGCGTATCGACGGCGAGCCGGCCGAGCAGAGTCGCCGGCAGGACGGGATAGCGTGGGAGCTTCTTGGTCAATGTGGACGGAAGCTCCGCTGCCTGGATCGAGGCGTTCGAGAGCGTGTAGAAGCCAAGGATCAGCGGCGAGGGAGGCTCCAGCAGAACGTAGGGAGCGGCGACGCGGCGCCGGGCATCCTGCCCCGCCTGCGATTGAAGATAGCGATCCAGAGCTTCGACACCGCAAGAAAACCGGGAGCGGTCGTGGCGTGCGGAATCGAGAGGCTCTATGAGCGGCTTTCCGGCCATGCCCACGGCTATCCTTCGTCCATCAACGCCTTATAGGCCGCCACACTTTCCTTCATCCTGCGGCCCGGCTCGCGCGGGTTGAGCAGCGCGTCGACGAAAGCCTGGCTGTCCTTGACGCTGAGGCGGATCACCTCATGCTCTGCAATGGTGCGCTTGGCGGCATCCTGCACGCTCGCCAGCACGAAATCCGTGATGCTGCGTCCTTCGAGTGCCGCGGCGTGCTCGATGAGCGCCTTCTGTTCAGCCGTCACGCGCGCTTCGAGCCGCTCGGCTCGCCGGCGGGCGGTCGGATGATCTTCCTGTTTTTGAGCTTGGGCCATCATCGCCTCCAAATCCTATCAGGAATGTACGGCCAAATGCCGGCTATTTCAATGCCCGCTCAGCAACCTTCGACCAGCCAGCAAGAAAGGAGGAGTTGGCTCGCGCCCCGTCGGCAGCGCCACCTGTCAGATCAGCCCTCGCACATTGGATTGATGATCTCAACGCCGGGGAAGCCTTTCGCATTGTTCGTGACGACGATGCAGCCATTGGCTTCGGCCACGGCGGCGGTGATCGTGGCGAGCGCGCTTCTCGGCTGACCGCTTGCCTTCGCGTCGGCCATCATGCGCGCCCAGATCAGGGACGCCGCTCCGTCGAAGGGGAGGACCCGGCCTGCAAACAGAGCCTGCGGCCCCTCGGGACCGCCGAACCAGTCTTCCAGATCGTTGCGATATTTGCCCGCCGGCGTTTCGAGGATGGCGCGCCGGATTTCCGCGATGGTCAGGGAAGCGATATAAAGGTCGTCATCGTCCTGCTCCGCCAGCCACGCGAGGAGGGACTGCGAGGGCGACGGCCCGGTGGCGTTGCCGATGATGCTGGTGTCGAGCAGGTATCGCATCAAATGTCGGCATCCCGCCCGGCCTCATGGGCGCGTGTGAGATCGAGGCCGGCGCCAACCAGCGGCGACCGGCGCAGCGCGGCGAGGATGCCGCCCCTCATCGAGCCGTCGCCGGCTATGCTCCTGCTGACGGCCGAGCGCAGCCGAGCGGCGTCGGGCGTGTCCTCCGTGAGACGCTTGGCGAGCGACCGGATAAGTTCGCGGTCGGGCTCTCGGCAGATCACCTCGAAGCGGACAAGGCCCTTCTCGGTGAGGCGCGTGCGATAGTTCTGAATTGCGCGGCGCTGCGAGCTTCCCAAGGTTGATCTCCGGAAAGATTTCCGGTAATATAACCAGAGAAATCGAAGCGCGCAAGGTCGTGCTTCCGCGCGAAAGCGGCGGACGGCAAGGAGTTGAATCGGTGGTCGATTGGGAGATGAGAGCGAGGCAGCAGGGTCGCGGTGAATCGCCGATAGTGCGCTGCGGTACGCTGGAACTTGCTTCCTCGTGCTTCCCCCCTGCTTCCCCGCTTTGCGAAGAAGGGCCGGGGAAGCAACAAGCGCCCCGTAGGGCGCTTGTTAAGTGCTTGCAATCATTATTGAATTCTGGAGCGGGCGAAGGGATTCGAACCCTCGACCCCAACCTTGGCAAGATTGAAGTAGGGAGTTTGCGGGAGTATTCTCGAATTTTCCCGAGTTGTTTAATCCCTTGAAATCAGGCAACAATCGACCCTTCGCGAGTTTTCTGCACTTTGCCGGATTGCGCGCGATTTTGCGTCCCGTTGGTTCCGCCGTGGTTCCGCGGAATCTGGACGAAAAGAGTTGGGGTCGGGAAAGTGCCGAAAATCACCAAGCGCATCGTTGACGCTTTCGAGCCTGATCCGGCGGGCGAGCAGTTCCTTTGGGATACCGAGCTGAAGGGCTTCGGCGTGCGCATGATGCCGTCCGGCGTGGCGTCCTACATCATCAAATACCGGAACGCCGAGGGCCGGCAGCGCAAGATGACGATAGGGCGCGTCGGCACGCTGACGCCGGAGGAAGCGCGGCAGCTCGCACGCGAAAAGCTCACCGAGGTCTTCAAGGGTGCCGATCCCTCAGCCGAACGGCAACAGCTTCGCCAGTCGATCACCATTGCGGAACTGTGCGACCTCTACCTTGAAGAGGCGGAGGGCAAGATCAAGGCTTCGACACTGGCGATGGACCGCAGCCGTATCGAGCGCCATGTGAAGCCGCTGATCGGCAACCGCACCGTCGCCAGCCTGACGCCGGCCGACGTGTCGCGGATGCAGGCCGACATCATCGCCGGCAAGACGGCGAGGGCGCGCAGCGGCCGGGGCGGCATCACGACTGGCGGCAAGGGCGTGGCGGGGCGCACCGTGGGGATGCTCGGCACCATTCTTGAGTTTGCCCGCAAGCGCCGTGTCATCACCGAAAATGTCGCGCGCGGGATCAAGAAGCCGCCGGAGGGCAAGCAGAAGCGGTTCCTGTCCATCGAGGAAATCGGCCGCCTGGGCGAGGCGATGCGGGCGCCGGACGCCGACGCCGACAATCAGGTGGCGATGGCTGCCATACGCTTCCTGCTTCTGTCCGGCTGCCGGCGCATGGAAGCCTTGTCGCTGCCGGAGCGATGGCTTGACGAGCAGGGCGGCTGCATCCGCTTCGGTGACACCAAGAGCGGAGCGCAAATCCGGCCAATCGGTGCCAGCGCCTTCGCAGCCATCGCCAGCGTGCCGCGCCGGAACGGCTGGGTATTCCCGGCAAGCCGGGGCGAGGGGCATTTCGTGGGCTTGCCAAAGGTTCTCGACCGCCTGTGCGAGCGGGCAAAGCTGGAAGGCGTCACGGTGCATGTGCTGCGGCATACCTTCGCCGCGACGGCCGCCGAGATGGGCTTTTCCGAGCTGACTATTGCCGGCTTGCTTGGGCACTCGGTCCCCGGCGTGACGGCACGCTATGCGCATGTGGCCGACAGCGCGCTTGTGGCGGCTGCCGACAAGGTGTCCGCGCGGATCGCGGCGGCATTGGACGGGACGGAAAAGGCAAAGGTGGTGGCGTTGCCGATGAAAAAAATGCGGAAACGGTGAAAGCGGGAACCCTCAAAACACCTTGTGGGGTGCTTCAGAGCAGCTTGATAAGCGGCTTCAGCACGTCAACGGTTTCTGTGAGGCCGCGAGCTTCCATTTGCAGCAACAACCCTTCGGCTGACATCTCCGGGGTTTTCAGCCGCACCCTCATCGCTTTGATTGCGGCACCGGCGCGGCCGGGACCGAGGGCAATGGTGTCCGCAATGAAGGCGTCACCCGACTTGGCTTCCACATTCAATGGGCCGAGGATGCTTTCCGGGAAATCCTTCAGGTTTTCAGTGACGATCGTCGCAGCTTGCGTCTTCAGCGCTGCGGCAAGCACATGCGCGTCTTTTGGGTCAGGCAGCCCCTCGCACATCGGGAGAAAGCCTTCAAAATTGAGGGTCATGGCGTCCTCGAAAGCTTCTTCCATTTGATATCGCGCTTTCGCGGCCTTTTCGGTCGCATCCGCATGACCCTTGCCTTGGCGTATCTTCTCGATCGCGGCCTGGGTTTCATCCAACACGGTATTGGACCATCGGAGGCGGAAGAACTCTGCTTCTGCAAGTGTCAGAAGCAGGTTCCGCCTCAGCGTGTCCGCGAGGGTGCACGCATCGATGAACGCGGTGTAGCGGTTGGCGAACAAGGCTACAGAATATCCGCATCCAGCTCGGCGAGTTCCGCCAGCGCCTTGCCGCGCTTCTGGTCTCGGTCGCGCTTATATCTGAAAAGGTCTTCGGCCATAATCCGCCGGTGACGACCCACCGTCGTGAATTTAATCTCGTCCTTTTCCAGCAGCGAAACGAGGAACGGGCGCGACACGTTCAGAATGTCAGCGGCCTGCTGTGTGGTTAGCATCTTCGACACCGGCACCAGTGTCACTGCATCACCGTTTCCGATATGGCGCAGCAAATCCATCAGCAAGCCTGAAAGGGCTGGCGTAAGAACTATCTCTGTCGACGTCTTCGACTCGTCCAGCACGAGCAGCTTGGCATCATTCGTTGCATGGGCCGCAATCAGCTTGCGGAGCTGGTTAGCCGCAGCCTTTTCGCTGGCGGATGGAAGCCGGTCGCCGAATTGACGTGCAGAAGCTGGAATGGTCATGGTGAGTCGCTCTCCCGGTGAATCTTCACCTTAGCCGAGATTTGCGATATTCGCAATAATCGAAACAAACGAAATGAGCGAAAGTTCCACTCGGCGATCGCTGCTCAATCCGCCGGCTGCTCCGTGAACTCGATCTTTGCGGTGATCTCATTCATGGCGTAGTGGACAAACTGCCTGCCCAGATCAGTCAGTTCGTATGGCTCCGTCTCGTCAAACGCGGACTTGGCGGTCCTTGGAGCGTGTCCAGGCGCAGAGCGTTTGGCAGGCTGCTTTCGAAGAAAATTGCCAGCGTAGTCGGTAGGCCGGTGCTGGCGGATGACACTGCCAAGCGTCAGATCGCGGATCAACATCTTGAATAGGTCGGCCTCTGCCGAATCTTCTCTGACCTGAGGCTTGTTGAGATTGTCCCACATGCCCCCGCGTGAGATACCTGGATTGCGATAAATCTCGCTAATCACCTCGAAATGGAAGTCGGTGTAGAGATTGATCCAGTCGATAAAAAGCCTCACCACGTCATCGGAAGCGGTCTCGGCCGCAGCCGCGTTCGCAAGAATGTTCCGAAGGCGCTGGCGTTTGTATTCAGTGTCGACCGACGACCAGTTACGGAACGCCTTCTTGAGCAGGGCCTGATACTCCGGCGACTCGACGCGCTCTTTCACCTTCTCGTCGTGCATGTCGAGCCGTGCGACGATTTCCGCGATCGTCTTTCCCTTCTCCCGAAGTTCATCCTCCAGCATCTGAATCCACTGGCGGAGCAGGTTGGTAACTTGTTCCTGCTCTTGCTCCGACCAGTAACCAGCGCCGGCCGAGAGCAGGCCACCAATGAAGGGAATGGCTCCGCCGATGGCATTGAGTGCGGCACGCGCGGCCTTCTTCTTGCCGTCAGGCGACAGATCATCCTTGTCGAACTTCTCGATATCCGTTGGCATCGCGACTTCGCAGGATCACGGGCATTCAGGAAGCGACAGCAAGTTGTCGTTCCATTTTCCATCCGCGTAGGTCCGAAGGTATTTGCCGTTCGGCCCGTTTACGACGCCAATGTTACCCCGATTGCCATTTACCAACGTGTAGAAGGTGTGGGATTTGCTCTCGATCCAGTCGATGACTTGCTGGCGTGTCCACTTCCCTGTGGAGTTGCCGAGATAGGTTATCCCCTCGTACGGATTGTTCCGAGGTTGCTTATTTATGCACGTAACGTGGACATCGGCCATGATTTCCTCCCAAGCCCTGCGGCCATGATGGACGGAATCGGATCAGATGTCGAATCGTCTGTCGGGGTGCAAATTGCCAGGCTATAGTTCTTCCCAAGCCTTCTGGCCCGATTCTGTAAGTATGTAGCTATCGATTCGGTCAGGATATTTGACCTGATTTCGTGTCTCCAAATAGCCGCGCGCCTTCAGTCTCTCTTCAGTATCCGGCCCGCAGTCCTTGATCTTCGACCAACGCACCGGAACACCGACCCCATGTTCAACGAGCTGGGCCAGTGCCTTCCGTTCGCGTTTGCCGAGGGGCGTGCCCGGAATGGAAGCGCGCCAACGTTCTTCGGCTTTGTGCGTCAACTGCTTCATCTCGGCTTCGCCCATCGTCGCGGGATCGAAGCCCAGGCGGTCATAGTATTGTTTCAGGGGGTGGCTCGGATCGGCAACGATCGGATAGCCGCCAACACCCTTTACCGGTTCAGTGTGAATTGGTTCGGCCTTGCCAAATGCCCGATCAAAGAAATTGCCGTGATCTTCCTGACCGTCTGACGGCCATTCGTTCAGATAAGCTTCAATCTCCGACACCAGCCAGAGCTTGCGGGAGTGCCATTTTCGCGGTGGCGGTAACGCTCCTTCCGAAACCATCTGATCAACCGAGCCGACACTGACGCCGATCGCGAGAGCAACTTCTGTGCGGCTGAGCGCCAGGCGAACAATAGGTCGCTGATCGGCCAGTTTCCGCGTCACTACTTCCGTAGCCGCACGCCCAGCCCGCCGCCATTCTCCGCAATGAACTCGACACCGGCCGGGCAAGTCTTTAGACGCCCAACACATGCGCGTCAGCGATCAGGCTGCGCAGCCGATCGTCGAGGTCGTGCAGCGCTGTTTCGATAGCGTCTGCGTTGCCGTCCCGAATGCCGTTCAGCGCATCGCGCAACAATTCTCGCTGCCTTTCCAGCTCCTTCAAGACGCTCCTGGAGATGACAAGGACTTTGTCACTCATGCCCTATTTCCTCAACCTCACGCCTGGCCCGCCGTCCGGCGTCTCGCCTTCCGCTTGGAAGATGACGCCGGCAGCTTCAAGGGCTCGCCTGATGCTGTCGAGGTTGTTCGCGATCGGTGTACGCTTGCCAGACTCAAACTCCGCCAACGTGGCGCGGGCAACGCCAGCGGCTTCGGAAAGCTGCGATTGCGACCAGTTGATAAGCGCGCGACCGGCACGCGACTGGGCTGGGTGTATCGACAATTTGAATAACCTTTTGCAAAATGCTTGACTAAGTGTCTCGCCTTAGTCATTCTGTCTAACGTTAGACGATAATCCACTTTGGAGCAATCCCATGCCGAACACCACCGTTCCGGCAGCCGCCACCGGCTTGCCTGAAGAAACCCGCGATATAGGCGATGCGATCGACCTGCTATGTCGGGCGATCAGCCTCAATGAACTGATCTTCATGGCCGGCGAAAGCATCGCCATCCGCGACATGAAGGAAGCCATCACGACCGGGGCGGACGTGATCGATGACGTGCTGGGCGAGGTGAAGGCGATCCTTTACGCCAACGTCGAGCGGAAAGGCGGTGCAGCATGAGCGACAACCTCTTTGAAACCGTCTGTGAAATGGAAACGCCGCTGACGGTTGCCGTCGATCTGGCGATGGCACTCGCCTCTATCGCAGAAACGATCGATGACGATGACAGCCGTGTCGTTCAGCGCCTCGCGTGGATGCTTCGGGATCAGATAGAGGCTGCGGAAGAACGGCGTGGTGAACTTTTCCATCTGACGCACCCGCGCCGCCATGAGCTTGAGAGAGAGCGAACTGAGGCCGAGCCGGAGCCCGTCCGCATGGTCGGCGGGGAGCGAAACGGATGACCACGCTCGCCCTGTGCATCGCCGTTGGCCTCGTGTGTCTCGTCGTCGGCTTCCTGATCGGCGATGCGCGGGGCGTGCGGGAGGCAAACCGCATCCTCGACGCGAACCAGCGCGAGTTGCTCCGGGCCATCAGCGACGACAGGCCGGTGCCGGTGGATGACGACGCCGAGCCGCAGCGGCCGACAGTGCATTGACCATGATCCCGAAACTGCTCGCCCCGATGGCCCGCGCTGTCGGGGCGGTTTTCGCTTTATCCTCGCTGTAATCTCCGGGATAAATGTTGCAATTTTGGAAGGCAATCTTATATTGGGGGAAATTGGCGGGGGAAGTCTCGCCATCAATCACGGAGATTACACCATGAAAGTTCTCGACCTGTTCGGCCGCCTCGCCCATTACATGGACATTCCGATGAGCGAAGGCCCCGAGCTTCTTCGCGCCCTGAAAGATGGCAGCTCCCATTTCAATGAGGATCTGGAAAAGCACGATCCTGACATCTTGAAAGGTCGCCCTGGCCCGGGCGGCGGCGTAGAGGCCGATCCTTTCAGGGCCGCATTTCTCCTTCTCGCCATTATGGTCAACGGCCCGAGGAAGGAAGTCGCTCCCAATACATGGAAGACTTGGCACCTCGATCACGAGGGTTCGGTCCTCAGTGGTTGGGGCGACGATTGGAAGCCGACGATCACGATTTGCCCGCTCACGCGCCAGCATCTCTTTGGTGACGCCATTCAGGCGGTTATCGAGAACCAGGACCTCGCCGCCCGTGTCGAAAAGGTCAGCGTCTCCCTCAACCGCTTCGGCGAGATTTACTTCGACGACGGCAAGGTATCGAGGTTCGATAGGGGGCACCCGGAACGCGGCTATTTCCATCGCACCGCAACTGTTGACGGCATCGTCCTCCAGGCGCTGTCCCAGCTCTTCAAGTAGGAGTCCGGCAGATGGTTAATCCCCCCATCAAAACGGACAACGCAGCGGCGGGAGGCGTCAACCTCCCGCCCGCCCTTCGCAAGCCTCGCCTTCGCCGCTGGGAAGCGGTGGAGTATCTGAAGTTGGTCTACGGCATAGAGCTTGCGACCGCCACGCTGGCCCGCTGGTATTCGCAGCGCACGGATGGCCCTGCCGTCCAGCGCCTCAACCGCACGCCGCTCTATCCGAAGGCTGGCGAGAACGGCCTGGACGATTGGGCTTGCAAGAAGCTGGGCATCGATCCGTCCACCGAGGGCAGCGCCCATGCGTAGTGTGACCCTCGAAAAGAAAGCCGCCGCCCAGGCTGGACCCCTGTGCGGCGGCGAGACGGAACACCATAGCAGCGGCAATTCCGAGCGTGATGCCTACAACATGGTGTCGCTGGCGGCAATCGAGGAGAGGTTCCCGATCCTCGCTCGCCATATCGGCGTCGAAATTCTGGCAGGTGCGGCATGAACGCGCTTGCCCCTGTCGCCCCGAAGATCGCCAAGCTGATCCCGCGCCTCGCGTCCGACCACGACGGCGAGGTTGTGGCGACCGTGCGCGCCATCCGCCGCACGCTCGAAAGCGCCGGTCTCGATCTTCATGCGCTCGCGGCCGGGCTTGGCGGTGACGGCCCTTCCGAGCGCGAGCCGACGAGCTGGCAGGAATTGGCGGCGTGGTGCCGCAACATCGGCCAGCACCGTCTGAGCCTGAAAGAGTTCTGCTTCGTCTGTGACATGGCCGACCGGCTGATCCTTGGTGCCGAACCTTCGGAGAAGCAGGCCGCATGGCTGCGGGCAATCTACGCGAAGTTGAAGAAGGCCGCGTAGTGATGATCGACTTCGACCGCATCAATCGCGCCGCGCTCGCCGTCCTCCCGTCGTTGCTGGCGCGCTGGCTGCCTGACGGTCGCCGTGTCGGCCATGAATGGGTTTGCCGCAATCCTCGCCGCGCCGACCGCCGGCCTGGCTCCTTCCGCGTGAACATGAATACCGGCCGCTGGGCCGATTTCGCAACTGACGACAAGGGCGGCGATCCGGTTTCCCTCGCCGCCTACCTTGCCGGGATCGGGCAGGCCGAGGCCGCCCGCAATCTCGCTGACATGCTGGGAATTGATTGATGGATACGAACACCATGTTCCGGCCGCTGGCCGACGACGAGATTGTCACCGAGAATACCGGCCCGGCGGAAGAGTGGACGCCGATCACGCCCGTTCCGGCGGATGCCTCGCCGCTGACGACCACGATCATCAACCGCCACGCGCCGGCCGGTTTCACGTTCACGGCGGGCTGGCGCTACAACGAGACTGCCGGCGATCTAATTGGTTGCGTCGTCCGCTACGACAAGCCGGCCAACGGCTCGCCGTCCGAGAAGGTGGTGAAGCCGTTCACGTTCTGCAAAGGCCCTGACGGTGCGCGCGAGTGGCGCAACAAGAGCTGGACCGCACCGCGACCGCTCTACGGTCTCGACCGCCTCGCTGCCTGCCCCGACGCTCCGGTGCTTGTAGTTGAGGGCGAGAAGGCTGCGGATGGTGCTGCCGAGCGGTTCCCCGACCATGTGGTCATCACCTCGCCCGGCGGCTCGAATGCGGCTGGCAAGGCTGATTGGTCCCCGCTGAGGGGGCGGCACGTAATTATCTGGCCCGACGCCGACACGGCCGGCCAGAAGTATGCCAAGGCGGTCGCGAGGCTTGCGGAAGAAGCCGGAGCCGCGTCCGTCCGGATCGTGAAGCTGCCCGCCGACCTGCCCAGCGGCTGGGATTTGGCCGATCCGATCCCGGCCGGCGTGACGGATGACGACATGGCCCGCCTGCTGGTGGAAGCGAAGCCGTCCGGCGGCTGGGAAACGCCGATCCCGATCAAGACCAGCCTTCCCCCGGTCGATCCGTTCGCGCCGGAAATGCTGCCGGAAGCCTTGCGCGCCTACGTTCTCGACGTGGCCGACCGCCAGCAATCGGTGCCCGACTTCGTTGCCGTGGCGGCATTGTGCGGCATCGCGGCATTGATCGGCAATCGCATCCGCATCGCGCCGAAACAGCATGACGACTGGATCGAGGTGCCGAACCTGTGGGGCGCTATCATCGGCCCGCCCAGCGCCATGAAGTCGCCGGCCATGCAATCGGCGCTCGGCCCGATCTATGCGCTTCAGGACGAAATGCGCGAGAAATGGAAAGCCGATCTTGATGAGGCGGACATTGACGAGGCCCTTGCCGAGCTGGACGCGAAGGAGGCGAAGAAGAAGGCCGCGAAGGCATTGAAGGAAGGCGATCGAGACACCGCTCGCGCCATCTTCGCGGAGATACCGAAGGACAATGACGAAGAGCCGCCTTGCCCGCGCATCGTGGTGAATGACGCCACGGTCGAGAAGCTGGGCGAGTTGTTGAATGAGAATCCGCGCGGCCTGCTGCTGATCCGCGACGAGCTGCCCGGCTTCCTCGCTCGCATGGAAAGCGAGGAATATGCCGGCGAGCGCGCCTTCTATCTGGAGGCGTTCAACGGTTCCGGGCGCTTTACCTATGACCGGATCGGGCGCGGCACGGTGCATATCGCCAACTGCACGTTGAGCATCATCGGCGGCGTGCAGCCGTCACGCATCGCGCCTATCGTTCGCGGCGCGATGACAGGTGCCAGCAACGACGGCCTTATCCAGCGGCTCCAGCTCGCGGTGTGGCCGGACAGCCGAACGGGCTGGGCATGGGTTGACCGCCATCCTGATCGTGCCGCCCGCGAGGCTTACGAGAAGGTGTTCCGCGACCTGCACGAATTGAAGCTCGGCAGCGAAGACGAGCCGACCGTGCTGCGCTTCTCGGCCGAGGCGCAGGCCATGTTCCGGGAGTGGATGACGGAAATCCAGATAGAGGCCCGCAGCGGCAAGCTGTCGCCGGTGCTGGAAAGCCATCTTCTCAAGATGCCGAAGACGGTGGCGAGCCTCGCCCTGATCTTCGAGCTGATCGAGGGCGGGCGCTTCGAGGTCGGCGAGACCGCCACGCTGCGGGCGCTGGCCTGGGCAGACTATCTCCGCAGCCATGCGAACCGGCTCTATTCGTCGGGCAACACCATGATCGAGGACGGTGCCCGCCTGATCCTCGAACGCCGTCACCAACTCCCTGACGAGTTCACGGTGCGCGACATTTACAGAAAAGATTGGGCCGGCCTGTCTGATCGAGAAGCTGCCACGTTGGCTGTGGAGCTTCTGGTTTCGACACATCATTGCCGCGAGGTCGAGAAACCTGAGAGCGGGGCACGCGGCCGTCCGACTGCAACCTACCGTTGGAATCCTGCATTGGTGGAGGCGTGATATGGGCCGCTGGCTTGCCGCGCTGAAAAAACACGAAAACCCGCCGGAGACGAACCGACAAAACCCCCAAAAATGCCCCGAGCCTATTTTTGTCGGTTTTGTCGGTGACGCATCTTCGCATAATCAGAAAAATTCCGATGCGCCTGAAGCATTTTTGTCGGTTTTGTCGGTTCCCGTTTCGGGCAAAAGCGAAAATTCGCAGCCTGATCCCCACGCCTACGAGGAACGTGCGGCCATCCTCGAATACGACGCAGGGTTGTGCCGTTCGGATGCCGAGCGGCAGGCTGCGGTCGAGACGGGCTATCAGCCCGAGCCGAAGTCGGACGCCGAAGCCTATCTCGACGCGCTGCGGGAAATCGGCCCGTGCGGATACGGTCCCGTCGCCGTGTTCCTTGGCTGGGGTGCCGGCCGTGCATCCGCTGCGGAAATTGAACTGCGGCAGGCTGGCCGGATCGTTTACGACCGTACCGGACGCGGCAAGCCGGCCGAGTAGCAAACTCGCGAAAACACCAGCAAATTCCAGCACTTCTAAGTTTCGAATAACGCCGGAAATTCCTTTCACGCGCGCGAGACTGGCACGATCTTGTCCGGTATGCGCATATGGCCGTTCTCTCGCAAAGCTCCCGTGGAGCAGAAGTCACTCGCCGAACCTGACGGCGAGCTTCTTGCCATGTTCACCGGCATCACGCCGGGAGCCGGGATCAGTGCCGCCACCGCCTTGACCGTTCCGGCCGTTGCCGCTGCCGTCCGCGTCATTTCCGAAGCTGCCGCCACGCTCGATATTCGCATCATCCGCACCGAGGACGATGCCGACGACAACGACCATCCCGTCGCCAAGCTCCTGCACGGCGACGTGAACGACTGGACCAGCGGTTACGAGCTGGTCCGCGATCTGGTTGCGCAGGCGCTCACCAGCGATCAGGGCGGCATGGCCTGGGTGAACCGTGTCGATGGCAAGCCCGCCGAAATCATCCACTACCGCCCCGGCGTGTTGTCGGTGACGATTGAGGAAACCGGCGAGCCTAAGTTCATGCTGGGCGGTCGGCCGATCCCGGCGCGCGACATCATCCACCTTCGCGGCCCGTTTTCACGATGCCCGTTGACGCTGGCGCGGGAAGCCATTGCCGCCGCGCACGTCATGGAAGCCCATGCCTCGCGGCTGTTTAAGAACGGCGCGCGTCCCGGTGGCGTGATCGAGTTTCCGAAAGGTCTCGGCGACGAGGGGCTGAAGAAGATGAAGGCGGCTTGGCGAGCGGCGCATGAGGGTGCCGAAAATGCCGGCCGCACCGCGATCTTGTGGGACGGCGCGAGCTTTCGTCCGCTGACGATCAATTCCACCGATGCGCAGTTTCTGGAGCTTCGCAAGTTCCAGATTCTCGAAATCGCCCGCGCCTTCCGCGTGCCGCCCTCGATGCTTTTCGAGCTGGATCGGGCAACGTGGTCCAACTCGGAACAGATGGGCTTCGAGTTCCTGACATACACGCTGGAGCCGTGGCTTCAGGCGCTTGAGGCTTCGCTGTCGCGTGCGCTGTTCACGCCGGAAGAGCGTGCCAGCTATCGCATCCTCTTCGACCGTGACGACCTGACGAGGGCAAGCCTCACGGAACGAGCGACGGCCATTTCCAGCCTGATCAGCGCGCGCGTGCTCAACCCGAATGAGGGACGCGCGTGGATCGACCTGGCTCCCTATGCCGGCGGTGACGAGTTTGCGAACCCGCATATCAATCCCCGAACGCCGGAGACCGAATAATGGATCGGATCGAGCTGAAGGCCGCCATCACGGTTGACGATGCGGGCGCCATCGAGGGGCTGGCGTGGCCGTTCGGCTCGCCGGATCGGTATGGCGACGAAATCCTGCCCGGAGCCTTCAAGGGCGCGGCCGGGCCGCTTCCGATGCTGGCGCACCATGACCAGCGCGACACGGTGGGGGTGTGGGACTCGATCACCGAGACCGCGAAAGGTCTGGTGGTCAAGGGCAGGCTTCTCGTCAACGAGGTTGCCCGTGCCGCCGAGATGCGCGCGCTGATCCGCGAGAAGGCGCTGGGCGGCCTGTCCATCGGTTTCATGACCAAGGCGTCGAAGGCCCGCCCCGGCGGCGGGCGCACGATCAGCAAGGTCGAGCTTGTCGAAATCTCGATTGTCGCGGTGCCCGCCCATCCTGGGGCGCGCATCACTTCAGCAAAGGGCGCACGGCCCGGAAAGGAGTCCGATATGGACAATCACGAACAGGTTGCCGCGCCTGAGATTGCGGCGCTCGAAACCAAGGTCGGCGAGCTGGCCGAGACGGTGAAGGGCATCCAGATTCCCGACACGTCGAAGCTGGTGGAGCGGCTGGACAGGCTGGAGGCGAAGGCCAACCGCCCGGAGACCGGCAAGACCGACAAGACCGAGCCTTCGGAAGAACGCAAGGCGTTCGGCACCTATCTGCGCATGGGCGACCGCGCGCCGGCCGAGGAACTGAAGACGCTGACCGTCTCAGGCGATCCGCAGGGCGGCTACCTCGCCCCGGCGGAGCTTTCGAGCGAGTTCATCCGCGACCTTGTGGAGTTCTCGCCGATCCGCCCTCTGGCGACGGTGCGCAGCACTGTGTCGGCGTCGGTGTCCTATCCCCGCCGCACCGGCATCACCAATGCGAAGTGGAAGGGTGAGACGCAGGCGCAAGAAGCGTCGGAGCTGAGCTTCGGACAGGTGGAAGTGCCGATCCGCGAGGTGAACACCTACGTCGATATCAGCAACCAGCTTCTCGCCGACAGCGGCGGCGTGGCCGAAGCGGAAGTCCGCCTCGCGCTCGCCGAGGACTTCGGCAAGAAGGAGGGGCTGGCTTTCGTCAAGGGTTCGACCAATCTGGAGCCGGAAGGTCTCATGTCGAATGCCGACGTGCCGTATTCCTTCACCGGCAACGCTTCGACGCTGGGCACCAATCCGGCCGACCTTCTGATCGACCTGATGTATGCGCTGCCCGCCGCCTACCGGGCGCGCGGCACGTGGCTGATGAACGGCTCGACGCTGGCGGCGATCCGCAAGCTGAAGGACGGCACCACGGGCGTCTATCTGTGGCAGCCGTCCTATGCGGCTGGACAGCCGGAGACGATCCTGGGCCGCCCGGTGATCGAGGTGCCGGACATGGACGATGTTGGCAGTGCGGCCGAGCCGATCCTGTTCGGTGACATCGCCACCGCCTACCGGATCGTGGACCGCGTGTCGCTGTCGATCTTGGTCAACCCGTACATTCGGGCCACCGATGGCATCACCCGCATCCATGCGACCCGTCGCGTCGGTGCCGCCGTCGTGCAGCCTGCGGCGATCCGCAAGGTCCGCTGCGCGACCTCCTAAGCCTGACGGCAGAAAGGAACCACGATCATGCGTGATCTTTATAGCAACATCGGCACCGCGCTGGCGCTTGTCCCGGCGGTAAAGACCGCCGCCGGTGAAGGCCCGGCAATCGATACCCACGGCTTCAACCGTGTCGCCTTCGTCGTCAACACCGGCGCGATTGCCGGCGATGGCGACTTCGGGGTGAAGGTGCAGGAATCCGACACCGACCAGTCGGGCGACTTCACCGATGCGGATGCTTCCGTGGTGAAGTCGAACGCGCCGACCACGCTGGAAGCGAACAGCGCCTACAAGCTCGGTTACACCGGCCACAAGCGATATGTGCGTCTCGCCCTCACCAAGGCCGGCGGGACCAGCATCGCCGCCGGTGCCGTCGCCGTCCTGTCCGACGCGCAGAAGCGCCCGGTCGCATAGTTCTGCGAGGGGCGGCATCATTGAGGGCAACGCGGTCTGTCCAACAACGAGTAGCAACCTGCCCGCCGCCCGCCGCTTCGGCGGTAGTTCTTGGGTTCAAGGTTGCAAGATCGCGAGCACCAGCCGGCGTCCTTACCGGCCAAGGGCTCATCCGAGCAGCCGCGACAGGCAAGGCTCACCGGACAGTCGAGCATGACAGTCCATCCTGGGGAGTGGTGCAGTGGACTCCGCACCGCTCCCCTTGTCACCACGGGAACAGCGCCATGCCGATCAAGCCACCGAGGATATGCGGATGCGGATACCGGATCGCTGCCGGCTCCCGCTGCCCGTGCGAGGAACGGCGGGCAAAGCAGGCGCAGGCTCGCAACGATCAGCGCCGTGGTTCGGCTCACCAGCGCGGCTACAGCAAGGACTGGAACAGGGAAGCCAAGGCGTTCCTCGCCCTGCCCGTCAATCGTCGCTGCGCATTGTGCGGTGCTCCGGCAACGGCCGTCGATCACAAGGTGCCGCACAAGGGCAATCAGCGCCTGTTCTGGGATCGGTCGAACTGGCAGCCGGTCTGCCGGCCCTGCAACAGCCGCAAGAACGCGCGCACCGAGGGCGGCTTCGGCAACCCGATCAGGAAGGCCGGGGGTGGTCATGAACTTTGAGCGGATGCCCGGAGACCACGCGCCCCCCTTCGCGTGTGATTTTCCCGAATTGGAGTTTTCAACCGAGAACGGTTTTGCGGAGGTTGTTCGATGATTGTGGACGTTGAGACCCTGAAGGAACAGCTTCGCGTCGATTTCGAGGACGATGACGACGTGATCGAGCGCAAGATCGCGGCCGCGCAGGATCATGTCGAACGCTATCTCGGCTTCAGGATCGAGGACGAGTTCGGCGGCGAGGGGCAGGACGACATTCCGCCCGCGCTGATCGAGGCGGTGTGCCAGCTTGTCGGCCACTGGTATCAGAACCGTGAGACCGTGATCGTCGGCGTGAATGCGCAGGAAATGCCGATGGGCGTGGCCGACATTCTGCGCGAGTACCGAAACTGGAGCTGGTGACATGCGTGCCGGCGGTCTCGATCAGCGCATCACCATCCAGCGCTACATCGGCGTGGATGACGGTTACGGCAACATCATCGGAACCTGGGAGGACCAGTTCACAGTGTGGGCCGGCATCCAGTTCATGCGCGGATCGGAGACTGTGCTTGCGGCTCGGCTTTCCGCTCGCCAGCCTGCCATCATGACCGTGCGCAACAGTGCGCAGGCGCGCGGCATCCTTCCTTCGGACAGGGCGAAGAATGCCCATACCGGCGAGCTGTTCAACATCCGCGAGCAACCGAGGGCGTCGCGCGACCATCGCGGTTATCTGGAAATGATGATCGAGGCAGGGGTAGCGACATGAAGGGTGTGAAGCCTCGCCTTGTGGTTGACAATTCGGCGGTGTCGAAAGCGCCGCCGGCTCCCGCCTGGCTGTCTGCCGACGCCAAGCGGGAGTGGAAGCGCGTGGTGCCTATCCTTGTCGAGCGCCGCATTCTCACCACGGCCGACCTTGGATCGCTGGAGAACTATTGCACCGCCATTGGGCAAATCCGGGAGATGGAGCGCCAGCTTCAGCGCGACGGCCATGTGATCGAGACCGACAAGGGGCTGAAGCGCCATCCTGCGGTCGGCATCCAGTCCGACGCGATGACGCGGGCGAGGCTTCTGGCGGCCGAGCTGGGCCTGACGCCTGTGTCACGTTCCCGGCCGGCCGTGCGCGGCGACAGTGCCGGCGACGATCTGGACTTTCTCGGATGACGGAAGCGCCGAAGACATATCCCGCATGGGTGTTCGATGATTCGGAGATCCCCGATCCGTTCGGTTATGGCGAGCGGGCGGTGAACTTCCTGCGGCACCTGAAGCACCCCAAGAGCCTGCGGAAGGGCAAGCAGTTCGCGCTCGACCCGTGGATGGAGCGCATCATCCGCCGTATCTATGGCCCGCGCCATGAGGACGGCACGCGCATCGTGAAGACCGTGTTCGCCATGATACCGCGCGGCAACCGCAAGACGACGCTGGGCGCGGCGCTGACGCTTCTGCATTCGATCGGCCCGGAGCGGACGCCGGGCGGACAGGTGATTTGCGCCGCCGCCGACAAGAAGCAGGCCCGCATCGCGTTCGAGGAAGCGATCAGCGTCATCCGCGAGGATCGAAGGCTTATCCCGCTGGTGGAAGCGCAGGACTATCGCAACCGCCTCACCGACAAGCGCAGCGGAACGGTGGTCGAGGCAATCAGCGCCGACGCCAAGACCCAGCACGGCCGCACTCCGACCTTCACATTGATGGACGAGCTGCATTCCTGGCCGAAGCGTGACCTGTGGGAGGCGCTGAAGACCGGGCTGCTGAAGACCGCCGGCTCGCTCAACGTCATCATCACCACGGCCGGCCGAGGGCAGGAAAACATCGCCTTCGAGACCTACGCCTATGCCCGCAAGGTGGCGCTCGGCGAGATAGACGATCCCGCCACGCTGCCGATCATCTTCGAGGCTCCGGCCGATTGCGACTGGCGCGACGAAGAAGTCTGGCACATGGTCAATCCCGGCCTGCGGCATGGCTATCCTGACATTGACGGGCTTCGCCAGTATGCCCGCGAGGCCGAGAACCGGCCCGGCGACCGGGAAAGCTTCCGCCAGCTCAACCTCAACGTCTGGCTCGACCACTCGGCCGATCCCTTCATCGACATGGCGATCTATGACCTGACTGCGAAGCCGGTCCCGGTGCCAAAGGGCGCGCCGTGCTGGATCGGCGTCGATATGTCGAGCACAACCGACCTGACGGCTGTGGTCGCGTGCGTCGTGGACGATGACGAGAACTGCCATATCGTGCCGCACTTCTTCGTGCCGGGCGACAATCTGCGGCTCCGGGCCGAGCGCGACGGCGTTCCCTATCCCCTGTGGGCGGATCAGGGCTTCATCACCGCCACGCCGGGCAATGTGGTCGATTACCGCGCCGTCGAGCAATGCATCCGCGACCTGTGCGACCGCTTCGACGTGCGCGAGATCGACTTCGACCCGGCCTATGCCCAGCCGATCATGGGGCCGCTCACCGATGACGGCTATCCCGTCGCCACGCTCCGGCAAGGCTGGATCACACAATCGCCGGCCTTGAACGAGCTGGAGCGCGTCATCCTCGCCGGCCGGTTCCTGCATGGCGGGCATCCGGTCCTGCGCTGGTGCTTCGACAACGTGGCGATCCACACCGACAGCGCCGGAAACCGCACCATGCACAAGGGCAAGAGCACCGACCGGATCGACGGTGCGGTGGCGTCATGGATGGCTGTCTCCCGCGCCATGGCCGGCGAGGCGAAGTCCATCTATGACAGCGCCGCGTGGTCCGATGACATGGCGTATTTTTGAGCCGACTGGTTCCGCCATGGTTCCGCCAACAAAAGCAAAGGGAAGGCACCGGGAAAGATGCTTCGCAAATGCTTGGTTTTGTTGGGATTTTTGGAGCGGGCGAAGGGATTCGAACCCTCGACCCCAACCTTGGCAAGGTTGTGCTCTACCCCTGAGCTACACCCGCTCGTGCGGCAACCGCCGCAAGCCGCGCCTATATGGCCGAACTTACCCGCGATTGCAACAGGAAAAGCAACGCCCATTTCGCGCATCGCAACCGGAACCGGCGGACGGCCGGACAGCGGTGATTTCGTGACCGAATGCCGCAAAGCACGCAGGACGACGCGGCGCGGAGAAGCCGTCAGGAGGCATGCGGCGGGGCGGCGGCAGGGCTGGGACTGGGACTGGGGCGGGGGCGGGGGAGTAGCGGTGCGGGCGGCGGGGCGGAAGGACGTGAGGGCGAAGAAGGCAATGGCGCTTGGAGCCGCTCGAAAGGCAAAGCGGAGAGGCGACGGTCACCGGGGTCGCCCGAGGAGGCAGGCAGCGGCCGGTGCCAGGGGCGGTGACGCGCGGCGCGTTAACCGGATTTTCGGCCGTCTGTCCGATCATGCGCCCGCGGTAGGGTTCCGGACATGACGGGCGCAGGCTTCATCCTTCTCATCAACCTCGCGGTTGCGGGGCTTTTCTGCGCCAGCTTCGTGCTGATCGCGCTCTATGATCGCCGCTACCGCTCCGCGCGCTGGTTCGCCGCCGCCTATGCGATGGGCATGGCCTATGCGGTGGCCGAGTTCCTCCTGCCGATCTTCACCAACATCAAGGTCGGCGTCTTCGTGGGGCACATGGCCTTCCTCGTCACGCTGATCCTGCTCAATGTCGGGCTGGCGCGGCGCTACGAGATCGAGCCGCCGCGCCTGCTGACGGCGGCGCTCGTCGTCGTCTCGGTCGTCGCCAGCGCCTTTCTCCAGGACATGCCGCGCGGCAGCTTCCTGCGCAACTTCCTCTATCAGGGTCCCTATTTCCTGATGCAGTCCGTCGGCCTCTCCATCGTGGTGCGGGCTGCCGCCACGCGGCCGGCCGGGCGCAGGCCGGTCGACGTCCTCCTCATCGGCTTCCTCGGCCTGAGCGCGCTGCACTATCTGTCGAAGCCGTTCCTGGTCGCCGCGCTCGGCGGCTCGGGCGCGACCCCGCGCGACTATATCGGCACCACCTACGCCATGGTCTCGCAATCGATGGGCACGGTGCTGGTGGTGGCGACCGCCCTGCTGCTGCTCGCCATGCTGATCCTCGACATCGTCAAGGACATCACCGCCCGCTCGGAAACCGATTCGCTGTCGGGCCTGCTCAACCGCCGCGGCTTCGAGGAGCGGCTCAACGACATCGTCGAGCGCCGGCCGGCGAACGGCATGCCGATCGCGATCGTCATCTGCGACCTCGACCATTTCAAGAAGGTCAACGACACCTGGGGCCACGCCGCCGGCGACAGGGTGATCGCCGCCTTCGCGGCCACGCTGCGCGAGGTTTCGGCCGGACACCACGTGCTCGGCCGCATCGGCGGCGAGGAATTCGCCGTGCTGCTGCCGGGCAGCAACCTGGCGGCCGGCCGCCTGTTCGCCGAGACGGTGCGGGCGGCCTTCGCCGGCCGCAGCATCGAGGGCTTCCCGCCGGAGAAATGCTTCACCGCCAGCTTCGGCGTCGCCGAGATCGCGCCGGGAGAAGCGGCCGCCTCGCTGACGGCGCGGGCCGATGGCGCGCTCTATGCGGCCAAGCGCGCCGGGCGCGACTGCGTGCGCGTCAGCCACACCCGGCGCCAGCCCGGCGCGTTCGGCGCCGCATAGCCGGGACCGGAGCATCTTGCAGTCGGGCGGAATCGCCCGACGTCGCACAAATGCGGCCAGAACCAATCGACGATGCGGCAGCCCGGACTTGTCCGGGCGCGTCCCGGGCGGCACCGTTCAAGACCTCATCGAAAAGGTGGTGCGGCCCGGCGCGACCGCGCCCGAAAGCCGGACGCATGCCTCCGCGGGAGCGGGGCCCTACTCGCAGACCAGCGGCGCCTGCGGCACCTCGCCTTCGCGAAGGCCGTACATGTGGCTGCGCCCGTGCCAGACATAGGGCGGGCGCCAGCAGCGGCGCGCGGGGCGGTGCGCGGCGGCCTCCACGTTCTCGGGCTCGTAATAGGAGCCGGTGAGCTGATAGGCCTCGGCGACGTGGCCCATGCCGACGATGATGCGCTTGTAGCCGGCGGCGCTGTGGATCACCAGATTGCCGAAGCTGTCGGCGTGGACGCGGTCCCTGCCGTCGCCGGCGGCGGCCGGGGAGGCGGCGAGCAGGACCGCCGCGACGGCGGCGGCAAGGCCGATGGACATGCGCATGGCGTTCGCTCCTGTTTTTCGCGAGGCGCCGAAGCACCCTCGAAATCGGAGTTTAACGCCTTATTAACCTTTGTTAAGAGCCGGCGGGCGTGCGCGCGCCGCGGTTGGACTATATGGTTAACGCCGCAGCCGGCCGGACCGGCGCGCGGCAAGGAACAGCGAAGGGAAGGACCATGGCCTCCGATCACCAGATCGACATCTCGCTCCTGCGCCCGGCGGAGGCGCGCGAGCTCGCGCCGCTGCTCGCCGCCTACGCCCAGGCGCTCAAGCGCGGCGCGCCGCGCGCGCCGGACGAGTTCCACGCCGAGGCGCTGCTGCGCGACCGCGCGGCCGAGATCATCGGCGCGCGCATCGACGCCGAGCTGGTCGGCTTCGCCATCTTCGCCGACCTTCCCGACCCCATCTCCGGCCTGCGCACCGGCCAGGTCGACCACCTCTATGTCCATTACGACCACCGCAACAAGGGCATCGCCAAGGCGCTGGTCGACCTGCTCGCCGACCAGGCCGAGGACCGCGGCTGGTCGCGGCTCGTTCTCAACGCCCCGCGCCAGCCGGAGGACGGCCGCCGCCTCTACGAGCAGATCGCCGGCCCGGCGGAATGGACGTCCTACGTCATCCATTTCGAGGGCAAGTAGCGGCGCTCCTGCGGGCCGTCCTTCGGGCCGCTCCGGGGGCCGTTGATCTTTCGCCGCGATTGGCGGTAAGTCTCGCGCCCATGACAGCGAATCCTCGAGCGGGCCGCCGCGCCCTCGATCTCGTGCTGGCCGCCGGCATCGCCCTGGGGCTGACCGCCTGCGTCGCCGACGGCGGCCAGAGCCCGACCGGCCCCGGGCTCGCCGCCGCGCCGGAAAGGCCGCGCAGCGCCACCTACGATTGCGGCGACGACGGCACCATCACGGTCGAATCCATGACGAGCGCCGTGCGCCTGGTCGACGCCGAAGGCGCCAGCTACGACCTGCCCGCCTCGCCGCCGACCCAGGCCAACCGCTTCGGCGAAGGCAATGTCGCGCTCGTCGTCGAGGGCGGCGAGGCGCTGTGGATGAAGGCCGGGCGCGAGCCGATGACCTGCCGGCAGTGAGTCGCGGCTCCATTCCGACTTCAAACGATTGAACCCGACGGCCGCCTCGGCGCGGTTGCGTACATTGCGCTAAACGGGCGGCAAAACTTGGTTTTCCGGCTTTGACGCGACGCAAAATCCGCATTAGAAAGCGGCAGCCATAGGCCGCCGCCAGGACTCGTTCCATCACATCCAAGAGGCTCCGGGGCACGGCCGCGAGATTGGGGGAGCCATGAGCAAATCCGCAGCCACCCACGCAAGGCCTCGCGCGCGGCCGCTTTCGCCGCATCTGCAGGTCTACCGGCTGATTCCCACCATGGCGATGTCGATCGTCCATCGCATCACCGGCGCGGGGCTCTATTTCGGCACGCTGCTCGTCGCCGCCTGGCTGATCGCCGCCGCCACCTCGCGGGAGTGGTTCGACGCGGTCGCCTGGGCCTACGGCTCCTGGATCGGCCGGCTGGTGCTGCTCGGCTACACCTGGGCCCTGATCCACCACCTCATCGGCGGCCTTCGCCACCTGGTGTGGGACACCGGCGCCGGCTTCGACAAGCACGCTTCCACCAGGGTGGCCAGGGCGATGCCCTTCGTCTCCGCGGCGCTGACGCTGCTGGTCTGGGTCATCGGCTATCTCGTGCGGGGGGCATGACCATGAGCGACCCCCACACAACCGATTTCCGCACCCCGGCCTCGCGCGCGCGCGGCCTCGGCTCGGCCAGGGAGGGCACCGGCCATTTCTGGCACCAGCGCATGACCGCGGTGGCGCTCGTGCCGCTCACCCTCTTCTTCGTCGGGCTGCTGGTCGCGCTGAGCGACGCCTCCTACGAAGAGGTGCGCGCCACGCTCGCCAACCCCTTCGTCGCGGTCGTGCTCGGCCTGATGCTCGTCGCCGGGCTCTACCACATGAAGCTCGGCATGCAGGTCATCATCGAGGACTACGTCCACGGCAAGCTCCTCAACGTGACGCTGCTGATGCTCAACGTCTTCTTTTCCCTGATCGTGGGCGCGGCTTGCATCTTCGCCCTCCTCAAAATCGCATTCGGAGGCTGAGGCGGTGGCCGAATCCAGAAAGAACCTCACCCGGCCGGCGGTCACCGGCAGCGCCTACACCTATGTCGACCATTCGTTCGACGTCGTCGTCGTCGGCGCCGGCGGCGCCGGCCTGCGCGCCACGCTCGGCATGGCCGAGCAGGGGCTGAAGACGGCCTGCATCACCAAGGTGTTCCCCACCCGCTCGCACACCGTCGCCGCCCAGGGCGGCATCGCCGCCTCGCTCAAGAACATGGGGCCGGACCACTGGCAGTGGCACCTCTACGACACCGTCAAGGGCTCCGACTGGCTGGGCGACGTCGACGCCATGGAGTATCTGGCGCGCGAGGCGCCGGCCGCCGTCTACGAGCTCGAGCATTACGGCGTGCCGTTCTCGCGCACCGAGGACGGGCGCATCTACCAGCGGCCCTTCGGCGGCCACATGCAGAATTTCGGCGACGGCCCGCCCGTGCAGCGCACCTGCGCGGCCGCCGACCGCACCGGCCACGCCATCCTGCACACGCTCTACGGCCAGTCGGTCAAGAACAACGCCCAGTTCTTCATCGAGTATTTCGCGCTCGACCTGATCATGACCGACGGGGTCTGCACCGGCGTCGTGGCGTGGAACCTCGACGACGGCACCATCCACCGCTTCGCGGCCAAGATGGTGGTGCTGGCGACGGGCGGCTACGGCCGCGCCTACTTCTCCGCCACCTCGGCCCACACCTGCACCGGCGACGGCAACGGCATGGTCGCGCGCGCGGGCCTGCCCTTGCAGGACATGGAGTTCGTGCAGTTCCACCCCACCGGCATCTACGGCGCGGGCTGCCTGATCACCGAGGGCGCGCGCGGCGAGGGCGGCTATCTGGTCAATTCCGAGGGCGAGCGCTTCATGGAGCGCTACGCGCCGTCCGCCAAGGACCTGGCCAGCCGCGACGTGGTCTCGCGCTGCATGACGCTGGAGATCCGCGAGGGCCGCGGCGTGGGCCGCAACAAGGACCACATCTTCCTGCACCTCGACCATCTCGACCCGGCCGTGCTGCACGAGCGTCTTCCGGGCATCTCCGAGTCGGCAAAAATCTTCGCCGGCGTCGACGTCACCCGCGAGCCGATCCCGGTGCTGCCGACCGTCCACTACAACATGGGCGGCATCCCGACCAACTACTGGGGCGAGGCGCTGAACGCCGACCACGACCATCCCGAGCGCATCCAGCCCGGGCTGATGGCGGTGGGCGAGGCCGGCTGCGCCTCGGTCCACGGCGCCAACCGCCTCGGCTCCAACTCGCTGATCGACCTCGTGGTGTTCGGCCGCGCCGCCGCCATCCGCGCCGGCCAGGTCATCGATCGCAAGAGCGCGATTCCGGCGATCGACGAGCAGGCGGTCGAGAAGATCATGGACCGCTTCGACCGCATCCGCCACGCCGATGGCTCCACACCCACGGCTGTCTTGCGCGAGAAGATGCAGCGCGCCATGCAGGAGGACGCCGCCGTCTTCCGCATGCAGGAGACGCTGGAGCAGGGCTGCAAGCGCATCTCGGCGATCTGGGGCGAGCTGAAGGACGTCAAGGTCCACGACCGCTCGATGATCTGGAACTCCGACCTGGTCGAGACGCTGGAGCTGGAGAACCTGATGGCCTGCGCCATCACCACCGTCTACGGCGCCGAGGCGCGCAAGGAAAGCCGCGGCGCGCATGCCCGCGAGGACTTCTCCGAGCGCGACGACAAGAACTGGCGCAAGCACACGCTGGCCTGGGTCGACGAGGCGGGCAAGGTCAGGCTCGACTACCGGGCGGTGCATACCGAGACCATGCTGCCGGTGGACGAAGGCGGCATCGATCCGGCCAAGATCGCGCCGAAGAAGCGCGTCTACTGATCGGAGGGAAAGACAATGGTTGAGCTCACCCTTCCCGAGAACTCGCGCATCAACGAAGGCAAGACCTGGCCGAAGCCCGAGGGCGCGACCAACCTGCGCGAATACCGCATCTACCGCTGGTCGCCCGACGACGACGACAATCCGCGCGTCGACACCTATTATGTCGACATGGACGATTGCGGGCCGATGGTGCTCGACGGCCTGCTCTACATCAAGAACAGGATCGACCCGACGCTGACGCTGCGCCGCTCCTGCCGCGAGGGAATCTGCGGCTCCTGCGCCATGAACATCGACGGCACCAACACGCTGGCCTGCACCAAGGGCGCCGACGAGATCAAGGGCGCGGTCAGGGTCTATCCGCTGCCGCACATGCCGGTGGTCAAGGACCTCGTGCCGGATTTGACCGTGCCCTATGCCCAGCTTTCCTCGATCCAGCCCTGGCTTCAGACCGTGTCGCCGGAGCCCGAGAAGGAGTGGCGCCAGAGCCGCGAGGACCGCGAGAAGCTCGACGGCCTCTACGAGTGCATCCTGTGCTTCTGCTGCCAGACCTCGTGCCCGTCCTACTGGTGGAACGGCGACCGCTATCTCGGCCCGGCCGTGCTGCTTCAGGCCTATCGCTGGCTGATCGACAGCCGCGACGAGGCCACCGGCGAGCGGCTCGACAACCTGGAAGACCCGTTCCGGCTCTATCGCTGCCACACCATCATGAACTGCACTCAGGCGTGCCCCAAGGGCCTGAACCCGGCCAAGGCGATCGCCGAGATCAAGAAGATGATGGTGGCGCGGCGCACCTGACGGCGCGCCCCGCGATGGCTCCGGCCGGCGGGATCGCCGCGCATTTCGAGCAGCAGGCCGCCGCCTGCGACGCGCTCGGCTCGCCGTTTACCGCCCGCCTGTGCCGGCTCCTGATCGCCCTTCTCGACGACGGCACAGCGACCGGCCGGCGCGTGCTTGCCTGGCCGGGCGATCCGCGCGCCGACGCGCTCGCGCTGCGCCTGTGCGGCGGCCTGCACCGTCTGGTCATCGAGGAGCGCGATCCGGCGCTCGTCGCGGCCTATCCTGCGAACAGCGTCGACGACGGCACGCTTTCGGCGGCCGTGGCCGGCGCGCTGGCGCGGCACGACGCGGCGCTGGCGGCCGGTCTGGATTCGGCGCCGCAGACCAACGAGATCGCGCGCTCGGCGATGCTGCTGCCCGGCTTCCTCGCGATAGCGCGCGAGACCGGCCTGCCGCTGGCGCTCGCCGAGATCGGGTCGAGCGGCGGGCTCAACCTGCTGTTCGACCGTTTCCTTTATCGCTACGGCGCGCTGTCGTGGGGCGATCCGGCATCGCCGGTGACGATGGAACCCGAGCTGCGCTCGCCGGCGCTGCCGCTCGGCGGCGACCTCGTCGTCCATTCGCGGCGGGGCTGCGACATCGCCCCGGTCGACGTCGCCACGGCGGAGGGCCGCACGCGGCTGCGCTCCTATGTCTGGCCGGACCAGGCCGCGCGCCTGCAACGGCTCGACGGCGCCATCGCGCTGGCGCGGCGTCATCCCTTCTCGCTGGAGACGGCCGACGCCGCCGGTTTCGTGCGGCGTCAGCTCGCGGCGCGGCCCGGAAATGCCGCCTTCGTCCTGTTCCATTCGATCATGTGGCAGTACCTGCCGCGCGAGACCAAGGACAGCCTTCTCGCCGCTCTGGATGAAGCGGGCGCGGCGGCGACGCGCGAGGCCCCGATCGCCCGGCTGCGCATGGAGCCGCGCGATCCGAAGGACGGCTTCGCGACGCTCAGCCTGACCCTGTGGCCGGGCGGCGAGACGCGGCGGCTGGCGAAATGCGACTTCCACGGCCGCTGGATCGAATGGACCGGCTGAGCCGCGCCGCTACTCGGCCGGCTTCTCGTCCAGAGAATGGCGCATGATCAGCGGCATCTGGGTGAAGGTGAAGACGAGCGTGATCGGCATGATGCCCCACACCTTGAACGCCACCCAGAAATCGGTCGAGAAATTGCGCCACACCACCTCGTTGGCGACGGCGAGGAAGAAGAAGAACAGCCCCCAGCGCAGCGTGAGCTTGCGCCAGCCCTCGGCGTCGAGGCGGAAGGCGGCGCCGAACACGTAGCCGAGCAGCGATTTCCCGAACAGCAATCCGCCCAGCAGCACCGCCCCGAACAGCGAGTTGACGATGGTCGGCTTCATCTTGATGAAGAGATCGTCCTGAAGCCACAGCGTCAGCGCGCCGAACACGAACACCACCGCGCCCGACACCACCGGCATGACCGGCAGCGAGCGCGTCAGCATCCATGACGCGGTGAGCGCGATGGCGGTGGCGATCATGAACAGGCCGGTGGCGAGGAAGATCGGCCCGCCGAAGGCGCCGAGCGCCGGCCACTTGCCGATCAGCCATTCGCCGCGCGCATTGGCGAAGAAGAACACCATGAGCGGCCCGAGCTCCAGCGCCAGCTTGAGGAGCGGGGCGACCTCCTTCTTCTTCGGGTCGGACGGGTCGCGCTCGAAGATCGGCTCGCTCATCAGTTCACTCCCGCGATGGCTTTCGCGAAGTCGCCGGCCGAGAAGGGCTCCAGGTCGTCGACCTGCTCGCCGACGCCGATGAAATAGACCGGCAGCTTGTGCTTCGCGGCGATGGCGACGAGGATGCCGCCCCGCGCCGTGCCGTCGAGCTTGGTCATGACGAGTCCGTTCACGCCGGCGACGTTGCGGAAGATCTCGACCTGGTTGAGGGCGTTCTGGCCGGTGGTGGCGTCCACGGTCTGCAAGACGGTGTGCGGCGCGTCCGGGTCGTGCTTGCCGAGCACGCGCACGATCTTCTCCAGCTCCGCCATCAGCTCGGCCTTGTTCTGGAGCCGCCCGGCCGTGTCGATGACGAGCACGTCGGAGCCGGCGTCCCTGGCCTTCTCGTAGGCGTCGAAGGCAAGGGAGGCCGCATCGGCGCCGAGCTTCGAGGCCACCACCTCGGAGCCAGTGCGCTCGCCCCATATCTTCAGCTGCTCTATTGCCGCGGCGCGGAAGGTGTCGCCGGCCGCCAGCGTCACCTTGAGCCCGCCGGCGGTCAGCTTGGCGGCGAGCTTGCCGATGGTGGTGGTCTTGCCGGTGCCGTTGACGCCGACGACGAGAACGACATGCGGCTTGTGCGACAGGTCGAGCTCCAGCGGCAGCGCCACCGGGGCCAGCACCTTCTCGATCTCGGCCGCCATGACGCCGCGCACCTCCTCGTCGGAGATGTCCTTGCCGTAGCGGCCCGACGCCAGCGCGTCGGTGACGCGGATCGCCGTCTCCATGCCGAGATCGGCGCGGATCAGCACGTCCTCGAGATCCTGCAGCGTGTCCTCGTCGAGCTTGCGCCGCGTGAAGACGCCGGAGATCGACTCCTTCAATTCGCGCGAGGAGCGCGAAAGCCCCTGCGTCAGCCGCTGGAACCACGGCGTGCGCGGCGCGGGCGCTAGCGCGGCGGCGGGTTGCGCCTTCGTCTCCACCGCCTTGGCGACCGTGACCCTGGACGGCGCGACGGGCGTGGGCAGGGCCTCGGCCGGCGCGGTTTCGGGCGCGGGGCCGGGCGCAGCCTCGGCCGGGACTTCCGGCCCGGGCTCCACGGGCGGCGGCGAGACCTGCACCGGGGGCGCTTGCGGGGCGACGGGCGCGGCCGGCGGAGCCCCGGGCGGCGACGGCTCGGCCACATCCGGGCGTTCCGGCGCCGGCGTCTCCTCCGGCACCTCGACCGGGGCCGGGGGCGCGATGTCCGGCTCCGCGGGAAGATCGGGGACGGTGGGCTCGGGGGCGGGGGCGGGCGGCGCCTCGGCGGGAACGGCCGCCGGGATTTCCTGCGCGGCCGGTGCAGGAGGCTGCTGTACCCCCTCCGCCGGGGCTTCCTCGACCTCGTTCCTGCCGAAGGTGAAGATCTTCTTGATGAAGCCGAAAGCCATCCCGTCGCCGTCCTTCGCCTCAGGCCGCCCGGACCGCGGCGCGCGCGGCGATCAGCCTGTCGCCGTCATGGCCGGAAACCGTCGCCTCGACGATCTCGCCGGGCCGCCCGTCGCCGAGCGAGGCCAGGACGAAGCCTTCGGTGCGGCCGATGCCGTCCTGCTCGACCAGCACCCGCTGCCGGCTGCCGACGAGGCTGTCGAGATGCCGGCGATACGCGCGCTCGCCCGCCTGCCGCAGCCGCGCCGCCCGCTCCCTGACCACGCCGCGGTCGACCTGCGGCATGCGCGCCGCCGGCGTGCCCGCGCGCGCGGAGAAGGGGAAGACGTGCAGATGCGTCAGCCCGCATTCCTCGACGATTCGAAGCGAGTTCTCGAACATCGCCTCGGTCTCGGTCGGGAAGCCGGCGATGATGTCGGCCCCGAACACGATGTCGGGCCGCAGCCGCCGCGCCTCGGCGCAGAAGCGGATCGAATCGTCCCGGCTGTGCCGCCGCTTCATGCGCTTCAGCACCATGTCGTCGCCGGCCTGGAGCGAAAGATGCAGGTGCGGCATCAGCCGCGCCTCCGTCGCGATCGCCTCCATCAGCTCGTCGTCGGCCTCGATGGAATCGATCGACGACAGCCGCAGCCGGGCAAGGTCGGGCACCTGCTTCAGGATCGTCCTGACCAGCCGGCCGAGCCGCGGGCTGCCGGGAAGGTCGCCGCCATAGCTGGTGAGATCGACGCCGGTCAGCACCACCTCGCCATAACCGTTGCCGACGAGGCGCTTCACCTGCTCCACCACGCCGCCCATCGGCACCGAGCGCGAGTTGCCGCGGCCGTAGGGGATGATGCAGAAGGTGCAGCGATGGTCGCAGCCGTTCTGCACCTGCACGAAGGCGCGCGCCCGGCCCTCGATGGCGTCGACCATGTGCGAGGCGGTCTCGCGCACCTCCATGATGTCGTTGACGCGCACCTTCTCGAAGTCGTTGACGCCGAAATCGGGCAGCGCGCGGTAGCTGTGGGCCTTGAGCTTCTCCTCGTTGCCGAGCACGAGGTCGACCTCGTCCATGGCGGCGAAGCCGGCCGGGTCGGTCTGGGCCGCGCAGCCGGTGACGATGATGCGCGCGGCCGGGTTGTCGCGCCGGGCCTTGCGGATCGCCTGCCTTGCCTGGCGCACCGCCTCGCCCGTCACCGCGCAGGTGTTGACGATGACGGCCCCGCCTTCGAGCGTATCGAGCCCGGCGGCATGGGCCTCGCGGCGCATCACCTGCGACTCGTAGGCGTTGAGCCGGCAGCCGAAGGTGACGATGTCGATGCCGGCCTTTCCGCTCATGCCGCGCCCTCGACGTCGCGCTCCCACGCGCCGGTGGCGGGGTCGAGGCGGCCGGAGAATTCCCACTCGGCCGGGCCGGTCATGATCACGTGGTCGTCGGCGCGCCATTCGATGACGAGCCGGCCGCCGCTGGGGGCGGTCACGGTGACGGTGCGCCCGGTGCGCCCGGTGCGCGCCGCCGATACCGCGGCCGCGCAGGCGGCCGAGCCGCAGGCCAGCGTCAGCCCGGCGCCGCGCTCCCACGTGCGGATGGCCATCGTCTCCCGCGAGGTGACCTGCGCGATGGTGATGTTGGCACGCTCCGGGAAGATCGGATGGTTCTCGAGCAGCGGCCCGAAGCGTCCGAGGTCGTAGGACCACACGTCACGATCGACCCAGAAGATCGCGTGCGGATTGCCCATCGAGGCGACGGAGGGCGAATGCAGCACCGGCGCGTCGATCGGCCCGATCTGCAGTTCGATGGCGCGCGTGTCGCGGAACTCCTCGGCCAGCGGAATGTCCTGCCAGCCGAAGCGCGGCTTGCCGAGATCGACCGAGATCGCGCCGTCGCCGTGCTCCCGCGTGGCGAGGATGCCGGCCACGGTCTCGAAGGTGAATTCCTTGCGTCCGGTTTCGGCCGAAAGGGCGGCGACCACGCAGCGCGTGCCGTTGCCGCAGGCCTGGGCCGGGGAGCCGTCGGCGTTGAGGATGTCGATATAGGCGTCGGTGCCGGGCGTGCGCGGGTCGTGGATCGCCATGATCTGGTCGAAGCGCGTGGCCGGATCGGCGGCGAGCGCCACCGCGGCGGCGGGCGTGACGCGGTCGGCGCGGCCGCGCATGTCGGCGACGATGATCTCGTTGCCGATGCCGTTCATCCTGGCGAAGGGGGCGCGCGCGCTCATGCGCCGCTATATGGCGGAAAAGGCGGCCGATTACCAGTCTCGCGCGGCGCCGCCGCCGCGCGGCAAAGGAACGCTTTGTTAACCCTGCGCGTTGGATTCTCCAAAAGATCGCCATTATTCTGGCGATTGAAGGGATTCGATACGGCCTGTGAGGCGCTCCCCGCCTCGACGGAGGGAATGGATGGGTTTCACGAAAGGCGGCGTCCTCGTCGCAACCTCGTTTCTGGCGCTGGCGCTGGCCGGCTGCCAGAGCGATCGCTTCTCGCGCATCGACACGCGCCCGGCGCCGCTTCCGGCCGCGCCGGCCGGCACGGTGACGGCCGGCCAGCTTCCGCCGCCCGTGCAGCCCGGCACCACCGACGCCTCGCAGTTCCCCGAGGCGCCCGGCGCCGAGAACGCGCCGCCCGCCGACGGCACCCAGATCGCCGCGCTGGAGCAGAACGCGGCCGACATCTCGGCCGGCAGCGTCGCCGGCGTCTGGAATGCGTCCGTCTCCGGCCAGAGCTGCCGCGTGGCCACGCCGCAGACGCGCTTCGGCCAAGGCTTCCGTGCCGGCCCGCTGCGCTGCCCCGCCCCGCTCGACGGCGTCAAGTCGTGGAACGTCGCCGGCAAGCAGCTCGCGCTCTACGACGAGAGCGGCAACGTGCTGGCGAGGCTCTACTCCTCCGGCGGCAACCGCTTCGACGGCCAGACCAGCACCGGCCAGCCCATCTCGCTGTCGCGCTGACCCCCGGCCGGCCCGCCCGGCGCATCGAGCCCGGCCGGCGCAAGCCGCCGGCATATCAGGCAGAGCCGGCGCAGGCCGGCATATCAGGATCCACCCGCACCGATGTCCCCGCATGACGGGCTGTCGCCCTTCCGCACCGTCCGTCAGGCCTACGACCATCTGGAGGAAACCGGCGTCATCGGCCGCGACCCGGCGCAGATGGAGGTGGTCGAGGCGCTCGACCGGCTGATCGCTGAGCTTTCGGTCAAGCGGCTGGCGGCGAAGAAGAGCGCGCTCGGCTGGCTGTTCGCCAGGCGGCGGCCGGCGCGCGAGCCGGTCAGGGGCCTCTACGTCCACGGCGAGGTCGGGCGCGGCAAGACCATGCTGATGGACCTGTTCTTCGAGCTGGTCCCGGTGCGGCGCAAGCGGCGCGCCCACTTCAACGACTTCATGGCCGACGTCCACGACCGCATCCAGAAGCACCGCGAGAAGCTCAAGCGCGGCGAGACCAGGGAGAGCGACCCGATCCCGCCGGTGGCGAAAGCCCTGGCCGAGGAAGCCTGGGTGCTGTGCTTCGACGAGTTCGCCGTCACCGACATCGCCGACGCCATGGTGCTGTCGCGGCTGTTCTCGGCCCTGTTCGACGAGGGCGTGGTGCTGGTGGCCACCTCCAACGTCGCCCCGCGCGACCTCTACCGCGACGGCTTGAACCGCGGCCTGTTCGAGCCCTTCATCGGCATCCTCGAGCGCCACGCCAGGGTGCTGAACCTCGACGGCCCGACCGACCACCGCCGCCGCCGGCTGGAGCGGATGAAGGTCTACGTCACCCCGCTGGGGGCCGAGGCCGACGCCGAGATGGACGCGGCCTGGACCGCGGCCACCGCCGGCCGCGCCGTCCATCGCGAGACGATCCCGGTCAAGGGCCGCGAGGTGGCGGTGCCGCGCGCCGCCGGCTCCACCGCGCGCTTCACCTTCGCCGAGCTGTGCGGCGCGCCGCTCGCCGCGCGCGACTATCTCGCCATCGTCTCGCGCTTCGACACGCTGTTCCTCGACCATATCCCGGTCATGGGCCAGGACCGACGCAACGAGGCCAAGCGCTTCATCCTGCTGGTCGACACGCTCTACGACAGCCGCGTGCGGCTCGTCGCCAGCGCGGAAGGTCCGCCCGAGGCGCTCTATCGCGGCACCACCGGCGCCGAGGTGTTCGAGTTCGCCCGCACCGCCTCGCGCCTGACCGAGATGCAGAGCCGCGACTGGCTCGACGGCGCCCGCCAGCGGGACGCGGCCCGATGAGCCCCCGCCAGCGAGCCCCGATCCCCGCCGCCAGCCTTGAAATTTGCCCTGTAACTCTTACGTTTACGTAAGTCAAAATACATCTAAACATTTGAAACTGCTTGCACGGCAAGAATTGGTTGAGTTTTTTGTCCGATACGTCTATGCGAAGCCCGATCCGGGCGGCCTCCCGTGCCCGGATGAGACGTCTCGGCACCATCTTTCCAGGCCGGCGCGATCGCTGACCGGCACTCGCAAGGGAACCCATCCATGGCTCGAAACAAGATTGCCCTCATCGGCTCCGGCATGATCGGCGGCACGCTCGCCCATCTGATCGGCTTGAAGGAACTCGGCGACGTCGTGCTGTTCGACATCGCGGAAGGCGTGCCGCAGGGCAAGGGCCTCGACATCGCGCAGTCCTCGCCGGTCGACGGCTTCGACGCGCGCTACAGCGGCGCCAACGACTATTCGGCCATCGAGGGCGCGGATGTGTGCATCGTCACCGCCGGCGTGCCGCGCAAGCCCGGCATGAGCCGCGACGACCTGCTCGGCATCAACCTCAAGGTCATGGAGCAGGTCGGCGCCGGCATCGCCAAATACGCGCCCGACGCCTTCGTCATCTGCATCACCAACCCGCTCGACGCCATGGTCTGGGCGCTGCAGAAGTTCTCCGGCCTGCCGAAGAACAAGGTGGTCGGCATGGCCGGCGTGCTGGATTCCGCCCGCTTCCGCTATTTCCTCGCCGACGAGTTCAAGGTCTCGGTCGAGGACGTCACCGCCTTCGTGCTCGGCGGCCATGGCGACACGATGGTTCCCCTGACGCGCTATTCGACGGTGGCGGGCATCCCGCTGCCCGACCTGGTCAAGATGGGCTGGACCTCGCAGGACAAGCTCGACGGCATCGTCCAGCGCACCCGCGACGGCGGCGCCGAGATCGTCGGCCTGCTGAAGACCGGCTCGGCCTATTACGCGCCGGCCTCCTCCGCCATCGCCATGGCCGAAGCCTACCTCAAGGACAAGAAGCGCGTGCTGCCCTGCGCGGCGCATCTGTCGGGCCAGTACGGCCTCAAGGACATCTATGTCGGCGTGCCGGTGGTGATCGGCGCCGGCGGCGTCGAGCGCGTCATCGAGATCGAGCTGAACAAGGCCGAGCAGGGCATGTTCGACAAGTCGGTCGCGTCGGTGGAAGCGCTGTGCGAGGCCTGCGCCGGAATCGCGCCGGCGCTGAAGCAGTAAGGGAGGCGGGCACGCATGAACATTCACGAATATCAGGCGAAGCAGCTTCTCAAGGGCTACGGCGCGCCGGTCGCCGAGGGCGTCGCGATCTTCTCCGCCGACGAGGCCGAGAAGGCGGCGAAGTCGCTTCCGGGCCCGCTCTACGTGGTCAAGAGCCAGATCCACGCCGGCGGCCGCGGCAAGGGCAGGTTCAAGGAACTGTCCCCCGACGCCAAGGGCGGCGTCCGGCTGGCGAAGTCGGTCGAGGACGTCGTCGCCAACGTCCGCGAGATGCTGGGCAACACGCTGGTGACCAAGCAGACCGGCGAGGCCGGCAAGCAGGTCAACCGCCTCTATATCGAGGACGGCGCCGACATTTCCCGCGAGCTTTATCTGTCGATCCTCGTCGACCGCTCGGTCGGCCGCATCGCCTTCGTGGTTTCCACTGAAGGCGGCATGGACATCGAGGCCGTCGCCGAGGCCACGCCGGAGAAGATCGTCACCGTGGCGATCGACCCCGAGGCCGGCGTCACCGACGCCGACGTGGCCAGGCTCAACGAGGCGCTGAAGCTCTCGGGCGAAGCCGCCGAGGACGGGAAGAAGCTGTTCCCGATCCTCTACAGGGCCTTCGTCGAGAAGGACATGAGCCTGCTCGAGGTCAACCCGCTGATCGTGATGGAGAACGGCCGCCTGCGCGTGCTCGACGCCAAGGTGTCGTTCGACAACAACGCGCTGTTCCGCCACCCCGACATCGTCGAGCTGCGCGACACCACCGAGGAGGACGACAAGGAGATCGAGGCGTCGAAATACGACCTTGCCTATGTCGCGCTCGACGGCAACATCGGCTGCATGGTCAACGGCGCCGGCCTCGCCATGGCGACGATGGACATCATCAAGCTCTACGGCGCCGAGCCGGCCAACTTCCTCGACGTCGGCGGCGGCGCTTCCAAGGAGAAGGTCACGGCCGCCTTCAAGATCATCACCGCCGACCCGAACGTGAAGGGCATCCTCGTCAACATCTTCGGCGGCATCATGAAGTGCGACGTGATCGCCGAGGGCGTCATCGCCGCCGTCAAGGAGGTGGGGCTGAAGGTTCCGCTGGTGGTGCGCCTGGAAGGCACCAATGTCGAGCTGGGCAAGAAGATCATCGACGAGAGCGGGCTGAACGTGATTTCAGCCGACGATCTCGACGACGCCGCCCAGAAGATCGTCAAGGCCGTGAAGGGGAACTGAACCGCATGTCCATCTTGATCGACAAGAACACCAGGGTTCTGGTTCAGGGCCTGACCGGCAAGACCGGCACCTTCCACACCGAGCAGGCGCTGGCCTATCACGGCACGCAGATGGTCGGCGGCATCCACCCGAAGAAGGGCGGCGAGACGTGGGAAGGCTCGAAGGGCGAGAAGCTTCCGATCTTCGCCTCGGTGGCCGAGGGCCGCGACAGGACCGGCGCCACGGCGTCCGTCGTCTACGTGCCGCCGGCAGGCGCCGCCGCCGCGATCATCGAGGCGATCGAGGCCGAGATCCCGCTGATCGTCTGCATCACCGAAGGCATCCCGGTGATGGACATGGTCAAGGTCAAGGCGCGGCTGGAGAAGTCGAAGTCCCGGCTGATCGGCCCCAACTGCCCCGGCATCGTCACGCCCGACGAGTGCAAGATCGGCATCATGCCCGGCAATATCTTCCGCAAGGGCTCGGTGGGCGTCGTCTCGCGCTCCGGCACGCTGACCTACGAGGCGGTGTTCCAGACCACCAACGAGGGCCTCGGCCAGACCACGGCCGTCGGCATCGGCGGCGACCCGGTCAAGGGCACCGAGTTCATCGACGTGCTCGAGCTGTTCCTCGCCGACCCCGCCACCCAGTCGATCATCATGATCGGCGAGATCGGCGGCTCGGCCGAGGAGGAGGCGGCGCAGTTCCTCAAGGACGAGGCCAGGCGCGGGCGAAGCAAGCCGATGGCCGGCTTCATCGCCGGCCGCACCGCCCCTCCCGGCCGCACCATGGGCCATGCCGGCGCGGTGATCTCCGGCGGCAAGGGCGGCGCGGAAGACAAGATCGCGGCGATGGAGGAGGCGGGCATCCGCGTCTCCCCGTCCCCCGCCCGGCTCGGCAAGACGCTGGTCGAGGCCATCAAAGGCTGAGGCTTTCCGGGCGCGGGACGCCCGGGGCCACGGCGCGGGGACCGGAGGAGCGGTCGCGCGGCCGATGGCGGAAAAACGGTGCCTGGCGGTCATCCGCCCGGCACATTCGACTGAGATGAGGGCGGGACAAACCGCCCCGTCAGGGGGGAACACCGGGGCGCGGCGTCGCCCGTAACGCGGCGCGGCCGCTTGAACCAAGGAGACGGGGCGGAAGCGCTCCGATGATTGCGATGGCGCGGCAGGATCAGGCCAACGACCTCTTTTCGCTCACCTCGTTCCTTTACGGCGGCAATGCCGACTACATCGAAAGGCTCCATGCCACCTGGCTCGACGAGCCTTCCGCGGTCGATCCCGAGTGGCGCGACTTCTTCGCCGCCCTGCGCGACGACGCCGGCGACGTGCGCAAGGCGGCCGAGGGCGCGTCGTGGCGGAAGCCGGGCTGGCCGGTGGCCGCCGATGGCGAGCTGGTCTCGGCGCTCGACGGCGACTGGGGCGCGGTCGAGAGGCACTTCGAGAAGAAGGCGAAGGAGAAGGCCGCGAGCGGCGGCGCGGCCCTGTCCGACGCCGACGTGCTGCGCGCCACCCGCGATTCGGTGCGCGCCATCATGATGATCCGCGCCTACCGCATGCGCGGCCACCTGCATGCCAATCTCGACCCGCTCGGCCTCGCCGAGCCGGAAGAGGATTACAACGAGCTGTCGCCGGAGGCCTACGGCTTCACCGAGGCCGATTACGACCGGCCGATCTTCATCGACCACGTGCTCGGGCTCGAATACGCCACCGTGCGGCAGATGCTCGACATCCTCAAGCGCACCTACTGCTCGACGCTCGGCGTCGAGTTCATGCACATCTCCAATCCCGAGGAGAAGGCCTGGATCCAGGAGCGCATCGAGGGGCCGGACAAGGGCATCGAGTTCACCGAGAACGGCAAGAAGGCCATCCTGCAGAAGCTGATCGAATCGGAGGGCTTCGAGCAGTTCATCGACGTCAAGTACAAGGGCACCAAGCGATTCGGCCTCGACGGCGCCGAATCGCTGATTCCGGCGCTGGAGCAGATCATCAAGCGCGGCGGCGCGCTCGGGCTGAAGGAGATCGTGCTGGGCATGGCCCATCGCGGCCGCCTCAACGTGCTTTCCCAGGTCATGGCCAAGCCGCACCGCGCCATCTTCCACGAGTTCAAGGGCGGCTCCTACGCCCCCGACGACGTCGAGGGCTCGGGCGACGTCAAGTATCATCTCGGCGCCTCCTCGGACCGCGAGTTCGACGGCAACAAGGTGCACCTGTCGCTGACGGCCAACCCCTCGCATCTCGAGATCGTCGACCCGGTGGTGATGGGCAAGGCCCGTGCCAAGCAGGACCAGATCTACGGCCGCACGCGCGAGGAGATCGTGCCGCAGGAGGAGCGCGCCAAGGTGCTGCCGCTGCTCATCCACGGCGACGCCGCCTTCGCCGGCCAGGGCGTGGTGGCCGAGATCCTCGGCCTGTCGGGCCTGCGCGGCCACCGCGTCGCCGGCACGGTCCACTTCATCATCAACAACCAGATCGGCTTCACCACCAATCCGCGTTTCTCGCGCTCGTCGCCCTACCCGTCGGACGTGGCCAAGATGATCGAGGCGCCGATCTTCCACGTCAACGGCGACGACCCCGAGGCGGTGGTCTACGCCGCCAAGATCGCCATCGAGTTCCGGATGAAGTTCCACAAGCCGGTGGTGATCGACATGTTCTGCTATCGCCGCTTCGGCCACAACGAGGGCGACGAGCCGGGCTTCACCCAGCCGATCATGTACCGCGCCATCCGCGCCCACAAGACGACGGTGCAGCTCTACGGCGAGAAGCTGGTCGGCGAGGGGCTGATCGGCGAGGCCGACTTCGACAGGATGCGCGCCGACTGGCGCGCGCATCTGGAGAGCGAGTTCGAGGCCGGCCAGAGCTACAAGCCCAACAAGGCCGACTGGCTCGACGGCGCCTGGACCGGCCTGCGCACCGCCGACAACCAGGACGAGCAGCGCCGCGGCAAGACCTCCGTGCCGATGAAGACGCTGAAGGAGATCGGCCGGAAGCTGACCGAGGTTCCGGCCGGCTTCGAGGTCCACCGCACCATCGCCCGCTTCCTCGAGAACCGCCGCAAGGCCATCGAGACCGGCGAGGGCATCGACTGGGCCACCGCCGAGGCGCTCGCCTTCGGCTCGATCCTGATGGACGGCAACCCGGTCCGCCTTTCCGGCCAGGATTCGGAGCGCGGCACCTTCTCGCAGCGCCATTCCGTGCTCTACGACCAGCGCGACGAGGGCCGCTACATCCCGCTCAACAATCTGGGACCGCAGCAGGCCAACTACGAAGTCATCAACTCGATGCTGTCGGAAGAGGCGGTGCTGGGCTTCGAGTACGGCTATTCGCTGGCCGAGCCGCGCGCGCTGACCATGTGGGAGGCCCAGTTCGGCGACTTCGCCAACGGCGCCCAGGTGGTGTTCGACCAGTTCATCTCGTCCGGCGAGAGGAAGTGGCTGCGCATGTCCGGCCTCGTCTGCCTGCTGCCGCACGGCTACGAGGGCCAGGGGCCGGAGCACTCCTCGGCGCGGCTGGAGCGCTTCCTCCAGATGTGCGCCGAAGACAACATGCAGGTCGCCAACTGCACCACGCCGGCCAACTACTTCCACATCCTGCGCCGGCAGCTGAAGCGCGACTTCCGCAAGCCGCTCATCATCATGACGCCGAAGTCGCTGCTGCGCCACAAGCGGGCGGTGTCGACGCTGGCGGACCTGTCGGGCGACAGCTCGTTCCACCGCCTGTTGTGGGACGACGCGCAGTATCTCGGCAACGAGCCGATCAGGCTGGTCAAGGATTCCAGGATCCGCCGCGTCGTGCTGTGCACCGGCAAGGTCTATTACGACCTCTACGAGGAGCGCGAGAAGCGCGGCGTCGACGATGTCTACCTGCTGCGCGTCGAGCAGCTCTACCCCTTCCCGGCCAAGGCGCTGATCAACGAGCTGTCGCGCTTCCGCAACGCCGAGATGGTCTGGTGCCAGGAGGAGCCGAAGAACATGGGCTCCTGGTCGTTCATCGACCCCTATCTGGAATGGGTGCTCGCCCATATCGACGCCAAGCACCAGCGCGTGCGCTATGCCGGCCGCCCCGCCGCCGCCTCGCCGGCGACGGGCCTGATGTCGAAGCATCTGGCGCAGCTCGAGGCTTTCCTCGAAGATGCGCTGGGCAGGTAACCAACGGCAACGCTGAAGCGAACCAAGGCAACGGAACGATACAATGGCAACTGAAATCCGCGTCCCCACCCTCGGCGAATCCGTCACCGAGGCCACCATCGGCAAGTGGTTCAAGAAGGCGGGCGACGCCATCGCCGCCGACGAGCCGGTGGTCGAGCTCGAGACCGACAAGGTGACGGTCGAGGTCCCGGCTCCGGCCGCGGGCGTTCTGGCCGAGATCGCGGTTCAGGAGGGCGAGACCGTCGGCGTCGGCGCGCTGCTCGGCACCATCGCCGAGGGCGCGGGCGCGCAAGGTTCCGCCCCGGCGGCGAAGAAGCAGGAGGCGAAGGCCGAGCCGGCCAAGCCGGCAGCGGCGGCGGCCGCGACGCCCGCCCCCTCGGCCGGCAGGACCGACATGCCGCCGTCGCCTTCCGCCGCCCGCGTGCTGGCCGAGGCGGGCGTTCCCGCCGATCAGGTCGCCGGCTCGGGCAGGCGCGGCCAGGTGCTGAAGGCCGACGCGCTCGACGCCGTGGCGCGCGGCGTCACCGCCCTTGCCCCGGCCACGCCCGCGGTTCCGGCCGCCGCCCGGGCGCCGTCCTCGGAGGAGGATGCGGGACGCGAGGAGCGCGTGCGCATGACCAAGCTGCGCCAGACCATCGCGCGCCGCCTCAAGGACGCGCAGAACACGGCCGCCATGCTGACCACCTTCAACGAGGTGGACATGAAGCCGGTGATGGACCTGCGCGCCCGCTACAAGGACCTGTTCGAGAAGAAGCACGGCGTCAAGCTCGGCTTCATGGGCTTCTTCACCAAGGCGGTGACGCATGCGCTGAAGGAGATCCCGGCCGTCAACGCCGAGATCGACGGCACCGACATCATCTACAAGAACTACTGCCATGTCGGCGTCGCCGTCGGCACCGACAAGGGCCTGGTCGTGCCGGTGGTGCGCAACGCCGACGCCATGGGGATCGCCGAGATCGAGAAGGAGATCGGCCGGCTGGGCGTGGCCGCGCGCGACGGCAAGCTGTCGGTGGCCGACATGCAGGGCGGCACCTTCACCATCTCCAACGGCGGCGTCTACGGCTCGCTGATGTCGACGCCGATCCTCAACGCGCCGCAGTCGGGCATCCTCGGCATGCACAAGATCCAGGACCGGCCGATGGTGGTCGGCGGCCAGGTCGTCGTCCGGCCGATGATGTATCTGGCGCTTTCCTACGACCACCGCATCGTCGACGGCAAGGAGGCGGTGACCTTCCTGGTGCGCGTCAAGGAGACGCTGGAGGACCCCGAGCGCCTGGTGCTCGACCTCTGACAGCGGAGGCCAAAACGGCGGTCATGATGCGCAAGCGACCCGGCCTTTCCGCAAGCCTGCCGCGCGCCGCCGCGCTGGCGGCCGCGCTCGGCGCGCAGGCGGCCGCGGCGCAGGCGGCCTGCCCGATCGAGCTGGCCGTCTACAGCGAGGCCGGAGCCGGGGCCGGGATCGACTTCCGCCCCGGCACGACCGCGGCCGTGACCAACAGCTTCCGCATGGTGCTGGACCGGGGCGTCGTTCTCGACGGCGTGGTGATGTGGAGCCAGGAGCCGGCGCGGCCCGTCGGCATGCTGATGCGCGATTGCCCCGAGGGCGACGTCACCGGCGAGGAACTGGCCGCCTGCACGGTGTGGGAGGGCGTGATCTACGCCGTCGATGCGCGGGGCGAAGTCGGCCTGCTGCCGGCGCAGGGAACGGACGCGCCCCGGACGCTGATCCTCGCCGATCTCGGCCGCGCGCTGCGGCTTTCGTCCGTCGCCGACGCGGCCGGACCCGAATCGGCGCCCGGGGACGTGTTCGCCCTGAGCGGGTGCCAGGAATGAGCGCGCCGGGGCCGGCGCGGCAACGAGGAAATGCGCGGGCGCGCCCGCCGGAAGAAGGGATATGCCATGAGCTATGATGTCGTCGTGATCGGAGGGGGACCGGGCGGCTATGTCTGCGCCATCAAGGCGGCCCAGCTCGGGCTGAAGACGGCGCTGGTCGAGAAGCGCGACACCTTCGGCGGCACCTGCGTCAATGTCGGCTGCATCCCGTCCAAGGCGCTGCTGCATGCCACCGAGATGCTGCTCGAGGCCGAGCATTCCTTCGACGCGCTCGGCATCGAGATCGGCAAGCCGAAGGTCAACCTCGGGAAGCTGATGGCCCACAAGCTCAACACCGTCGAGCAGAACACCAAGGGCCTCGTCTTCCTGATGAAGAAGAACAAGATCGACACCTTCCGCGGCACCGGCCGCGTGCTCGGCGAGGGCAAGGTCGCGATCGCCGGCGAGGACGGCGGGACGCAGGAGATCGAGGCCAGGAACATCGTCATCGCCACCGGCTCCGACGTCGCCGGCATTCCCGGCGTCGACGTGGCCTTCGACGAGAAGGTGATCGTCTCCTCCACCGGCGCGCTGGAGTTCGGGAAGGTGCCCGGCCACCTCGTGGTGGTCGGCGGCGGCGTCATCGGGCTCGAGCTCGGCTCGGTCTGGGCGCGTCTCGGGGCCAGGGTCACGGTGGTCGAGTATCTCGACACCATCCTTGGCGGCATGGATGGCGAGGTCGCCAGGCAGTTCCAGCGCATGCTGGCCAAGCAGGGCATGACGTTCAGGCTCGGCGCCAGGGTCACCGGCGTCGCGAAGGCCGGGAAGGGCGCCGCCGTCACCTTCGAGCCGGTGAAGGGCGGCAATGCCGAGACCATCGAGGCCGACGCGGTGCTGGTCGCCACCGGCCGCAAGCCCTTCACGGAGGGGCTGGGGCTCGCCAAGGCCGGCGTCGTGCTCGACGAGCGCGGCCGCGTGCGCATCGACGGCCGCTTCCAGACCTCGATTCCCGGCATCTACGCCATCGGCGACGTGGTGGCGGGGCCGATGCTCGCCCACAAGGCCGAGGAGGAAGGCGTGGCCGTGGCCGAGATCATCGCCGGCAAGGCCGGCCATGTGAACTACGACGTCATCCCCGGCGTGGTCTACACCAGCCCCGAGGTCGCCTCCGTCGGCAAGACCGAGGAGGAGCTGAAGAAGGCGGGCGTCGCCTACACCGCCGGCAAGTTTCCCTTCACCGCCAACGGCCGGGCACGCGCCATGCTCCAGACGGAGGGCTTCGTCAAGGTGCTGGCCGACAAGGCGACGGACCGGGTGCTCGGCGTCCACATCGTCGGCTTCGGCGCCGGCGAGATGATCCACGAGGCGGCGGTGCTGATGGAGTTCGGCGGCTCCTCGGAGGATCTGGCGCGCACCTGCCACGCCCATCCGACCATGTCGGAAGCCGTGAAGGAGGCCGCGCTCGCCGCCTTCTCCAAGCCGATCCACATGTAGGCCCCTCTCGCCGGCCTGGGTGCCGGCAAGGCTGAAACCTCACGGCAGGGGCAGGCATCGGCCTGCCCCTTTTGGTTGGCGCACCAGCCGGCTGGTTGGCGCACCAGCCGGCCGCGCGGGGCGGGCTTACTGGTTGCCCGGCGCGGGCGTGGTCTCGAGCGGCTCGGCCGGCTGCTGCGGCGCGGCGTCCGGGGCGGTCGTCCCGGGCATCGTCTGCTCGGTCTGGTCGGGGATCACCGCCGTGGTGCCCGGATCGGTCGCCGTGCCGGAGCTGAAGGCGATCACCGCGATCACCAGCAGCACCGCGATGATGCCGGCGGCGATCAGCCCGCCGCGCCCGCTGGCGTGCATCGGCCGGTCCGACAGGATCGGATCGGTCCTCAGCGGGTCGGCCGCCGGGTCCGTGTGCGGCGGCCGCATATGCAGGCGATCCTCGTAGGCGGGATCGGTGTGGCGGGGATCGGGAGTCCTCGGGTCGGTCATGGTCGCATCTCCATGGATTGCTGAAACTTGGCCTGACAACGCCGTCGGACCGTGCGAGGTTCCCGCGACCGGCAAACCGGGCTGGCTTGCGCCCGCGCCTGTGCTAGACAGGACCGGGCGACGGCGCGACGACATCGCCTGCCCGCCGCGCCGGAACCGAAGGAAGAACAGGGAGATAGCGGCCAATCCCGAACGGAGGGGTCGCGAACCGGAGCCCATGGCGCAGAAGAAGGCACACGAGGTCGATTCCTGGCTGCGCAAGCCCGACCCGGACATCCGCATCGTGCTGATCTACGGGCCCGACCGCGGGCTGGTGGCCGAGCGCGCCAGGGCCTTCGTCGAGCGCGCCGGCCTCGACGCCGACGATCCGTTCTCGTCCGTGCGCATCGAGGCGTCCGAGCTCGACGCCGTGCCGGGCCGCCTGCTCGACGAGGCCGCGACCGTGCCGATGTTCTCGGCACGCCGCCTGATCTGGGTGAAGAATGCCGCCGCGCACAAGCAGCTCGTCGAAGAGGTGAAGGCGCTCGCCGCCGCACCGCCGCGCGACTCCGTCGTGCTGATCGAGGCCGGCGACCTGAAGAAGGGCGCGCCGCTGCGCGGCGCCGTCGAGACCGGCCGGGCCGCCATGGCGCTGCCCTGCTACGCCGACGAGGGCAGGACCATCGACGCCGTGATCGACGAGATCCTCGCCCGCGAGGGCCTGTCGATCGGGCCGGAGGCGCGGCAGGCGCTGCGCGCCAATCTCGGCGGCGACCGCCTCGCCAGCCGCAGCGAGGTCGAGAAGCTCGCCCTTTACTGCCGCGGCGCCGGCGAGGTGCGGCTGGACGACGTCCGGACCATGACCGGCGACGTCTCCGGCCTCGGCATCGACGATGTCGTCGACGCCGTGCTCTGCGGCAACGGCCAGACCTTCGACGCGAGCTTCACGCGGCTGGCCGCGTCCGGCACAAGCCCGTTCCTGGTGCTGGCCGCCGCCATGCGCCAGTTCCAGCTTCTCCAGCTGATGCGCGGCGAGATGGACGCGGCCGCCAGGCCGGCCTCGGCCGTGGTCGCCGCCGCCCGGCCGCCGGTGTTCTTCTCGCGCCGCCGGCTGGTCGAGGCGGCGCTGCAACGCTGGAGCGCCGCCGGCCTCGACCGCGCGCTGGAGCGCCTGCAGGCGACCGTGCTCTTGACGCGCCGGCGCCCCGACCTTGCCGTGGCCACGGCGCGGCAGGCGCTGATGGCGCTTCTTGTCGAATCGGCGCGCGGCGGCCGATAGGCAACCCTCGCCGGGGCGAAGGCCGAAAGCACAATAAAAACAATATTATGAACCGCTCCCTATGTCACGGAAGCGGCGGAATGCCCCGCGCCGGGAGCGGATTTCCGGTTTCGGCCGCTACGAGCCGAGCCGGCGGCAGATGTCGTCGAGCTGCTCCAGCGTGCGGTAGGCGATCTTCAGCTCGCCGCCCTTCTGGCCGTGGCTGATCGTCACCTTCAGGCCGGTGGCGTCGGACAGCGCCTTCTCCAGCGCCAGCGTGTCGGCATCCTTCGGCAGCGGCGCGGAACGCCGCGTCTCGCCGGGCGTGCGCGCCGGCTCCTGCGCCAGCGCCTCGGCCTGGCGCACGGACAGGCCCTCCTCGACGATCCGCCGCGCCAGCGCGGCCGGGTCCTCGGCGGTGACCAGCGTGCGCGCATGGCCGGCCGAAAGCGAGCCGTCGACCAGCATGTCGCGGATCGACTCGGGCAGCTTCAGCAGCCGCAGCGTGTTGGCGACATGGCTGCGGCTCTTGCCGATCACCTGGCCGAGATCGGCCTGGGTGTAGTTGTGCTCGTCGATGAGCTGCTGGTAGCCCAGCGCCTCCTCGACCGGGTTCAGATCGGCGCGCTGGACGTTCTCGATGATCGCCAGCTCCAGCGCCACCCGGTCGTCGACGTCGCGGATGATGACCGGCAGCTCCGCCAGCCCGGCGCGCTGCGCCGCCCGCCAGCGCCGCTCGCCGGCGATGATCTCGTAGCGACCGCTGCCGGTCGGCCGCACCACCACCGGCTGGACGATGCCGTGCTCGCGGATCGACTGGGCGAGGTCGGCGAGGTCGGCCTCGGCGAAGCTGCGCCGCGGATTGCGCGGGTTCGGGCCCACGAACTCGATCGGCACGCGGCTGTCGGCGCCGATCCGCGGCGCGGCCGCCGCCGGCACGGGCTTGTCCATCTCGCCGATCAGGGCGGCGAGGCCACGCCCGAGACGCTTTCTGGAAGGATCGTCGCTCATGAGGATTCCCGCATCGTTTCGCCTTCGTATCGAATCTGCCGCCGCCTTCCGGCTCAGGCCGCGCGCAGCCGGCGCTCGCGCCGGATCACCTCGGACGCCAGCTGGAGATAGGCCTGGCTGCCGGTGCATTTCAGGTCGTAGAGGATCGCCGGCTTGCCGTAGGACGGCGCTTCCGACACCCGCACGTTGCGGGGGATCACCGTCTCGTAGACCGTGTCGCCCATATGTGCGCGCACATCCTCGACCACCTGGTTGGCGAGGTTGTTGCGGCCGTCGAACATGGTCAGCACGATGCCCTGGATGGTCAGGTCCGGATTGATCGAGTTGCGCACCTGCTCGACGGTCTGCAGGAGCTGGCTCAGGCCCTCGAGCGCGAAGAACTCGCATTGCAGCGGCACCAGCACCGAATCTGCGGCGGCCATCGAGTTGAGCGTCAGGAGGTTGAGCGAAGGCGGGCAGTCGATCAGCACGTAGCTGAACCCGGACCCCTCGCCCGCCGGCTGGCGCAGCGCGTTGCGCAGCCGCAGCACGCGGTCCGGCGCGGCGGCGATCTCCATCTCGATACCTAGCAGGTCGAGCGTCGAGGGAATGACCGACAGGCCCGGCACGGCGGTCGCCATGGCGGCGGTGGCAACGTCCGCCTCGCCGATCAGCAGGTCGTAGGACGACACCGCCCGGTCCTGGCGGTCGATGCCGAGCCCGGTGCTGGCGTTGCCCTGCGGGTCGAGATCGACGATCAGCACGCGCTCGCCAATCGCCGCCAGCGCCGTCGCCAGATTGATCGCGGTGGTGGTCTTGCCGACGCCGCCCTTCTGGTTGGCGATGGTGATGATGCGGGTTCGCGGGGTCATGAGCCGGCCTGCCGAAGGGTATCGTTGCCACGGCCCGCCGGGACGACGCGCGCCAGCCCCGAAATTTCGAGGATGCGGCCCGCCGGGTCGATCTTGCTTGCGTGTTCTACCAGATCGAATCGCCAGGCGTCACCGCTTTCGGCCAGTTCCGCCGCGTATTCCCGGCCTTTGTGGAAAAGCGCCGTCGCCCCGACCCCGTCCTGCGCCAGCCACGGGGCGGCGAGGTCGAGCAGGCGCGGCAGCGGCGCCAGCGCCCGCGCCGTGACGATCCGCGGCGGCGCGGTGCGGGCGAACGCCTCCTCGATGCGGCAGACATGCACCGTCGCCGGCGCGCCGAGCCCACCCAGCACCGCCCTCAGAAAGGCGGCCTTCTTGTTGTTGCTCTCGACCAGCTCGATCCGCCCGCCCGGCCGCTCGATCAGCAGGATCGCCAGCACCGCGCCGGGAAATCCGCCGCCGGAGCCGAGATCGAGCCACGCCGTCGCCTGCGGCTTGATCGCGAAAAGCTGGGCGCTGTCGAGGATGTGGCGTTGCCACAGCACATCGAGCGTCGAGGGCGCGGCGAGATTGATGCGGGCCGCCCATCGGCGGAACTCGGCCTCGAACGCTTCGAGCCGCCGCAGCGTTTCACGTGAAACCGTTCCGGCCACGTGACGGAGCTCCGCCATCCTGTCGCTCATGCCGCGCCCCGGCTGTGCCGATCCATATCCTGGATGGCGGCGAGGAGGATGGCGAGCGCAGCCGGCGTCATGCCGTCGATCCGCTGCGCCTCGGCGATCGAGCCGGGCCGCCGGGCCGCGAGCTTCTGCTTCAGCTCGTTCGACAGGCCGGGAAGACGCGCAAAATCGAGATCGCCCGGGATCGTCCGCGCCTCCTCGCGTTTCAGCACCGCCACATCCGCGCGTTGCCGCTCGAGATAGACCGCGTAGCGGGCTTCCGTTTCCAGTCGCTCCGCCACCGGGGCCTGGATGTCGGCCAGCGCCGGCCAGATCGCGGCCAGCCGCGCGAGGTCGATGTCGGGATAGGAAAGCAGGTCGTAGGCCGTGCGCCGCTGGCCGTCGCGGTTGAGGGCGATGCCGAAGCGCGCCGCCTCGTTCGGCGTCAGCGACAGCGATTGCACCGCATCGCGCGCGGTGGCCAGCGCCCGCTCGGCGGCGCGGAAGCGGGCGATCCGCTCCGGGCCGGCGATGCCCAGCTCGATCGCCCTCGGCGTCAGCCGCTCGTCGGCATTGTCGGCGCGCAGCGACAGCCGGAACTCGGCCCGCGACGTGAACATGCGATAAGGCTCGCTGACCCCGCGGCTGACCAGATCGTCGATCATCACGCCGATATAGGCGTCGCCGCGCCCGAACAGCACCGGATCGAGCCCGCCCGCCCTTCGCGCCGCGTTGAGGCCGGCCACGAGGCCCTGCGCGGCCGCTTCCTCGTAGCCGGTGGTGCCGTTGATCTGCCCCGCCAGGAACAGGCCGGGCACGCGCCGCGTCTCCAGCGAGCGATCCAGCTCGCGCGGGTCGACATGGTCGTATTCGATGGCATAGCCGGGCTGCAGGATGCGCGCCTTTTCCAGCCCGGGGATCGACGCCACCAGCGCCGCCTGCGCGTCGCGCGGCAGCGATGTCGAGATGCCGTTGGGATAGACCGTGTCGTCGTCCAGCCCCTCGGGCTCGAGGAAGATCTGGTGGCCGTCGCGGTCGCCGAACTTGACGATCTTGTCCTCGATCGACGGGCAATAGCGCGGGCCGATGCCCTCTATGGCGCCGGAATACAGCGCCGAGCGGTCGAGATTGGCGCGGATGACGTCGTGCGAGCGCGCGGTGGTGCGCGTCACGCCGCAGGCGATCTGCGGATTGTCGATCCGCCGGGTCAGCAGCGAGAACGGCACCGGATCGTCGTCGGCGAGCTGGCGGTCGAGCGACGCCCAGTCGATGGTGCGGCCGTCGAGCCGTGGCGGCGTCCCGGTCTTGAGCCTGCCGAGCGCGAAGCCCAGCCGCGCCATCGTCGCCGACAGCCCGACGGACGCCGCCTCGTTCATGCGCCCCGCCGGGAACCGCTCGGCGCCGATGTGGATCAGGCCGCGCAGGAAGGTTCCCGTCGTCAGCACCACGGACCCGCAGGCGACCACCCGGCCATCGGCCAGCGCGACACCGGCGACCTGCCCGTTTTCAATCGCCAGATCAAGGACTTCGCCCTCGATCACGTCGAGCATCGGCTGCGCGTCGATGGCGCGCTGCATCGCCTGGCGGTAGAGCTTGCGGTCGGCCTGCGTCCGCGGCCCGCGCACCGCCGGGCCCTTGCGGCGGTTGAGCAGCCGGAACTGGATTCCGGCCGCATCCGCGACGCGCCCCATCAGGCCGTCGAGAGCGTCGATCTCGCGCACGAGATGGCCCTTGCCCAGGCCGCCGATGGCCGGGTTGCACGACATCGCGCCGATGGTGCCGCGCGCCATCGTCACCAGCGCGGTGGCGGCGCCGGCGCGCGCGGCCGCTGCGGCCGCCTCGCAGCCAGCATGGCCGCCGCCGATGACGATGACATCGTAGTCTCGACGCATGGCTGGGTTCCGGTTTCGTTGGGCGCAGGAATGTCCCCCGGCCGGCTTCAAGTCAAGCTTGTTTCACGTGAAACGGATTTCGGCGCACGGCGCCGGTGTTTCACGTGAGTCACGACCGGGCCGACCCGCACTGCTTCACGTGAGTCACTTGCCGATGCAGAACTCGGAAAAGATCACGCCCAGCAGCTCCTCGACATCGACCGCGCCGGTGATCCGCCCCAACGCATCGCAGGCAAGGCGCAACTGTTCGGCACGAAGCTCGAGATCGTGTGGTATCAGCGCATCGAGCACATGCTCCTTCGTCGTGCGCAGCAACTCGACATGCCGCAGCCGGGTCGGAACGATCGACCCCTGCGTCGCCGCCGCCGACTGCGCGCGCGTCGCGATATCCCCGACAAGCCGACCGAGCCCGTCGCCCGTCACCACCGAGATCGCATGATCGAAGCCGTCGACCCTCGATTCCGGCAGGTCGCTTTTCGTCGCCACACGCAACGCGGGCGCCTGCCACGTCCGTCCGATCCCCTCTTGCCGGGGCGTAGACGAATCGAGCAGCTCCAGCACGAGGTCCGCGCGCCCGGCGGCGGCGATGGCCCTCTCCACGCCGATGCGCTCGACCCTGTCGTCGGTCTCGCGAAGGCCGGCGGTATCGGTGACCAGCACCTTCACGCCGTCGAGATCGAGCGCCACCTCGACAAGATCGCGCGTCGTGCCGGCGACCTCGGTGACGATGGCCACATCGCGCCGGGCGAGCGCGTTGAGCAGGCTCGATTTCCCGGCATTCGGCGCACCGACCAGCACCACGCGAAACCCGTCGCGCACGATCTCGGCCGCGCGATAACCGCCGAGATGCTCGTCGATCTCCCGGCAAAGCGCGCGCATGTCCGCCCAGACCCGTTCGGAGACCGAACCCGGGACGTCGGCCTCGTCGGCGAAGTCGAGCTCGGCCTCGATCATCGCCCGGGCATGGAGCAGCCGCCTGCGCCAGGCGGCGTAGAGCGCTTGCTGGCCGCCTTCGGCGTTGTCGAGCGCCAGCCGGCGCTGGGCTTCCGTCTCGGCGGCGATCAGGTCGGCCAGCCCCTCCGCGCCGGTCAGGTCGATCCTGCCGTTGACGAAGGCGCGGCGGGTGAATTCCCCCGCTTCGGCCTGGCGAAGCCCCGGCACCGCACCGAGCGCGCGCAGCATCGCCGCGACCACCGCGCGCCCGCCATGAATGTGGAACTCCACGCAATCCTCGCCGGTGAAGCTCGCCGGTCCCGGGAACAACAGCACCAGCCCGCGGTCGAGCGCGAGGCCGTCGCCGTCGCGCAGCGAACGAAGAACCGCGCGCCGCGGCGGCGGCACGCCGCCGGCGACGCGGACCGCGGCATCGCGGGCGTGCGGTCCCGACAGCCTGATCACCGCCACGCCCGACGGCAGCCCGCCCGACGACAGCGCGAAGATCGTATCGCGGAATGGCGATTGCCCGTTCATCGGCCGCGCCCTAGGTTAGCTTTCACAAGAGGGTGACGCATGACCAGCCTTCCTCAACGCAATCTCCTCGCCGACGAGACCAGCCCCTATCTGCGCCAGCATGGCGACAACCCCGTCCACTGGCGGCCGTGGTCCCGCGACGCGCTCGACGAGGCCCGCGTGCTCGGACGCCCCATCCTGTTGTCGGTCGGCTACGCCGCCTGTCACTGGTGCCATGTCATGGCGCATGAGAGCTTCGAGGACGACGTCGTCGCCGCCGTCATGAACCGGCTTTTCGTGAACATCAAGGTCGATCGCGAGGAAAGGCCGGACATCGATCAGATCTACATGGCGGCGCTGACCGCGATGGGCGAGCAGGGCGGCTGGCCGCTGACCATGTTCCTCACGCCGGATGCGCGGCCGTTCTGGGGCGGCACCTACTTCCCGAAGGCGGCGCGCTACGGCCGGCCGGGCTTCGTCACGGTGCTGGAAGCCGTCGCGAAGACCTGGGAGGAACGGCGCGACGAGCTTGACCGCAGCGCGGAAGCGCTGAGCGTTCACGTCGCGGCGCAGCTCGCCCCCCAACCGGCCGACGACGCCGCGGAATCCGACGGGCTGGAAGCCTATGCCGCGGCGATCCACTCGATGATCGACCGCGACGGGGGCGGGCTTCGCGGCGCGCCGAAGTTCCCCAACACGCCGATGATGCAGGTGCTGCGGCTGAGCTGGCTGCAGAACGGCGCCACAGCCCATCGCGACGCGGTGACGACGAGCCTGCGCGCCATGCTTTCCGGCGGCATCTACGACCATCTCGGCGGCGGATTGTGCCGCTACTCCACCGACGCGGCATGGCTGGTGCCGCATTTCGAGAAGATGCTCTACGACAACGCCCAGCTGATCGACCTCGCCGGCTGGGCCTATTCGGAAACCGGCGACGAATCGTTTCGCTATCGAATCGAAGAAACCGTCGCATGGCTTTCGCGCGAGATGCGACTGCCGGGCGGCGGCTTCGCCTCCAGCCTCGACGCCGACAGCGACGGCGAGGAAGGGCGGTTCTACCTGTGGACGCGCGCCGAGATCGTCCGCATTCTGGGAAAGGACGACGCCGACCGCTTTCTGGATGTCTACGGCCTGGCGCAGCCGTCCGGCTGGGAGGGCGAGCCGATCCTGCATCGCCTGTCCGCGCTCGGTTCCGCCGACGCCGACGCCGGCATTCTCGCGATGAAAGCGAGATTGCTCGACGCGCGGAGCCGGCGCGCCCGGCCGGGCCGCGACGACAAGGTCCTGGTCGACTGGAACGGCCTGACGATTGCCGCGCTCGCCCGCGCCGCGCGCCAGTTCGCGCGCCCGGACTGGCTCGATCTGGCGAAGGATGCGTTTCGTTTCGTTGCCGAATCGGCCGACGGCGAGCGTCTGCCGCATTCCGTCGCCGGCGGACGGCGCCTCTTTCCCGGCCTTGCCAGCGACTACGCCGCGATGATCGCGGCAGCCGTGTCGCTCAGCGAGGCGACCGGAGACGACGCCTGCCTGGCCAAAGCCCGGCAGTGGCTTGCCGCGCTCGACCGCCGGCACGGCGACGAGGACGGCGTCGGCCACTATCTCACCGCCGCCGACAGCGCCGACGTGCCGATGCGCATCCGCGGCGACGTCGACGATGCCGTGCCGTCCTCCACAGCCCAGATCGTCGAGGCGATGACCCGGCTCGCGATGGCCACTTCCGATCACCGCCTGCACGAGCGGGCAGTCGACGCCGCCGAAGCCGCCAGCCGCCGCGCCGCCGGCCAGCGATACGGTCAGGCCGGCATCGTCCACGCCGCAGCGATTGCGCGGCAACCGAAGAAGCTCATCCTCGTGGGCGCCCGCGATTCCAGCCTCGTTTCGGCAGCGAATCGCTTTCCCGACCGGACGCGGACGGACATCGTCCACCCGTCCGAACCCGGGGGCGGAACGGTGAAACTGCCGGACGGCACGGTGATCGACACGTCCGCGCCCGGCGCGTGGCTGTGCGTCGGCCAGACCTGCCTGCCGCCGGTGCGCGACGAGGCCGGGCTGGAAGCCCTGCTGCGGCCTCGCGGCTGAGCCGGCTCAGGTGTTCATCGAATCGAAGAAGTCCGCGTTGGTCTTGGTCTGCTTCAGCTTGTCGATGAGGAACTCGATGGCGTCGGTGGTGCCCATGGGCGCCAGGATGCGGCGCAGCACGAAGATCTTCTGCAGATCCTGGCGCGGCACCAGGAGGTCCTCCTTGCGGGTGCCGGACTTGAGGATGTCCATGGCCGGGAAGATGCGCTTGTCGGCGACCTTGCGGTCGAGCACGATCTCGGAGTTGCCGGTGCCCTTGAACTCCTCGAAGATCACCTCGTCCATGCGGCTGCCGGTATCGATCAGCGCGGTCGCGATGATGGTCAGCGAACCGCCTTCCTCGATGTTGCGCGCCGCGCCGAAGAAGCGCTTCGGCCGCTGGAGCGCGTTGGCGTCGACGCCGCCGGTCAGCACCTTGCCGGAGGACGGCACCACGGTGTTGTAGGCGCGGCCGAGCCGGGTGATCGAATCGAGCAGGATGACCACGTCGCGGCCGTGCTCGACCAGGCGCTTGGCCTTCTCGATGACCATCTCGGCCACCTGGACGTGGCGCACGGCCGGCTCGTCGAAGGTCGAGGACACCACCTCGCCCTTGACCGAGCGCTGCATGTCGGTGACCTCCTCCGGCCGCTCGTCGATCAGGAGCACGATCAGATAGGCTTCGGGATGGTTGGTGGCGATCGAATGGGCGATGTTCTGCAGCAGCACCGTCTTGCCGGTGCGCGGCGGCGCCACGATCAGGCCGCGCTGGCCCTTGCCGAGCGGCGCCACCAGATCGATGACGCGGGCCGACAGGTCCTTGCCGGTCGGGTTCTCGGTCTCCATCCTCAGCCTCTCGTTGGGATAGAGCGGCGTCAGGTTGTCGAAATGGATCTTGTGCCGGATCTTCTCCGGATCCTCGAAATTGATGGTGTTGACCTTCAGCAGCGCGAAATAGCGCTCGCCCTCCTTGGGGCTGCGGATCGGGCCTTCCACCGTGTCGCCGGTCTTGAGCGAGAAGCGACGAAGCTGCGACGGCGAGATGTAGATGTCGTCGGGGCCGGGCAGATAGTTGGCGTTGGCCGAGCGCAGGAAGCCGAAGCCGTCCTGCAGCACCTCCACCACGCCCTCGCCGATGATCTCGATGTCCTGGGCGGCCAGCTTCTTGAGGATCGCGAACATCAGCTCCTGCTTGCGCATGACGCTGGCGTTCTCGACCTCGAGCGATTCGGCAAAGGCGATCAGATCGGTCGGACCCTTGCTCTTCAGCTCCTGTAGTTTCATTTCCTGCATGTTGCGGACTCTGGAATGGAAAGACGAAGGCGGCGCGGGGCGGCGGTGTGCGTGGAGAACGTCTGCGCGGGACAGAAATACACGACGCCATGCGGGGAGGAAGGATGCGACTCTTAGCGCCCCTGCCGGAAAACCGCAAGGCGAGAATCGCCGCAGGCTTCGGGCGGCCCTTGCCGGCCGCCCCCGGGAACGGTTCCTAGAACGGCTTGACCACCACGAGGATGACGATGGCGATCATCAGCACCGTCGGCACCTCGTTGACGATGCGCCAGTGCCGCGCCGGCCTGGTGTTCCGGTCCTGCGCGAACTTGCGCACCGCACCCGAAAGATAACCATGCACGGCCGAAAGCGCCAGCACCGCCGCGATCTTGGCGTGCAGCCAGCCGCCGGAGAAGCCGAAGCCCTCCCAGGCCAGCCACAGGCCGACGATCCAGGCGACCAGCATCGCCGGATTGATGATGGCGCGCAGAAGCCGGCGCTCCATCACCTTGAAGGTCTCCGACTGCGCCGAGCCGACGGGAACGTCGGCATGGTAGACGAAGAGCCGCGGCAGGTAGAGCATGCCCGCCATCCACGAGATCACGGCGATGACGTGGATCGCCTTGATCCAGGCATAGTAGGCGCCGGGATCGACCCACAACAGAAGCCCGGCAAGGGCCGCGGTCGCGACGATCGCCGCCACGGCGCGGATCGTCGCCTTGCGGGCGTTGTCGTCGCTCATCGCCGGGCCTCCTTCACCAGCCGCACCATGGTCTCGACATGCTCGATAGGCGTCTGCGGCGTCACGCCGTGGCCGAGATTGAACACGAACGGCCCGCCCGACAGCGCGCCGAGGATCGCCTCCACGCCCTCCTCCAGCGCCCGGCCGCCGGCCTGCAGCCGCAGCGGGTCGAGATTGCCCTGCACCGCGCCGTCGGCCTGCAGGCGTCTGGCCTGTGACAGCGGCACGCTCCAGTCGAGCCCGAGCGCGGTCACCCCCGTCTTGCGGCGATAGTCGTCGTAGAGCGAACCCGCGCCCTTGGGAAAGCCGATGATCGGCGTGTCGGGAAACACCGCCCGTATCTTCTCGACCATCTTCCTCACCGGGCGCACGCAGCAGGCCTCGAACGTCGCCTCGTCGAGCACGCCCGCCCAGGAATCGAAGATCTGCACCGCGTCGGCTCCGGCCTCGATCTGGCGGATGAGATAGCCGGCCGCCCGCTCGGCGAGGATGTCGAGCAGCTGCGCCATCGCCCGCGGGTCGCGGAAGCCGAACAGCCGCGCCGGCGCCTGGTCCGGCGTGCCGTGGCCGGCGATCATGTAGGTCGCCACCGTCCACGGCGCGCCGCAGAAGCCGAGCAGCGTCGTCCTTGCCGGCAATTCGGCCCGCAGCCGGCGCACCGTCTCGTAGACCGGCTCCAGATTCACGTGAAACGCATCGTCCCCGATATCGGCCAGACGGGCCACTTCCCGCGGCTCTATCGGCGTCATCAGCGGCCCCCTGCCTTCCTCGAAGCGCAGGTCGCGGCCGAGCGCGTGCGGCACGACGAGGATGTCGGAGAACAGGATCGAGGCGTCGAAGTCGAAGCGGCGGATCGGCTGCATCGTCACCTCGACGGCGAGGTCGGGGTTGTAGCACAGGTCGAGGAAGCTGCCGGCGCTCGCCCGCGTCGCGCGGTATTCGGGAAGATAGCGGCCCGCCTGCCGCATCATCCATACCGGCGGCGGACATGCGGTCTCGCCTTTCAGGACGTCGAGGACGATGCGTCTTTCGGCCATGCTTCACCTTCTCCGCATTGGGCGCCCGAACCAAAGAAGAGTCTTTTAAAGGAATCTTCTGATTCTACGACTCTGTTGGAATCGACAATTCCGGCTTGTCCCCGCCGGGACGAGCCAACTCAACGCGCAAAGCGCCGCACCCGCAGGTTCCGCCAGTCGCGGGATCATGGGGATCGTTTCGATTCTCCAAGGAAAAACATGCGGTTACAACAGGCCTTGGGCAATGCCCGCCTGTGGATGGGCGATCGGCCCGCCCGGCCGTCCCCGTTTTCTTCCACAGCGCGCTGAAGATTTGCAGGGCAGGGCGAATTGTGGACAAACCGGCGTCTGATACAGTCGCTGCGCGTCGGGGTCGCCAACGGGTCCCGTTTTTCCACAGTCGCCAACAGGCCCCGGATGTCCTTGTGAACAAACAGCAGCGCTTCTTCCACCTTCACCTGATTTCGGACGCCACCGGCGAGACGCTCCTTGCGGCGGGCCGCGCCGTCTCGGCCCAGTACAAGGACGCGCGCGCCATCGAGCACATCTATCCGCTGGTGCGCACCGAAAGGCAGCTCCTCAAGGTGCTGGACGAGATCGACCAGGCCCCCGGCATCGTTCTCTACACCGTCATCGACAAGGCGCTCGCCGGCATCATCGACGAGCGCTGCGCGGCCATGGGCCTGCCCTGCGTCTCGGTGCTGGAGCCGGTTCTTTCCGTGTTCCAGTCCTATCTCGGCCTGCCCGCCGGCCGGCGCGTCGGCGCCCAGCACGTGCTCGACGCCGACTATTTCCGCCGCATCGACGCGCTCAACTTCACCATGGACCACGACGACGGCCAGATGCTCGACAGCGTCGACGAGGCCGACGTGGTCCTGCTCGGCATCTCGCGCACCTCCAAGACGCCGACCAGCTTCTATCTCGCCAATCGCGGCATCAAGACCGCCAACGTCCCCATCGTGCTCGGCGTGCCGGTGCCGCAAAGCGTGGTCGACGCCGGGCGGCCGCTGGTCGTCGGGCTGGTGGCGACGGCCGAGCGCATCTCGCATGTGCGCCAGAACCGCGTGCTCGGCACCTCGGTCGGTTACGATTCGCAAAGCTATGTCGACCGCGGCGTCATCGCCCAGGAGCTGGTCTACGCCCGCCAGATCTTCGCCCGCCACGGCTGGCCGATGATCGACGTCAGCCGCCGCTCCATCGAGGAGACGGCCGCCGCCATCGTTGCCTTGCGCGGCAAGACGCGCTAACGGCGCGGCCATGGAGGACGCCGAACATGCCGGGACCTGTTCCTGAATCCGCCGAGCCCGAGGCCGCCGCATCCGAGCCCGTCGTGCTCGCCTCGGGAAGCCCGTTCCGCCGCAGGATGCTGGAGGAAGCCGGCGTCGCCGTCGAGGCCGTTCCGCCGCGAACCGACGAGCGCACGGTCGAGGCCGCGACCGAAGGTTCCGGCATCACGCCGCAGGAGCTCGCCGCCATCCTCGCCGAGGCCAAGGCGCTCGACGTGTCGGAGCGCCTGCCCGGCCGGCTGGTGATCGGCGCCGACCAGACGCTGTCGCTCGGCGATGCCGTGCTGCACAAGCCGCGCGACATGGAGGAGGCCCGTCGCCGGCTCCTGGCGCTGTCGGGCAGGACGCACGAGCTGAACAGCGCCGTGGTCGTGGCGCGCGACGGCGAGGTGCTGTGGCGTCATGTCGCCGTGGCGCGGCTGACCATGCGCCCGCTCGATCCCGCCTTCGTCGGCCGGCACCTGTCGCGGGTGGGCGACAGGGCGCTGGCAAGCGTCGGCGCCTACCAGATCGAGGGCGAGGGCATCCAGCTCTTCGAGGCCGTCGAGGGCGACCATTTCACCATCGTCGGCCTGCCGCTGCTGCCGCTGCTCGCCGAGCTGCGCAAGCTGGGGGCGATCGATGGTTGAGGCCGCGACACCCAGGGCCTTCGTCGTCGGCCACCCCATTGCCCATTCGCGCTCGCCGCTGATCCACGGCTTCTGGCTGGAGACGCTGGGCATCGCCGGCAGCTACGAGCGCCTCGACGTCCATCCCGACGCCATCGACGCCTTCCTGCGCGGCCTGCCGCGATCGGGCTTCGTCGGCGGCAACGTCACCATCCCGCACAAGCAGGCCGCCCACCGCGCGGCCGACCGGCTCGACGCCGCCGCCGAGGCCATCGGCGCGGCCAACACGCTGTGGCTGGAGGACGGCCGGCTCGTCGCCGGCAACACCGACGCCCACGGCTTCGCCGCCAGTCTCGACAGCCAGGCGCCGGGCTGGCGGCAGGCGCGCACGGCGCTGGTGCTGGGGGCGGGGGGCGCGGCCCGCGCCGTCGTCTTTGCGCTGAAGGAGGCGGGCTTCGCCGACATCCGCCTCGTCAACCGCACGCTGGCCCGCGCGCAGGAGCTTGCCGACCGTTTCGGGCCGGGCGTGACGGCCCATGGCTGGGCCGAAGCCGGCGAGCTTTCCGCCGACGCCGGCCTCGTCGTCAACACCTCCTCGCTCGGCATGGCCGGCAAGGACGCGCTGCCACTCGACGTCTCTCTGCTGCCGGGCGACGCGATCGTCGCCGACATCGTCTATGTGCCGCTGGAAACGCCGCTGCTCGCCGCCGCCCGGGCCCGCGGCCTCGTCGGCGTGGACGGGCTCGGCATGTTGCTGCACCAGGCCGTGCCCGGCTTCGAGCGCTGGTTCGGCGCCCGCCCCAAGGTGACGCCGGCGCTGCGCGAGCGCATCGTCGCCGATCTGGAGAAAGACGCATGATCGTCCTCGGGCTCACCGGCTCCATCGGCATGGGCAAGTCGACCACCGCGAGGATGTTCATGGACGAGGGCGTGCCGGTGCACGATGCCGACGAGGCCGTCCACCGCCTCTATGCCGGCGTCGCCGCGCCGCTGATCGAGGCGCGCTTTCCCGGTACGGTGGTGGAGGGCACGGTCGACCGCGAAAGGCTGTCGGCGGCCGTTATCGGCAAGCCGGAGGCGCTGCGCGATCTGGAGAAGATCGTGCATCCGCTGGTGCGCGCCGACGCCGAGGCCTTCCTCGCCCGCCACCGCGCCGCCGGCGCGCCGCTCGCGGTTCTCGACATCCCGCTATTGTTCGAGACCGGCGGCCGCGACCGCGTCGACCAGGTGGTGGTCGTCACCGCGCCGCCCGAGGTGCAGCGCGCGCGCGTGCTCGCCCGCCCCGGCATGACCGGGGAGAAATTCGCCGCCATCCTCGCCCGCCAGGTGCCGGATGCGCACAAGCGCGCCCGCGCCGACCACGTCATCGACACCGGCCAGGGCATGGAGGCCGCCCGCGCCGCGGTGAAGGCGCTGGTCGCCGCGCTTGCGGGGAAAAGCCCGGCCTGAAGCGATTCAGGAAAAGTGTGAAGCACTTTTTGTCCGCAACTGCGGAAGAACAAAAGTCCGCCCGATCCTTGCCGCGCGGCTCTCGCCCCGGCATCCTGCGGCGAAGGAGCGAATCAGGCGATGCGCGAGATCATCTTCGACACCGAGACCACCGGGCTCGACGCCCGCGAGGACCGCATCATCGAGTTCGGCGGCGTCGAGCTCGTCAACCGCTTCCCGACCGGCCGCACCTTCCACCATTATTTCAACCCGCAGGGCCGCCCCGTCCATCCCGACGCGCTGGCCGTGCACGGCATCTCCGACGCCGACCTCGTCGGCAAGCCGACCTTCGCCGAGCTTGCCGGCGAGCTTTCCGGGTTCATCGACGGCGCGATGCTGGTGGCCCACAATGCCGGCTTCGACATCGGCTTCCTCGACGCCGAGTTCGCCCGGATCGGCCAGCCGCGGATCGATCCGGCCAGGGTGATCGACACGCTGGCCATCGCGCGGCGCAAGCACCCGATGGGGCCGAACTCGCTCGACGCGCTGTGCCGGCGCTACGGCATCGACAACAGCCACCGCACCCGGCACGGCGCGCTGCTCGACTCCGAGCTGCTCGCCGAGGTCTATATCGAGCTGATCGGCGGCAAGCAGGCCGCCTTCAGCCTCGAGGTGCAGGTCGAGGCGGTCGTGGCGGCCGGCGAGGTCGAGCCCGGCGTCTGCGCCGCGCGCCAGCGCGAGCATCCGCTGCCTTCCCGCCTGTCGCCGGCCGAGATCGAGGCCCATGCGCGGCTGGTCGCCCAGATCGGCGACGCCGCGATCTGGCGCGAGGTCGATCCCGCCTGTCGCGGCGAGGCGGCGCAATAGAGCAATTCCAGGAAAAGCGCAAAGCGGTTTTCCGTCAGGAATTGCGTGAAAACAAAGAGATGGATCGTTTCATCGTTTCCGTGAAACGATCAGGCAAAAAAGAGAAAGGCCCGGCTTGCGGCCGGGCCCGTTGTCGGTCCTGCTGCGCGAAGGAGGCGGCGGCTCAGCTCGGCTGCGCCGCCTTGGCCTTGGCCTGCTCCTCGGCCATGCGCTGCTGGAACATCTGCGCGAAGTCGATCGGATCGATCATCAGCGGCGGGAAGCCGCCGTTGCGGGTCGAGTCGGCGACGATCTGGCGCGCGAACGGGAACAGAAGCCGCGGGCACTCGATGAACAGCAGCGGCAGCATGTGCTCCTGCGGGAAGCCGGCGACACGGAACACGCCGCCATAGACCAGCTCGACGTTGAACAGCACCTCGCTGTCGACCGACGCCTTGGCGGCGAGCGTCAGCGTCACGTCGTACTCGGTCTGCGTCAGCGGATTGGCGTTGACGTTGACATTGATGTTGATGCCGGGCGCCTTGTCGCGCGCGCGCAGCGAGTTGGGCGCGCCGGGGCTCTCGAAGGACAGGTCCTTGACGTATTGCGCCAGAACGTTGAGCGAGGGCTGCGTACCGTTTCCGGCCTTGGCGGCGCCGGCCGGGGGGGGCGTGGTTTCTTCGGGTTGCTTGGCCATCGGCCGAAATCCTCCTGCTTCAGCCGACAGCGGCCGGTATCAGATCGCGCGGTTGGCTAGCATGGCGCGCCCGGCGTGACAAGCAAACATGGCGACCCCGACCGCGACGGCCTGCTTCAGCGGTCGTCGTCGATCGCCGGCCGCGACGGCGGCGGGCCGTCCTTGCGGGCGAAGTCGTCGGCGTCGAGGTCGATGGTGCGCGGGCCCTCGCGCCGGAAGCCGCGCCCTTCGCCGCGGGCGGTGTCGACCACGACGATGCGGGACTTCAGGAAGCGCCAGACCAGCTCGCGGACCGGCGGCAGGAACAGGACGAGGCCGAGCGCGTCGGTGAGGAAGCCGGGGATGACGAGCAGCACTCCGGCGAGCGCGATCATCACGCCGTGGACGACGTCGCGCCCCGGCGCGCCGCCGGCCTCCATCGTCGCGCGGATGCGGGTCAGCGCGCCGAGGCCCTGGATGCGCAGGAGCACCGCGCCGAGCGCCGTCGTGGCCACGACCAGCGCCACGGTGGGCAGCACGCCGACCAGGCTGCCGACCAGCGCGAAGCCGGCGATCTCCAGAAGCGGCAGGGCGATGAGGACAAGCGGTAGAAGCGGCACGGTCGTCTTTCCGGCTGGCGCGGGGGCGCGATTGGGGTCCGGGCGGCCTTTCCGCCCTCCGGTTGCAGATAGGATGTCGTCGCTTTGATTTGAATGATCGCCTGATGCGTTCTATATGCAAAAGAACCGCCGGCGAAGCGATGCCTCCGCCGGGCGAAAGGGTTTGGCGGTAACGATGGAATTTTTCGACTTCGGCACGATCTTCTTCCTGGTCGCGGCAATCGTGATCTTCTTCCAGCTCCGCAACGTGCTGGGCCGGCGCACCGGCAGCGAGCGGCCGCCCTTCGACCCCTACAGCTCGCCGCGCAACGACGCCAGGGGCGATCCCGCCCAGCAGTCGGAGAACGTGGTGTCGCTGCCGCGCCGCAAGGGCGCGGAGGCCGAGGCCGCCTATGCCGCCATCGACGCCGTCGCCCGGCCGGGCACCGAGCTGAACCGCGGCCTGCGTGCCATCCGCGACGCCGATCCCGCCTTCGAGCCGAAATCCTTCGTCGACGGCGCCAAGATGGCCTACGAGATGATCGTCATGGCCTATGCCGACGGCGACCGCCGCACGCTCAAGAACCTTCTGTCGCGCGAGGTCTATGACGGCTTCGTCGCCGCCATCTCCGAGCGCGAGAGCCGCTCGGAGAAGATCCAGTCCTCCTTCGTCGGCATCGACAAGGCCGAGATCGTCAACGCCGAGATGAAGGGCAGCGAGGCCCATGTCACGCTGCGCGTCGTCAGCCAGCTCGTCTCCGCCACCCGCAACGCCGCCGGCGAGGTGATCGACGGCGACCCGGAGACCGTCGCCGAGGTCAAGGACGTGTGGACCTTCGCCCGCGACACCCGCTCCCGCGATCCCAACTGGAAGCTGGTGGCCACCGAAGCCGACGACTGAGCGCACGGCCCGCGCATGCCCGCCGCTCCCCTGTTCCATGCCGTCGCCTTCGGCGACATCCCGGGCTGGGAGGCGGACGACCACGACGCGGCCTTCGCCGCCTTTGCCCGCAGCGCCGCCCACGCCCTGAAGACGCCCTACCGCACCGGCTCGCTCGGCGTCGAGGCGGCATCCTTCGCCCTCGCCTTCGCCGAGGCCGCCCGCAAGCCCCTCGGCGCCGGGCGGGCGAGGGACTTCTTCGAGCGGCATTTTTCCCCGTTCCTGGTGGTTGCCGACGGCGACGAAGCCGGCTTCGTCACCGGCTTCTACGAGCCGCAGCTTCCGGCCTCGCCGGTCAGGACGCCGCATTTTCGCGTGCCGCTTCTCGCCCCGCCCGACGATCTGGTCGGGATCGACGACGGCAACCGCCCCGCGGGTCTCGACCCGGCCGTCGCGTTCGGGCGCAGGGCCGAAAGCGGCATCGTCGAATATTTCGACCGCGCCGCCATCGAGGCCGGCGCGCTCGGCCCGCGGGCGAGGCCGCTGGCGTGGCTCGCCGACAAGGTCGACGCCTTCTTCGTCCACGTCCAGGGCTGCGCCCGGCTGGCGATGCCCGACGGCACGGTGAAGCGCCTCACCTATGCCGCGAAATCCGGCCACCCCTTCACCGGCCCGGGCCGGGTGCTGGCCGGGCTCGGCGAGATTGCACGCGATGAGGTCACGATGCAGTCGATCCGCGCCTGGTTCCGGGAAAACCCCGGCCGGGTGGACGAGATCCTGCACAAGAACCGCTCCTACATCTTCTTCCGCGAGGCCGGGGTCGACGATCCCGCGCTCGGTCCGGTGGCGGCGGCCAGGGTGCCGCTGACGCCCGGCCGCTCGCTGGCGGTGGACCGGCTGCTCCACACCTTCGCCACGCCGTTCTTCATCGACGCGCCGTCGCTCGCCGCCTTCGGCGGCGGACCGTTCCGCCGGCTGATGATCGCGCAGGACACCGGCTCGGCCATCGTCGGCCCGGCGCGCGGCGACCTGTTCGCCGGCTGCGGCGACGCGGCCGGCGAGATCGCCGGCGTGGTGCGCCATCCCGCCCGCTTCTTCGCGCTCCTGCCGCGCGGCCTTGCCGGAGGCGGCGCATGAGCGGCCGGTCGCGAAAGGAACGGCTGTCGCCGGAAGACCGCGTCCTGTGGAGGCGGGTGGCGAAATCGGTGACGCCGCTTCCCGGCAAGGGCGTCGAGGACGAGGACGCCGGGCCGGAGGAGTTCGCCGTCCTGCTGGAGGCCGCGCCGCGCGCGGCGCCGAAACCGGCGGAGCCGCCGGCGCCGGCGCCGGCGAGGCCCGCCGCCGCGCCGAAGCACGGCATAGACCGGCCGACCCGCGCCAGGCTGGCGAAGGGCCGGCTGCCGATCGAGGGCAAGGTCGACCTCCACGGCCTGACCCAGACCGAGGCGCACGCGCTGCTCCTGTCGTTCCTGCACCGCGCCCAGGCCGGCGGCCGCCGCCATGTGCTGGTCGTCACCGGCAAGGGCGCCTCGCTCGGCAGCGACGGCGTGCTGCGCCGGGCCGTGCCGGGCTGGCTGGCGACGCCGCCGTTCCGCGGCCTGGTCAGCGCCCACGAGCCGGCCGCCGCCCGCCATGGCGGCTCGGGCGCGCTCTATGTGCGGCTGCGCCGCAAGGACGGAGCGACCGGGGAAGGACGGTCGTGACCCCGTTCGGCGAGCGCATGCGCGCGATGCGCGAGGAAAAGGGCGTCACCCAGAAGGAGATGGCGGCCGCGCTCGGCGTCAGCCCGGCCTATCTGTCGGCGCTGGAGCACGGCCGGCGCGGCGTGCCGAGCTGGCCGCTGATCCAGAAGATCGTCGGCTATTTCAACGTCATCTGGGACGAGGCCGAGGATTTGCAGCGGCTCGCCGCGGCGTCCCACCCGCGCGTGACCGTCGACACCGCCGGCCTGTCGCCGCAGGCGACGCTGCTCGCCAACCGACTGGCCGGCGCGATCGGCAGCCTGTCGGCGGCCGACATCGACGAGCTCGTCGCCCGCCTCGAGGAGATGGAGAGGCGCGCCGGCTGACAGCGGCCCGCGCCAGCCCGCTCAGAACAGCTTCTTCAGCTCGTCCAGCCGGTCGTTGACCAGCCAGCCGTAATAGTTCTCCTGCGGCAGGCGCGGGCTCTCGCCCGCCTGCGCGCGCTTCCGGTTCTCGTCCCTGAGCGCCCGCGCCCGGGTCTCCGGGTTGCCGATATTGTAGAGCGTGGCGGTGATGCCGGGATTTTCCGAGATGTCGAAGCCTGCGATGTCGCGATAGGCCTCGATCGACTTCTTCAGCGTCGCCGCGACATAGGCCAGCGTCAGGTCCGGGTCCATGATCGTCTGGTAGACTTTCTGCGGGTTGTCGTGGTCGAGCCCGGGCAGGCCCGACACCCTGGCGACGATGTCGCTCATCTGCAGCGCGGTCAAAGGGTTGAGCTGGCCGATGCCGAAGGTCTGGCCGGCATAGAAGGGCTGGAAGAACACGGCGCTGAAGCGGTTGTCGGGGAAGGCCGTTCCGTCCACGGTCCTGCCGCGGAACCTGGCGTCCCACACCGCCTCGCGGCAGGTCCACAGGTCGTAGCTGTCCGTCTTGCCGCCGCAGGCCGAGAATTGCGGTCGCTTGACGAACTCGCCGACCGTCTCGCCGCCGTGGGAGAAGGTGAAGCGCGATTCCAGATAGGACACGGCCTTGATGTAGTAGGTCTGCAGCCGGTCGTAGGCGTCGACATTGTAGGTGTGCTCGCCGACGATGGCGCCGACCACGTGCATCGGGTCGATGCCGTACTGGGCCGAGACCGCCACGATCTTGGCGCGCAGCGCGCCGTCGTTCTGGAGCAGCGCATAGACCTTGCGGTACTTCGCCTCGTAGGTCGAGTTCAGCGCGCTGGTGCGGCTGGCCGAGGCGGCGGGAACGGCCGGCTGCGTGGCGTTGCGGTTGCCGGGCGGGACCAGCGTGGCGGCGGCGGCGGCCGGCGCGGCCGCCACGGCGATGCACAGGAACACGAACAGCCGGCTTGTGAGGGTCATTCTGCGCTTTCCGGGGGGACGAACGGCGGACGGGCAAAATAGTTGCCGCCGCCGCTCAAGTCGAGGGTCCGCCCGTTCACGCTCGTGTCAGAACCCCTCGGCCGGTCGGCCGCCGCCTTGCCCGGTCCCTCCCTTACAGGATGAATCTGGACAAATCCGTGTTCCTGGCGAGGTCGCCGACGTTTTTGTCGACATAGTCGGCGTCGATGGTCATCTGCGAGCCGCCGCGGTCCGGCGCGGTGAAGGAGATCTCGTCCAGCACCCGCTCCATCACCGTCTGCAACCGCCGCGCGCCGATGTTCTCGACGCTGGCGTTCAACTCGACGGCGATGCCGGCCAGCCGGTCGATGGCGTCGTCGGTGAAGGAAAGCGTCACGCCCTCGGTCGCCATCAGCGCCACATACTGCTTGATCAGGCTCGCCTCCGTCTCGGTCAGGATGCGGCGGAAGTCGTCCTTGTCGAGCGCCCGGAGCTCGACGCGGATCGGCAGCCGGCCCTGAAGCTCGGGCAACAGGTCCGAGGGCTTGGAGACGTGGAACGCGCCCGAGGCGATGAACAGGATGTGGTCGGTCTTGACCGGCCCGTATTTGGTGGCGACCGTCGTGCCCTCGACCAGCGGCAGCAGGTCGCGCTGCACGCCCTCGCGCGAGGGACCGCCGGAGATGTCGCTGCGCGCGGCCACCTTGTCGATCTCGTCGATGAAGACGATGCCGTCGTTCTCGGCCGATTCCAGCGCCCGGCGCACCACCTCGTCCTGGTCGAGCAGCTTGTCCGACTCGTCGTTGATCAGCAGGCCGTAGGATTCCTTGACCGTGGTCTTGCGCGTCTTGGTGCGGCCGCCGCCCATCGCCTTCTGCAACATGTCGCCGATGTTGAGCACGCCGATATTGGCGCCCGGCATGCCGGGAATCTCCAGGCCCGGGAAGGGCGAGCCGGTATCGGCCACCTCGATCTCGATCTCGCGGTCGTCGAGCTCGCCGTCGCGCAGCTTGCGGCGGAAGGAATCGCGCGTCGCCGGGCTCGCGGTCTTGCCCACCAGCGCCTCCAGCACCCGCTCCTCGGCGTTCAGGTGCGCGCGCGCCTTGACGTCCTCGCGCATCTTCTCGCGCGTCAGCCCGATGGCCGCCTCCACCAGGTCGCGCACGATCTGCTCGACGTCGCGGCCGACATAGCCGACCTCGGTGAACTTGGTCGCCTCCACCTTGATGAACGGCGCGCCGGCGAGCCTGGCCAGCCGGCGCGAGATCTCGGTCTTGCCGACGCCGGTGGGGCCGATCATCAGGATGTTCTTCGGCATCACCTCCTCGCGCATCTGGCCTTCGAGCTGCTGGCGGCGCCAGCGGTTGCGCAGCGCGATGGCGACGGCGCGCTTGGCCTCCTTCTGGCCGATGATGTAGCGGTCGAGTTCGGAGACGATCTCGCGGGGGGAAAAGCTGGTCATTCTGGTCAGGTCTCGCTCGCGTGCGGTTCGTTGCGTTGCGCGGTCGGGGATCGCGGGGCCGGCGCCTATTCGGCGTCCAGCGTCTCGACGACGAAATTGGCGTTGGTGTAGACGCAGATGTCGGCCGCGATCTGCATCGCCCTGCGCGCGATGTCCTCGGCGTCCCTGTCGGTGTCGATCAGGGCGCGCGCCGCCGCCAGCGCGTAGTTGCCGCCCGAGCCGATCGCCATCACGCCGTCCTCCGGCTCCAGCACGTCGCCGGTGCCGGTCAGCGCCAGCGTCACGCTCCTGTCGGCCACCAGCATCATGGCTTCCAGCCGGCGCAGGTAGCGGTCGGTGCGCCAGTCCTTGGCGAGCTCGACCGCCGCGCGGGTGAGCTGGTCGGGATACTGCTCCAGCTTGGCCTCCAGCCGCTCGAGCAGGGTGAAGGCGTCGGCCGTGGCGCCCGCGAAGCCGGCGATCACCTTGCCGTCGCCGATGCGGCGCACCTTCCTGGCGTTGCCCTTCATGATGGTCTGGCCGAGGCTGACCTGGCCGTCGCCGGCGATCACCACCTTGCCACCCTTGCGCACGGTGACGATCGTCGTCGCGTGCATGGTCAGGTCATTCGACATATCATCTCCGATCCTGTCTTCGGTCGGCCATGGACAAGCAGCGCCGGCCGCATGTCAGCCTATGTATGTGCGGCGGCCGCGAATGCAAAGACCGCGCCGCGACCGCCTCGCCCATCGCGCTTTCCATCGCCGGGCCTTGCTGTTAAGACGCCTTCGCCTTCGATGAGGAAAAGGGGTCGATCATGGCCGGCCGCACGGCAAGCGTTTCGCGCAGGACCAACGAGACCGAGATCGCCGTCAGCGTCGATCTCGACGGCACGGGCGTGTCGTCGATGTCGACCGGCGTCGGCTTCTTCGACCACATGCTCGACCAGCTGTCGCGCCATTCGCTGATCGACATGAGCGTCGAGGCCAAGGGCGACCTTCACATCGACGACCACCACACCGTCGAGGACACCGGCATCGCGCTCGGCCAGGCGATCGCGAAGGCTCTGGGAGAGCGGCGCGGCATCTGCCGCTACGCCTCCATCGACCTCGCCATGGACGAGACGCTGACGCGCGCCGCGCTCGACGTGTCGGGCAGGCCGTTCCTCGTCTGGCAGGTCTCCTTCTCCGCGCCCAAGATCGGCAGCTTCGACACCGAGCTGGTGCGCGAGTTCTTCCAGGCGCTGGCCCAGAACGCCGGCATCACGCTGCACGTGACCAACCATTACGGCGCCAACAACCACCACATCGCCGAGACCTGCTTCAAGGCGGTGGCCCGCGCCCTGCGCGCGGCGGTCGAGCACGACCCGCGCCAGGAAGGCGCGATCCCGTCCACCAAGGGCACGCTCAACGGATAGGCGGCGATGGCAAGCTATGTGGTGATGGAGCCGCCTGCGGGCGCGGACGAGGCGAAGGACAAGGCCGTGCTGGTGCGCGACGGCTTCCATCTCCTCGCCTTCCTGGTGCCGGCGCTGTGGCTGCTGTTTCATCGCCTGTGGATCGAGGCCCTCCTCGTCGTCGCCGTGTCGATGGCGCTCGCCGGCGCGGGCTCGGTCGCCGGCCTCGGCAATGCCGCGCCGGCCCTGTCGCTGCTCGTCGCGCTCTATGTCGGGCTGGAGGGACCGGCGCTGAGGCTCGCCGCCTTTCGCCGTCGCGGCTGGCGCGACTGGGGCGTCGTCGAGGCCGACAATGCCGGCGACGCCGAGATCCGCTATCTCGCCGAGGCGGACGAGGAGGAGGACGCGCGCGAGGAAGCCGTGTGGCCGGCTGCCGCCGCCGCGCCGGTGGCGCCGCCGCGCCCGCCCGCCGGCCCGGCGCTCGGCCTGTTCTCCTATCCCGGAAGGGGCTGACATGCGCGTCGCCATCATCGACTACGGTTCCGGCAACCTGCGCTCGGCGGCCAAGGCCTTCGAGCGCGCCGCCCGCGAGGCCGGCATCGCCGCCACCGTCGAGGTCACCTCCGAGGCCGGCCGCGTGGCGAGCGCCGACCGCGTCGTGCTGCCCGGCGTCGGCGCCTATGCCGACTGCCGCGACGGCCTCGACGCCGTGCCCGGCATGGTCGAGGCCATCGAGGAGGCCGCCACCGCCAGGGCCCGGCCCTTCCTCGGCATCTGCGTCGGCATGCAGCTGATGTCGGAGCGCGGGCTGGAGAAGACCGTGACCAGGGGCCTCGGCTGGATCGCCGGCGACGTGAAGGAGATCGTGCCGGCCGACCCGTCGCTCAAGATCCCGCAGATCGGCTGGAACACGATTCACGTGAAACACGACCATCCGCTCCTTGCCGGCATCCCGACCGGCGAGGGCGGTCTGCACGCCTATTTCGTCCACTCCTACCATCTGGAGGCGGCGCGGCCGCAAGAGGTCGTCGCGGTCACCGACTATGGCGGGCCGGTGACGGCGGCGGTGGCGCGCGACAACAAGGCCGGCACCCAGTTCCACCCGGAGAAGAGCCAGGCGCTGGGGCTGGCGCTGATCGCCAATTTCCTGCGCTGGAAGCCGTGAGGGAGACAGGCAAATGAGCAAGAAAGGCTACTGGATCGGGCTGGTCGATGTGACCGACCCGCAAGCCTACAAGGACTATGTGGCCGCCAACGCCGTCGCCTTCGAGAAGTACGGCGCGAAATTCGTGGTGCGCGCCGGCCGCAACGAGCAGCCGGAAGAGCCGGCCGGCACCCGCCATGTGGTGATCGAGTTCGACAGCTACGACAGGGCGGTCGAATGCTATCGCTCGCCCGAATACAGGGCGGCGATGGAATACCGGAAGGACGCCGCGAAAGCGCGGCTCGTCATTGTCGAGGGTGTGTGACGCGATGATCCTGTTCCCCGCCATCGACCTCAAGCAAGGCCAGTGCGTCCGCCTCAGGCTGGGCGAGATGGCGAGCGCCACCGTCTACAACGACGATCCGGCCGCGCAGGCCCGGGCCTTCGAGGAAGAGGGGTTCGAGTGGCTGCACGTGGTCGACCTCGACGGCGCGTTCGCCGGCGAAAGCCGCAACCGCGCCGCGGTCGAGGCCATCCTGGAGGCGACGAAGAACCCGGTCCAGCTCGGCGGCGGCATCCGCTCACTCGCCCATATCGAGGCATGGCTGGACAAGGGGCTGGCCCGCGTCATCCTCGGCACGGTGGCGGTGCGCGACCCCGGGCTGGTGAAGGAGGCGTGCCGGGCGTTTCCCGGCAGGATCGCCGTCGGCATCGACGCGCGCGGCGGCAAGGTCGCGGTCGAGGGCTGGGCCGAGGCCTCGGAGCTGGGCGCGATCGAGCTGGCGCGAAAGTTCGAGGGCGCCGGCGTCGCGGCCATCGTCTACACCGACATCGACCGCGACGGCGTGCTGGCCGGCATCAACTGGGACGCCACCATCGACATGGCCGAGGCGGTCTCCATTCCCGTCATCGCCTCGGGCGGGCTCGCCTCGATGGCCGACATCGTGCGCATGACCATGCCCGACGCGCGCCGCCTCGAGGGCGCCATTTCCGGCCGCGCGCTCTATGACGGCCGCATCGACCCGCAAAAGGCGCTGGCGGTGCTGCGCGAGGCGAAGGAGCGAACGTCGTGACCCTCAAGGCCCGCATCATCCCCTGTCTCGACGTCAAGGACGGCCCGCCCGCCCGCAGCCGCGCAGCGGCGAGGACGCGCACATGAGGAAGGAGGCCGTCCTGTGACCCTCAAGGCCCGCATCATCCCCTGTCTCGACGTCAAGGACGGCCGCGTCGTCAAGGGCGTCAACTTCGTCGACCTGATCGACGCCGGCGATCCGGTGGAGGCCGCGCGCGCCTATGACGCGGCCGGCGCCGACGAGCTGTGCTTCCTCGACATCACCGCCTCGTCCGACAACCGCGAGACCATCTTCGACGTGGTCGCGCGCACGGCCGAGCAGTGCTTCATGCCGCTGACCGTCGGCGGCGGCGTGCGCCAGGTCGCCGACATCCGCAAGCTGCTGCTGGCCGGGGCCGACAAGGTGTCGATCAACACGGCGGCGGTGAACAATCCCGATTTCGTGACCGAGGCCGCCGACAAGTTCGGCAACCAGTGCATCGTCGTCGCCATCGACGCCAAGAAGGTTTCGCGCGAGGGCGAGGCGGCGCGCTGGGAGATCTTCACCCATGGCGGCCGCACGGCGACCGGCATCGACGCGGTCGAGTTCGCGGTGGCCATGGTCGAGCGCGGCGCGGGCGAGATCCTGCTCACCTCGATGGACCGCGACGGCACCAGGGCCGGCTACGACATCGCGCTCACCCGCGCCGTGGCCGACGCCGTGCGCGCGCCGGTCATCGCCTCGGGCGGCGTGGGCACGCTCGACCATCTGGTCGAGGGCATCCGCGACGGCCACGCGACGGCCGTTCTCGCCGCCTCGATCTTCCATTTCGGCACCTACACCATTGCGCAAGCCAAGGCGCACATGGCAAAAGCGGGAATTGCAGTCCGGTTCGACGCTGCGGCGCAAGGCCGTGACGGCTGACAGACGGGAGGGACCCGTGGCCGAGTTTTCGCTGAACGACCTGGAGAGGATCGTCGTCGCGCGCGGCCGGTCCGGCGCGTCCGATTCGTGGACGGCCAGGCTGTTCGAGAAGGGCATCGACAAGGCCGCCCAGAAGCTGGGCGAGGAAGCGGTCGAGGCGGCCATCGCCGCCGTCAAGGGCGACCGCGCCGGGCTCGTCGGCGAGAGCGCCGATCTCCTCTACCACCTGGTGGTGGTGCTGGCGATCTCCGGCGTGCCGCTTTCCGAGGTGCTGGCCGAGCTTCAGGCGCGCACCGGGCAATCCGGCCTCGCCGAGAAGGCGTCCCGCGCCGCACGCTGACAGGGTTTTCGGGGAACACGCCGATGGACCGCGCCGCTATCGAGAAATACTCGCCCTACCGCGTCTTCACCGCCGAGCGCTGGGCGCAGTTCCGCGACGACACGCCGCTGACGCTCAACGAGGACGAGGTCAGGCGGCTGCGCTCGCTCAACGACCCCATCGACCTCGAGGAAGTGCGCAAGATCTACCTGTCGCTGTCGCGGCTGCTTTCGGCCCATGTCGAGGCGAGCCAGCTCCTGTTCCGCCAGCGGCAGGTGTTCTTCAACGGCGGCGACGCGGTCAAGACGCCGTTCATCATCGGCATCGCCGGCTCGGTGGCGGTCGGCAAGTCCACCACCGCGCGCATCCTGAAGGAGCTGCTCCAGCGCTGGCCCTCCAGCCCCAGGGTGGCGCTGGTCACCACCGACGGCTTCCTGTTCCCCAACGAGGTGCTGCGCGCCCACAATCTCATGGAGCGCAAGGGCTTCCCCGAAAGCTACGACGTCGGCGCGCTGCTGCGCTTCCTGTCGGCGATCAAGTCGGGCGAGGAGAAGGTGTCCGCGCCACTCTACTCGCACATGACCTACGACGTGCTGCCGGACGAGTATGTCGTCATCGACCGGCCCGACATCCTGATCTTCGAGGGCATCAACGTGCTCCAGACGCGCGACATGCCGAAGGACGGCAAGATCGTGCCGTTCATCTCCGACTTCTTCGACTTCGCGATCTATGTCGACGCCGAGGAGGAGCTGATCCACAAATGGTATATCGACCGCTTCATGCGGCTGCGCGAGACCGCGTTCAGGAGCCCCGAATCCTTCTTCCACCGCTACTCGCAGCTCTCGCAGGACGCCGCCCGCGCCATCGCCGAGGGGCTGTGGGCCAACATCAACCTGAGGAACCTGCGCGAGAACATCCTGCCGACGCGCCCGCGCGCCGACCTGATCCTGCGCAAGGGCGCCGACCATCTGGTCGAGGAAGTGGCGCTCAGGAAGCTGTGAGCCGGTCCTGCCCGTCGGCAGCTGTCACCCGCCGCAGCGTCAGGTTGACGCGGCCGCCGTTCCTCAGGAGCGTCGAGGTGCCGGGATAGATGCGGTCGACGCCGTGGAAGGCGAGCCGCCCTTCGCCGCCCAGCACGAAGACGTCGCCGCTTTCGAGCCTGAGCGACCGGGTCGGCTCGCCGCGCGCCGCGCCGCCGATGCGGAACAGGCAGGCGTCGCCCAGCGACACCGACACCACCGGCGCGTCGAGCGCCTGCTCGTCGCGATCCTGATGCAGCCCCATCCTCGCCGACCCTTCGTAGAAAATGAGGCAAATCGCGAACACCCCACCAGAACCCTATACTGATGGAGCTCCGGTCTAATGCCCTCAGGCGCCTACGGGTTTAACCTGCCAGAACGCAACGATGGCCAGTTCCGTTCGACAAGATGCGCGCGAACTGTTTTATAGTTCCGCTCGAAAATCTGCCCTAATGCATAAGAAATCACTAAACTAAAGACTATTGCTGCTAAGGCACCAAAAGCCCCGCGCGGAACCACCTCAAAGTACCAAAGCCAATACATCACCGGGTAGTGGGCGAGGTATGTGGTGTACGCGAAAGTGCCCAACCAGCTCATTGCGGCAGTCCATCGATTCGGAAGCTGTGGGCAGACAGAAACGAACAAGCAAAAAGCCGTCGCCACAATAAGATTGTATGCTGTGGAATATGTCCCGTCAGGAGGCCAGTATAGCTTTGTCGCCAATAGAACGCCGACCAGGATGAAAAGCGGAGTAGAGATCAGGAGATGACGGAACTTCGCAATCGAGACTCCGCGCAAAGCCCAATATGTAAGCGCGCCGATAAGCCAAATGAGAGGTAGCCCTGCGCCGCGTCCACCAACAATAAAGCCGTTCAAAGCGTACCACCCGAGTAGGCTGATACAAATGGACGTCAGCGCGGATTTTCTGGTGTGCGATACAAATGCGAAGAATGAGCCAGCGAAGGCGGCATAAACCCAGAACTCAATCGATATCGTCCACAGCGGGCGGTTGGTTCCGAAAGAATCGATTAGGGACGTTGAGCCTGGGATCGTGATATTCTGAAGGAAAACAATATTTCCAAAGAGCGTTCGCAAGTCGAAATTTTGTGAGTAGGGGTGAGCGTCAAAAATCCAAGCCTCTACTAATCCTATCAGAAGTAAGATTGGTACGAGGGGTACAAGCAAACGTACTGCTCGATCAAAAATAAAATTTGAAATGCCTCTACCATGGGCGGCGTCACGATCACACACCCAGGCTATTGTGTATCCGGAGACCAAGAAGAATAAGGTCACAGCTTGGCTTTGGATATACGGAATGGCTGGGAACTGTGACCATGAGAAGGCCCCGAAGAAGCTGGATGCGTGGCCGAAAACAACAGCCAGTGTGGCCAATACTCGCAAAGTGAGCATGTTATCTAGTCGGGCGCGGCTGGCCCAAGGGCCGCTCGCAAGCATGTAGTCCGCGTTCTCGTTGTCGCTGGCCGCCGTTGTCAAGTAATAACCCGCGAGCGCGTCCCCAATGCGGAAAGTCATCTCGCCAATAAGCAGAGCAGACGTTCCGTGTCCAGCGAGATACGCAATTGTCAACGCCTAGGCAATCACCGGCGCACCCTTCGCACATCTGGAGAAAGACCATGGACCGCAATTTCGCGCGGGCGCTTCCGCTCGTCCTCATGCACGAGGGTTGACGAGGCAGGCTTCGGGCGGCGCGGGGTGATCCGCCACCGCCGCCCACAGGTCGAGAAGGCGCGGCGGGATCGGCGGCCACGGCGCGCCGGTGACGGGATGCGTCGGCTGGTAGCGATAGCCGCGCTCCCTGTCGGTCACCCAGCCGAGCGGCCCGCAATTGGTCATGCGCACGCTCATCGGCTTGCCGGTGCGCGGCATGACGGGCACGTAGAGGGGTGCCCGCGCCGCCACGGCGCGGATGTCCTCGACCAGCGCCTCCTGCGCGGCCCGGTCGAGAAAGCCCGGCAAATGCCGCGTGCCGGGCGGCAGTTCGTCCGCCATCTGCGTCAGGCTCCCGAAACGAATCCGGCGGCCTTGCGCCGCCGGAGGTATTCCGTCGCGCCGAAGCCGGCGGATCAGGCCTGATCCAGCTCCGGGATGCGCAGCACCTGGCCGGGATAGATCTTGTCGGGATGCGTCAGCATCGGCTTGTTGGCCTCGAAGATGACCGTGTGCCTGGCGCCCTTGCCCTTGCCGTAATGGGCCTCGGCGATCTTCCACAGATTGTCGCCCTTCTTGACCGTGTAGAACACCGGCTCCTTCTCGGCGCCGCCGGTCTCGTCGACGGTGAGCCGGGTCTCGACCTTCGACACGCCGAGCGTGTTGCCGACGGCGATCACCGCCTTCTCGAAGGCGGTCTGGTCCGCGACCGAGCCCTTCAGGATCGCCTTGTCGCCCACCACCTCGATCTCGACCTTGTCGGTGCCGAGATTGTGCTTGTCGAGCTCCTTCTTCAGCTCCTCGACCTTCGGCGCCTCGTCCTCGCCGCCGATGCCGAGCTTCTGGCCCACCGACTTGACGAAATCGAAAATACCCATGCCGCAATCTCCATTCCTGCTGCTGAAAATCCGTGTCCCTCGGGCCGAATGTGGCGCAGCGCCAGGCAAAATGGAAGCGCAAAAGGCGCGCCCGCCCTTTGGCGCGCCCTATTCGGCGCTCACCTTGCCGCGCATGCGCTTGACGCCGGCGCGGCCGGCCTTCTCCTTCAGACGCCGCTCCACGGCGCCTTTCGAGGGTCTGGTCTTCTTGCGCGGCTTGGGCGGCGGCTCGGCCGCGCGCGCGAGCAGCGCCACCAGCCGGTCGCGGGCGTCGGCGCGGTTCTTCTCCTGGGTGCGGAAGCGGGCGGCCTCGATGACGATGACGCCGTCCTTGGTGGCGCGCTGGCCGGCGAGCTTCAGCGCGTTCTGCCGCACCCGCTCGGGCAGGCCGGGCGAGGCGGCGGCGTCGAAGCGCAGCTGCACCGCCGTCGCCACCTTGTTGACGTTCTGCCCGCCCGGCCCCGAGGCGCGGATGAAGCTTTCCTGAAGCTCGTCCTCGTGGATCGAGACGTCCGGCGCGATCGCGATCCGCCGCTCCCCGGTCATGGCAGGCTCTCCCTCGATGCGCGCCAAGCATCGCCCCGCGCGCGGCGAAAGAAAAGGCCCGGATCGCTCCGGGCCTCGGGGACGGGCTGGAGGGCGCCTCCTACTCGGCCGCCTCGCGGATGCGCGGCGCGGCGTCGAGCGTGTGGGCGTCGACATGGGCCTCGAACTTGGCGAAGTTGGCGACGAACATGCCGACGAGCTTCGCCGCCTGCGCGTCGTAGGCCGCCTTGTCGGCCCAGGTCGAGCGCGGGTCGAGGATGGCGCCGTCGACGCCGGGCACGGAAACGGGTACCTCGAAGCCGAAGCTCGGATCGGTGCGGAACTCGGCGTCGTTGAGCGAGCCGTCGAGCGCGGCCGACAGCAGCGCCCGCGTCGCCTTGATCGGCATGCGGCTGCCCGTGCCGTAGGCGCCGCCGGTCCAGCCGGTGTTGACCAGCCAGCAGGTGGCGCCGTGGCGCGCGATCAGGTCGCGCAGGAGGTTGCCGTATTCGGAGGGGTGGCGCGGCATGAACGGCGCGCCGAAGCAGGTCGAGAACGTCGCCTCCGGCTCGGTCACGCCGCGCTCGGTGCCGGCCACCTTGGCGGTGTAGCCGGACAGGAAGTGGTACATGGCCTGCGCGGGCGTGAGCCGCGCGATCGGCGGCATCACGCCGAAGGCGTCGGCCGTCAGCATGATGATGTTCTTCGGGTGGCCGGCGCGGCCGGTGGCCGAGGCGTTGGGGATGAAGTCGAGCGGATAGGCGCAGCGCGTGTTCTCGGTGAGCGAGCCGTCGTCGAAGTCGGGCACGCGCGTGTCGTCGAGCACCACGTTCTCCAGCACCGTGCCGAAGCGGCGCGTGGTGGCGAAGATCTCGGGCTCGGCCTCGGCCGAAAGCCGGATCGTCTTGGCGTAGCAGCCGCCCTCGAAGTTGAAGATGCCGCTCTCGCCCCAGCCGTGCTCGTCGTCGCCGATCAGCGTGCGCGAGGGATCGGCCGACAAGGTGGTCTTGCCGGTGCCCGACAGGCCGAAGAACACCGCCGCGTCGCCGTCCGGCCCGACATTGGCCGAGCAGTGCATCGGCATCACGCCGCGCTCGGGCAGCAGGTAGTTGAGCACGGTGAACACCGACTTCTTCATCTCGCCGGCATAGGCCGTGCCGCCGATCAGCACCAGCATGCGCTGGAAGTCGACGGCGATGACGGTCTCGGTGCGGGTGCCGTGGCGCGCCGGGTCGGCGCGGAAGGACGGCAGGTCGATGATGGTCAGCTTCGGCGCGAAGGAGGAAAGCGCCTCGCGCGACGGGCGGATCAGGAGGTTGCGGATGAACAGCGAATGCCAGGCATATTCGGTGACGACGCGGGTAGGCAGGCTGTTGGCCTCGTCGGCGCCGCCCACCAGGTCCTGCACGTAGAGGTCGAGCCCGGCCGCGTGGGCGAGGAAGTCGTCGCGGAGAGCCGAAAACTGCTCGGGCGTGATCGGCCTGTTGTTGTCCCACCACACGCTGGCGTCGGTCGAGGCGTCGCGGACGACGAACTTGTCCCTGGGCGAGCGGCCGGTGTGCTGGCCGGTCGTGGCCACCAGCGCGCCGTGGGCCGAGAAGCGCGCCTCGCCGCGGCGCACCGCATGCTCGGCAAGCTCGGCCGCGCCGAGATTGTAGTGGACCGTCCCGGTCGTTTTCAGACCGCCGGTTTCGATCCCGTTCGCCGGGTTGCGCAGGCCGAGTTCCTTCATTCTTCACCACCGATGCAGGAGCCGATAATACCATTCGCCCCCGCCCGGAGGGGCAAAAAACGCCGCTCCGCCGAAGGTGACAGGTCCACAAACAGAAAAGTCCATTGATTTCAAATCATTAATCGATTTAAACTTTTCAGGCCGGGTTTAAATCGGTTGTAACTGTTCATATCTTGGGGCGGCGCGGGCATAATGGCGGCGCGCGGGCGGGCCGCCGGGTTCCCGGCGGGCGGCGCAGCGGCGGTGGCGCCACGACATCCGCAGCGAACGGAGAAGGGCCGCTTGCCACAATTTGTACCCAATTTGTCCGCTTATGGCCCCTTCGTGAAGCAGGAAGGGACGCCCGCTCATGAGGGAGCCGCTTGACATGGCAACGATCGCGCTGGTCGATGACGACCGCAACATCCTGACGTCCGTTTCGATCGCGCTGGAATCGGAGGGCTATCGGGTGGAGACCTACACCGACGGTGCCTCCGCGCTGGAGGGCCTGTCGGCGCGGCCGCCCAACCTCGCCATCTTCGACATCAAGATGCCGCGCATGGACGGCATGGAGCTTCTGCGCCGCCTGCGCCAGAAGAGCGACATGCCGGTGATCTTCCTCACCTCCAAGGACGACGAGATCGACGAGCTGTTCGGCCTGAAGATGGGCGCCGACGACTTCATCCGCAAGCCGTTCTCGCAGCGCCTGCTGGTGGAGCGGGTGCGCGCCGTGCTGCGCCGTGCCAACGCCCGCGAGGCCGGGGCCAAGACGGCCGGCCAGCAGGCCAAGTCGCTGGAGCGCGGCCAGCTCGTCATGGACCAGGAGCGCCACACCTGCACCTGGAAGGGCGAGCCGGTGACGCTGACCGTGACCGAGTTCCTGATCCTGCACGCGCTCGCCCAGCGGCCCGGCGTGGTCAAGAGCCGCGACGCGCTGATGGATTCGGCCTATGACGAGCAGGTCTATGTCGACGACCGCACCATCGACAGCCACATCAAGCGGCTGCGCAAGAAATTCAAGGCCGTCGACGACGATTTCGACATGATCGAAACGCTTTATGGGGTAGGATACCGCTTCCGCGAGGCGTGAGCGCCCGGTAGACCACCCCGAGGGAGCCCATGGCGTCCGACATGACGAGCGAGACGGCGGCGAGGCCGGCGGCCGGCGGCAGGACCCGTCCGCTGTCGCGGCTGTTCGTCTGGCTGCGCCGCGTGCTCGGCCACTACGTGTTCTCCAGCCTGACGCGGCGCATCCTGGTGCTCAACCTCGCCGCGCTGTGCATGATGGTGGTGGGCATCCTCTACATCAACCAGTTCCGCGACGGGCTGGTGCAGGCGCGCATCGACAGCCTGCGCACGCAGGGCGAGATCATCGCCGGCGCCATCGCCGCCTCGGCCACGGTCGAGACCGACGCCATCACCATCGACCCGGAGAAGCTGCTCGAGCTGCAGGCCGGCGAGAGCCTGCCGCCCGACAGCGGCCAGCTCGACAGCCTGCATTTCCCGATCAACCCCGAGCGGGTGGCGCCGGTGTTGCGCCGGCTGCTTTCGCCCACCGACACGCGCGGCCGCATCTTCGACCGCGACGCCTCGCTGCTGCTGGATTCGCGCGCGCTCTACTCGCGCGGCCAGATCCTGCGCTACGACCTGCCGCCGGTGGCGCAGGACGAGCCCGGCCTCCTGAGGCAGGCCGAGAAGTTCCTCGTCGGCCTGTTCGCGCGCTCCGACCTGCCGGTCTATCGCGAGCCGCCCGGCGGCAGCGGCACCGCCTTCCCCGAGGTGATGACCGCCTTGCAGGGCAGCCCCGCGACGCTGGTGCGCGTCACCGAGCAGGGCGAGCAGATCGTCTCCGTCGCGGTGCCGATCCAGCGCTACCGCGCGGTGCTGGGCGCGCTGATGCTGTCCACCCAGGGCGGCGACATCGACAAGATCGTCGCGGCCGAGCGCCGCGCCATCCTGCGCGTCTTCGCCGTGGCCGCCATCGTCACCGCCATCCTGTCGATGCTGCTCGCCTCCACCATCGCCAACCCGCTGCGGCGGCTGGCGGCGGCGGCCGTGCGCGTGCGGCGCGGCGTCAAGAGCCGCGAGGAGATTCCCGACTTCTCCGACCGCCAGGACGAGATCGGCAACCTGTCGGTGGCGCTGCGCGACATGACCAACGCGCTCTATGCCCGCATCGAGGCCATCGAGAGCTTCGCCGCCGACGTCAGCCACGAGCTGAAGAACCCGCTGACCTCGCTGCGCAGCGCGGTCGAGACGCTGCCGCTGGCCAGGAACCCCGTCTCGCGCGAGCGGCTGATGGAGGTGATCCAGCACGACGTGCGCCGCCTCGACCGGCTGATCACCGACATCTCCGACGCCTCGCGCCTCGACGCCGAGCTCGCCCGCGAGGATGCCGGCCGCGTCGACCTCCTCAAGCTCGCCACCGAGATCGCCGACGCCTCGCGCGAGGCCGGCCGCGGCCGCAAGGCGGTCGACATCCAGGTGCGCACGGCCAGGAAGGGCCAGACCGGGCGCGACTTCACCGTCTCGGGCCACGACCTGCGCCTCGGCCAGGTGCTGACCAACCTGATCGAGAACGCCCGCTCCTTCGTGCCGGAGGACAAGGGCCGCATCCTGATCACGCTGTCGCGCGCGCCGCGCCACGTCGTCGTCACCGTGGACGACAACGGCCCCGGCATCCGCGTCGACGACATCGAGCGCATCTTCGAGCGCTTCTACACCGACCGGCCCCCGGGCGAGGCATTCGGGCAGAATTCCGGCCTCGGCCTGTCGATCAGCCGCCAGATCGTCGAGGCCCATGGCGGCCGGCTGACGGCCGAGAACATCGCCGGCGCCAAGCCCGGCGAGTTCAAGGGCGCGCGCTTCGTCGTCACCCTGCCGGCCGAAGCATGACGGCCGGGTCGATGGCCGCCGCCGCACCGCAGGCCGGGGAAACGGGGGGCCGCGTCAACCTCCACGCCACCGCCGTTGTCGCCGGCGCGGCGGGCATCCTGATCCTGGGGCCCTCGGGCGCGGGCAAGTCGTCGCTGGCGCTCGCCCTGATCGGGCTTTTCCGGGCGCGGGGCCGCTTCGCCGCGCTCGTCGCCGACGACCGCGTCTGGGTCGCGGCGGCCGGCGGCCGGCTCGTCGCCGAGGTGCCGGAGCCGATCGCCGGGCTGGTCGAGATCCGCGGCTTCGGCCCGGCGCCGGCCGCGCATGAGCGGCGCGCGGTCCTCGACCGCGCGGTGCGGCTGGTGCCGCGCGAGGCCGCCCCGCGCGTCGCCGTCGAGGACGCGGTCGAGACGGTGCTCGGCCTCGCGCTGCCGCGCCTCGATCTCGCCGAGGGCGACGCCGCCGGCGCCGCGCGGGCGCTCGCCGCCTGGCTCGCGCCCCGCGCCGCATCTCCCGGCGGCCGGCTCTTTTAGCCGGGTGTGCCCAACTCTGCGGCAATTTGGCCTGGAACCGGGCATTTTTGGGCTTGTCAATGGCCCCGCCGCTGACAAGATAGCGCTCCCTGCGAGCCGGCCGGGTCCGCCGGAGTGGAGCGGCTGTGCGAGCGCATATGACGGGGGTAGGTGTTGACCTGTTCTGACAGTGCGGAGTGCGGCCTTCTGCCGGAAGCCCGTTTCGTGAGATCCGCCCGCATGGCGCGGCCGCGCCGCGCGGGCCGGTGCGCCGCATGATCGGCCTTGTCCTCGTCACGCACGGCCGCCTGGCCGAGGAGTTCCGCCTCGCCGTCGAGCATGTCGTCGGGCCGCAGGCGAGTTTCGAGACCGTGTGCATCGGCGCCGACGACGACATGGAGCGCCGCCGCGCCGACATCGTCGAGGCGGTGGCCCGCGCCGACACCGGCGCCGGCGTCATCATCCTCACCGACATGTTCGGCGGCACGCCGTCCAACCTCGCCATCTCGGTGATGCGCGCCGGCCAGGTCGAGGTGGTGGCCGGCGTCAACCTGCCGATGCTCATCAAGCTGACGAGCGTGCGCACCGGCGACGACATGGCGCTCGCGCTCCAGGAGGCGCAGGCCGCCGGCCGCAAGTACATCAACGTCGCCAGCCAGGTTCTCAGCGGCAAATGAGCGAGACGGCAAGCAGGAAGGAAGCAGGCGAGGTCGTCCGCAAGGAGCTGACCATCGTCAACAAGCGCGGGCTGCACGCCCGCGCCTCGGCCCGCTTCGTCCAGCTCGTCGGCGACTACGACGCCACCGTCGAGGTCGAGAAGGACGGCATGAGCGTCGGCGGCACCTCGATCATGGGGCTGATGATGCTGGCCGCCAGCCCCGGCTGCTCGATCGCCGTCACCGCGCGCGGGCCCGACGCCGCCGCGCTGATGGCGGCGCTGGAGGAGCTGGTCGCCTCGCGCTTCGGCGAGGAAGCCTGAGGGCCGCGCCTGTGCGCGGATTCACCATATAAAGATTTCTTTATGTCTCGGTTGCCGGTTTGCCCGTTTCCGTGCTAGTCGGCGGGCCGGACGCGCCGCGCCCGCAGCCGGCGGGCGGCGCAGGCAATTCCCGATGATGATTGGAGCGAACGCATGAGCGGCCAGGATTACAGGGTAGCGGATATCGGCCTCGCCGACTGGGGCCGCAAGGAGATCGAGATCGCGCAGACCGAGATGCCCGGCCTGATGGCCTGCCGCGAGGAGTTCGGCGCCGCGCAGCCGCTCAAGGGCGCGCGCATCTCCGGCTCGCTGCACATGACGATCCAGACCGCGGTGCTGATCGAGACGCTGACGGCGCTGGGCGCCGAGGTGCGCTGGGCCTCCTGCAACATCTTCTCCACCCAGGACCACGCCGCCGCGGCCATCGCCGCCGGCGGCACGCCGGTTTTCGCCGTCAAGGGCGAATCGCTCACCGAATACTGGGAGTACACCGACCGCATCTTCCAGTGGCCCGACGGCGGCCTGTCCAACATGATCCTCGACGACGGCGGCGACGCCACCATGTACATCCTGATCGGCGCCCGCGCGGAAGCGGGCGAGGACGTCCTGTCGAAGCCGGGCAGCGAGGAGGAGGAGATCCTCTTTGACCGGATCAAGAAGCGCATGGCCGCGACGCCGGGCTTCTTCACGAAGCAGCGCGAGGCCATCCGCGGCGTCACCGAGGAGACCACCACCGGCGTCAACCGGCTCTACCAGCTCCAGAAGAAGGGGCTGCTGCCCTTCCCGGCCATCAACGTCAACGACTCGGTGACCAAGTCGAAGTTCGACAACAAGTATGGCTGCCGCGAATCCTTGGTCGACGGCATCCGCCGCGCCACCGACGTGATGCTGGCGGGCAAGGTCGCCGTCGTGTGCGGCTACGGCGACGTCGGCAAGGGCTCGGCCCAGTCGCTGGCCGGCGCCGGCGCCCGCGTCAAGGTCACCGAGGTCGACCCGATCTGCGCGTTGCAGGCGGCGATGGACGGCTTCGAGGTGGTGACGCTGGACGAGGCGGCGGCCGGCGCCGACATCGTCATCACCGCCACCGGCAACAAGGACGTGCTGACGCTCGAGCACATGCGCCGGCTCAAGGACATGGCGATCGTCGGCAATATCGGCCATTTCGACAACGAGATTCAGGTCGAGGCGCTGCGCAACCTGAAATGGACCAACGTCAAGCCGCAGGTCGACCTCGTCGAGTTCAGCGACGGCAAGCGCATCATCCTTTTGTCGGAGGGCCGCCTGCTCAATCTCGGCAACGCCACCGGCCATCCCAGCTTCGTCATGTCGGCCTCCTTCACCAACCAGGTGCTGGCCCAGATCGAGCTGTGGACCCGCGGCGGCGACTACGGCAACGAGGTCTACGTGCTGCCCAAGCACCTCGACGAGAAGGTGGCGCGCCTGCATCTCGCCAAGGTCGGGGCGAAGCTGACCGAGCTTTCGCCCGAGCAGGCCGCCTATATCGGCATCCCGCCGCAGGGGCCGTTCAAGCCGGACCACTATCGCTACTGATTGTTAACCATTCCCCGCATTAGATCGGGGCCGGACGGGCCTGTCCCGTCCGGCCCCTTTTTGCGCCTGCCTCGCCTTCACGGCGAATCGGCTGCACGATAGAGTGGCGTGATTCGCGACGCTCCCAGGGTCGGGAAACCAACGGGGAGACCCATCGGGGCGCGTCCTTTCTGGGCGGTTTCGCCCGCGGCGGCGGAGAGGACATTTACATGGCAGGGCAAGACCGACTGGATGCGCGGAAATCCGGCGCCGGCCGCGGCGGGGATTCGCGCGCGGGCCGTCTTGCGCGTTCCCTCGGTCTCGCGCTCGCCGGCGTCGCTTGGCCGGCGGCGGCGCTCGCGCAGGAGGCCGACCCCGCCGCTCTCGCCGCGCCGCTCGCCATCGGCGCCGTCGAGGTGATCCAGTTCGCCCTGTTCGTGGGCGTCACCGGCGCGGCGATGCTGTCGGCGATCCTGCTGATCCGCGAGCGCGGCCGCACGGCGGCCGAGAACGTGGAGTTCCGCGGCCGCGTCGCCGAGCTCGACGCGGCGCTGCAGCGCGCCGAGGCGCTTCTGAACCTGCGCGACCAGCGCGTCCTCGTGTGGTCGGGCGACGGCCGCAAGCCCGACCTCGTCGGCGCGCTCGACGTGCCGGGCGTGCCCGAGGACCGCGCCACCTTCCTCGCCTTCGGCCGCTGGCTGGCCCCGGCAAGCGCTTCGGCGCTGGAGCGCGCCATCGCCGGCCTGCGCGACGGTCGGCACGGCTTCGACCTCGCCATCGAGACCGCGCGCGGCATGCCGCTCGAGGCGCAGGGCCGCGCCGCCGCCAGCCACGTCGCCGTGCGCTTCGTGTCGCTGTCGCAGGAGCGGCGCGACCATGCCGAGCTCAGGCTGCGGCACCGGCGCCTCCAGGCCGAGGCCGACAGCCTGCTCGGCCTGCTCGACGCGCTCGACATGCCGGCCTGGCTGCGCGACGGCGACGGCCGGCTCGCCTGGGTCAACGCCGCCTACGCCGCCGCCGTCGAGGCGCCGACCCCGGCCGCCGCCGTGGAGGAGAACCGCGAGTTCCTCGGCACCGCCGCGCGCGGGCAGGTCGCCCACGGCCACCTGTCGAGCCCGGTCTTCGCGCAGAACCTGTCGACGGTGATCGGCGGCGACCGCCGCGTCTTTGCCATCACCGACTTCGCCGGCCGCGACGGCTCGGCCGGGCTGGCCTGCGACATCAGCGAGATCGAGGGCGTGCGCGCGCGCTACGAGCGCACCGTGCGCAGCCATGCCGACACGCTCGACAAGCTCAACACCGCCGTCGCCATCTTCGACACCGACCAGAAGCTTCTGTTCCACAACCAGGCGTTCCAGAAGCTGTGGGAGCTCGACCACGGCTTTCTCGACAGCCGGCCGGACCACACGCTCCTGCTCGACCGGCTGCGCAGCGAGGGCCGGCTCGCCGAGCAGCCGGAATGGCGGCGCTGGAAGGAGACCCTGCTTTCCGCCTACCGCTCGGTCGAGCCGCAGGAGCATCTGTGGCACCTGCCCGACGGGCGCACGCTGCGCGTGGTCGCCAACCCGCAGCCCGACGGCGGCGTCACCTGGGTGTTCGAGAACCTGACCGAGAAGATCAACCTCGAAAGCCGCTACAACACGGTGCTGCGGGTGCAGGGCGTCACCCTCGACAACCTCGCCGAGGGCGTGGCCGTGTTCGGCTCCGACGGGCGCGTGCGCCTGTCCAACCCCGCCTTCTCGGCGCTGTGGGGCATACCGGCCGAACTGGCGCGGCCCGGCACGCACATTTCCGCCATCAGGGCGGCCTGCGAGGCGCTGGCGCGCAACAGCCCGTGGAGCGAGATGGCGGCGGCCGCCACCGGCTTCGACGAGGAGCGCCGCGACGGCGACGGCCAGGTCGAGCTCAACGACGGCACCGTCCTGCGCTACGCGCTCGTCCACCTGCCCAACGGCCAGGTCATGACCACCTTCTTCGACGTCACCGACAGCGTCAATGTCGAGCGCATGCTCAAGGACAAGAACGAGGCGCTGGAGCGCGCGGACCAGTTGAAGAACGACTTCATCCAGCACGTCTCCTACGAGCTGCGCTCGCCGCTGACCAACATCATCGGCTTCACCGAGCTTCTGGCGCAGGAGATCACCGGCCCGCTCAACCCGCGCCAGCGCGACTATGTCGACCACATCGCCACCTCGTCCTCGCAGCTCGAGACCATCGTCGACGACATCCTCGACCTCGCCACGGTCGATGCCGGCGTCATGGAGCTCGACATCACCGAGGTCCCGGTCGAGCGCACCGTGCGCTCGGCCGCCGATCTCGTCGCCGAGCGGCTGCGCGAGCACGGCATCGGCCTCGTCATCGACCTGTCGGACGCGCCCGTCTCCTTCCACGCCGACGAGAACCGGGTGCGCCAGATCCTGTTCAACGTGCTCTCCAACGCCGCCAACTACGCGCCGGAGGGCTCGAACGTGCGGCTTTCCTGCGCGCGCGACGCCGACGGCATCGCGTTTTCCGTCCACGACGACGGGCCGGGCATCCCGCCCGACGTGCTCGACGGCATCTTCCGCCGCTTCGAGCCGCACGCCAATGGCGGCCGCCGGCGCGGCGCCGGCCTCGGCCTGTCCATCGTCAAGAGCTTCGTCGAGCTGCACGGCGGCCGGGTGGCGATCGAGACCGGCGAGGGTCGCGGCACCACCGTCATCTGCCGCTTCCCGATGGCGCCGGAAGGATTCCGCGCCGCCGCGGAGTGACGCGCATGGAAAGACGCACGCTGCGGCTCGCCCTTGCCGACGAGGACGCCTCGCGCCGGCTGGGCGAGGACATCGCCGCCATCCTCGCGCCCGGCGACGCCGTCCTGCTTTCGGGCGACCTCGGCATGGGCAAGACCACGCTCGCGCGCGCCATCGTGCGCGCGCTCGCCGGCGACGACGATCTCGACGTGCCGAGCCCGACCTTCACCCTCGTCCAGCACTATGACGGCCGCGTGCCGGTCCGGCATTTCGACCTCTACCGCATCGCCTCGGCCGAGGAGCTGGAGGAGCTGGGCCTTGCCGAGGCGCTGGCGGACGGCGCCGCCCTTGTCGAGTGGCCCGAGCGCGCCGCGGACGCGCTGCCGGCCGACGCGGTGACGGTGGCGCTGTCGGAGGAGGGCGCCGGCCGCGCCGTGGCGGTATCCGGCCCGCCGGCCTTCATGGACCGGCTCGGCCGCTCGCTCGCCATCCGCGCCTTCCTCGACGCTTCCGGCTTTTGCGGCGCCGCGCGCCGTTTCCTGACCGGCGACGCCTCGGCCCGCGCCTACGAGACGGTGTCGCTCACCGGCCGCGAGCCGGTCATCCTGATGGATTCGCCGCGACGGCCCGACGGCCCGCCGATCCGCGACGGCAAGCCCTACAGCCGCATCGCGCATCTGGCCGAATCGGTCACCCCCTTCGTCGCCATCGCCAAGGCGCTGCGCGAGGCCGGTTTCTGCGCGCCCGGGATCCACGCCATGGATCTGGAGCAGGGCCTGCTGCTGGTCGAGAATCTGGGTTCCGAAGGCATCCTCGACGCTGACCGCCGGCCGATTGCCGGGCGCTACGCGGCCGCCGCCGAGCTTCTCGCCGAGATGCACGCGAAAAAATGGCCGCGCCGCATCGCGGTCGCCGAGGGCGTCGTCCACGACGTCCCGGCCTACGACCGCGGCGCGCTCGCCATCGAGACCGGGCTTCTGATCGACTGGTATCTGCCGCATGCGTCGGGACGGCCCGTGGACGAGGAGGTCCGCGCGGCCTACGCCGGGGCATGGGCGCAGGCGTTCGATCTCCTCGAAGGGGCGGAGCAAACGCTGGTGCTGCGCGACTACCACTCGCCCAACCTGATCTGGCGGGCCGGCCGCAAGGGCCGCGACCGCCTCGGGCTGATCGACTTCCAGGACGCGGTGATCGGCCCGGCCGCCTATGACGTCGCATCGCTCGCCATGGACGCGCGCGTCGACGTTTCGCCCGAACTGGAGCGCGCCGTGATCGACGCTTATTGCACGGCGCGCAGCGGGTTCGACCGGGAAGCCTTCGAGGCCGCCTATGCGGTGATGGCGGCGCAGCGCAACTCCAAGATCCTCGGCATCTTCGTGCGGCTGAAAGAGCGCGACGGCAAGCCGGGCTACATGGCCCACCTGCCGCGCATCCGCGACTATCTTTCGCGCGCGCTGGCCCACCCGGCGCTGGCCGGACTGCGCGGCTTCTATGCCAGGGCGGGCATCCTGTGAGCGCGGCGCCCCACATGGTGCCGAAGACGGCAATGGTGCTCGCCGCCGGTCTCGGCAAGCGGATGCGGCCGCTGACCGACGCCATGCCGAAGCCGCTGGTCAGGGTCGCCGGCCGCACCCTGCTCGACCGCGGCCTCGACGCGCTCGCCGCCGCCGGCGTGGAGAAGGCGGTGGTCAACGTCCACTATCTCGGCGAGCAGATCGCCGCGCATGTCAAGGCCCGCGCCGCGCCGAGGATCGTCGTCTCCGACGAGCGCGACCGCCTGCTCGATTCGGCCGGCGGCGTCGTCAGGGCGCTGCCGGCGCTGGGCGGCGAGCCCTTCGTCGTCCTCAACGCCGACACGTTCTGGATCGACCGCGACGGCTCCGATCTCGAAAGGCTCGCCCTTGCCTGGGACGGCGGCCGCATGGATAGTCTGCTCATGCTCGCCCGCCCCGACGACGCCACCGGCCACAGCGGCCCGACCGACTTCCTGCTCGGCAGGGACGGGCGGCTCGCGCGCGCGAAGGGCGCTGCCGGCGGGCTGATCTATGCCGGGGTCGGCATCCTCCACCCGCGCATCTTCGCAGGCGCGGCGGCCGAGCCGCATTCGCTCAACCTCTATTTCGACCGCGCCATCGCCGCCGGGCGGCTTTACGGACGGGTCATGCAGGGCCACTGGATCACGGTCGGCACGCCGGACGCGATTCCCGCCGCCGAGGCCGCGGTGGCGCGCTTTTGCGCGCCATGACGCCGCGCGTCCTGTCGATACCGGCCGGCGCGCCCTTCCTGCCCACCCTCGCCGACGCCCTGCTGGCGGGCCGCCTCGTGCCGGGCTTCGCCCATGACGGCGACCCGCTCCGGCTCGCCGAGGCGACGATCTACGTGCCGACGCGCCGCGCCGCGCGCGCGCTACGCGGCGTCTTCGTCGACAGGCTGGGCGGCGGCGCCGCCATCCTGCCCTCGATCCGCCCGCTCGGCGAGTTCGACGACGACGCGCCGCTGTTCGACGGCGAGGCCGGCGAGGCGGCGCTGGCGCTGAAGCCGCCCATCGGCGGGCTCGACCGGATCCTTCTGCTGAGCCCGCTGGTGCAGGCATGGAAGCGGCGGCTGCCGGCCCATGTCGCCGCCCTGTTCGGCGAGGAGGTGGTGGTGCCGGCCTCGCTCTCCGATTCGATCTGGCTCGCGCGCGACCTCGCCGCGCTGATGGACGAGGTCGAGACCGGCGGCGCCGACTGGGCGCGCCTGGCGGGCCTCGTGCCGGCCGACCTCGCCAACTGGTGGCAGGTGACGCTGGAGTTCCTCGAGATCGTCACCGGCGCCTGGCCGGCCCTGCTTGCCGAGCGCGACCGCTCCAGCCCCGCCGCCCACCGCAACGCCGCCATCCTCGCCGAGGCCGAGCGGCTTTCGCGCGCCCCGCCCGCCGGCCCGGTGATCGCCGCCGGCTCGACCGGCTCGATCCCCGCCACCGCCCGGCTTCTGGCGGCGATCTCGCGCCTGCCCGCGGGCGCGGTGGTGCTGCCCGGCCTCGACCGCGCCATGGACGACGAAAGCTGGGCCGCGATCGGCGACCACGAGGGCTCGGCCGCCGGCTTCGGCCATCCGCAGGCGGGGCTGAAGAAGCTGCTTTGCGTGCTCGGCCTGCCGCGCGGCGAGGTCGAGGAGCTTGCCGCGCCGCCGCCGGCGCTCGCCGCGCGCATGGCCGTCGTCGCCGAGGCGCTACGCCCGGCCGAAACCACCGACGCCTGGGCCGGGCGGCGGCTCGGCCCCGTCGATGCCGCCGCCTTCGACGGGCTCACCTTGCTCGAGGCCGCCAACGAGCGCGAGGAGGCGCTGGCCATCGCGGTCGCGCTGCGGGTGGCGCTTGCGGAAGGGACGGCCGCGCTGGTCACCGGCGACCGCGAGCTGGCGCGCCGGGTCGCGGCCGAGCTGCGCCGCTTCGGCATCGAGGCCGACGATTCCGGCGGCACGCCGCTCGCCGCGACGCCGCCGGCCGCGCTGCTGCGGCTTGCGCTCGAAGCCGCGCTGCGGCCGGGCGACGCGGTGGCGATCCTGTCGCTCCTCAAGCATCCGCTGCTTTGCGCCGGCATGGCGCGCGCGCGCGCCCGCCGGGCGGCCGAGACGGTCGATCTGGTCGCCCTGCGCGGCGGCGCCGGCCGGCCCGACATCGCCGGCCTCGCGGCCTCCTTCGAGCAGCGGCTGGTCGCGCTCGCCGCGGACCCGCGAAAGCCCTTCTGGCACGCGCGGGTGTCGCCGCAGCGGCTCGCCGACGCCCGCGCCCTTCTCGCCGCCGTCGAGGCGGCGATCGCGCCGCTCGTCGCGCTGCGCGGCCGCCGCGCGACGCTGACCGGGCTCGCGCGCGCCTCGGTCGTCGCCTTCGAGGCGCTCGGCCGCGACGAGGCGGACGGCCTTGCCGGACTCTATCGCGGCGACGCCGGGGAGGCGCTCGCCGCCTTCCTGCGCGCGCTGGTTGCAGCGAGCGCCGACCTGCCGGTCGAGGCCGGCGAGTGGCCCGAAGTCTTCGCCGCGCTCGTCGCCGGCGAGACGGTCAAGCCGTCGGTGGCCGGCGATCCCCGCGTCGCCATCTGGGGCGCGCTGGAGGCGCGGCTGCAATCGGTCGACACGCTGGTGCTGGGCGGGCTGAACGAGGGCTCGTGGCCGCGCAAGGCCGAGCCCGACCGCTTCATGTCGCGCTTCATGAAGGCCGGGCTGGAGCTGGAGCCGCCCGAGCGGCGCATCGGCCTTGCCGCGCACGATTTCGTCATGGCGCTCGGCACGACAAAGGTGGTGCTGGCCCGCGCCGCGCGCGCCGGCGACGCGCCGGCGCTGCCCTCGCGCTGGCTGCAACGGCTGAAGACCTTCGCCGGCGAGGCGGCGCTTCAAGGTGCTTGCGCGCGCGGCGGCGCGCTGCTTTCCTGGGCGCGCGGCCTCGACGACGCGGCATCCGTGCCCTTCGCGCCGCGGCCGCAGCCGAAGCCGCCGCTCGGGCTTCGCCCGACGCGCTTTTCCGTCACCGAGATCGAGACGCTGCGCCGCGACCCCTATGCCGTCTATGCCCGCCGCATCCTGCGGCTGGAGGCGCTGGAGCCGCTGTTGCGCGATCCGGGCGCCGCCGAGCGCGGCACGCTGTTCCACGACATCGTCCACGCCTTCGCCCTGTCCGGCACCGACCCGGCCGCGCCCGACGCCGAGAGGCGGCTGCTCGAGATCGGCCGCGAAAAATTCGACGCCTGCGCCCTGCCGCCCGACATCGACGCGGTGTGGTGGCCGCGCTTCGCGCGCATGGCGGGAAAGTTCGTCGCCTGGGAGCGCGCGCGCCCGGCCGGCACCCTGCGGCGCATCGCCGAGGCGAGGGCGCAAGCAACGCCGGTCGGCGCGACGGGGGCGACGCTCTCCGGCCGCGCCGACCGCATCGACCTGCGGCCCGCCGGCATGGCCGACATCCTCGATTTCAAGACCGGCGCCTCGCCGTCGAAGGCGCAGGCCCACACGCTGCTCAGCCCCCAGCTCGCGCTGGAAGGCGCGCTGCTGATGCGCGGCGCCTTCGCCGAGGCCGGGGCCTGCGCGCCCTCGGAGCTCGCCCATGTGCGCATGAAGGCCAATGGCGACGTGGTCGAGGAATCGATCCTCGAATACGACCGCCAGGTGAAGTCGGCGGTCGAGCTGTCGACGGAGGCCTGGGCGCGGCTGGAGCGGCTGCTCGCTCATTACGGAAGCGAAACGACAGGCTATCTCTCTCGCGCCCTGCCGTTCCGCGAGGGCGACGTCGGCGGCGACTACGACCATCTCGCCCGCGTGCTCGAATGGTCGGCCGGCGGCGACGGCGACGAGGCCGGAGGCGACGGCCCATGAGGCAGGCATGAGCGGCTTCGTCGTTCCCGAGGACACGCGCAGGGCGCAGGCCGCCGCCGCGCAGCCGTCGCTGTCGGCCTTCGTGTCGGCCAATGCCGGCTCGGGCAAGACGCATGTTCTGGCGCAGCGCGTCATCCGCCTGCTGCTCGGCGGCGCCGACCCCTCGCGCATCCTGTGCCTGACCTATACCCGCGCCGCCGCCGCCAACATGGCCGGCCGCGTCTTCCGCAACCTGTCGCGCTGGGCGACGCTGCCGCAGGACGAGCTGGCGCGCGAGATCGCCGAGCTGGAAGGAAGCATCCCCGACGCCGGCAGGATCGCCTTCGCCCGCCGGCTGTTCGCCCGCGCGCTGGAGACGCCGGGCGGGCTGAAGATCCAGACCATCCACGCCTTCTGCGAGGCGGTGCTGCACCAGTTCCCGCTCGAGGCCAACATCGCCGGCCATTTCGAGATGCTGGACGGCCAGATGGAGGCCGCGCTGCTGGCCGAGGCCCGGCGCGAGATGATCGCCGACGCCGCCGATCCCGCCGGGGGCTCCGCGCTGGCCGACGCCTTCGCCGCCGTGCTGGAGCTCGGCGGCGAAAGCGGGCTGGAGGCGCTGCTCGCGGCCATCGTCGCCCGGCGCGATGCGCTCAGGCGCTTCATCGTCGAGATCGGCGACGGCGGCCCGCATTTTACGCCGCTGTTCGAGGCGTTCGGCTTTTCCGGCGCGCAAACGCCGGCCGGGCTGGCCGCCGCCGTCTGGCCGGACGGATATTTCACGCCGGCGCTGGCCGCCGCGCTCGGCGACCGCGCCGTCCGCGCCGGCAAGACGACGGCGCAGGATTTCGCCGCCGGGCTTGCCGCCGCAGCAAGGCTCGCCGACCCGCTGGAACGGCTCGACGCCCTGCGCGGCCTGTTCCTGACCAGGAAGGCGGGCGGCGCGTGGGCGGCGAAGTCGACCCGCAACGTCATGGCGAAAGGCGTCGGCGAGTTCTTCCCCGAGCTGCCGGGCGAGTTCGATCGTTTCGCTTCCGAAATAGGCAGGGTGAGCGACCGCATCGCGCTGTTGTCCATGCTGTCCGGCACGCGCGCGGCGCTGGTCGTCGCCGACTGGCTGATCGCCCGCTACGAGCGGCTGAAGAGCGCGCGGGGCTTCCTCGACTTCAACGACCTGATCGTGCGCACGGTGGCGCTGCTTTCGCGGCGCGATGCCGGGGCCTGGGTGCAGTACAAGCTCGACAGGGGCATCGACCACATCCTGCTCGACGAGGCGCAGGACACCAGCCCCGACCAGTGGGCGGTGGTGAAGGCGCTGGCCGCCGAGTTCTTCGCCGGCCGCGGCGCGCGCGGCGAGGCGACCCGCACCGTCTTCGCCGTCGGCGACGAGAAGCAGTCGATCTATTCCTTCCAGGGCGCGGAGCCGGAATCCTTCGCGCTCGGCGGCCGCTTCTTCCGCGAGAAGGTGACGGCGGCGCAAGGCCGCTTCGAGCATGTCCGGCTCGCCCGCTCCTTCCGCTCGACATGGGACGTGCTGTCGGCGGTCGATCTGGTCTTCGCGTCCGAGGAGAACCGCGACGGCCTGACCCGCGACCCCGAGCCCATCGGGCATCTCGCCATTCGCGACAACGCGCCCGGCCATGTCGAGGTCTGGCCGTCGCTGTCGCCGGTCGAGGTCGAGGAGCCCGACGACTGGACCCGGGCCGTGGACCACGCCTCGGCCCCGGCGGTGCGGCTGGCGCGGCAGATCGCGGCGACGGTGGCGCACTGGATCGACAGCGGCGAGAGGATCGGCGAGAAGGGCCGGCTCATCACCCCCGGCGACGTCATGGTGCTGGTCAGGAAGCGCGACCGCTTCATCCATGCCCTGTCGCGCGAGCTGAAGGAGCGCGGCATCCCGGTCGCCGGCGCCGACCGGCTGCTGCTCACCGGCCATATCGCCGTGCAGGACCTGCTGGCGATCGCGCGCATCTGCCTCCAGCCCGACGACGACCTGTCGCTGGCAGCGCTTCTGAAGAGCCCCGCCTTCGGCTTCGACGAGGAGGAGCTGCTGGCGCTGGCGGCCGGGCGGCCGGGGTCGCTGCTCGCGGCCCTGCACGAAGCGGCCGGGGCCGGCGGCAAGGCGCGCGAGGCGTGGACGGCGATCTCGCGCTGGCGCGGCGAGGCCGGCTTCGGCTCGCCCTTCTCCTTCTTCTGCGCCATCCTCGCCCGCGACGGCCTGCGTAGCAGGTTCATCGCACGGCTGGGGCCGGAGGCCGGCGACGTCGTCGACGAGTTCCTCAATTTCTGCCTCGCGGCCGAGAAGACCGGCGTCGCCGGGCTGGAGGCGCTGGTCGCGCTGCTCGACGGCGGCGGGCCGCAGGTCAAGCGCGAGATGGACCAGACGCGCGGCGAGGTGCGCATCATGACCGCCCATGCCGCCAAGGGGCTGGAGGCGCCGGTGGTGTTCCTGGTCGACGGCGGCGCAGCACCCTTCTCGCCCAGCCATCTGCCGCGGCTGATGCCGTTCGATGCGCCGGCAGGGGCGTGGGGCGGCAGGGGCTTCCTGTGGCGCGCCGCCGCCGGCGCCGCCAACAGCTTCTCGGCCGGGCTGGAGGCCGAGGCGAGGCGCAAGGCCGAGCAGGAATATCGCCGCCTGCTCTATGTCGGCATGACGCGGGCCGAGGACCGGCTGATCGTGTGCGGCTATCACGGCGCGAGGGGCCGCAGGGACGGCACCTGGCATGCCATGGTCGAAGGCGCGCTGGCCGATGCGCCGGCCACGCGGCGAAAGGTCCATCCGGCGACGGGCGAAACCGTGCTGCGCTATGCGGTGACGCCGCCGCCGGCGCGTCCCGCCGCTGGCGAGGCGGCGGGGCGTGAGGCGGAAGCGCCACCCCCGCCGCCGGCCGCCCTGTTCGGCGAGCTGCCGCCGCCGCCCGTCCTGCCGCGGCCGCTCGCCCCCTCCGGCGCCGGCGCGGTCGTCGAGCCGCAGCCGGACTCCGGTTTCGCCACGGCGCGCTCGCCGGTGCTCGACGCCGAGGACGTGCCGTCTCTGGCGCTCGAGCGCGGCGTCGCCGCCCATCGCCTGTTGCAGATGCTGCCCGGCGTCGAGCCCGCCCGGCGCGAGGCGGCGGCGCTGCGCTATCTCGGCCACATCGGCGCGGCCTGGCCCGAGGGCGAGCGCGAGCGCCTGTGGGCCTCGGTGGAGCGCGTGCTCGGCGATCCGGCTTTCGCGCCGATCTTCGCGCCCGGCTCGCGGGCCGAGGTGGCGGTGATGGGCACGGTCGCGGTCGCCGGCGCGCCGCGCGCCGTCTCCGGCAAGATCGACCGCCTGGCGGTGACGCAGGATGCCGTGCTCGTGGTCGACTTCAAGACCGGCCGGCCCGTGCCCGCCGGTCCGGGCGAGGTGCCGCCGGCGCACGTGGCGCAGATGGCCGTCTACGGCGCGCTCGTCGCCCCGCTCTATCCCGGCCGGGAAATCCGCGCGGCGCTGGTCTATGTCGAGGGTCCGCGCCTCGTGCCGCTCGCCGGCGACGTCCTCGCCGACGCGCTTGCCCGACTCACGGCGGCGTGAGACAACGGCGCTTGAACTTGCCAGCGGCGCGCCCCACATGGGCGGGCGAACCGATCTTCAGGAGAGAGCGATATGGCCACCGTCACCGTCGACAACAACAGCTTCCAGGCAGACGTGCTTCAGTCGGCCGAGCCCGTGGTGGTGGATTTCTGGGCCGAATGGTGCGGCCCGTGCAAGATGATCGCCCCGGCGCTCGAGGAGCTTTCGTCCGAATATGCCGGCAAGGTCAAGATCGCCAAGCTCAACATCGACGAGAACCCCGAGCTCGCCGCCCAGTACGGCGTGCGCTCGATCCCGACGCTGATGCTGTTCAAGAACGGCGCCGTCGCCGACACCAAGGTGGGCGCGGCGCCCAAGACCGCGCTGTCGGCCTGGATCGGCGGCGCCGTCGCCTGATCCGGCGCGAGCCGGGTTGCAGGGTTCGCACGCTCAAGCCGCCCGCGACGGACGTTGCGGGCGGCCTTGTTTTTCCGGGCCCGGCCATGACCCCCAGAATCCTCGTCAGCGCCTGCCTTCTCGGCCGTCCGGTCCGCTACAACGGCTCGGCGAAGGCCGTCGCGCATCCCGTCCTCGATGAGTGGCGGGCGCAGGGGCGGCTCGTCGTCGTCTGTCCCGAGCTGATGGCCGGCTTCGGCGTGCCGCGCCCGCCGGCCGAGATCGCCGCCGGCGCGTCGGGCGAGGCGGTGCTGGCGGGCGCGGCGCGGGTCGTCGAGCTGACCGGCGCCGACGTGACGGCGTGCTACGTCGAGGGCGCCCGGGCCGTGCTGGCGCTTGCGCAGGAAAACGGGTGCCGGTTCGCGCTGCTGATCGACGGCAGCCCGTCATGCGGCAGCGGATTCATCCACGACGGCGGCTTCGGCGGCCGCAGGCATGCCGGCGCGGGCGTGACGGCGGCGCTGCTGCGGCAGAACGGCATCGAGGTCTTCGCCGAGACGCAGATCGACGTCCTGCGGGCCCGCCTGTCGCCGGAGACCTGAGCGCCGCGGCCGTCCCGCGGGGGCCGGAAACCGCGGGCGGGCATCCTTACTGCGGCGGCGTGCCGTTCCTGCGCAGCACCTCGCCGACGAGATAGAGCGAGCCGCCGATCAGGATGCGCGGCGGCTCGCTCTGGCGGTCCCAGCCGTCGCGCAGCACCATCAGCGCGTTCTCCACCGAGGCCACCGGCTCGGCCGAAAGCCCCGCCGCCTGCGCCCTTGCCGCCAGCTCGTCGTTCGGCACGCCGGCGTCGCTGTCGTTGACCGGCACGGTGAAGACGTGGCGGGCCATGCCGGTGAAATTGCGGAAATAGCCGGTCTGGTCCTTGGTGCCGATCATGCCGGCGATCATGACCAGCGGCAGCGGCCGCCGGTCCTCCTCGTTGGCCAGCGCCTCGGCGACGACCGCGCCGGCGCCGGGATTGTGGCCGCCGTCGATCCAGATCTCCGCGCCCTTCGGCGCCAGCTCGACCAGCCGGCCCTCGGCGAGCTTCTGCATCCGCCCCGGCCAGTCGACGCGCGCCATGGCGCGGTCGGCGGCGCGGTGGCCGATCTCGAAGCCGGCGGCCCTGACGGCCGCGATGGCGGCGGCGGCGTTGGCGTGCTGGTGGCGGCCGCGCAGACGCGGCAGCGTCAGGTCGAGCAGCCCGCCCTCGTCCTGGTAGACGAGCCGGCCGTTCTCCTCGAAGGCGAGGAAATCCTGCCCGTAGACGAAGAGCGGGCAGCCGAGCCGCTCGGCGGTGTCGACCAGCACGTCGCGGGCCGCGTCGTGCTCCTGCGCGCCGACCACCACCGGGCAGCCGGGCTTGATGATGCCCGCCTTCTCGGCCGCGATCAGCTCCACCCGGTCGCCGAGCCATGCCTCGTGGTCGAGCGAGATCGGCATGATGACGCTGGCGGCCGGCCGCGCCACCACATTGGTGGCGTCGAAGCGGCCGCCGAGCCCGACCTCGACGATGGCTGCGTCGGCCGGATGCTGCGAGAACAGCACGAACATCGCCGCCGTCAGGATCTCGAACACGGTGATGGTCTGGCCGCGGTTCGCCCCGGCCACGCGCTCGACCGCCTCGGCCAGCACCGCGTCCTCGACCAGCCTGCCGCCGCCCTCGGCGCCGAGGCGGAAGCGCTCGTGCCAGTTGACGAGGTGCGGCGAGGTGTGGACGTGGCAGATGCGCCCCGACGCCTCCAGGAGCGCGCGGCAGAAGGCGGCGGCCGAGCCCTTGCCGTTGGTGCCGGCGATGTGGATCACCGGCGGCATGTGGTCCTGCGGGTTGCCGAGCCTTTCGAGCAGGCGCGTCACGCGCTCGAGCGACAGGTCGTAGCCCTTGGGGTGGAGGCTCATCAGCCGCTCGATGGCGGCTTGCGCCGCCTGGGTGCTGGAGGTCATGGCGACCCGATCCGATCCGGCCCGAGGCCGCTTGGCGTCACGCCGCGGGCTGGCCCTGCGTCGCCGCCGGCGCGGGCTCGGCCAGCGGCGCGGCGTCGGGCTCGGCCTGGCCGACGAAGATCCGGAGCAGGCGCGCCACGGTTTCCTTCATCGCAAGCCGCGACACCACCATGTCGACCATGCCGTGCTCCATCAGGTACTCGGAACGCTGGAAGCCCTCGGGCAGCTTCTCGCGGATGGTCTGCTCGATCACGCGCGCGCCGGCGAAGCCGATCACCGCGCCGGGCTCGGCGATGTGGACGTCGCCCAGCATGGCGTAGGAGGCGGTGACGCCGCCGGTGGTCGGGTTGGTCAGCACCACGACATAGGGCAGGCCCGCCTCCTTCAGCCGGTCGACCGCGACCGTGGTGCGGGCGAGCTGCATCAGCGACAGGATTCCTTCCTGCATGCGCGCCCCGCCCGAGGCCGAGAACAGCACCAGCGGCCGCCCCAGCGCCACCGCGGTCTCGAACGCCTTGATGATCGCCTCGCCGGCCGCCATGCCGAGCGAGCCGCCCATGAAGGCGAAGTCCTGCACGACGGCGACGATGGGCAGGCCCTCGATGGCGCCGGTGGCGGAAAGCACCGCATCCTCCATCCCGGTCTTGGAGCGGTTGTCCTTGAGCCGGTCGATATAGCGCTTCTCGTCGCGGAACTTCAGCGGGTCGGTCGCGACCTTCGGGTTCTCGATCGTCTCGTATGCGCCGCCGTCGAAGAAGAACTTCAGCCGCTCCCTGGCCGAGATCTTCATGTGGTGCCCGGAGGAGGGGATGACCCACTGGTTGTCCTCCAGGTCCTTGTGGAACACCATCTCGCCGGTTTCCGGGTCCTTGATCCACAGGTTCTCCGGCATCTCGCGGCGGCCGAGGATCGAGTTGATCTTCGGGCGGACGTAGTTGGTGATCCAGTTCATCGGCGTTCTCCGCTTCTTCTGTCCGGCTCGCAATCAAACATGGGCAAGGCGGGCGCGGCGCACGCCGTGGGCGAGCCCGCCCACCAGCGTCGCCACCGCCTCGGCCGGGTCGGCGGTCAGCCCGCCCCCGGCGTCGATGACGTTGGCCACCGCGTTGACGATCGCCGTGCCGACCACGACGCCGTCGGCCGAGCCGCCGATGGCCCGCGCCTGCTCGGCGGTCTTGACGCCGAAGCCGACGCAGACCGGCAGGTCGGTGTGCGCCTTGATGCGGCCGACCGCCTCGCCGACCCTGCCGGTGTCGGGCAGCGCCGAGCCGGTGATGCCGGTCATCGACACGTAGTAGACGAAGCCCGACGTGTTCCTGAGCACGCTGGGCAGGCGCGCCTCGTCGGTGGTGGGCGTCGCCAGCCGGATGAAGTTGACCCCGGCCCGCAGCGCCGGCACGCACAGTTCCGCGTCCATCTCCGGCGGCAGGTCGACCACGATCAGCCCGTCGATGCCCGACGCCTTGGCGTCGGCGAGGAAGCGCTCGACGCCGTAGACATAGATCGGGTTGTAGTAGCCCATCATCACGATCGGCGTCTCGTCGTCGCCCTGGCGGAACTCGGCCGCCATGCGCAGCGTCTTCGCCAGCGTCTGGCCGCCCTTCAGCGCGCGCAGGCCCGCGGCCTGGATCGCCGGGCCGTCGGCCATCGGGTCGGAGAAGGGCATGCCGAGCTCGATCACGTCGGCGCCCGCGCCCGGCAGCGCCTTGAGGATCGACAGCGAGGTGGCGTAGTCGGGGTCGCCGGCCATCATGTAGGTGACGAGCGCCGGCCGTCCCTCCTCCTTCAGCTTCTCGAAGCGGCGGTCGATGCGGGTTTCGGTCATTTTCCGTCCTCGTGGGCGGCGAAGGAAACGATTTCGCCGTCTTCCTTGACATGGGTTTTCGGCAGCGCCCCGGGCGGCAGCAGTTTCTCCACCGTCTGCGAGGGGCGGCACAGGTCGGCTCCGAGATCGGTCACGACGATGGGCCGGTTCATCAGTATCGGATGCCGGACGACCGCGTCGATCAGGTCGTCGTCGGACAGGGCCTCGTCGCCGAGGTTGAGCGCGTCATAGGGCGTCCCGTTGCGGCGCAGAAGCGCGCGCACCGGCCGGCCGGTGCGGGCGAACAGGCTTTTCAGCGCGTCCCGGGACAACGGGTTTTCGAGGTAGTCGACGATCTCCGGCTCGATGCCGGCGGCGCGGATGATCGCCAGAACGTTGCGCGAGGTTCCGCATCCCGGGTTGTGGTAAATCGTGACCTTCACGGTCAGATCTCCATGTCCATCATCTTCGCCACCGTATGCACGTCCTTGTCGCCGCGGCCGGACAGGTTGACGATGACGATCTCGTCCGGGCGCATGGCGGGCGCGACCTTGACCGCCTGGGCGATGGCGTGGGCGGATTCGAGCGCCGGGATGATGCCTTCCACCCGCGTCGTCAGCTTGAAGGCCGCGAGCGCCTCGTCGTCGAGGACGGGAACGTACTCCACCCGGCCCGAATCCTTCAGCCACGAATGCTCCGGGCCGACGCCGGGATAGTCGAGCCCGGCCGAGATCGAGTGGCCGTCGAGGATCTGCCCGTCGCCGTCCTGAAGCAGATAGGTGCGGTTGCCGTGCAGCACGCCGGGCCGGCCGGCATTCATCGAGGCGCAGTGCTCGATGCCGTCGAGGCCGCGCCCGCCGGCCTCCACGCCGAGGATGCGCACCGAGGCGTCGTCGAGGAAGGGGTGGAACAGGCCGATGGCGTTGGAGCCGCCGCCGACGGCGGCGATGACCATGTCGGGCAGCCTGCCCTCCTGCTCCAGGATCTGGGCGCGCGCCTCGCGGCCGATCACCGCTTGCAGCTCGCGCACCAGCTCGGGATAGGGGTGCGGGCCGGCGGCGGTGCCGATCAGGTAGTAGGTGTCGGCGACGTTGGTCACCCAGTCCCGCAGGGCCTCGTTCATCGCGTCCTTGAGCGTGCCGTGGCCGGAGGCGACCGGCCGCACCTCGGCGCCCAGCAGCTTCATGCGGAAGACGTTGGGCTTCTGCCGCTCGACGTCGGTGGCGCCCATGTAGACGACGCAGGAAAGGCCGAAGCGCGCCGCGACCGTGGCGGTGGCCACGCCGTGCTGGCCCGCGCCCGTCTCGGCGATGATGCGCTTCCTGCCCATGCGCCGCGCCAGCAGGATCTGGCCGAGGCAGTTGTTGATCTTGTGCGATCCGGTGTGGTTCAGGTCCTCGCGCTTGAAGTAGACCTTCGCGCCGCCGAGATGGCGCGTCAGCCCTTCCGCGAAATAGAGCTTCGACGGCCGGCCGGCATAATGCGTCGACAGCGCCTGAAGCTCGGCCTGGAAGGCCGGGTCGTTGCGGGCCGCCTTCCACTCCGCTTCCAGCTCGAGGATCAGCGGCATCAGCGTCTCGGCGACGAAGCGGCCGCCGAACAGGCCGAACATGCCGTCCTCGTCGGGACCGGCGCGGAAGGAGTTCGGCTGGACGGTTGCGTTCACGGGTCTTGCTCCTCGGGGATGCGGGGCGGGTCAGGCGGCCGGTCTTGCGCGCGCGGTCCTGACGGCGTCCAGGAAATCTGCGATCAGCGCCGCGTCCTTGACGCCCGGCGCGCTTTCCACGCCCGACGAGACGTCGATGCCGGGCGGGTTGGCAAGGCGCAGCGCGTCGCCGACATTGGCGGCGTCGAGCCCTCCCGAAAGCATGTAATCGACGCCACGGTCAAGGTTTGCGAGCAGCCGCCAGTCGAACGACACGCCGTTGCCGCCGGGAAGGACGGAATCCCTGGGCGGCCGCGCGTCGAACAGGAAGCGGTCGGCGACGCCGCGGAAGGGCTCGACGAGCGCCAGGTCGGCGGCCTCGGAGACGGCGAGCGCCTTCATCACCGGCAGCCGGTAGCGCGCCCTGACCCCGGCCACCCGCTCCGGCGTCTCATGCCCGTGGAGCTGGAGCATGTCGGGCGCCATTTCCGCGACGATCCGGTCGAGGAAGGCGTCGTCGGCATCGACGGTGACGGCCACCGCCTTGGCCCTGCCCATGGCCGCCCGCCGCAACCGCCCGGCTTCCTCCGGCGCGATGGTGCGCGGGCTCTTCCCGAAGAAGATGAAGCCGACATGGCTGGCGCCGCCGTCGAGGGCGGCGGCGAGCGCGTCGGCGGTCTTGAGGCCGCATATCTTGATGTCGAGGACCATTGCGGCCAAGTGCCACGAAAAGGCGGCGGAGTCGAGGCTGGTGGCGAAGGCGGGCCGCGTGCCGTTATCCGCCGGACGCGGCACCCGGCGAGGCGACCGGGCCATGCGGCCGGACGCCGCTTTCGCCCCCTTTTGCGTGGCACTTGTGCAACAGCGCCGCGCAATCCGCGTTCCGCCACGCAGAATCCGCCAAATCTGCGCAATCGCGCCATGATTCGCGCGCCAAACGGCGACAGATTAACATCTCGTTCACGGCTTATTCACCGGCGCCGGCTACCATGGTTCGCAATCGGAAGGGACATCCGACGGGACAGGGTTTGAAGTCAATGACGATCGCGGCTCGCATCTTCACCATCGCGCTGTCGGTGCGCGAGTTTCTGGTGCCGACCTACCGGCCCGAGCGCTACTACATGCGCGGCCCCGGCCCGGCCTGCGCCCGGGCGCGCGGCTCCTGCCGCTGAGCTATTCCCTGCACGGCTCGACCACGACCGCCTCGCCCGGCTCGGCGCCGAGCGTCATGCACGTGCCGCGCGCGCACAGCGACCAGCCCGAGGCGGTGGCGCCCGATGCCGCCAGCGCCAGCCGCGGCAGCGGCGCCACGGCCGGCGCGTAGACCCACCAGCCGTCCTCCAGCACCGCGCCCGCGGGCGGATCGATGCCGGCGCCCGAGCCCTTCACCCGCGCCTCCACCAGCTCCAGCCCCGCCGGCGTCAGCCGCCACGCCTCGCGCCATTCGGTCTTCTCGACCGAATGCGTCCAGGCGAGCGTGAAGGCGGACGCCGCCAGCGCCACGGTCTTGCCGCCGGCGATCACGCACAGCAGGCTCACGGCGCGGCGGGCTCGGCGCGGTCGTGGCGGCGCGTGCGCCACCAGTGCGCCGCCACCGCCGCCGCGCCGAGCGCGAAGCCGGCCTCGTCGGTGATCGGCAGCGCGAGCACGAGCAGCACGCCGGCGGCGAAGCAGGCGAGGCGCTCCCACCATGTCGCCCGGTCGAACAGGAAGCCGACCACGGCCACGCCCCACAGCGCGATGCCGGCGCAGGCCTTGAAGACGATGTAGGCGACCTCGACCCAGTAGCCCCACGCTTCCGCCATCGGCCCGCCGTCCTGCAGCATCAGCGCCGGCGTGTAGACGGCCATGAACGGCACCACGAAGCCGGCCGTGGCGAGCTTGGTCGCCTGTATCGATATTCGCAGGCCCGACGTCTTGGCCATCGGCGCGGCCGCGAAGCAGGCGAGCGCCACCGGCGGGGTCAGGTCCGCCATGATGCCGAAATAGAACACGAACATGTGGCTGACGAGCAGCGGCACGCCGAGCTCCAGCAGCGCCGGCCCGGCCAGCGACGAGGTGATGATGTAGTTGGGGATGGTCGGGATGCCCATGCCCAGCACCAGGCAGGTCAGCATGGTCAGCACCAGCGACAGGAACAGGTTGTTCTCGCCGATGCGGATGATGAAGCCGATGAAGGTCGAGGCGATGCCGGTCAGCGTCAGCGTGCCGATGACGATGCCGACGATGGCGCAGGCGATGCCCACGGGCAGCGCGTTCTTGGCCCCCTCGGCGAGCGAATCGCGGCAGATGATCAGCGTCTCGCGGCCGCCCTTGAACAGCGCGCAGGCCGCGACCAGCGCGGCGATGACGGCGGCGAGCACGTTGATGCCGAACTTCATGAAGGCGGCGGCGGCAAGCCCGAGCGCCACCCAGAAGACCATGCGGAAGGCGAACGGGCCGATGAGCGCGGCGAGCGGCGTGCCGAGGATCAGCACCACGATCAGCGCCAGCCCCATCGTGCCGGCGAAGATCGGCGTGTAGCCGGCGAACAGCAGGTAGACCAGCATGCCGAGCGGCAGCACCAGCGGCCAGTGCTGGCGCACCGCCGCCCAAGGGTCGGGCAGCGACGCCTTGTCCATGCCGCCGAGCCCGGCGCGCCCGGCCTCCAGATGCACCATCCAGAAGCAGACGCCGAAATAGAGCGCGGCCGGGATCAGCGCCGCCTTGACGACCTCGACATAGGGAACGTTGAGCGTCTCGGCCATGATGAAGGCGACCGCGCCCATCACCGGCGGCATGATCTGGCCGCCCATCGACGAGGTCGCTTCCACCCCGCCGGCGAAGGCCGAGCGGAAGCCGAACTTCTTCATCAAGGGAATCGTGAACTGGCCCGAGGCCACGACGTTGGCCACGCCCGAGCCGGAGATGGTGCCCATCAGCGCCGAGGACAGCGTGCACACCTGCGCCGGTCCGCCGCGCCACGAGCCGACGAGGCCGAGCGCGAAATCGTTGAACAGCGCCAGCATGCCGGCGCGCTCCAGGAAGGCGGCGAACACCACGAAGATGAAGATGTAGGCGGCCGAGACGTAGATCGGCGTGCCGTAGATGCCCTCGGTGCCGAAGCCGAAATGCTCGATGATCATCTCCCACGGATAGCCGCGATGGATGAACGGCGCCGGCAGGTAGTTGCCGAAGAAGCAGTAGGCCAGGAAGACGCCGGCGATGATGGTCAGCGGCAGGCCCATCAGCCGCCGCGCGCCCTCGAACACCAGCGCGATCGTCACCGCGCCCACCGTCAGGTCCAGCGGGGTGAGGAAGCCCGAGCGGTGGATCAGCGGCACGTACTCGACCCAGTTGTAGATGCCGGTGAGGAAGCCCGCGATGCCGAGGCCCCAGAACCAGACCCGGCCCCATGGCGTCTTCGCCACCAGGTTGCCGAACAGCGCGAAGCCGAGCAGAAGCAGGAAGCCGACATGCATGGCCCGCACCACCTGGCTGGGCAGGGTGCCGTAGGCGGCGGTCCAGAGCTGGAACAGCGAGAAGACGACGGCGATCCAGAAGGCGATCCGGCCGGGCAGGCCCTCGCCGAAGCCGGCCGGCAGGCCCTCGATCGGCTCCTCGGCCGAGTCCTGAAGGATGATCGGCCCTGCGGCCTTCGTGTCGCTCATGGTTTCTCCCGGGTCGCTGCTTCTGGGTGTTCGCCGCCGCCGCCCCTCATCCGCCCTTCGGGCCCCTTCTCCCCGCGGGCGGGGAGAAGGGGGAAGCGGCAGCGTTGCGGCGGTCTCTCCTCTCCCCGTCCGCGGGGAGAGGATGAAGGCCAGGCAGGTGAGGGGCGGCGCCGGCGGTTGCAGGTCCCTATTTCAGGACGCCGACCTCGCGATAGTAGCGCTCGGCGCCCGGATGCAGCGGCACCGGCATGCCGTCGAGCGCCTTCTGGACATCGATGGCCTTGGCCGCGGCGTGCGAGGCCGCCATCTTGTCGAGGTTCTCGAACAGGAGCTTGGTCATCTGGTAGGCGGTCTCCTCCGACACGCCGTCGTGGCTGACGAGGAAGTTGCCGACCGCGGCGGTGGGCACGTCCTCGCTCTGGCCATCATAGGTGCCGGCCGGAATCGTCGCGGCGATGAAGGGCGCGCCGATCTTCTCGACGATCTCCGGCGAGACCGCGACGACGTTGATCGGCACCGAGGTGGCGAGGTCGCGGATCGAGGCGACTCCGAGGCCGGCCGACTGCAGCGTGGCGTCGAGCTGGCGGTTCTTGATCAGCTCCACCGATTCGGCGAAGGGCAGGTATTCGAGCTTGCCGAGGTCGCTGTAGGCGAGCCCGGCGGCGGCGAAGATGGCGCGGGCGTTGAGCTCGGTGCCCGAGGCCGGCGCGCCGACCGAAAGGCTCCTGCCCTTGAGGTCCTCCAGCGTGGTGACGCCGGATTCCTTCGAGGCGACGATCTGCACGTAGTTGGGATAGATGGCGGCGATGCCGCGCAGCTTGTCGAGCTTGCCGGGATAGCCGGCCTCGGTGTTGCCGGCCCAGGCCTCCTTGAGCGAATCGCCCAGCGTGAAGGCGATCTCGCCGCGGCCGGCCTGCAACAGGTTGAGGTTCTCCACCGACGCCTTCGTCGCCTGCACCTGCGTGCGCGCGCCCTCGATGTTCTGGCCGTAGATCTCCGACAGCGCCACGCCGAGCGGGTAGTAGACGCCCGACGTGCCGCCGGTCAGGACGTTGATGAACTCCTGCGCCTTCACCGTGGTGGCGCCGAGGCCCATGACCAGCGCGGCCGCGCCGGCGGCGACGAGATTGCGAGCGATATTCTTCATGCGGTTCCTCCCTGTCGGTTCCTTTCGGGCGGCGGCCGCTCCTCCGCGCGCTCGCCCTCGAGCCGGTATTCTTAGAGAACAGGACGCAAAATCCAATCGTTAATTGCCGGGCGGGGCAAGCTCAGGCCGTGCCGGTGGAGCCGAAGCCGCCGGCCCCGCGCGCGGTGTCGCCGGCGCTGTCGCGCTCCTCGACGTCGAGCCGGCAGACCGGCGCGATGACGAGCTGAGCGATGCGCATGCCGCGTTCGACGGAAAAATCCTCGTCGCCGAGATTGATCAGGATCACCTTGACCTCGCCGCGATAGTCGCAGTCGATCGTGCCGGGCGTGTTCAGGCAGGTGATGCCGTGCTTCAGCGCCAGCCCGGAGCGCGGCCGCACCTGGCCCTCGAAGCCCCGCGGTATCTCCAGCACCAGCCCGGTCGGCACGGCCGCGCGCCGCCCCGGCAGCAGGATCAGCGGCCGGTCGCCGGGCACGGCCGCGCGCAGGTCCAGGCCGGCCGCGCCGGCCGTCTCGTAGGCGGGAAGCGCGAGGCCCCCGGCATGGGCGAGGCGCACGACGCCGAGGATGGGGGAGCCGGAGGCGGGAGCGGGGCGGGGCGTGTCGGTCATGGCGGCAGCTATGGCGTCGCCCGCGCGCGCGGTCAATCGCGCGGCGCGGCTTGTTCAGCGCTTTCACGCCTTCGCCGCATTCACGGTTTCTTGCCGTTTCGCGCGATACGCTGACAACAGCGACAACGGAGAAGCAGCCATGTGCCGATGGGCGGCCTATCTCGGCGAGCCGGTCTTTCTCGAGGACATCGTCACCGCGCCGTGCCACTCGCTGATCGCGCAGAGCCACCACGCGCTGGAGGCCAAGACCGCCACCAACGGCGACGGCTTCGGCATCGCCTGGTACGGCGACCGGCCGCAGCCCGGCCTCTACCGCGACGTGCTGCCGGCCTGGTCGGACTGCAACCTCAAGAGCCTGTGCCGGCAGATCCGCTCCGGCCTGTTCCTCGCCCATGTGCGGGCCTCGACCGGCGGCGCCACCAGCCGCGACAACTGCCATCCCTTCGTGTCCGGGCGCTGGTCGTTCATGCACAACGGCCAGATCGGCGGCTTCGAGCGGCTGCGCCGCGGGCTGGAGCAGGGCCTGCCCGACGCGCTCTATGCCGAGCGGCGCGGCGCGACCGATTCGGAGCTGTTCTTCCTGATGATGCTGGCGGGCGGGCTGGAGGACGACCCGCACGGCGCGGCCGAGCGCGCCGCCGGGCAGGTGATCGAGGCCTCGCTGAGGGCCGGTCTCGACCCGGCGCTGAAGCTGACGGCCGCCTTCTCCGACGGCGAGCGGCTCCATGCCGTGCGCTTTTCCACCGTCGGCAACGCGCCGACGCTCTACGCCGGCGCGTTCCGCGGCGCCACGGGGCGCTGCCTCGTCTCCGAGCCGTTCGACCGCGACGGGCCGAACTGGCATTGCGTGCCCTCGGGCAGCTTCGTCACCATGACGCGCGACGGCATGGCCACGGAGGCGTTCCAGCCGGCGCGCGCCGCGGCGCTGGCGATGGCGGTGTGAGCCCGCGCGCTGGCCGGGCCGTTTCCGTTCGACAGCCGCCGCGCGCGCCGCTATAAGCCGCGCCATCCAGGGGAATCCCGATCTATGGCCGAAACGATAGAAGGCGCGGTGGCGCGCCGCCGCACCTTCGCGATCATTGCCCACCCGGATGCGGGCAAGACGACGCTGACCGAGAAGCTGCTTTTGTTCGGCGGCGCCATCCAGCTCGCCGGCGAGGTCAAGGCCAAGAAGGACAGGATCCAGACCCGCTCCGACTGGATGAAGATCGAGCGCGAGCGCGGCATCTCCGTCGTCACCTCGGTCATGACCTTCGAGTATGGCGACCACGTCTTCAACCTGCTCGACACGCCCGGCCACGAGGACTTCGCCGACGACACCTACAGGACGTTGTCCGCGGTCGACAGCGCCGTGATGGTCATCGACGCCGCCAAGGGCATCGAGCCGCGCACGCTCAAGCTGTTCGAGGTCTGCCGCCTGCGCGACATCCCCATCGTCACCTTCGTCAACAAGATGGACCGCGAGAGCCGCGACCCGTTCGAGATCCTCGACGAGATCGAGGAGAAGCTGGCGCTCGACACCGCGCCCGTCACCTGGCCGATCGGCCGCGGCCGCACCTTCGCGGGCACCTACCACCTGGCGCAGAACGCGGTGCGGCGCGGCGACGACGAGACGGAGCGCACGCCGGTCCACGGGCCCGACTCCAACCGCGCCGCCGGCCTGCTGCCGGAGAACGAGCGGCCCGACTTCATCGAGGAGCTGGAGCTGGCGCGCGGCGCCTGCCGGCCCTTCGACCTCGACGCCTTCCGCGAGGGGCACCTGACGCCGGTCTATTTCGGTTCCGCCCTGCGCAACTACGGGGTCCGCGACCTGATCGAGGCGCTGGGCGCCTTCGCGCCGCCGCCGCGCGCCCAGGAAGGCGACAGCCGCACGGTCGAGGCGACGGAGGACAAGATGACCTCCTTCGTCTTCAAGATCCAGGCCAACATGGACCCCAACCACCGCGACCGCATCGCCTTCGTGCGCGTGTGCTCCGGCACGCTCCAGCGCGGCATGAAGGCGACGCTGGTGCGCACCGGCAAGCAGATGCCGCTGTCGGCGCCGCAGTTCTTCTTCGCCCGCTCGCGCATCACCGCCGACGAGGCCTATGCCGGCGACGTGGTCGGCATCCCCAACCACGGCACGCTGAGGATCGGCGACACGCTGACCGAGGGCGAGGAGATCCTGTTCCGCGGCGTGCCCAACTTCGCGCCGGAGATCCTGCGCCGCGTGCGCCTCGGCGACCCGATGAAGGCCAAGAAGCTGAAGGAGGCGCTCCAGCAGATGGCCGAGGAGGGCGTGGTCCAGCTCTTTTCGCCCGAGGACGGCTCGCCGGCCATCGTCGGCGTCGTCGGCGCCCTCCAGCTCGACGTGCTGAAGGAGCGGCTGAAGATCGAATACGGCCTGCCGGTCGATTTCGAGATGGCGCGCTTTTCCGTCTGCCGCTGGATCGCCGCCGACGCCAGGGTCGATCTCGAACGCTTCATCGACGCCCATCGCGGCGACATAGCCCGCGACCTCGACGGCGATCCCGTCTTCCTCGCCCCGCACGAGTTCGGCCTGAACTACGAGGCCGAGCGCTGGAAGGCGATTCGCTTCGCCGCGGTCAAGGACTATCAGGTGCGCGAGCCGGCATAGGACATGGGGCCGCGGGGCGTCCCCCGCGACACCTCGACCCTCGCGCCCGGCCGTCGACACCGGCCGGCGAACCGGGAGCGGCCAACCATGCGGGAAAGGCGATGACCGCACGCGCGAAACGACTGGGAAAGCTGATCTCGCGCCCCTTGCGGGGCCTGAGCCTGCCGGGCGCGGTCGTCGGCACGCTGTTCTTCGTCGCCTCGCTGGCGCCCAGCCTTCTGCCGCGCGACTTCGCGCTCCAGGGCGTGCTCAGCGGCTGCTCCTTCGCCGCCGGCTACGGCGTCGGCACGTTCCTGTCCTGGCTGTGGGCCTATCTCGAGCTGCCGGCCCCGCCGGCGCGCCATGTCGTGGCTGCCAGGCGCGCCGGCCTCGCCGCCTGCGCGCTCGCCGCCGCGGTCTTCCTGTGGCGCGCCTCGACGTTCCAGGATTCGGTGCGCCTGCTCATGGACCTGCCGCCGGTCGAGCGCGCCCGCCCGGCCGAGGTCGCCGCCATCGCCGCGCTGGCCTTCGCGGCCATCCTCGTCGTCGCGCGCCTCTTCGTCGCGATCCTCGGCGCCGTCGCCGGCCGGCTCGGCCGGCGGATTCCGCGCCGGATCGCCAATGCCGCCGGAGCCGCCATCGCGATCCTCGTCTTCTGGACGGCGATCGACGGCCTTCTCTTCAAGGGCGCGCTCAGGGTCGTCGACGCCTCCTTCCAGCGTTTCGACGCCCTGATCGAGCCGGATGTCGAAAAGCCGGCCGATCCCGGCAGGACCGGCAGCCTCGCCTCGCTCGTCTCGTGGCAGAGCCTCGGCCGCGCCGGGCGGCAGTTCGTCGGCTCGACGCCCTCGGCCGCGCATATCCGCGCGCTTGCCGGCGGCGAGGCCATGGAGCCGATCCGCGTCTATGTCGGGCTGAACTCGGCCGGGACGGTCGAGGAGCGGGCGCGGCTCGCCCTGGCCGAGATGCGGCGCGTCGGCGCCTTCGACCGCTCGATCCTCGTCCTGGCCACGCCGACCGGCACCGGCTGGATCGACACCGCCGCCGTCGAGCCGCTCGAGGTGCTGCACCGGGGCGACGTCGCGACGGTGGGGCTGCAATATTCCTACCTGACGAGCTGGCTGTCGCTGCTGTTCGAGCCCGCCTACGGCTCCGAGGCGGCGCGGGCGCTGTTCCGCGCCGTCTACGACCACTGGACCGGCCTGCCGCGCGAAGGCCGCCCGCGCCTCTATCTCTACGGACTCAGCCTCGGCGCGCTCAACTCCGACCTGTCGGCCGACCTGTACGACGTGCTCGGCGACCCCTTCGACGGCGCGCTGTGGGTCGGCGCGCCCTTCTCCGCCGAGACGTGGCGAAACGCGACGGCCGGCCGGCAGCCGGGCTCGCCGGCCTGGCTGCCGCGCTTCCGCGACGGCTCGGTGATCCGCTTCGCCAACCAGGACGGCCTTGCCGTGCGCGACGGTCCCTGGGGGCCGCTGCGCATCGTGTTCCTGCAATATGCCAGCGACCCCGTCACCTTCTTCCGGCCCGACGCCGCCTGGCGCGCCCCGCCCTGGCTGGAGCGGCCGCGCGGCCCCGACGTCTCCGATGCGTTCCGCTGGTTCCCGATCGTCACCCTGCTCCAGCTCGGCCTCGACATGGCGCTCGCCACCACCTCGCCGATGGGCTTCGGCCATGTCTTCGCGCCGGAGCACCATGTCGAGCCGTGGGTGGCGGTGACGCGGCCGGCGGGATGGAGCGCCGGCGATCTCGCCCGCCTCAAGGCGCATTACGCCGCGGCGCGACGGGCCGATCCCTCCCCGCCGAGGGAATGAAATCCCGCCGATCGGCGATACGGGGAATGACGTTCTCCGGGACGGTCGGGCCTCCCGCCGCCCGCCTCGGCCTGCCTTGCGCCGGTTGCGAGAATGAAATTCCAGAGGGTGGCGATTCCATGGGACGATTTTCCGGCAAATGCCGATTTCCGGCGTTTGCGCGCCTCGCCGCGCGCCGCGCCAGGACCTATCTGTTGGCCACGACGCCCTCGGACATCAAGGAGACCGCCATGGGTCTGCGCATCAACGACATCGCCCCCGATTTCACCGCCGAGACGACCCACGGCCCCATCCGTTTCCACGACTGGATCGGCGACGGCTGGGCCGTCCTGTTCTCGCACCCCAAGAACTTCACCCCGGTCTGCACCACCGAGCTCGGCGCGGTGGCGGGGCTCGAAGGAGAGTTC
>Ga0226835_1000172_pt1 | contig 112838 bp, 101 predicted proteins | sample LAC_MetaG_1_FD_163627 | JGI IMG/M metagenome (GOLD analysis project Ga0226835, IMG submission 163627) | Anaerobic ammonium oxidizing microbial communities from anammox membrane bioreactor (MBR) in UC Berkley, California, United States -... | ecosystem: Engineered > Bioreactor > Anaerobic >... | reverse complement strand
CGCACGTAGGGGCGAGGGCGGGAGCCGTACTCTCAAGCGTACGGCGCAGCGCCCGAGTCCCCGAGTACGCCCGCCAGCGCGGCGAAATCCGGCCTCGCAGTAGAAGCCAACCGCGGTTTTCGGGCTCAGTTGCGGGAGGCGGCGATGGCCGCCACCGCCCGGATGGCCGCCTCCACGTGCTCGCGGGTGTTGAAGGGCCCCAGGGAAAAGCGCACCGTGCCCCGCGGCGCGGTGCCCATGTGCTCGTGGATCAGGGGTGCGCACTGCAACCCAGTCCGCACCAGGATGTTGTGGTCCACGTCCAGGAGCGTGCCGACGTCCGAGGGGTCGTAGTTGTCCACCGTGATGGAGAGGGTGGCCACCCGCCGCTCCAGCCGACGGGTGCCGTGCAGCCGCACCCCGCGGATGTCGGCGAGGCCCTCCTGCAGGAGGGCCAGCAGGTCCATCTCGTGCCGGTAAATGTTCTCGATCCCCTCCCGCTCCAGGAAATCCTGCCCCGCCGCCAGGCCGGCGATGCCCATCAGGTTCAAAGTGCCCGCCTCCAGGCGGTAGGGGAACTCCTCCAGGTGGTAGGGATCAGCGGAGCGCACCCCGGTGCCCCCCCAGATGGAGCTCGAGATCTCGGCCCCGTCGGCCACGCACACCCCACCGGTACCGGTGGGGCCGAACAGCCCCTTGTGGCCGGTGAAGGCCACGAAGCTCACCCCCCAGGCGGCCATGTCGATGGGCAGCACCCCGGCGGTCTGGGCGGTGTCCAGGGCCAGGGGCACCCCCGCCTGCCGGCACACGGCGCCAATGGCGGGGATGTCCTGCACCGCCCCGGTGACGTTGGAGGCGTGGTTGACGATCACCAGCCGGGTGTTGGGGCGCAGGGCGGCGCGGATGGCCTCCGGGTCCACGTACCCCTCGCCGTCCGGCCGCACGAAGGTGGCCTCCGCCCCCCGCTGCACCAGGTGGTTCACCGGGCGGATGACGGAGTTGTGCTCGGTCCAGGTAGTGACCACGTGGTCCCCGGGGCGAACGGTGCCCTGCAGGATGAGGTTCAAGGCGCCGGTGGCGTTGGCGGCAAAGACCAGTCGGTTGGGGTCCTTCTTCTCCCCCGAGGCGGCCAGGCTGGGGTTGAAGAAGGCCGACAGGCGGGTGCGCGTGGAGTGGATCAGTTCCTCGGCCTTGAGGGCCATGTCGGCGCCGGTACGCCCCGGGTTGACCCCGTAGTGGCGGTAGAAGGAGCTCATGAAGTCGTGCACCTCGGCAGGCTTGGGGAAGGACGTGGCGGCGTTGTCCAGGTAGATGATCGACTCCATGCCGGTCTCCCTGCGGTGTGGGCCGGCCTCGTCCACCACCCCGGCCCGCCCGCCCACCGCCGGCGGCGATGATAGCTCACGTGCCCTGTTTCACATTCTCGCGCCCCTCCTCCAGCTGGCAGGCGGCCGGCAACCCCAGGAGGCGGGAGAGGGCGCCGCGGTGGCGGGCCAGCCAGGCGTAGGCCTGGCGCAGCACCCAGCGCAGGGGCGGCCGGGTGAGCAGGCGCGCCCACCGGGGCCACCCCACCTCCCCCAGCACGAACGCCACCGCCTCCGCCCCGGCCAGGACCGTGCCGTCGCGGGTGACCACCTGCACCGCCTGCCGGCAGGCCGCCGCCAGGGCCTCCGTCATGGGCGGCGAGGGCGCCCGCTGCCACGCCGCCACCGCCAGCCGCCCCCCGCGGTCGCGCCGCCGCACCCAGTCGGCCGCCGCCCGGCACAGGCCGCAGTCGCCATCCCAGAGCACCCAGTGGCGGTTGGCGTCCATCGCTTTCTTCAGGGAGCCAGGCTGCAGCTCTATTCCGCAGGGCTCCAGAGAGACTCAGATGACCGGGCGGCCTCTGCTGACGCCATGACCTCACCCGCGTTTCATCCCTCGCCGATCCGGTCCCACCCGGGGGGCAACTCCAGAGAAACTTGACAGATTCGGGGGGGGATACCATCCCGGTCATCGCTCGCAACCGGCCGGTGCGAAGAGAACAACGCTGATCGCCCACACTGCCTCGGTGACGGGGCTGGTATCGTGTTTCTGATGAAGACGTTTGCGTTTTCCTGGTGGCACGTGCTGCTTCCCGGGGCTTGCGCCGTCCTCAGCCTCCTCTGGGCGGGGCGCGTGTACCGCGCTGGCGGCCGGTGGACACCCGCTGAGCGGACTGCTCGCCGCCGGGAGGGGCTGTTTATTCTCATCGCCTGCCTGGGTCTGGCGGTTTCCTCCGCCGGGGCGCTGGTTTCCCTCGCCCACCGGCGGGTGGAAGCTGCGGTGGCCACGGCGTGCGCGGTGACCGCCGCGGCAGCGTTGGCCCTCGGCCTGCGGTGGCTGCAAGCGCTCGGGGCGAGCGGCGACGATGGCCGCCCCGCGGACCCTCGGCCCCCCGCCGGCAGGGTTGCCGTCGCTGCGTTCGGCGTGCTCGTCGCCGACGCCGCGTTGATCCTTGCCATCCTCGGGCAGCCCACGGCGCAGACGGTCGGCCTAGCCGTCTTTGGCGTGCTGGCGCTGGTGGCAGCGATGCTCTACCTGGCGGGCCGGAAGCCTTAAGCGACGGGGTCGGGGAGCGGTGACGACGTACCGCCGCTCCCCGACCGCCGCGCGCAGACACCGCTCCTTGACACGGGCCGTTCGAGACGCTATATTACTTTATGGCGATGAAAGAAAATTTTGTCGCCCCAGGGAGAATGAACATGGCCAACGCCCCCAACATGGTCGTCCTGACCAGGGACAACTTCAACCAGGTGATCGAGAACAACGACATCGTCCTGATCGACTTCTGGGCCGACTGGTGCGGGCCCTGCCGCGCCTTCAAGCCCATCTTTGCCGCCGCCGCCGCCCGCCACCCGGAGGTCACCTTCGCCACCTGTGACACCGAGGACCAGCCGGAGCTGGCGGCCGCCTTCCAGGTGCGCTCCATCCCCACCCTGGCGGTGTTCCGGGACAAGGTGCTGCTCTACGCCCAGCCCGGCATGCTGCCCGGCGAGGCCCTGGACGACCTGGTGGCCCAGGCCAAGGGCCTGGACATGGTCAAGGTGCGCGCCGAGCTGGCCGCCCGCCAGGCCGCCGCGCACGCCTGAGTCGAGTCCCCTCCCCGGCGGCGGGACGGCTCCGGCCCCCGCCGCCGGGCCTGACGTTCCCTTCGCCCCTCCGTGCCGCACGTCTACCCGTCTTCAGACTCGCCGCCCGTGGTGGCGCTGCCAGGTTCGGCGAGACCAACACCACCCACGGTGCGGAACAGCAACCCTCCGCCAGCTGTTATGGCACGGGGCGAGGCCCCCGCCTCGCCGGAAGGAGTCACCCGTGAGCGCCGAGCCCAAGGGCGGGAGCACCCCCCCGGAAATCCCCTACGCCACCACCTTCAAGCGCCAGCTGTACGACCCGGACCCCCGAGAGACCCAGGAGTGGATCGACTCCTTGGACGCGGTGCTGGCCACCGCCGGGCCGCAGCGCGCCCGCTTCCTGCTCAACACTGTCTTGAAGCGCGCCCGCATGAAGAACCTGGGGATGGAGCTGGTGCAGACCCCCTACATCAACACCATCTCCCCCGAGCAGGAACCGGACTTCCCCGGCGACGAGATGATGGAAAAGCGCATCCGCCGCATCGTGCGCTGGAACGCCATGGCCATGGTGGCGAGGGCCAACGCCCGCTACCCGGGGCTGGGGGGGCACCTGTCCACCTACGCCTCCGCCGCCGCCCTCTACGAGGTGGGTTTCAACCACTTCTTCCGCGGCAAGGAGGGAGACTCGGGGGACCAGATCTTCTACCAGGGGCACGCCGCCCCCGGCATCTACTCCCGCATGTTTTTAGAGGGGCGCCTGGGGGAGGAGCACCTGGACGCCTTCCGGCGCGAAACCACCGGGCATGGACTGCCCTCCTACCCGCACCCGCGGCGGCTGCCGGCGGTGTGGGAATTCCCCACCGTTTCCATGGGCCTGGGCCCCCTGAACGCCATCTACCAGGCCCGCTTCAACCGCTACCTGCTGCACCGGGGCCTCAAGGACACCTCCGCCTCCCGGGTGTGGGCCTTCGTGGGGGACGGGGAGACCGACGAGCCCGAGGCCCTGGGGGCCCTTCACGTGGCCGCCAACGAGCGGCTGGACAACCTCATCTTCGTGGTCAACTGCAACCTGCAGCGCCTGGACGGGCCGGTGCGCGGCAACGGCAAGATCATCCAGGAGCTGGAGGCCAACTTCCGCGGCTCGGGGTGGAACGTCATCAAGGTGATCCTGGGCCGGGAGTGGGACCCGCTGCTGGCCCGGGACGAGGATGGGCTCCTGGTGGACCGCCTCAACACCGTGGTGGACGGCTGGTGGCAGCGCTACCACGTGGAGGGGGGGGCGTTCATGCGGCAGCACTTCTTCGGCGCCCACCCGAAGCTGCTCCAGCTGGTGGAACACCTGTCGGACGCGCAGGTCTGGGACCTGAAGTTCGGCGGGCACGACTACCGCAAGCTCTACGCCGCCTTCCGCCTGGCCACCCAGCCCAACGGCCGCCCCACCGCCATCCTGGTGAAGACGGTCAAGGGGTGGACCCTGGGGCGGGAGTTCCAGGGCACCAACCCCACGCACCAGCTCAAGAAGCTCAACGTGGCGCAGCTCAAGGCCTTTCGCGACGTGCTGCACCTCCCCATCGCCGACCGGGAGCTCGAGGAGGGGATTCCGCCCTACTACCACCCCGGGGAGGACAGCCCCGAGGTGCGGTACCTCCGGGAGCGCCGGGCCGCCCTGGGGGGGGAGCTGCCGCGGCGGCGGGTGCAGGTGAGCGTCCCGGCCATCCCGCCCGACGACCTGTACGCCGAGTTCCTGGCCGGCTCCGACGGGCGGGAGGTCTCCACCACCATGGCCTTCGTCTCCCTGCTGCGCAAGCTGGTCAAGCACCCCGAACTGGGGCCCCGCATCGTCCCCATCGTGCCCGACGAGGCGCGCACCTTCGGCATGCACGGCCTGTTCAGCGACCTGGGGATCTACGCCTCCCAGGGGCAGAAGTACGAGCCCGCCGACCACAAGCTCATCCTGCGCTACCAGGAGCAGCAGGACGGGCAAATCCTGGAGGAGGGGATCACCGAGGCGGGGTCCATGGCCTCCTTCACCGCCGCCGGAACGGCTTACTCGACCCACGGGCTGCTCCTGCTGCCGTTCTACATCTTTTACTCCATGTTCGGTTTCCAGCGCATCGGCGACCTCGTGTGGGCGTTCGGGGACGCCATGGGGCGGGGGTTTCTGATCGGCGCCACCGCCGGGCGCACCACCCTGCACGGGGAGGGGCTGCAGCACAACGACGGGCACAGCCACCTGCTGTTCTCGGTGATGCCCAACGTGCGCGCCTACGATCCCGCCTTCGCCTACGAGCTGGCGGTGATCATCCGCGACGGGGTCGAGCGCATGGTGAGCCGGCAGCAGGACGTTTTCTACTACCTCACCGCCTACAACGAGAACTACCCCATGCTCCCGATGCCGGCGGGGGCAGAGGACGGCATCCTGCGGGGCCTGTACCTGCTCCGGCCCGCCCCCGCGGAGGCTCCCCGCCGGGCGCAGCTGCTGGGCTCGGGCCCCATCCTGCGGGAGGTGCTGCGGGCTGCTGACCTGCTGGCGGAGCGCTTCGGCGTGGCGGCCGACGTGTGGAGCGCCACCTCCTACCAGCAGCTGCGCGCCGACGCCCTGGCCTGCGAGCGGTACAACCGCCTGCACCCGGCCTCGCAGCCGCAGGTGCCCTACGTGACCCAGCTTTTCCGGTCGACCCAGGGCCCCATCGTGGCGGCCAGCGACTACCTGAAGGCGGTGCCGGACATGGTGGCCCGCTGGATCCCCCGGGAGTTCACCGTGCTGGGCACCGACGGCTACGGGCTGTCGGACACCCGGCCGGCGCTGCGGCGGCATTTCGAGATCGACGCCGAGCACGTGGCGTTGGCCACCCTGGCAGCGCTGGCCCGGCAGGGGCAGGGCAGCGCCGAGGAGGTGGCGCGGGCCATCGCCGAGTTCGGCATCGACCCCGAGGCCCCCGACCCGGTCACCCTGTAGGGCCGCCGGCGCTGTCGCGCCGCTCGGGAGAATCGTCCAGGACCCTGCAAAAGATGGCCTTGCCGTCCCCCGGGGCGTAGTACTCGGGCAGTTCGGCCACCAGGGTGTAGCCGCAGGCCAGGTAGAACGCCCGGGTGGGGGCGTACTGGGGGCGGGTGGCGGTCTCGATCCAGCAGCGGCGCCGTCCCTCCCGTCGCATCCACTCCTCGGCGGCGGCCAGCAGCGCCTTCCCCACGCCGCGGCCCTGGTGATGGGGGTGCACGGCGATCCAGTACAGGTCCGCCGACTCCACCGTCCCGGGGATGGGGCCCCAGCAGGCGTAGCCGGCCACCTCCCCGTCCACCTCGGCGAGGAGAAAGCGGTAGTGGCTGGCCTCGCCGTGGGTCAGGCGGTCGTCCACCAGCTCCAGGGCCAGCTCGAGCTCCTCGGGGTTGAAGAAGCCGGTGGCCTCCAGGGTCCGGGCCAGGGGGGCCCGGTCGGCCGGGTAGAGCTCTCGGCGCAGCTTCATCCCGTCTGCCCCCCCACCCCCCGGTGGCGGCGCACCGCCCCCTCCAGCAGCGCCCGCACCACGGCGGGGGGGTCGAGCCCCGCCCGGCCGGCGGCCACCATGAACCCCACCTGGGGATCGAGGCAGGGGTTGGCGTTCACCTCCAGGATGTGCGGCTCCCCCCGGGCGTCGAGGCGCAGGTCCACCCGGGCGTACCCCGCCAGGCCGCACGCCTCCCAGGCCGCCAGCACCAGGGCACGCAGGCGGCCGAGCAGCTCGCCGTCCTCCTCTTCGGTGGGGAACCGGCGGGCGGTGTGCAGGTCGGCGGGGGTGCCGGGCAGCCACTTGGCCTCGTAGGAGACGATGGGGGGCACCTCCGGGGGGATGTCGGGGAAGGTCATCTCGGCCACGGGAAGCACCTCGGGCCCCTCCTGCCCCTCCAGGATCGCCACGTTGAATTCCCGGCCGGGGAGGAATTCCTCCACCATCACCGGCTGGCCGGGAAAGCGCTCCGCCAGCCAGCCCACCCGCCCGGCGAGTTCCACTTGGTTGCGGCAGATGGGGTTGCCCTCCAGGCCCACCGAGGCATCCTCCCAGACCAGCTTGACGATCACGGGAAACTCCACTCCCCGCGGGAGCTCCGGCGCCCGGGGGTCCACCCGTCCACCCGGGGCCACCGGCAGGCCGGCGGCGGCCAGCACGGCGCGGGTGGCCAGCTTGTCGGTGGTGAGCCACATGGCGGCCGCGGAGCACCCCGTGAACGGCACCCCCAGGAGCTCCAGCACGGTGGTGGCGGCGGCGTGGCGCAAGGGCAGCCCCGGCGGAGCCTCCAGGAGGTTGAAGACCACCGCGCCGGGCGGCGTGACCTCCGCCAGCTGCCAGACCCGGCCTCCGGGTACCGTCTCCGAGGAGCAGGGCAGACCCAAAACCCCCACCGCCGCCTCCACCATGGCCAGCTGGTCGAGGACATCGCGGGTGGATGGGTCGGCGTCACTTGCGAGCTCGGGGCAGGCGATCACCACCCGGGTGACCGATGGGAGCAACGAGCTCACAGCCCGTACCTCTGTCGGGCGGCGGTGAGGATCTCGTCCACCAGCTCCCGGTACGACAGTCCGGCCAGGCGGGCCATGATGGGCAGGTCGGAGCGCACCGGGTGCAGCCCGGGGAGGGGATTGACCTCGAGAAAGTGCAGGGTGCCGTTGCCGTCGGCGCGCAGGTCCACCCGCGCCACGTCGCGGCACTCGAGGGCCCGCGCCGCCGCCAGCGCCAGGGTCCTGGCCTGCTCGGCGAAGGGGTCGCCGTCCAGCAGGCGGTAGGCCACCCGCCGCTCGTACTCCGCCTTGTTGAGGGTGGTGTAGGCCTGCGCCTCGGCGCGGTCGGTGAACACCACCTCCATGACCGCCACCGCCCGCATGCCGCGGCCATTGCCCAGTACCCCCACGGTCACCTCGCGGCCGGGCAAGAACTCCTCCGCCAGCACCGGCTGGCCCAGCGCCGCCAGGAGTTCCCGGCAGCGGTCTATCGCCTCCCCGGGCTCGCGTACCAGGGAGCCGCCGCTGATCCCCTTGGAGGACCCCTCGGCCAGGGGCTTCAGGAACAGCGGGGGAGCCAGGGCCTCCAGGCGCGACAGGTCATCGAGCTCGCGGATCACCTCGAAGGGCGCCGTCGGCAGCCCGTGGTCGCGCACGATCCGCTTGGCCACCGCCTTGTCCAGGGTGACGGCGCAGGTCAGGGGATCGGAAAAGGCGTAGGGCTGTCCGAAGAGCTCGCACAGCGCCGGTACCTGCGCCTCTCGCGACCGCCCCTCGAGCCCCTCGGCAATGGAGACGACCAGATCCCAGCGCTCCCCCGCCGCCAGCCGCCGGGCCACCTCTACCCCCCGGCCCAGCCGCTCCACCGCGTGCCCCAGCTCGGCCATGGCCCCCGCCAGACCGGCGATCACCTCCTCGTCATCGAACTCCATCACCTCCAGCGCCGAGTACCCCGCCGCCAGGTACTCCTCCTTGAGGTCGTAGGCCAGGCCGATGCGCAGCGGCCGCCCCGCCTCGCCGCTCCCGGCGGGAGTACCGCGACCGCGTTCAGACATCGTAGGCCGGGTCCTGATAGGTGAAGCGCTTCCCCTCCCAGTTGACCAGCGTCCACACCCCGTCCTCGCAGGCGCTCACGGTGTCGGGTTGCAGGGGGATCTTGCCGCCGCCCCCCGGCGCATCCACCACGTAGGTGGGCACCGCGTACCCGGTGGTGTGCCCGCGCAGCTGGGAGACGATCTGCAGCCCCCTCGCCACCGAGGTGCGCAGGTGCGAGGTCCCCACCACCGGATCGCACTGATAGAGGTAGTAGGGGCGCACGCGCAGCTTGAGCAAGCCGTGAAAGAGCGCCTTCAGCGTGACAGCGTCGTCGTTGACGCCACGCAGCAGGACGGTCTGGCTGCCCAGAGGGATACCGCCGTCGGCCAGCAGGTCGCAGGCCGCCGCCACCTCCGGGGTGAGCTCCCGGGGGTGGGAAAAGTGCAGGGAGAGCCACACCCGGTGACGGCGCAGCACCGCCACCAGCGCCGGGGTGATGCGCTGGGGCAGGAAGCACGGCACCCGGCTGCCGATGCGCAGGAACTCGATGTGCGGGATGGCGCGCAGACGGGAGAGCACCGCCTCCAGCCGGTCCTCGCTGAACAGCAGCGGGTCCCCCCCCGACAGCAGCACGTCGCGCACCTCGGTGTGCTCTTCGAGGTAGGCGACGATGCGATCCAGGCGGCGCGCCAGCGGCTCCAGGTGGCCCTGCGCCACCAGCCGCGAGCGGGTGCAGTACCGGCAGTACGCCGCGCAGGTGTCCAGGGCCAGGAGCAGGACGCGATCGGGGTAGCGATGCACCAGCCCCGGCAGCGGGGAGTGGTGATCTTCACCGCAGGGGTCCACCATGTCGCCCTCGCCCACCACCAGCTCCTCCTGGCGAGGCACGACCTGGCGGCGGATGGGGCAGTCGGGGTCGTGCGGGTCCATGAGGGCCGCAAAATGGGGGGTCACGGAGACGGCGAACTTGCCCGGCGCCAGCTCCAGCCCCCGCCGTTCGGCGGGGGTCAGGTGCAAGAGTTGTTCAAAGTGAGTCAGGCGAGTCAGCCGGTGGCGGGACTGCCAGTGCCAGTCTCCCCAGCGCTGGGGGTGGTAGGACTCGCCGAAAATGCGGCAAACCGCCTCCCGGGCGGCATCGACAAGCGAGTCGGTATCCTCGAGGGCATTCAACGACACGGGTGGGCTCCTCCATGGGTGAAGTGATGAGACGTTGACTCGATACCTCGGCCTGATGCTGCTCTGCCTGGTCCTGGGGCTCGCTCCGCGGAGCGCCCGCCGGTGAGGCCCTCGTGGGGCTCGACGGTCATGGGCCTGTCCGCTAGTGGAAGGCTCCGGAGGGAAGCGGTGGGACAGCGATCACTGGCGGTCGCGAGCCGTCGTTCCGGAGGGGGACGGGGGTACTCCCACATTCAAAGACGCCGAGGCTGGGCCTCGGCGTCTCGGCAGCGCGGCACATGTGGCCCGGGCCAAGACTGGGAGGGCGATGTGCGGGAAACTCCATCTCCACGGCGCACAATCTAGGTTCATTTTTCCCGTTGTCAAGCCCCGCCTGACACCTCGCCCATCGTCGTGTGTGCGGCGACACCTGACGCCCGCTGGCACAGTTCCCCTCGCGTTTCCCTCGTTGCTCAGGAAACGCGCGGTTGCCGCCCCGCCCACGGACTCGCGGGGGTGATCCTCACCACCCCACCGAGCTGCTCTCGCGCCCCGAGAAGAACGATGGAGGACCCGCCGGTGAACGGTGTCGACGCCCTGAGCCCGCTGGCGGCGGCTGCGGCCATCGTCTCGGACGGTGTGCCCCTGCGCCCGGGGACCGCTTGGGGATGGCACTCCTCGTCCTGGCCGGTGCTCTGGCCCCGGTTTTCCGGGACGGCCGGAGCTGGCGGCGGGCGACGGGAATCCACCCGGTCAGGCTGCTGCCGGTGCCGCTGGCCGCCCGAGTTCTCGCTCAGGGGCTGCGGAAGCGACGGCGCCTGCGCCTCCCGCTGGCTTTGGGGGGCGTCCCGCTCCTCGTCGTCACCGGCATCTCCGGTCCGGCCGTGGGCGCCCCCTCCAGCGCTCTACATGATCGCCCGCAGCCACAGCCAGGTGGCGGCGATGGCGAGGGTGACCACCGTCACCGGGACGCCGACGCGGGCGTGCTCCTTCCAGCCGATGGTGACGCCCAGGGGTGCCGCCTGGTCGGCGACGATGAGATTGGCGATGGAACCCACCAGGATGAGATTCCCCGCCAGCGTCGACGACAGCGCCAGGATGGGCCCGGCCAGGGGGTGGGTGGCCTCGGGCAGGAGCAGCATCACGGCGGGCACATTGGAGACCAGGTTGGACAGCACGGCGGTGCCGGCGAAAAGCCAGCCCGGGTGCGAGAGGTCCACCCCGGCGGCGCGGGTGGCGCTGCTGGCGGCGGCCAGCACCCCGGACCGGGCGACAGCGTGGTTGACCACGAACAGGCCCGCGAAGAGGGCCAGCAGGTTCCAGTCCACCAGCCCCAGCATGGCGCGGGAGGCCATGCGGCGGGACAGCAGCAGCACCCCGGCGGCCGACAGGGCCACCACCTCCCGCGGCCACGGCGCCAGCAGAAAGCAGGCCATCACCACCACCACCACCGCCACCCCCTTGCCCGACTGCCAGCGGTTGAAGGCCGGGGCGTGCACCACCGGGATGGGGGTGTGCTTGAGCCAGCGCTCCCCCACCTGCCAGCGGATCAGCAGGAATACCGCGACCAGCCCTCCCAGGGCGGGCGCGGCGGCGTCCACCAGGTACCCACCGAAGGAGAGATGCAGCTTCTGCCCGATGAGCATGTTCTGCGGGTTGCCGATCAGGGTGGCGGCGGAGCCCACGTTGGCGGCGCAGGCCAGGGCCAGCAGGAAGGGCAGCGGGTCGAGCCCTCGCCGGGCGCACCCCTCTACCAGCACCGGCGCCATGGCCAGACACACGATGTCGTTGGCCAGCACCGCCGACAGCCCCCCGGCCACGGCGATGAGCGCCGCCAGCAGCGCCGCCGGCGAGAGGGGCGCCGCCGCCAACCGGCGGGTCAGGCGGGTGTACAGCCCCCCCAGGCGCAGCTGCGCCGACACCACCATGAGGCCGAACAGCAGCGCCATGGTGGGCACGTCCACCGCCAGCACCGCCTCCTCCGGTGACAGGCGCCCCGCCGCCACCAGCACGATCGCCCCCAGCACCGCCACCCCGGCCCGGTCCAGCGCCAGCCCCGGCAGCCCACCCAGCATCATGCCGGCGTACACCAGCAGGAACACCACGAGCACCAGCGGATCCATGGCCAGTGAGAGTACCACCGGCCGACCCGGCCACCCGCCGGGTCGCGTTCCCCAGCGAGCGGTGCAGGGAAACTCCGGTCGTGGGACGGCCCCGGTGAGGCAATGGGCGCATGCCCGTTTCGTCGGCCGTTGGCGGAGTCCTACCCGATGGGCAACTTGACAAAAAAATACGATGGTACATCCGACCCCACGAGGCCTCGGCAGTGGCAACGAGACGGGTCAGAAAGGAGGAACAGCGATGCTACAAAAGGTCTTTCTGGTGGCGTGCCTGGCTCTCCTGGCCCGGGGGGCGGGGGCCGTCTGTCCCCCCGGCGGCCAGGGCACCTACTGGGCGTGCGTGACCACGTACAACCAGTGTACGGCGGTGGAGTCCTGCGACGAGTATTACTGCAGCGACGATTCGCCCACCGGGCGAAGCCGCGAACGCCACTACAATATCTCTTAGGTCGTCAACAACCGAGGTCTCGCCGGCGGTGGCGCCGCCGCCGGCCCCCCCGCTACCCGGGAGGAAGGAGCCTTCGATGACGGTTCTCCCCGCCCTGCTCACCTGCCTGCTCGCCGGGTCCGCCGCCCCACCCCCTACCCCGTCTCCGGCGGCGACCCCCCGGACGGCGCCCGACCTTCCCCGCCCCCCCGTGTCGCTGCAGGTGGTTCGCTCCCAGGCGGCGCGGGTGCGGGCCACCAGCGCCGGCTCGCTGGAGTGCCCGCCGGTGCCTGCAGAGCTCATCCGGCCAGCGGGGTTCGAGCTCCCGCTGCCGGGCAATGCGCGCCTGGCCGGAAACGGCAAGACCCTGGGCGTTCTCCTCCCCGAGGAGGACCAGCGCTTGCCGCTGAAGCTCATCAAAGGGGGGAAGATCATCGCCGAGTACCGCCTCAAGCCTCCACCTTCCCCGCCCTGGCGCACACACCCCACCCTGGCCCTGGGGGAGGAGGGGGCGTACGCCGCCCTGATCGGCCGCCAGGGGTTCGCCGTGTACGCCTCCGGGGTGCTGACGGCGACCTTCACCCGGCAGGCCGAGAGCCCGTCGGTGGCGTTCCGCTTCGGCGAGGTGATGTGGTGCCCCTGGCCGCAGCGCCTCGCCGCGCGGCCGGGCACCGCCCTCCCGAAGCTCTTCAAGGAGGGGGAGGAACCGCCCCTCTGGCTGCGCGCCGAGCTGGACGGCTCCCGCCAGCAGGCCCTCGCCCGCGTTGATCCCCGCCGCCTCAATCCGGCCTTCCCGAACCCCGGCGAGTGGGCCATGGGGATTGCCACCCGCAGCGACGGTCGCCTCTGGCTGGTTGGCCTGTCCAGCGCCGAGGTGTGGCTCGCCGGCCCCTCCGGCCGCATCCTGCGGCGGGAGGTCCTGCCGGTGCGCCTGGCCAGCGAGGAGGACGACGAGGCGGCCATGGGCAAGCTGGAGGAGGAGACCGTGCAGGAGTTGCGCAGCACCGCCGGTGAGGCCACCGGGGATGCCACCCGCCGTCCCTCCGCCAGCCGGGTGTTCCTCACCGGGCGCACCCGGGTGGTGGGCCAGGTGCACGCCCGCGACCGCGACCTGGTGGTCACCACCGCCTCGGTGAAGCCCCACCGGGCGCTGATCCTGCTCCCCGCCGAAGACGCCCCGCCCCGCTGCTGGACGGTGCCGGGGGGCGACGAGTTCCTCCGTGTGGCGGTGACGGAGGACGCCGCCTGGTGGCTCCAGGAGGAGGAGGGGGGCCAGCGCGGGCTGGTCCACGCCCTGTGGGAGGAGCTGCTGTCGCTGGCTGACGACACGGAGGATCCGGAAGGAACTCCCATCTCGCCGGCGCCGCCGCGCTGAACCCCCCGGCGCCACCGCCGCACCCTCGGGGCCTCTGCCGGGCGGGGGGGTTCCGGCCAGCAGCCCCTTGACGGCCCGCTCGGTTGACCGGGCCCGACCGCCCCGGTAGAGTGGAAGTCATGATGCACGTGATCCTTGAGTTCACCATCGTGCCGCTGGGGGCCGGGCTGTCGCTGTCCCCGTACGTGGCGGCCTGCGAGCGCATCCTCGCCGAGGCGGGGCTCGAGTACGAGCTGCACGCCAACGGCACCAACGTGGAGGGGGATTGGGAGGCGGTCTTCGCGGCCATCAGGCGCTGCCACGAGACCCTCCACGCCATGGGGGTGCGACGCATCCACACCGTGATCAAGGTGGGCACCCGCACCGACCGGCCCCAGACCATGGCCGACAAGGTGGCGAGCGTCCGGGAAAAGCTCGAAGGCGACCGGCAGGGGTGAGTCAGCCGGCGGCTCTCGCTGGTCGCTGGCCTGGCGCGGCGGTGGGGACGGTGCGCCGGCGCCGCCGCCCGGCCGCTTCGCTCTCGGGCACCACGGTGGCGGGGTGAAGGGGACGCTGCTCCACGTCGACCATCGGCTGCTGGCCGTCGCCAAGCCGCCGGGGGTGAGCCTGGCCACCCGCCGCTGCGACCCCCAAGGAGCCGCACTCCGGCTGCTGGCCACCCTGCCGGCAGGCGAGGTACAGGGGTGGGGGATCGACCCTCGAGACACCTTCCTCCTTCACCGCCTGGATCGCTTCACCACGGGGGTGGTGCTCCTGGCCCGGGGCTGCGAAGCCCACCGGGAGCTGCTCCGGCACTGGCAGGCGGGGGAGGTGGAGAAGACCTACCTGGCCCTGGTGTGGGGGCACCCCCGTCCCCGGGAGGGGAGCTGGTTCTGGCCGGTAGGCCCCGACCGCGGCGACCGCCGCCGGGTACGGGTGGACCCCGAGGGCAAGCGGGCGCACACCGACTACCGCGTGCTGGCCGCGCCGCCCCACGTGGCCCTGATGCGCCTCCACCCGCGCACCGGGCGAACCCACCAGCTGCGCGTCCACCTGGCCCGGGCCGGCCACCCCATCGTGGGGGACGACCTCTACGGGGGGCCCCGGCACCGCGGGGTGAGAGACGACACCCTGCGCCGCGCCCTCGCTCCCCCCCACCTCCTCCTCCACGCCTGGCGGCTCACCCTGCCCGGGGAGAGGGGAGCTCCCCCCCTGACGGTGACCGCGCCGCTGCCCGCCGCCCTGGCCGCGGCGCTGGCCGCCCTCGGTGTCGGCGAGGAACATATACAATAAGGAAGATAGGAGGTTGTGCCGATGATCGACACCATTCGCCAGTTGCTGGGGGAGCAGGCGGGACTGCTCGACTACCAGTGCAAGGGAATTGCCAGAGAATCGCTGCACCTGCCAGGGCCGGACTTCATCGACCGGGTGGTCGCCGCCACCGATCGCCCCAACGCCGTGCTGCGCAACTTGCAGCTGGTCTTCAACACCGGCCGGCTGGCGGGCACCGGCTACCTCTCGATCCTCCCCGTGGACCAGGGGATCGAGCACTCGGCCGCCGCCTCCTTCGTCCCCAACCCCATCTACCTGGACCCGGAGAACATCGTCCGCCTCGCCGTGGAGGGGGGGTGCAACGCGGTGGCCTGCACCCTGGGGGGGCTCGCCGCGGTGGCGCGGCGCTGGGCCCACAAGATCCCCTTCCTGGTCAAGCTCAACCACAACGAGATGCTCACCTACCCCAACTTCTACGACCAGACGATGTTCGCCTCCGTGGAGCAGGCCTTCGAGATGGGGGCGGTGGCGGTGGGGGCGACGGTGTACTTCGGCGCTCCCGAGTGCCGGCGGCAGATCCAGGAGGTGGCGGAGGCCTTCGAGCGCGCCCACGAGCTGGGGATGGTCACCGTGCTGTGGTGCTACCTGCGCAACTCGGCGTTCAAGAAGGACGGCGTCGACTACCACCTCGCCGCCGACCTGACAGGGCAGGCCAACCACCTGGGGGTCACCATCAAGGCCGACATCATCAAACAGAAGCAGCCCGAGTGCGACGGCGGCTACTTTGCCGTCGACTTCAAGAACCGCCCTAAGCAGGCGGCCTACGAGAAGCTGGTGCCTTCCCACCCCATCGAGTGGACCCGCTGGCAGGTGGCCAACTGCTTTGCGGGGCGGGCCGGCCTGATCAACTCCGGCGGCGCCTCCGGCAGCAACGACCTGGCCCAGGCGGTGACCACCGCGGTGATCAACAAGCGGGCCGGGGGGATGGGGTTGATCTCGGGCCGCAAGGCCTTCCAGAAGCCCATGGCCGAGGGGGTGGCGCTGCTCAACGCCATCCAGGACGTCTACCTCTGCCCCGAGGTGACGGTGGCGTGAGCTCGCAGCCCGGGCGCTGAACGCCTCCCACGAGTTGTGCTAGCTTTCACGAGCGGCGCCCGTGCCGCCCGGGGAGGTGAAGCATGCGCAAGCCCGTTGTCCTCATCACCGGTGCCAGCGGCGAGATCGGCCACGGCCTCATCGAGCGGCTGGCCGCCGACGGCCGCCGCGCCATCGTCACACTGGACCTCAAGCCGTTGGCTCCCGAGCTCAAGCTCCTGGTGGCGCGGGAGCTCACTGGGTCGATCCTGGACACCAACCTGCTGGAGCGGGTGCTGTCCGAATTCGAGGTGGACCTGGTCTTTCACCTGGCGGCGCTGCTGTCCACCCGCAGCGAGTTCACCCCCACCACCGCCCACCAGGTGAACGTGGAGGGGACCCTCAATCTGCTGGAGTTCGCCCAGCGGGAGGGGGAGTCCCACGGCCGCCCGGTGGTGTTCATCTACCCCTCCTCCATCGCCGCCTACGGGCTGCCCGACCTCACCACCAAGGCGCGCGCCGGCAAGGTGCGCGAGGACGAGTACAACACCCCCACCACCATGTACGGCTGCAACAAGCTGTACTGCGAGCTCCTGGGGCGCTACTACGCGCGCCACTACAAGCAGCTCGCCGCCGAGCCCCTGGCCGGCAAGGTGGACTTCCGCGCCGTGCGCTTCCCCGGCCTCATCTCGGCGGTCACCGTGCCCTCCGGGGGGACCTCGGACTTCGCCCCCGAGATGATCCACGCCGCCGCCAAGGGGGAGCCCTACGCCTGTTTCGTCCGCCCGGACACCCGCATCCCCTTCATGGCCATGCCCGACGGGGTGGAGGCGCTGCTGCAGCTGGCCGCCGCCCCTAAAAGCGCCCTCACCCGCACGGTGTACAACGTGGGGGCCTTCGCCCCCTCCGCCGAGGAGATCCGCGAGCTGGTGCTGGAGGCCTTCCCCGGCGCCCAGATCAGCTGGCGCAACGACGCCAAGCGGCAGGGGATCGTGGACTCCTGGCCCGCCGACGTGGACGACTCGGCGGCGCGCGCCGACTGGGCCTACGCCCCCCGCTACGACCTCGACCGCGCCTTCTCCGACTACCTCATCCCTACCATCCGCAAGCGTTACGCATCCGGACACTGAAGAGTCGAGAGAGCAGCAGGCTCGGGGTGCGCCCCCTCGTCCCGCCGGCCATCGGCACCTTGCCCGCCTGCAGCGTGTGTTCACATTTATCCCACTTTTGAGGGATTGACACGAGAGAGAGAGAGAGAGAGAGAATACCCAGGTGCAGAGCCAGCTGGCGCCCCGCCTTTGAGCGGGGGTGCCTGGAGGAGGCGAAGAAAGGAGATTGAAAAATGCGAAGACCAGGTTGGAGCCGGTGGGTGCAGTGGATCGTCTTGGCCGTTGCGGCCGCAAGCGGGGTTGCTCCGCTGATGGCTCCGAGCCGCCGCGCTGAAGCCGCCTGTCTCTGTCAGAAGTGCAAGTGGATACCTGGGATGGGCACCATGTGCATGGTGGTGGGCGCCGGGGGGTCAGGAAGGTGTGAGTGCTCTGACACGGACGGGTGCTACACGTACGGCGCTCAGTGCTACGTGCACCGTCAGTGATTCTCGGTTGCCCCGCAAAGAGGCGGTAGCGGCGTTTCTTGCCGCCAGTCGGTGTGTCCGGCCTTTCTCCTGCCCACGCCAAAGTTGGGGAGGGACGTGATATGAAGCGCTGTTGGGTCGTTGTGGTTGCGTTGTGCCTCTTGGTGAGCGCGCTGTGCGCCGCGCCCCTGCAAGTTCAGCTGCTCTGCCCTCCTGCGGCGCCAATACCTGCACCGAAGGCCGTTCGCCTCCAGATCGTGCGTGTCGGCGACGGCATGTCGACCCCCGTTGCCACCCTTGCCGCCGCCTGCACGGCGGCGTCCTCGGCGGTCGTGGACGTGGACGCCGGAGCGGTGTACGAAGTTCGCGCCGCGGTGGCGGGGTGGTGGAGTCAACCCAGCGCTGTGTTCGTGACGAACGCGGGCGCCCACGTGGTCGCCCGGTTGTGGCCTGCGGGCACGGTGAAGGGAACTCTCTCGACTGATCGAGACCTTGCACCGCAGGGAGTCACCCTTGCCTTCCAACCGGTTGAGGGTCCTGAAAAGAGCGAGCAGCAACCGAGCTGGGCGGCGCCCTGCGCTGTGCAAGGGCAAGAGTTCACCTGTGAGCTGCCCGCCGGTCGCCACCATCTGGCACTGCGGAGCCAGGGTTTCCTTCCCCACTACCGCTGGGATGTGAAGGTGACACCGGGCGAGACGCTCGAGCTGGGCAGGCTCGCCCTCCGACCCGGCAGCGCAGTAACCGGGAGGATCACCGCGTCGGCGGCGCAGTTTGATCCGTCCCAGGCGCAGGTGACGCTCGAACCAGTTGCGGGGGACCGGCTCACTGCAAGCGGGAGCGGCGGCGGGGAGCTGGCAATCCGTAGGACTCGACCCAACACTTGGGGGCATTTTTGCTTCGAAGGGCTACCGCCAGGGGCGTACGGCATCACGGTCGCTCACCCGGAGTTTGCGCCCGCTTCCTTGTCGCCGATCACCGTGGAAGCCAGCGGCGAAACCACGCTCGCGCAGCCGATCGAATTGCGGCCGCTGGCGACCCTTGTCCTCAAGGTACTCCCGCCCCATGACCCGTACAGCGAGCGCTGGCGCATCGACCTCCTCCACCGCCATCCGATTCGCGGCGCTTGGGACACGGTCGTTCGCGACGTGGTGCTCGGCGACGATGGGAGCCTGGTGCGCAGCGGTCTTGCCGAAGGAAGTTATCAGGTGCTCGTGGGCGACAGCCGTGGGAATCGTAGCGCCAACACCAGGTTCGAGCTCACCACTAACTCGCCGCCCCTCGAAATTGAGCTGGAGGCGGTGGCAGTCGAGGGCGAGGTGCGGCTAGGTGAAAAGGAGCCGTTGTCCGCGGAACTTTTCTTCGGCGGAAGGCGGGGGCGCGAGAGGATCGCTGCGCACTCGGGCATCGACGGCTGGTTCGCGACCGTGCTCCCGCGGGCGGGAAAGTGGATCATCGACGTTGAAAGCGTGGATCCTCCCGTGACCGCTCGGCTGCGGGACGTCGTCGTCGAGCGACCACCTGCCGGCGAATCTTCGAGGGTGCGCCTAGTGGTTCCGGACACACGTTTGGAGGGGAAGGTCGTGAACGAACGCCATCAGCCCGTCGCGGGAGCGACGGTGACGGCGTTGGCCCGAGCCAGTCAGAGCGTCGAGCAACTTCTTTCGGGGCCAGACGGTCGCTTTGCCTTCCGAGGTCTGAGCCTTGGCCCAGTGGATGTGGAAGCGTCGGCAGAGACCGAGGAGGGAGAGCTAGGCTCAGAGCCTCTGCGAGTTGCGCTGGATCCTAGCCGGACCACCCCTCCCGTAACCCTGGTCCTCCGGCGATCCCAGCGAGTGCACGGGCGTGTTCTCGGTCCGAGCGGCGAGGGCGTCGCGTACGCGAGTGTCCTGGCGCTGCCGGATTGGACCCAGGGGTACATGCCCTTGGCTCTGCCGGACGCCGTCACCGAACTGGATGGCCGCTTCACGCTGGCGACCGGCCGTGACGCCCCCGTTCATCTCCTGCTCGTCCAGCCCCCAGGTTTTGTGGCCAAGGTGGTGCGGGTCGCCCGCGGCCCGCGCAACCAGCTGGAGCCAATCCACGTCTCCGAACTCGGGGGGACGCTGACGGTGGAGGCACAGGAGTCCTTCGAGGAGGGGGCCGCGGCCTCGACGGTACTGTTCCTATGGTGGGACGGAAACCCTATCGATCGTCTGGACATCCTCGCGCCCTGGGCTAAGGCCCACGGCGGCTGGGCCGTGGCTGAGAAGCGATTGACGATTCCCCGGATGGCGCCGGGGATCGTTCGTGTTTGCCAGCTCAGCGCGGCGGAGGTATCCGCCGCGTTTGGCGGGGCGCCACCCCCGCCCACGGCGCCCTGTGCCCAGGGGACCTTACAGCCCTACGCCGAGCTGGTGCTCTCGCTGCCCCACCGACGCGGGCGAAGCTGAGGGCCGGCGGAACCTCAGCCGCCTTCGCGAAAGCCTCTACGCCGCGGGATCCTGCTGCCTTGGTGTGGGTCTTCAGCGGCCAGGGCCGTGATCCCCTCAGCCCGAAAGCCGCAGTCTTCGGGCTGAGAGTCGAGAGAGAGCGACAGACCCGGGGCGTGCCCCCTCCCTCCCGCCGGCCATCGGCACCTTGCCCGCCTGCAGCGTGTGTTCACATCTATCCCACTCTTGAGGGATTGACACGAGAGAGAGAGAGAGAGAGAGAGAAATGCAGCCCGCAGGAGGAGCCAGGTGAATCTCGGCAAGGAGGTCGATCACATGCACCGAACCCAACGGGGAATTCTCGGTCCTGTCCTGGGGATCCTGATCTCGGCGGCCGCCGCCGCCCCCGCCGCGTCGCAACGAATGCCGTGCTCCCAACAATACCTCGATGATATGGAGTACTGTTACTGGAACTACAGCTGGTCCGAGCGCCAGCTGTGCTACCTGGAGGCGTCGGCGCGTTACGCCGCATGCATCCGCCAGACCCTGATGGCGTAAGAGAAAAAGGTAGGGAAAGATGACCAGGCCCCTCCTGCACCTCTCCGCGCTCCTCTGGCTCGCCGCTGCTGGCTCGCCGGCGAACGCCGAGGTCGAACGCCTCGTCGAAGGAGGCGCGGCGTTCTCACCGCTGGCAGCCACCGTGGTTGGTGAAACGGTGGTGATGGCCGGCGTCGGCGGGGGTGTCCTGCGGGTCGATCTGTCCTCGGGAGCCCGCGCAGCGCTGCCGCTCCCGGCCCCCATCTCCTGGGTGGCCGATGCGGGTGATGGCACGTTCCTGGCGATCACCACCGACGGCGGCTTTCTTTACCGCGTGCATCTGGACGGCTCGGTGGGGGAGAAGACCCGCACTCCGCGCCCGCTGCTGGCGGCACTTCCCACCCCGGGGGGCCTGGTGGCGGCGGTGGCGACCGCTGAACCCGAAAAGCCCCTGCTCTGGCGCGGGCGCCTCGAGGCGCTCGCTCCGTGGCGGCTGAAGGCCAAGAAGCACTCGCTCCCCCCGCCCCTCGCTGCGGTGGCTGACACCGTTGCGCTGGCGACCGACGGCTCCATGACCGCAGTGGTGTGGCCGTTCTTTCGCTCCGAGCTTGCCCTCGTCGATGGTTCGGGGGAAGCGCGCCTTCACCCCTTGCCCTACTTCGCAGAGGCGTGGGCGCCGCTTTCGGCTGCCGGCGCCGACCCCGCTGCGTGGCCGAAGCCCTACGCCAGCGTCGCCGTTGGCGGCGGCCGGGCGTGGTGCCTGTCCTTCCAAGAGGGGCCGTGGGCCGAGGATCCCGCCGCCCGCCGTCGTGGCCGCCATCTGGTGGAGGTGGCCCTCGACGGTCGCGTGGTGGCGCAGCACCGGCTGAGCACCGACATGTACCAGGTGGTGTACGACCACCAACGGCGGCGTGTGCTGCTGCTCGACCGCGGCGGGGGGGTGTGGACGGCGACGTTTTCGCCGGCGGAGAGGTAGGCATGCGAGCTCTGGCCTTCGAAGCGCGGCGGCTGAGCCGGGAGGCGGGGTTCGTGGTGCTCGCGTCGGTCCTTCATCTCGCCTCGTTGCTCCAGAGCATCCTGGATGGCAGCGAACCGGCGGGAACGGTCCTCTTTGCCCCGCTCCTGGCGGCCTGGGTGGCGGCTGGCGACACGGCGGCCAACGCCCGGGGCGGCCGCCTGGACTTCGTCGTCACGCGCGGGCCCTCGCTGGCGGGGTTGCAGCTGGCCCGCTTCCTGCTCGGCTGGGGGTGCGGCACGACCCTGCTGGCGGCGAGCACCCTGACCCTCGTCGGCCGCGGGCAGTACCTGGCGTACTCGCTGGAATACCTGGGCGTGGTGGGGTACTGGGCGGCCGTGGGTGCCCTGCTCGGCCAAAGGGTGAGCGCCGCCGCGACGCTGCTCCTCGCCGTCACCACCTCGGTCCTCGCCCTGTGGTGGCACAGTACCGGCGCCATCTTGCTGCTCAGACAGTTGCCGGGGGAATGGCCAGCGGTGTTGATCACCGGCGTGCTGCAGTTTCTCGGCTGCGTCATCCCCTCTAGCGAGCTGTCGTGGCTCCGTTCGCTCCCCAGGTCACTGGCCTGGCTGCCGTGGCTCCTGGCGCCCGCCCTGCTGGGCCTGGCCCTGCGCGCCGCTCGACGCCGCCAGCTACCCGCGCAGGAAGAGGGATAGAAGCCATGGAGGTTCACGTCGACCACCTGGAGTTCCGCACTCGGGGAGGGTTTGTCCTGGGGCCGGTGACTTTGCGCCTGCGACCGGGGGAAGTCACCGCCCTCCTGGGGCCGAACGGCGCCGGCAAGACCACCCTCATGCGGGTGCTGGCGGGGCTGCTGTTTCGCACCTCCGGCAGCATTCGGCTGAACGGGCGGCTCGCTGACCCGCACGAGCTGCGCAGGACAGTGGGCTACACCCCCACCGAGCCGCGTTTTCCACCCCGGGCGACGGTGAGCGATCTGCTGCAGCTGCGCCTCGGCGGGATCGAGAAGCCCACGGGCACCGCGCTGACGGAGAAACTCGGGCGGCCACTGACGACGTATCCCGCCAGGCTCTCCCGTGGCCAGCGCATGCTGGTGGCTCTGGAACTCACCCTCGCCGGCGATCCGCCGGTGCTCCTGGTGGACGAGCCGTGGAGCGGTCTCGACCCCCTCGCCCAGGAAGAAGTGCTGGAGCGGCTCGAAACCCACCGGCAGCGGGCGGCGATCCTCGTCTCCTCCCACGACCTGTTTCACCTACCGCAAGTGGCCCAGCGTTTCATCTTCCTTCACCGCGGTCACGTGCACGCCGAAGGCACCCTCGGCGAACTCGCTGCGGCCGTGGGGGCGAGCGGCGAACACGCGGCAGCGGTGTTGCGCGACGTCTGGGGGCGGATGCTCGAGGAGGAGATATGACGGTCCCGGGGGGGGCGTTGCTGGTGCTGGCGTTCTCCCAGCCGGCGTGGGACCCGACTGTCACCGCTGAAACCATTCGCGTCAAGGGTCCCCGCGGCATGGCTGGCACGGTCCTCGTGATGGCAGAGACCCTACCCTGTACCGGAGTCGAGGAGCAGGGAGAGATTTGGCTGTCCTGCCCCTGCCTTTACGGTGCGCTGCACATTCAGCTATCGTCCCGAGGTGTTCTTCCTTTCGCGCCGTGCCTTCGCCCCGACGCCGATTTTCATCTGCGGCCTTCCCCGCTCGGGAACCTCCTTCACCCGAGAGCTCCTGAACTCCACCCGCGACGTGGTGATCTTCGACGAGACCCCTCTGGCCCGTTTTTCCGCCATGGCGACCCTGGCAAGGGAGGTGCGGGCGGTGGCCGGAGACCCGCTGGAGCAGTGGCGGGGCCTCGCGGGCCGGGAGGGCGCCCGTGCCGCCGAGGTCTTCGCCGCCCTCTGCCACGCCGTCTCCCGGGAGCAGGTGCGCAGGCGGGCCGGCCGCACCGGCCTGCGGCGGTGGGGCATGAAGACGCCCCTGGCGGAGTGCTCGCACCAGCTGTGGGACGAGGTCTTTTCCCCCCATGCACCGGAGTACGTGTACTGCTGGCGTCCGCCTCACCTGGTGTACGAGTCGCTGCTTTCACTGCCCTGGGGGTCTCACTACCTCCCCGAGGAGTTCCTGGGTCTCCTCACCGACTCCCTGACCCACATCCGGTCCCTCTTCCGGCAGCCCACGTCGCGGGTTCACGTCTTTGACGTCCACCGCGCCAGCACCCGGCCGCCGACGCGCGCCGCCACCGTCAGGGACCTGCTGGCCTACCTGGGATCAGCGTACTCATGGAGGGTCCGCCGGTTCGTGCGCCGCTGGCCGCCGGTCAACCGTCGCTCGCCGCGGCGGGAGCCGGCGTTGCCCCGGACAGAGATCGACCGACGCCTGCAGGCGTTTTCTCGCCTCGCCGAGGAGGACCCGCATCTGGAGGGTCTGGCCGCGGGGTTGGGCCTTCCCCTGAGGGGCTGAGCGAAGGCCTCGGGGGCCGCTGGGCGGCCGGGTCCCCGGGGGGCACCACGCCCGCGGCGCCGGGGCCGCGGGGGTCGGCGGCGGCCTCCAGGGTCCCGTCGGGCAGGCGGCGGACGGAGTTGACCTTGGGGGTGCCCTGGACCGGCTCGATGGTGTGGCCGCGGCGCCGGAGCTGCCGCTCGACGGCGGGGGAGAGGGCGCCGGGCTCGACCGCCAGCACGTCCGGGAGCCACTGGTGGTGCAGGCGCGGACGAGCGACCGCGTCGGTCAGGGTATCCCCGTCGACGATGACGTTCAGCACGACCTGCAAGGTGCCGGTGGGGATCTTGGACCCCCCGCGTCCTCCCACCACCAGGATCTCGCCGCCTCGCCAGGCGATGGTGGGGGCCATGGAGGAGAGCATGCGCCGGCCCGGGGCGACGGCGTTGGCCTCCCCCTGGATGAGGCCGAACTGGTTGGGCTGACCCGGGGCGGTGGTGAAGTCGTCCATCTCGTTGTTGAGGAAGAACCCCGCCTCGGCGACCCAGAGGCCGCAGCCGAAGGCGCCGTTGAGGGTGGTGGTCAGTGCCACGGCGTTACCCTCGCCGTCGAGCACCGACAGGTGGGTGGTCTCGGCGGACTCCCGCCGATCCTCGACAGCGTGGGGGCGCACCCGGGCGGAAGGAGTGACGCGCCGGCCGATCTCCCGGGCCCGCCAATCGAGCCAGGCGGGCGCCAGCAGCTGCTCGGCGGTGGCGCGGGTGGCGGCGGGGTCGCCCAGCAGGGTGCGATCGGCGAAGGCCCGGCGCCACGCCTCGGCCAGCAAGTGGGCGCGCTCGACGCCGCCGCGGGGGTAGCCAGGCCAGCGCCGCCGCTCCAGCAGGCCGCAGCTCTGCGCCAGGATGATCCCCCCCGAGGAGGGCAGGGGCATGCTGGCCAGCTCCCAGCCAAAGGCGGCAAAGCGCAGGGGCTCCCGCCACACCGGCTGATACGCCGCCACATCGGCGGCGGTGAGCACCCCGCCGTGACGCCGGCTTGCCGCTTCGATGGCCGCCGCCACCTCCCCCGCGGTGATGGCCGGTGGGCCCAGCTGGGCATAGGCGGACAGCACCCGGGCGAGGGCCGGCAGGCGAACGAGAGTCCCGGCCGGCGGCGGCTCCCCCTCCGGCAGCCACACCTCCGCACTTCCGGGAAAGCGCGCCAGCAGGGACGCCGAGAAGCGCAGGGAGCGGTAGGTCCTCTCGGAAAGGGCAAAGCCGTCGCGGGCCAGCGCCACGGCGGGGGCCACCACCTGCGCCCAGGGGAGCTGCCCGAAGCGGCGGTGCAACTCGAAGTACCCCGCCGGCGAACCGGGCACCCCGGCGGCCAGCGGGCCCACCTGGGAACGCTCGGGCGAGGGGATGCCACCCACCAGAAACATGTCCGGGGTGGCCGCCGCCGGGGCGGTTTCCCGGAAGTCCAGGGCCGCCACGGTGCTCCCCATGCGGACCACGGCGAACCCGCCTCCCCCCAGGTTGCCCGCCTCGGGGTGCACCACCGCCAGGGCCAGGGCGGTGGCCACCGCGGCGTCCACCGCATTGCCGCCGGCCCGCAGGACGGCGATTCCCACGACGGTGGCGTTGGCCTCGTCGCTGGCCACCGCTCCGCCACCCCTGTCGACCGGATCGGCACGCGAGGCCGGGGGGACAGACAGAAGCCCGAGAGTGGCGGCGAGGACCGTGCCGACGAGCGATGGCCTGGTCATGGTGCGGAGTGTAGGACGGATCGGGTGCGGCCTCGCACCGATCGGGAAGGTGTCAGCACCGTTGCGGTTTACCTCCATCGTATGATGGAAGCTGACCGGGTGACCGGCACTCGTGACGCAGAGCAGGGAGGAAAGATGCGCATTCTCATCCCCTTTTACTCCATGTACGGGCACATCTATCAGATGGCCCGGGCGGTGGCGGCAGGCGTAAGGGATGCCGGCGGTGAGGCAGTCCTTCGCCGGGTACCCGAAACGCTGCCCGCGGAGGTCCTGGAGCGCATGGGGGCGGTGGAGCCGCAGCGGCAGTGGGCCGACGTCCCCGTCTGCCGGGTGGAGGAGTTGGCCGAGGCCGACGGGATTGCCTTCGGCACTCCCACTCGCTTCGGCAACATGTGCGGCCAGATGAAGCAGTTCTTGGACGCCACCGGGAGCCTGTGGGCGAAGGGCGCCCTGGTGGGCAAGCCGGGAGGAGTGTTCACCTCCAGCGCCACCCAGCACGGCGGCCAGGAGTCTACCATCCTGTCCATGCACATCGTGCTGCTGCATCACGGCATGGTGGTGGTAGGGCTGCCCTACAGTTTCCAGGGGCAGACCGGCGTGGAGGAGGTGAAGGGGTGCTCACCCTACGGCCCCTCCACCATCGCCGGGGGTGACGGCAGCCGGCAGCCTTCGGAGGTGGAGCTGGCCGGTGCGCGTTTCTTCGGTCGTCACCTGGCGGACATCGCCGGGCGGCTGCGGAGGTAGTCAGGGCGCGCCCGTGCGAGGGCTGGCCTTCCCCTTGCGTCAGCGTCACCGCGCCGTGGCAATGGCCCTCTTCGGCAGCCTCCGGTGGAGGTGCCGCAAGCTCTGGCTGACGGCGGAACGTTACGTGGTCTACAACGTCATCCGCCTGGTGCGCGTCCGCGGCCAGAGCGAGCGCGTCGCCCGCGGTTTCGCGGCGGGCCTGGTGGTCAACTTTTTCCCTACCTTCGGCTTCGGGGTCCTCATCTCGGGAGCCTTCGCCCGCGTTCTGGGCGGCAATGTGGTCGCAGGGGTGGTGGGCGGTGCGACGCTCAACTTTGTCTGGCCTCTGCTTTTCTACGTTAACATCAGGGTGGGCAGCCTGTTTCTGCCCTCCCCCATTCCCGTAGAGGACCTCGACGACGTGACGGAGACCACCATGTCGGCGCTGATGTGGGGGAAGACCTTCACCGTCGGTGCCCTGGTGAACATCGTCCTCGTCGGGCTGGCGGTTTACCTGCTGTTGCGCCTGATCTACCGCAGTGTGCGTCCGGCCACTCTGCGGTACTTCCGGCGGCACGCTGTCGACCATCAACGCCGCTTTCGTGCCCAGCGGGAGCTCATCGGAGGAGCAACCCGAGGCGCTGGCGCCGCCGCCGGAGAAGACGGGGCGGCATAGAATCGCGTCGCCCATGACCGCTTTCCATCCCCTGGAGCTGCTCGCCCTCACCGCCAGCGTCGTGGCACCGCTCCTGGCGGCCGCCCATGCCGTCCTGTACAAGCGGGACGTGCGCGCCGCCATCGGCTGGGTCGGGCTGATCATCCTCGTCCCGGTGATCGGAGCGGTGCTGTACGTCCTCCTGGGGATCAACCGCATTCGCCGGCGGGCGGCCGCCCGCAGCCCCGCGGGTCCACGTCCACCGGGGGGAGGACACCCGCCGTTGCCGGCCCAGGCGCTCCCCGGGCGCCTCGGCCAGGCGGCCCATCTGGTCACCCTGGCCCACCTGGGCAGCCGGATCAATCCCTTGCCCTTGCTGGAAGGCAACCGCGTGAAGCCGCTGGTCAACGGCGATGAGGCCTACCCCGCCATGCTCGAGGCCATTGACTTGGCCGAGTCTTCCGTTGGCCTGTCCACCTACATCTTCGACCGCGACCCGGCGGGGGAGGAATTCCTCGACGCTCTGGCGCGGGCTACCGGGCGAGGGGTGGAGGTGCGGGTGCTCATCGACGCCGTCGGCGCCCGTTATTCATGGCCCGGCATGGACGCGGCGCTGCGCCGCGCCGGGGTGAGAACGGCGCGCTTCATGCCCACCTGGATGCCCTGGCGGTTGCCCTACGCCAACCTGCGCAACCACCGCAAGCTCCTGATGGTCGACGGGCGGCAGGCGTTCACCGGCGGGATGAACATCCGCCACGGTCATTTGCTGGCGGCCGGACCACGTCACCCGGTGCAGGATCTGCATTTTCGACTGGAAGGGCCGGTGGTGGCGGAGCTGCAAGAGGTTTTCGTGCACGACTGGCACTTCACCACCGGCGAGCAGCTCGGCGGTGAAGGCTGGTTTCCCCCCCTCGGTCGCTGCGGCGAAACCATTGCCCGGGTCATCGCCGACGGTCCGGATGAGGATTTCGATCGCCTGCGCTGGACCTTGCTGGGCGCCCTGGCAGCGGCGCGGCGCTCGGTGACCGTGCTCACCCCGTACTTCCTGCCCGATACCGCCCTTGTCACCGCCCTGGGCACGGCTGCGCTGCGCGGGGTGGAGGTGGTGATCCTGCTGCCGGCGGAGAACAACCTGCGCCTGGTGGCGTGGGCCGCGCAGGCCCAGCTCTGGCAGGTGCTGGAGCGCGGCTGCCGGGTGGTGTTGACTCCTCCCCCCTTCGACCACACCAAACTGCTGCTGGTGGACGACGCCTGGGCACTGATCGGCTCCGCCAATTGGGACCCCCGCAGCCTGCGGCTCAACTTCGAGGTCGGGGTCGAGTGTTACGACCCCTCCCTGGCTCGCACCCTGGCTGGCCTGGCCCACGCCAGGCGAGACAACGGCCGCGAGATCACCCTGGCCGAGGTTGACCGCCGGCCCCTGCCGATCCGGCTGCGCGATGGTCTGGCCCGTCTCCTGACACCCTACCTGTAATCGGCGCAGGCACCTCCCGCTCGCGGGCATCGGCCGCTGTCGGCCGACCGCCATCGCCAGCCTCCGTCGTCCCGTTGCCGGGGAACGAGCGGTGCTTGGTGGGAATGAGGAGGATGTGCACGGTGACGGCGGTGGCAATGAGCAGGAGCACGACCCGCACCAGCATCACCTGCACCCAGAGGCCGATGGAGAGGCCTATCCCCAGCCACAGCAGGCCGATCGCCGAGGCCTTGGTGGTGGCTGGAACCCCCAGGCCGGCGCGGTAGTCACGCAGATACGAACCGAACACCCGGTTACTCATCATCCAGGCGTGCAGGCGCGGCGAACCCCGCAGGAAGCAGGCCGTCGCCAGGAGCAGGAACGGCGTGGTTGGCAGCAGCGGCAGCGGCACCCCCAGGGCCCCCAGGGAGAGAAACAACCACCCCGCAGCGGCCCACAGGGGCCTCGCCCACCGGGGGGAGCGGCGGGGTCGGGGATCAGTCGGCGAAGGTGCGGCGCGCCGCGACCCTTTCGCGCCGCGAACCGACGGTTCAGACCGCGCTCTCACGGATGGGGGAACGAGGCGTCAATGGCGGCGGCGGTGCGTAGCAGCTCCCGCGCCGCCTCGGCGTAGGGGACCAGTGTCGACCACCGCCCGCGCTCGAAACGGATCTGCCCGGAGAGAATGGCCAGTACCGGGTCGCCGGACCCCTGCAGCACTCGTCGCCAGGTCTCCGCCGAGGCGGAGAGCAGGAGATCACACTCCTCCAGGTCGCCCGTGCGGGCAGTGCGCGCCGTGCGGCAACGTCCGTTGTCGATGGCCAGGAACACGGCGCGATCACGGTCCAGGCCGTTGCCATCGGCGCGCATGACGAAAAGTAGCGAGCCGCTCCATCCGCCAGCTGCCGCCTTGAAGGCCTGCGAGGCGTCAAGGCGTTTTTTCCACTCTTTCGCCCAGGCGGCACTCAACGCTTCCACCGCGACCCCTCCCCCGCGGGCGGCGTGCTGGCGCGCGCCCCGAGCTATCGTACACTACCGGGGGCTTGCACTGGAGGAGGGTTTTGCGCTTGTGCTATCATTCACGAGAGCTGCGCCGACTCCCGCCACCCGGGCAGGACGCGCTGTTGGAGCCGGGCGAGGTGGTCACGGGGCGCGCACGAAACGGAGGCGGTACCCATGCCGACGGTTGAAGAGGCCATATTGAAGCTGCGGCAGCTGCGCGCCCAGGCGCGCCTGGGGGGCGGAGAGGATCGCATCGCCGCCCAGCACGAGAAGGGGCGCTACACCGCCCGCGAACGCATCGACCTGCTGCTCGATGAGGGCAGTTTCGAGGAGTTCGACACCTTCGTCACCCACCGCTGCACCGCCTTCGGCATGGACAAGCAGCGCATCCCCGGCGACGGCGTGGTGTGTGGGTACGGCACCATCAACTCCCGGCAGGTGTTCGTCTTCTCCCAGGATTTCACGGTCTTTGGCGGCTCCCTGTCGGAGACGCACGCGGAAAAGATCTGCAAGGTGATGGATGCGGCGGTCAAGGTGGGAGCCCCCATCATCGGCCTCAACGACTCCGGCGGCGCCCGCATTCAGGAGGGGGTAGCTTCCCTCGCCGGCTACGCCGAGATCTTCAAGCGCAACGTGCTGGCCTCCGGGGTGGTGCCGCAGATTTCCGCCATCCTCGGGCCGTGCGCCGGAGGAGCGGTGTACTCCCCGGCGATCACCGACTTCACCATCATGTCCAAGGGGTCGTACATGTTCATCACCGGCCCCAAGGTGGTCAAGGCGGTCACCGGCGAGGACGTGGGGGTGGAGGAGCTGGGCGGCTCCATGTTGCACGCCACCAAGAGCGGCGTCTGCCACTTCACCGCCGACACCGAAGAAGAGGCCATGCAGGTGATCCGCGAGCTGCTGTCGTACCTGCCGCAGACCAACATGGAGGAGCCGCCCCTGGCGGCCTGCACCGACCCGGTCAACCGCGCCGACGAGGAGCTCATCGGCATCGTCCCCGACGACCCCAACAAGCCCTACGACATGAAGAACCTTGTCGCCATGGTGGTGGATGACCGACATTTCCTGGAAGTGCAGCGGCGCTTCGCCCCCAACATCATCACCGCCTTCGCCCGCCTCGGCGGGCGCTCGGTGGGCATCGTGGCCAACCAGCCCAAGTACCTGGCCGGGGTGCTGGACATCAACGCCTCACGCAAGGCCGGGCGGTTCGTGCGTTTTTGCGACTGTTTCAACATCCCCATCGTGACCTTCGTGGACGTGCCGGGTTTCTTGCCCGGCACCGCCCAGGAGCACAACGCCATCATCCTGCACGGCGCCAAGCTGCTCTATGCCTACGCCGAGGCCACCGTGCCCAAGCTCACCGTCATCACCCGCAAGGCGTACGGCGGGGCCTACGACGTGATGAGCTCCAAGCACCTGCGGGGGGACATCAACTACGCCTGGCCCACCGCCGAGGTGGCGGTGATGGGCTCGCGGGGGGCGGTGGAGGTTCTCTACAGCAAGCAGCTGGCCCGCGCCGCCGACCCCGAGGCGGAGGCCGAGGCCCTGGTGCGTGACTACGAGGAGCGTTTCATGAACCCCTACACCGCCGCCGAGCGGGGCTTCGTGGACGACGTGATCGAGCCCGAGAAAACCCGTTTTCGACTGATTCGCGCCCTCACCATGCTGTCCACCAAGCGGGAGGCCAATCCCCCCAAGAAACACGGCAACATACCCCTGTAGGAGCTTGCGCCCATGGAACGGCCCATCGTCCTCGACGCTCCGCCCTCACAGACCGCTGCGCATCGGTGGCGACGCAGGTGGTTGGCCTGGCTGGTCGTGCTGGTGGTGATCACCTCGCCGGTCAACGCCGCCTGGGGCCAGCCCGCCGGTCCATCCTCCTCCGGTGGACGACAGACGGAGCAAGGGTGGAACCCGGGCACCGCCCGGGAGTCGCTGGCCTTTGGTGCGCGCATGGCGGTGCTGGGCATGGGGGTGGTGTTCTCCGGACTGATCCTGGTCTACCTTTTCCTGGTCGGATTGCGGCGAGCCCTGGAGCGGCCGCTCATCCACAGGTCGGGCGAAGGTGCCCCCCCCAGGTGCGAAGAGATCAGCGCCGAGGTAGCGCACGCCATCGCCCTGGCGCTGTTCATGGACCTGCGCGCCTTCGACGAGGAAACTGCCCAGGAGGTGACGATCCGCAAGATCACTCGGCCGTTTTCGCCGTGGATGGATTCCGGCAAGACCCGCCTGCTGCTCAACAACCAGCTGGTTTTCAAAAAGTAGGTCACCATGAGCACCTTCCGCTATACGATCAACGGCAACACCTACGACGTTTCCATCGACTCCTTCCAGGGGTCGGCGGCGCGGGTGACGGTCAACGGCATCACCTACGACATCCAGATCGAGCGGGAGAAACCCACCCCGCCCAAGCTGGTGCGCCCCAAGGTGGTGGCCGGGGAAGGACCCCAACCCGCCCGCATGAAGCCCCAGGCCGGCCTCGGGGCGGTCAAGGCACCTCTGCCTGGCGTGGTCAAGTCCATTGCCGTCAAGCCCGGGGAGGTGGTCAAGCAGGGCCAGGCCATCCTCATCCTGGAGGCGATGAAGATGGACAACGAGATCTACGCTCCCCTGGATGGGACGGTGAACGAGATCCACGTGACGGCCGGCCAGGCGGTGCTGGAGGGTGACGTGCTGGTCACCATCGGGGGATAGGGCGGTGCTCGGCTTCTTGCACGATTTTCTGGCCAACTCGGGGTTTGGCAACTTCGCCTGGGGGAACGCCGCCATGGCGGTGGTGGGGGGGATTTTCATCTATCTGGCGATCACCCGGCACTACGAGCCGCTGCTGCTCATCCCCATCGGCTTCGGGATGATCGTCGGCAACATCCCCTTCCCCGAAGGGATGGGCATCGGCTACCGCGAGGACGGCACGGTGCTCAATGTGCTGTACGACGGAGTGCGGCGCGGGTGGTTCCCTCCCCTGATCTTCCTCGGCATCGGGGCCATGACCGACTTTTCGGCGCTGCTCTCCAACGCCAAGCTGCTCTTCCTGGGGGCCGCCGCCCAGGTGGGCATCTTCGCCACCCTGCTGGGCGCCCTGGCGCTGGACTTCAGCGCCCCCGAGGCGGGTGCCATCGGCATCATCGGCGGCGCCGACGGACCGACGGCCATCTTCCTCGCCTCCAAGCTGGCGCCCCACCTGCTGGGGGCGATCGCGGTGTCGGCTTACTCCTACATGGCCCTGGTGCCGGTGATCCAGCCGCCCATCATGAGGCTGCTCACCACCAACCGGGAGCGCCGCATCAAGATGAAGCCCCCCCGCATGGTCTCCAGGCGCGAGAAGATCCTCTTCCCCATCATCGGCTTCATCGCCACCTGCTTCATCGTGCCGGGGGCATTGAACCTCCTGGGCATGCTGTTCTTCGGCAATTTGCTCAAGGAATCCGGGGTCACCGAGCGGCTGGCGGCCACCGCCCGCACCTCCCTGATCGATGCCATCACCATCATTCTGGGGTTCTCGGTGGGCGTCTCCACGGAGGCGCGTTCCTTCCTGACCACCCAGTCGGTACTGATCTTTGCCCTGGGGGCGCTGTCCTTTGCCATCGCCACCGCCGGCGGCGTGCTGTTCGCCAAGTTCATGAATCTGTTCCTGGCCGACGGTGACAAGATCAACCCCTTGATCGGCGCAGCAGGGGTGTCGGCGGTGCCCGACTCGGCGCGGGTGGCGCACCAGGTGGGGCAGGAATACGACAAGTCCAACTTCCTGCTCATGCACGCCATGGGGCCCAACGTGGCGGGGGTGATCGGGTCGGCCATTGCCGCCGGGGTGCTCTGGCCGGTGCTGTCCAAGCTGCTGTAGTCTATCGCCGCCGGGCCGGATCACGCCGCTCGGGCGGGGAAGCCCCCAGGAGGTCCAGAGAACGCCGATGCAACGCAGCGATACGCCTTTGCCGGGGGTCGTCCTGCTCCAGCCGCGGGTCTTTGGCGACCAGCGCGGGTTTTTCTTCGAGAGCTACAACGCCCGCACCCTGGCCGACCTGGGCATCGAGGTGGGGTTCGTGCAGGACAACCACTCCCGCTCCCTGCGAGGGGTGGTACGGGGGTTGCACTACCAGCTGCACCGGCCGCAGGTGAAGCTGATCCGGGTCACCGCCGGGGCGGTGTGGGATGTGGCCGTGGACCTGCGGCGCGGCTCGCCCACCTTCGGGCGCTGGTGGGGGGTGGAGCTGTCCGCGTCCAACTTCCTGCAGGTCCTGATTCCGGGCGGGTTCGGGCACGGCTTCTGCGTGCTCTCCGAGGCGGCCGAGGTGCAGTACAAGTGCTCCGACTACTACGACCCGACCGACGAGCGCGGCGTCTGCTGGAACGACCCCCAGCTCGCCATCCCCTGGCCCATCGGCGGGGATGCTCCCATCGTCTCCACCCGGGACGCGGCGCTCCCCACCCTGGCCACCATCAACCCCGAGGACTTGCCGTCCTGGCAGGAGGTCCCGTGGGCTCGCTGACCCATACGCCGCGGCAGGTGCTGGTCACCGGCGGCGCCGGCTTCATCGGTTGCAACTTCGTCCGCCACCTGCTGGCCAGCGACCCGGGGGTGAGGATCATCAACGTGGACGCCCTCACCTACGCCGGCCATCGCGCCAGTCTGGCCGGCCTGGAAGACCGCCACGGCGACCGCCACCTCTTCGTCCACGCCGATATCCTCGACGAGGCGGCGATGGAGAACGTGTTCGCCTCCCACCAGCCAGACACCGTGGTGCACTTCGCCGCCGAAAGCCACGTGGATCGCTCCATCGATTCGCCGATGATCTTCGTGGACACCAACATCCGCGGCACCGCGGTGCTCCTGGAGACGGCCCGGCGGCACTGGCGGGGGCGCGAGGACGTCCGCTTCCACCACGTCTCCACCGACGAGGTGTTCGGATCCCTGGGGCCCGAGGGTGCGTTCAGCGAGGACACCCCCTACGACCCCTCCAGTCCCTACGCCGCCTCCAAGGCGGCCTCGGATCACCTGGTGCGCGCCTGGCACCGCACCTTCGCGCTTCCCGTCACCATCTCGAACTGCTCCAACAACTTCGGTCCCTACCAGTTTCCCGAGAAGCTGATCCCCCTGATGATCCGCTCGGCGCTGGCCGGTCGTCCCCTGCCGGTGTACGGCGACGGTCTCAACGTGCGCGACTGGTTGTACGTGCACGACCACTGCCGCGGCCTCGAGCTGGTGCTTCGCCGGGGCGTCCCGGGGCGCACCTACAACATCGGCGGCCACGGGGAGCGCACCAACCTGGAGGTGGTGCACCGGCTGTGCGAAGTTCTGGATGAACTGCGCCCCCGGCCCGATGGCTCCAGCTACAGGGCCCTGATCACCTTCGTGGCGGACCGCCCGGGACACGATCGACGCTACGCCATCGACGCGTCCCGCATCCGGCGCGAGCTGGGCTGGCAACCCCAGGTCGGGGTGGAGGAGGGCTTGCGCCAGACGGTGGCGTGGTATCTGGAAAACGAGGGGTGGTGCGAGGAGGTCATGCGCGAGCGCTACGACCTCCGTCGCCTGGGGCTGCAAGGGTAGCTGCCGACTACCCTTTCTTGGAGAAGGAATCCTTGGGTGCCCCGCACTTGGGGCATTTGGGCGGGCGACACCGCCCGTCCACCTCGGTCTTGCACGCGCCGCACACCCACACCGGCATAGTTCAGGCTCCTCCTCTCCTTCGGTCTTCAGGAACACCCGTGCACGGTGCCGCAGTTGGTGCACTTGTAGCAGGCACCGTTGCGCACCATCACCATACCGCAAAACGGGCACGGGGGAGCATCCGCCTGGTTGACGAACAGCTGGGCCTTGTCGTCCTCCACCAGGCCGGGAAGGGCCGCCTGCCTGGCCACCGGCAGAGGTAGCGTCGGGAGCTCATCCTGGGGGAGCGGCTGCACCCCCACCGCCGCCTGTTGTTCGGGGGTGAGGAACTTCGAGGCAAGCCAACGGAAAATATAGTCAATGATCGACTTGGCGTAGGGGATCTGGGGGTTGTTGGTCCACCCGGAGGGCTCGAAGCGGACGTGGGAGAACTTGTTGACCAAGAACTCCAGCGGCACTCCGTACTGCAGCGTCAGGGAAATGGCGGTGGCGAAGGCGTCCATCACCCCGGACAGGGTCGACCCCTCCTTGGCCATGGTGATGAACAGCTCGCCCGGCGTGCCGTCCTCGTACAACCCCACGGTGACATACCCCTCTTGCCCCTCGACAGAGAACTTGTGGGTGAAGGCGACGCGCTCGTCGGGGAGCTTGCGGCGGACGGGTTTGAACTCCTTGTCCGCCTGGGTGGTGGCGGCTGCCGCCAGGGGCTGGGAACCCTTGCAGTTGTCGCGATAGATCGCCACCGCCTTGAGGCCCAGTTTCCAGCCCTCGATGTACAGGCGTTCGATTTCCTCCGCGGTGGTTTCCTCCGGGACGTTGACGGTCTTGGAGATCGCCCCGGACAGGAAAGGCTGCACCGCCCCCATCATGCGCAGGTGGCCCATGGGGGCGATGAAGCGCTCGCCGCCCACCGGGCGGAAGGCGCAATCGAACACCGGCAGGTGCTCCGGCTTGAGCTCCGCCGCCCCCTCGATGGTGCCGGTGTCCTCGATGTGCTTGAGGATGGCGGCGCGGGTGGCGGCGTCGTAGCCCAGCCGGGTGAGGGCGCGGGATACCGTCTGGTTGACGATCTTGATGGTGCCGCCGCCCACCAGCCGTTTGACCTTGACCAGCGCCAGATCCGGTTCGATGCCGGTGGTGTCGCAGTCCATCATGAAGCCGATGGTGCCGGTGGGGGCCAGCACGGTCACCTGCGCGTTGCGATAGCCGTGCCGCTTGCCCAGCTCCAGGGCAGCGTCCCACGCGGCGGTGGCGTGCTGCCGCAACTGCGCCGGCACCCCGCGGGTGGGCAAACGATGGGCGGCGTCCCGGTGCATGCCGATCACTTCCACCATGGAATCCCGGTTGGGGGGGTAGCCCGGGAACGGGCCCAGGGCCTCGGCCAGGCGCGCCGACTGCAGGTAGGCCTGCCCGCACATGAGGGCGGTGATGGCCGCGGCGTAGGCGCGCCCCTCGGGGGAATCGTAGGGCAGCCCCTCGGCCATGAGCAGCGCCCCGAGATTGGCGTAGCCCAACCCCAGCGGCCGAAAATCGTGGGAGTTGACGGCGATGCGGGTCGTGGGGTACTGGGCGAAGTCCACCAGGATCTCCTGGGCGAGGATCATGATGTCCACGGCGTGGGAAAAGGCCGCCAAGTCAAAGCCGCCATCTTCGGCGAGGAACTTCATCAGGTTGAGCGACGCCAGATTGCACGCCGTATCGTCGAGGAACATGTACTCGGAACAAGGGTTGGAGGCGTTGATGCGGCCCGAGGCCTTGCAGGTGTGCCAGCGGTTGATGGTGGTGTCGTACTGGATCCCCGGGTCGCCGCACACCCACGCCGCCTCGCCCATCAGGCGCATCACCTCGCGGGCCCGGTGGCGGGCCACCACCTCGCCGGTGGTCACGGCGCGCAACTCGTACCACCCGTCGCTCTCCACCTGGCGCATGAACTCGTCGGTAACCCGCACCGAGTGATTGGCGTTCTGGTACTGGATCGAGTCGTACGCCCCCCCCTCGGCGTCGAAGCTGGCGGAATACCCGGCTCCGATCAGCACGTGGGCCTTCTTCTCCTCCTCCGCCTTGCAGCGGATGAAGGAAATCACGTCTGGATGGTCGACGTTCAGGATGACCATCTTGGCGGCGCGGCGCGTCTTGCCCCCCGACTTGATCACCCCCGCGAAGGCGTCGAAGCCGCGCATGAACGATACTGGCCCGGAGGCCGTCCCGCCGCCGGCCAGGGACTCCCGGGAGGAGCGCAGCACGGAGAGGTTGGTGCCCGTCCCGGATCCGTACTTGAACAGCATCCCCTCGGTCTTGGCGAGATCCAGGATGGAAGACATGGAGTCCTCCACCGAATTGATGAAGCAGGCCGAGCACTGGGGGTGCTCCTCGATGCCCACGTTGAACCACACCGGCGAGTTGAAGGAAGCCATCTGGTTCACCAGCAGGTGCGTCAGCTCGTGGTCGAAGGCCTGCGCCGAGGCCTCGTCGGCGAAGTAGCCGCCGGTGCGCCCCCACCCGGTGATGGTATCCACCACCCGGGAGATCAACTGTCGCGCCGAGCTCTCCCGCTCCTCAGTCCCCACCTTCCCGTGGAAATACTTCTGCGCCACGATGTTGATCGCCGTCTGGGACCACGCTTCAGGGACCTCCACGTCGGCTTGCTCGAACACCGTCGTCCCGTCGCTGCCGCTGATGCGGGCGGTGCGTTTCTGCCACCTCACCGCCTCGAAGGGGTGCCGTGCTCCATCGGTGAACAGACGGTTCACTTCAAGCCCCCGGGCACCGGGGCGCTGGGTGCTGGCGACGGCGAGGGCGGACGGTTCTGCGGACATGCGTTCGTCTCCTTCCGACGACTTCAAGTAACACTTGAAGTTTACTCGGCAACTGTAGACCGGTGCCCATCGCCTGTCAAGGGGGGAACCCCCAGATCTTGTGGCCCCCCTCACACAGCGCCACAATATATTGTGTGATCTCGGGTTCTTTTCCCTATGGCAAGGAGGCGGCGGGCCACCACTCGACCCCCCCGTCCAGGCTCTACCCCCATGGGACCCCGGCAGCACTTTCGCAGCCACCTGTCAAGTTGCCCACCGGGCGGGACCGGACCAGCGAGGGATGGACCCGAAAACCGCGGTTGGCTTCTACTGCGAGGCCGGATTTCGCCGCGCTGGCGGGCGTACTCGGGGACTCGGGCGCTGCGCCGTACGCTTGAGAGTACGGCTCCCGCCCTCGCCCCTACGTGCGCCCGCCATCATCGGCGTCTCCGGCCTCTCGTCACGAACCCAACCGCGGTTTTCGGGATGAAACGAGAGCCCGGAGTTTCTCTGGAGGCGGAAGGCAGCGATGGCCCCGTCATGGCGTTCGACTTCGAGGCCACGAGCGGATTCCAGCGGGTACTCTGGGAGTGACCGGGCCGCCTTCTTCCAGAAACACGAGTGCGGCTTCCCGGAAAGAGAAAAAAGAGGGTAGGCCCTAACCCACCCTCTCCATGGCGACCGCGGCGAGAGAGACTTCCGCGCCCTCAGAGACCCGGGCCTGGGGGCAGCACCTCGCGCGGCCCGTGCGCTGCCCTGGCGCGCCGGAACTCCTTATGAGAATTCCGGCGCCGCAGCCGTGCGGCGCAGCGGTGCGCTACTTGGCGACCTTGTCCTTGAGAGTCTTGCCGGGCTTGAAGGTCGCGTACTTGCGCGCCGGGATTTTGATCGCCTTGCCGGTGGCCGGGTTACGCCCCTCGCGCGCCTTCCGCTTGCGGGTCGCGAAGGTGCCGAACCCAGGCACCGTCACCTTGCGATCGGCATCCAGTTCCACCGCGATGATCCCCTTGTTGGCGTTGAAGATGGCGTCCACGACCTCGGCCGCCTTGGCCTGCGTCAGACCGGCCTTCTTCGCCAGCTTTACAGCGAGCTCGGACTTGTTCATCTATTCTCCTCCCTTGAGTACACACTCTTCAGCTATTATTGGGCTCATGATCGGCGTTTGTCAAGGTGTCACGCGCTTTTCCCGGGTTCTCGTCGCCATACTGGTCGTCGCCAGCGACGTCTTCGCCGCTTCGCCGCCGGAAAAGCCCACTCCCCTGCAGCTTCCCCGCGTTGAACTGCAGCCCTGGCCGGATCGCCCCTTTGCCGAGCTGGTACTGGACGAGCCCACCCTCGCCGCCGCCCTGCTGGCCAACCCGGTGTGGCGCTCGTTGCAGCAGGCGCCGTGGGAGCTTCCGCCTGCCACCGCCCTCGCCGAGGAGCTCCACAGGCTCCTGGAGGGAGCGCACCTGCCCCAGCCGGGCACCCTCCAGGTTGTCCTCGGGGCCGTGGAGGGAGCGGCCCCGAGTGCCACCGTCATCCGTGATACCGCCGCTGTTCGCTGGCCACTCTCCCCACCACCCACGGCCGCCGAGCTGGCCCGCCTTCTCGTGCCCGCGGTGCTGGCCGCGGCGCACGTTCCTGCCGCCCCGGACCCCGCCTGCAGCGAGCCGTTGCTGGCCATGGCCGAGGCGCTGGTGTCCGGCGGGCGCATCGCCCTGGCCACCCTGCCTCCGGCCCTGCGGCCGGTGAGCGACTGGTTCGAGCCCCGGGACGCGACCTCTGCAATTGCCGCCTTTGCGGCCCAGGTGCTGGACCCCAAGGTGCCCTGGCGGGTGCGCGAGGCGCACGCCGCCCGCCTGGCTCGCGGTGGGGCCAGCCCCCAGCTGGCCAACGCGGCCGCCGTTCTCCTCGAGGCGTTTGCTGATTCCCAAACCGCCAGTCGCCGGCCGTGCGAGCTCCTGCGCGCCTGGCGCGCGGCGCGCGGCAAGGCCTACCCGTCACTCCCCGCTGCCCTTCGCCGCGCCATCAATGAGGGGCCCGGGGCCGGGGTGCCCACCGGCACCCTGCGGGGTGTCGACGTGGAGAGGGAAAGTGCCGACATCTCCCGCTCGGCGCTGCAGCGACTCCTGGAGCGCGGCGAGCTCCCGTCGGACTCCCTCTCGCCCGCCACTCCCCTCGCCCAGCGCGCCCTGGCCGCCGCCAACGCCCGCAGTCTGGGTTCACCCCGGGTGTGCGAGCTGCTCGGTGAGAGCTTGCCCGCCGGCCTGCGCACCGGGTGCCGGGAGCGCAACGAGAGTGGCGGATGGGTATACGTTCGTCCCGGGGAGCGCTTCGACATCGTCGCCCGCGCCAGCACCGGCGAAGAGGCGGTGCTGCTGCGCTGGCCCCGGTGGGTGCTGTTCCCCCTGGTGGGGGAGACCGGTCGCGACCTCTTTTTCGTGGATGAGCAGGGGGTCCAGCACGTCGACCTGGCCGGCGGCGCGCCTCCGACCCTGTACTGGAAGGGGTCGTTCCGCACCCTCGCGCGCCGTCCGGGGGCAGCCGGCCTGGCCGCGGTGTCCTGGCCTTCGGGCGAGGTGCAGGTGGAGATCGGTGAGGAGCGCCGGCCCCTGGGTGTCAAGGCCCGTGCCGGTCTGGCCTGGCTCGACCGCGACCTGCTGGTGGCCGCCGACGACGGAGCCCTGGTGCTCGTTTCCCTGACCGGCCAGGCTCGCCGCCTGCCGCTTTCCGCGCCGTGCATCCGCTCCCTGGCGGTGTCCTCCGGAGCCGTGCTGGCGGCCCAGGACATCCCCTGTCAGCCCGGCCTGGTGCGCATCAACCTGGCCGAGGCGACCATCGAAGGGGTGCTCACCCCTGGCTTCGCCCCCTTTGGCGTGCTGCCGCTCCCCGACGGCACCCTGGTGATGGGCGGCGCGGAGGGGCTATACCGGTGGAGCGGGGCGGGGAGTGCCGAGCGAATTGCCGCCGGGATCACCCCGGGGCCGGGGTGATCAGCGCTGGCTGCCCAGCTCCTCCGCCAGCTTGAGAAACGAGGTGTAGCGGCGGGAGGACAGCTTGCCCTCCTCGACCGCCGCCTTGACGGCGCACTCGGCGGTGCTGCTGTGGTCGCAGTCGCCGAAGGCGCACTCCTTCGTCCAGCGGGCCAGATCGGGAAAGTAACTGGCCAGCTCCTTGGGGCTGAAGTTCCAAAGACCGAACTCCTTCACCCCGGGGGTGTCGACGACGAAACCAGCGCCGGGCAGAGGCAGCAGCTGCGCCGTGGTGGTGGTGTGCCGGCCCTTGCCGGTGGCCTCCGAAATGGTCCCCTCCCGCAGCTTGTACCCGGGGTGGATGGCGTTCAAGAGTGCTGACTTGCCCACTCCCGAAGGACCACAGAAGAGGGTGGTGTGCCCGGCGACCGCCCGCTTCAACTGCCCCATCCCCCGGGCGGTGCGAGCCGAGGTCAGGAGGATGGGATAGCCGGCGTCCTGGTAGTCGCCGATCCAGCCGTCGATGCCCGCCGTCCCCTGGTCGATCTTGTTGAAACAGATGATGGGCGCAATCCCCGAGGCGTGGCAGGCCACCAGCAGGCGGTCCAGCAGTCGGGGGTTGGGCTCCGGCGTGCCGGTGGCCATCACCACCACCGCCTGGTCCACGTTGGCGGCGATCACCCGCGGTCGGCCGGTCTCGGGGGAACGGCGCACCAGCACGGTGGAGCGGGGCTTGACGGCGGTCACCACGAAGTGGGGAGGCCTGCCCTCCAGAACCACCCGGTCCCCCACCACCAGCCGGCGGTCCTCCTCTTCCCCCTCGAAGCGCAGCCGGCGGCGAAAGGGGGTAACGACGGTTTCCTCACCCACCTGTACCCGCACCAGCGGGCCGAACACGGCGGTGACCACGCCGTCGCAACGTTCCTTCACGGAGATGAGTGTACCACCCGCCAGCCGCCCGCCGCCCTCCTGTCCGCCATGGGTGCGCCCTTGCTTCATCCGTCCGCGTCGAGAAACTTCGCGCCGACCCTGCGGCCACCCCCCCTTGACAGCGGCGCCGGCCCGCCCCATACTGATGTCAGACAAATTGCTTGATCATGACGCCACGCACCCCCGCCCCGATCACCGCCGCCGAGCTGGAACTCCTGCGCCTGCTGTGGGAGCGGGGGCGCGCCAGCATTCGTGAGCTCACCGAACACCTCTTCCCCGACGGCGGCCGCAGCCGCTACGCCACCGTGCAGGTGCTGCTGGATCGGCTGGAGAGCAAGGGGCTGGTGACCCGCCACCGGGAGGGGCGAGCGCACACCTTCACCCCCCGGATGAGCCGGGGCGAGGTGCTGCGCCAGCGCCTGCACGAGCTGGCCGATCGCTTCTGCGGCGGCGCCACCGCGCCCCTGCTGAGCCAGCTCCTCCCCAGCGAACGATTGAGCGAGGAGGAGCGGGAGCTGCTCGACCGCCTGCTGGCGCGCCTGGATGCCGAGGACCCATGACCGCACCGACCTTCCTCTCCCTTCTCCTCACCAACGCCGCCGTGGCCGCAGCGCTGGCGCTGGCGGTGGTCGCCCTCACCCGCCGCTGGGTCCATCCGGGGGTGGTGCGCGCCGCCTGGCTCGTCGTGCTCCTGCGGCTGGTGGTGCCACCGGGGGTGGCGGTGCCCCTGGTCGAGAAGCCGGTCCGCCGCGCGGCCCCCGGGGTGGTGGCGGTGGACGCGCGGCTCGCCGGCCCGGCCCCCGCCGGAGCGACCAGCGCCGCCCGTTTCAACCCGTGGGGGCTGGCCTGGGGGTGCGGCACCCTGGGTCTGCTCGGCCTCTGGGGATGGCGGGGGCTAGGCCTGTGGCGGGCGGCCCGGCGCGGGCGGCTCCCCGAGGCGGAGCTGGCGGCGCGCCTGGCCCGGTGTGCCGAGCGCCTGGGCGTGCGGCCGCCGCAGCTGCGCCTGGTGGAGGCTGCGGTGCCGCCGGCGGTGCTGACCCTCCCGGGGCGCGCGGTCCTCCTCCTCCCCGCTCACCTGCCGGCGATGCTCACACCCGACGAGCTGGACGCCCTCCTCGCCCATGAGCTCACCCACCTCCAGCGCCGCGACCACTGGGCGCGCTGGCTGGAAGCGGCGGCACTGCTGCTGCACTGGTGGCACCCGGTGGGCTGGTGGGCGGTACGACGGGCGAGGCGGGCCGAGGAGCAGGGCTGCGACGCCGCCGTCCGCCGTGCCTTCCCCCACCTGGCGCGACCCCTGGCCCGCTGCCTGGTGCAGGTGGCGCGAAGCGCGCCGGCCATCCCGACTCCCCTGGTCAGTGCCTTTGCCGACCTGGCCCAGCTGGAAAGGAGGGTACACATGCTCACCACCAACGAGAAACAGCAACCCCCACGGCGCTGGCAGAGGGCCGCCATCGCCGCCCTGGCGACCACCCTGGTGCTCACCCCGGTGCTGCGCGCCGCCCCCCAGTGGCCCAGGGAGGCCGAGGTGCCCCTGACGTTGCAGCTCACCGACGCCTCGCTGGCGGACGTCCTGACCACACTGGCCGGGGTGTCGGGCCTGCGCATCGAGGTGGACGCGCGGTTGCTGGCGCGGCCGGTCAGCGTGGCGGTGACCGACGCCCCGCTCCACGAGGTCGTGCGCCTCGTCGCCGAGGCGGCGAAGGCAGAGCTCCTCTGGCGGGACGGCGCGGCGCTGCTGGTGCCACGGTCAGAGGCGGCCGCCGAGCCCCCCCTGCCGCCGTCGGCGCCCTCGCCTCGGGTGCCACCGTACCGCCTCGGCCCCCACCTGGGCATCACCGAACCCAGGAAGATCAACAGCGTTCCCCCGGTGTACCCGCTGGAGGCCCGGCGGGAACGGGTGGTCGGGGTGGTGATCCTGGACGTCATCATCGACGAGCAGGGCCGCCCGGCCGACATCAAGGTGCTGCGCGGATTGCCCTTCGGCCTCACCGAGGCGGCGGTGGAGGCGGTGCGGCAGTGGCGCTGGGAGCCGGCCACCATGGAGGGCCAGCCCGTGCCGGTGATCCTCACCGTCACCATTCGCTTCTCGCTGGACTCGGAGTCCCCCACCCCGCCACCGGCCCGGTGAGTGACAGGAGGGCGAAGGGCCTCCCACGGCTGCCGCGGCGGCGCGGCAGCCGCCGGCCCCGCCGGCGGCGGCGCGAGGCCGGGGGGCCTCACTCCACCGGCTCGGCGACCACCACCGGCTCCAGCTCCAGCCGGCCCTCCCGCACGGTGAGGGCCACCGTGTTGCCGTCGCCCACCCGCCCCGCCAGTACCATCTGCGCCAGGGGGTCCTGCACCAGCCGCTGGATGGTGCGCTTCAGGGGGCGAGCGCCGAAGTCGGGGTCGAACCCCTCCCGGGCCAGCAGGTCCCTGGCGGCGTCGTCGGCCTCCAGGCGGATGCGGCGGTCGGCCAGCAGCTGGTTCACCCGCTCCAGCTGGATGTCGACGATGGCGCGCATGGACTCCGGACCCAGCCGGTGGAACACCAGCACCTCGTCGATGCGGTTCAGAAACTCCGGCCGCAGGTGGCGGCGCAGCTCACCGTGGATGGCCGCGAGCATGCGCTCCCGCTCCCCCTCCCCGTACTCCTGGATGAGGTGGGAGGCGATGTTGGAGGTCATGATGACCACCGTGTTGCGAAAGTCCACCGTCCGCCCCTTGCCGTCGGTCAGGCGCCCGTCGTCGAGGATCTGCAGCAGCACGTTGAAGACGTCCGGGTGAGCCTTCTCCACCTCGTCCAGGAGCACCACCGAGTAGGGGCGGCGGCGCACCGCCTCGGTGAGTTGCCCCCCCTCCTCGTGCCCCACGTACCCAGGCGGGGCGCCGATCATGCGCGCCACCGAGTGTTTCTCCATGTACTCGGACATGTCCAGGCGGACCATGGCCCGCTCGTCGTCGAACAGGAACTCCGCCAGCGCCCGGGCCAGCTCGGTCTTGCCCACCCCGGTGGGTCCCAGGAAGAGGAACGACCCCACCGGGCGGTTGGGATCCTTCAGGCCGGCCCGGGCCCGCCGCACCGCCGTGGCCACAGCGGTGACCGCCTCGTCCTGGCCCACCACCCGGCGACGCAGGCGGTCCTCCATCTCCAGGAGCTTGACCTTTTCCCCCTCCAGGAGCTTGGCCACGGGAATGCCGGTCCAGCGGCCCACCACCTCGGCCACCGCCTCCTCGGTCACCTCCTCCGCCAGGAGGGAGCCGTGCCGGGCCTGGTACTCCTTGAGGGCAGCGGTGGTCTGGTCCAGCTCCCGGGCGATGCGGGGCAGCTCCCCGTAGCGCAGCTGGGCGGCCCGCTCCAGCTCCCCGGCGCGCTCCGCCCGCTCGGCCGCCTCCCGCAGGGTCTCCTGCTCCTCCTTCAGGGCGCGGATGCGGGCAATGAGCTCCTTCTCGTGTCGCCAGGAGGTCTTCATGGCGGCGATGCGCTCCTTCAGCTCCGCCAGCTCGCGATCCAGCTCCTCCAGGCGCTCCCGAGACGCCTCGTCGGACTCCTTGGCGAGCGCCCGCTTCTCGATCTCCATCTTGAGGGAGCGCCGCTCCAGCTCGTCGATCTCGGTGGGCAGGGAGTCGATCTCCATGCGCAGCCTCGAGGCCGCCTCGTCCACCAGATCGATGGCCTTGTCGGGGAGGAAGCGGTCGGTGATGTAGCGGGCCGACAGGGCGGCGGCGGCGAGCAGGGCGGCGTCGGTGATGCGCACCCCGTGGTGCACCTCGTAGCGCTCCTTCAGGCCCCGCAGGATGGCGATGGTCTCCTCCACCGAGGGCTCCCCCACGAACACCGGCTGGAAGCGCCGCTCCAGGGCGGCATCCTTCTCGATGTGTTTGCGGTACTCGGCGAGGGTGGTGGCACCGATGCAGTGCAGCTCGCCGCGGGCGAGGGCGGGCTTCAAGAGATTGGCGGCGTCCATGGCCCCCTCCGCTGCCCCCGCCCCCACCAGGGTGTGGATCTCATCGATGAACAGCAGCACCTGGCCCTCCGAGGCGATGACCTCCTTCAGCAGGGCCTTCAGACGGTCCTCGAACTCCCCCCGGTACTTGGTGCCGGCAATCATGGCCCCCAGATCCAGGGCGACGATGCGCCGGTCCTTCAAGGTCTCGGGCACGTCGCCGGCGGCGATCCGCTGGGCGATCCCCTCGGCGACGGCGGTCTTGCCCACCCCGGGCTCGCCGATGAGCACCGGGTTGTTCTTGGTGCGCCGACACAACACCTGCATCACCCGGCGGATCTCCTCGTCGCGGCCGATCACCGGGTCCAGCTTGCCGGCCCGCGCCAGCTCGGTGAGGTCGCGGCCGTACTTCTTCAGGGCCTCGTACTTGTCCTCGGGGTTGTCGTCGGTGACCCGGTGCGAGCCGCGCAGCTCCTGGATGGCCCGCAGCAAGCTGTCGCGGTTGACCCCGGCCCGCCGCAGCACCTCCTGGGCCGAGGAGGAGACAGTGGTAAGGGCCAGCAGCAGGTGCTCCACGGAAATGAAGTCGTCCTGGAACTGCGGCGCCAGCTTCTCGGCCGCCTCCAGCACCTGGCGCAGCTCCCGGGAGGGCAGCGCCTCGGCCCCACCCTGGGCGGACGGCAGACGATCGAGCAGCGCCCGGGTCTCGTTGACCACCGCCTGGGCCGGAGCCCCCAGGGCCGACAGCAGGCGGGGGGCGAGGCCGTCTTCCTGCTCCAGCAACGCCGCCAGCAGGTGGGCCGGCACCACCTCCGGGTTGCCCCGGGCGGTGGCCCGCGAGAAAGCCTCCCGCAGCGCCTCCGACGCCTTCACGGTGAATGAGTTGCTCCTGGCCATGGTTGCCCTCCCCGGCGCTGCCTTCCCGCCAGCACCTGGGTTCAATATAGATGTTGAGTCTTGCGTTGTCAAGTTGCGTCTCTTCCAAGAACAGAAATATTAGCGGTGAGCGCTCAATACATGGCGCACAGCCCCGCCGCCGTTTCACCTCGGTGCTCCCGAGGCATCTATCTCTTCCCCCGCCGGCGCGTTCGTATATCATGCCGGCAACACCGCCGCCGGCACCAGGAAAACGCCCCGGTGCTCGCTGACCAGAAGGAGGAACGTGATGAGCGAAAAGCCCTTCACCCCCTACGTGCCCGCCACCTCGACGATGAGCGAGTTCACCGTGCGGGCGCTGATCTTGGGCCTGTTCATGAGCGTCATCCTGGGGGCCGCCAACGCCTACCTGGGGCTCATGGCCGGCATGACCATCGCCGCCACCTACCCCGCCGCCGTCATCGGCATGGCGGTGCTGCGGCTCATGCGCGGTTCCCTGCTGGAGGAGAACTTCGCCCGGACCGTGGGCTCCATCGGCGAGTCGGTGGCGGCGGGGGCGATCTTCACCATCCCCGCCTTCGTCATCCTGCAGCTGTGGTCCTTCAATACCCTGAAGGACTACCTGCAGGCCACCGCCCTGATGATCGTCGGCGGCATCCTGGGCATCCTCTTCATGACCATGCTGCGGCGGGTGATGGTGGAGGACAAGGAGCTGCCCTTCCCCGAGTCGGTGGCGGCGGCGGAGATCCACAAGGCCGGGCAGCGGGGCTCGGAGGCGGCCCTGCAGCTGTTCCGCGCCATGGGGGTGGGGGCGCTGGTGAAGCTGCTGGCCTCCCTGAAGGTCTTCCAGGCCTCCCGCGACTTCTTCGTGCACGTGGGGGACCTGGGCAAGAGCGTGGTGCGTCTCGGGTTCCAGAAGGACGCCTACGCCATCTCCAACGTCGGCGGGATCACCACCATCTCCGCCCCCAAGGTGAGCCCCGCCTACATGGGGGTGGGGTACATCATCGGCCCGGAGCTGGCCTCCCTGAACTTCGCCGGCGGCCTGCTGGCCTGGGGGCTGTTCGTCCCCATCCTGGTCTTCTTCCTCGGTCCGGGCATGATGGACACCTTTGCCGCCTCCCACAACCTGGCCGCCAACTCCCCCGAGTCGTGGAGCCTGCTGGCCGACCGCCTGTGGAAGTACATCGTCCGCCCCATTGCCGTGGGGGGGATGCTGGTGGGGGCCGTCTTCACCCTCTACCGCATGCGCAAGAACCTGGCGGCGGGGGTCCGGCGCTCGGTGAGCGACCTCAAGAAGTCCGCCCAGGCCGCCGAGGCCACCAGCCGGGTGGACCGCGACCTCAACTTCAAGGTGGTGCTTGGGGGAGTGGCCGCGGTGTTCGTGGTGATGTGCATGCTCTACGCCTACTTCTCCGGGGTGGTGGGGGGGGCGATCACCGCCGCGGTGGTGATGCTCATCACCGGATTCTTCTTCGCCGCGGTGTCGGGCAACCTGGTGGGCATGATCGGCTCCTCCAACAACCCCATCTCGGGGTTGACCCTCGCCACCCTGATCATCGCCGCCCTCACCATGGTGATCATCGGCGTCTCCGGCACCCAGGGGGTCATCGCCGTGCTGGGGGTGGCGAGCGTGGTCTGCGTCTCCTCGGCGGTGGCCGGTGAGATGCTGCAGGACCTCAAAGTGGGGCACATCCTCGGCGGTACCCCCTGGAAGATGCAGGTGGGCAACCTCATCGGCGTGGTGGTGTCCGGCGCGGTGATGTTCTTTCCCCTCTACGTGCTGCACTTCTCCAACCTCAAGCAGGGTGGCTCCGGCTTCGGCGACCGCGCCCTGGCCGCCCCCCAGGCGGGGTTGATGGCCACCCTCTCCCAGGGGATCGTGGGCGGCGAGATGGCCTGGCCGCTGGTCATCGTCGGGATCCTCATGGGGATCTCCCTGATCCTGGTGAAGGTGCGCAGCCCCATGCTGTTCTCGGTGGGGATGTACCTGCCCCTGGAGACCACCGCCGCCATCTTCGTGGGGGGGATGATCCGGGCGGTGGTCAACCACCTGCAGACCAGGCGGCAGTACAACGAGGCGCAGCGGGCGCGGGTGGAGAACGCCGGGGTGCTGGCGGCCTCCGGCCTGATCGCCGGCGAAGCCCTCATGGGGCTGGGAGTGGCGGCCATCGTCTTCTTCCGCGACCGCTTCTGGACCCTCACCTGGGCGGCCCCGGCGGTGCTCTCCCTGGTGGTGGCCATCGGCCTGGCGCTCTATCTCATCCTTGTGCCGCTGCGCAAGGCCGGGGCGGCCGATGAGCCGGCGCCTCCCACCGCGGTGATGTGAGATTCCCAGCCCTGTGGAACCCGCCCCCGCGGCCCCGCCGCGGGGGCGGCGATGTTCCCCCAAGGGGAACCGCAGCGTCCCTGCTCGTCCACGTGGTCGCCGCCCGCCGGGCGGGGAGTGCCGTCGCCGTCCAAGTCCTCCGCCTGGCGATCCGACAGGCGGAGAGAGGGCTTGCGGTAGGGGTGATCGCCCATCCGGCCGTCATCGAGACGCTGGGTGCGGACGCACCGGTGGCCAGGGTTGCCCTCTCCCTGCGCTTCCCCCTCGGCCCCCTCGCCCTTCTCCGCCTCCGCCGCACCCTCGATCAGTGGAGGCCCACCGTGGTGCACGCCCACGGGGTCAGGGCCGCCGCCGCGACACGGCTGGCAGCAGCGGGAAAGACCAGCGTGCCGCTGGTCGTCAGCCGCGGTCTCACCTTCCCCTTGAGTCCTCCCTCCTCCGCCCTGCTGCGCAGCCCCGCCGTGGCCGCGGTGGTGGCGCCGTGCGGAGCGGTGGCCTCCTCTCTCCGGACCTCCTCTCGCGTGCCCTCCACCCGCGTGCACGTCTGCCGGGATGGCTCTGACCTGCCGTGGCTGGCGACCGCCAGGGCGGGGGCGAGGGACCTCCGCCAGCGCTTGGGGGTGGCCGAGGCTCAGCCGCTGGTCGTCCACCTGGGGGTGAGATCGTGGCGCGGTGGAGGGGAGATGCTCAACGCCTGGCCGGCCGTGCTCCGTCGCCTGCCCGGGGCGCGGCTGCTGCTGGCCGCCTGTGCAGGCCGGGGCGATCGGGACGAGGTGCTGGACCTGGCCGCCGAAATGGGCCTCGGGGGTACGGTGGCGGTGACCGACGAGGGCTTCGACACCCCGGCGCTGCTGGCCACCGCCGACCTGGTGGCCGACGCCTCCTGGGCTGGCGCCGGGGTGAGCATGGCGGTGCGCGACGCCATGGCGCTGGGCCGACCGGTGGTCGCGGTGGCGCGGGACGGCAACCTGGAGCTGGTGCAGGCCGGGCTCAGCGGGCTGCTGGTGCCGCCCCGAGACCCACCCACCCTGGCGGCGGCACTGATTCGCCTCGCCACCGACCGGCCCCTGGCGGCGCGGCTCGCCGCCGCTGCTCCCAGAGCCGTGCAGGAGGGCTGGTCCTTGGAGGGCCAGCTGGCGGAGCTGGACGGGGTCTACCGCCAGCTCGCGGGCGAGTGCTCGGCGGCCGTTGGAGTCAGGCGCGCAGGCAGGTGATCCACACCTCGCGGCGACGCGGTCCGTCCAGCTCCAGCAGGAACACCGCCTGCCAGCGCCCCAGCACCAGCTCCCCTCCCGCCACCGGCAACACCAGACCGGGCCCGATCAACGCCGCGAACAGGTGGGCGTCGGAGTTACCTTCGGCGTGGCGGAAACGGAAATCCGGCAGCATCTTCGCCAGCGCCGCCAGGAGATCGTCCCCCACCGCCGGATCGGCGTTCTCGCTCACCAGGGGGGCGGCCGTGGTGTGGGGCACGAAGACGTGGCATACCCCTTCCTCCACCTCGCTGGCCTCCACCGCCTGCTGCACGAAGCTGGTGATGTCGATGAGCTGGCGGCGATGCTGGGATGCTACCTCGATGACGTCCACGGGTATCCCTCCCTCTCGGGCCAGTACACCAGCCGGTACCCCTCGGCGAACAGCATCACCCGGTGCACGTAGTCCCAGGTTTCGGGCATCTCGATGCCCTCCACGAACTCCGGGCCTTCCCGCCCTCCGGCCCGCTCCCAGGCCAGCCGCACCCGGCGCTCGCCGCCGTTGTAGCAGGCCAGCGCCGCCGTCCACGAACCGCCGAAACGGCGCCGCCAGTCGGCCAGCAGCTGGGCACCCAGGGTCAGGTTCACGGATGGTTGGTTCAGCTGGCGCCCCCAGACCTCCGGGTACCGGCGGGCCCGGATCAGCTCCCCGGCGGTCGCCGGCAGGAGCTGCGCCAGCCCTACCGCCCCGGCCGGCGAGCGGGCCTGGGGGTTCCACGCCGACTCCTGGCGGACCAGCGCCGCCAACACCCAGGGCGGCACGCCGGCCGCCGCCGACGCCCGTTCGATCTCGTCCCGCCAGAGCAGCGGCAGGTAGCGAGCCAGGAGAGGCCGGGGCAGGCCCTGCCACGGACCCGTCAGCAGGCGGGGTTCGCCACGCAACAGCAAGGGGATGGCGTCCAGCGGCGCCGGCGCCGCCAGCTCCACCCAACCCAGCCATTCCGGGGTGTTGCGCGGGGCCCGCTCCAGCTCCGCCCGCCACCCCAGGACCACATCGGCGGTCTTTCCCCAGGCCAGCAGAGGAGAGGCCCAGGGCGGTGGTGCCACGGCCGCCGGCGCCTGCTCCCCGAGCTGCACCGCCACCCCGGCGAGCCGCAGATCCGCCGCCGCCCACAGCGCCGGCAAATCGGGGAACCCGCCCGTCGCCAGCCGCTCCAGCGGCTCCCGGTTCCCCTGGCGAGCCGCCCGGCGAGCGAGCCAGTAGGCGGCCAGCCGCTGCCCCCGCTGCGTCCCGCCGGAGAGCACCCCCGAGCTCGCCGTCGCCAGGGCCGGGTCGCCTCGGGAGAGGAACAGCCCCCGACGGCGCACCCACTCCCAGCGCGGCAGGGCGGCATCGCTGGCCGCCAGCAGCGCCAGGCCGCGCTCCGAACGTCCCAGCTCGAAAAACGCTTCCGCCTGCAGGAGCCGGGCCTCGGTGCCCAGGGACTGGTCGCGGCCGGCGGAGCGTAACGCCGCGTCGGCCGCCGCGATCACCTGGGGGAAGATCCTGGCACGCTCGCCCTCCCCGGCCTGCCACGCCCGCTGCCGGTGCGCCTCGGCTCGCAGGAGGTGCGCCGGCGCCGACGACGTTGAACCGAGCAGGGCCAGCGCCTGCTCGGGGCGCCGCAGGGCCAGCGCGGCCCGCGCTCCCACCTCGGCGCCCGCCCGCCCGGCGCGGCCCGCGGCCTCGAGGGCCTCGGCGTTCCGCCGGGCCCGCAGCCAGGCCTGCGCCTGCCGGGCCCAGTCAGCCTCCCTGAAATCGCGGGTCCAGGTCGCCAGCGACTCGCCCTGACACACGGCAGAGAACCGCTCGGGCGCCTCTCGCACCACGGCGCGGCACGCTTCCTCCCACTCCTGCTGCCCCAGCAGCGCCCGCACCCCCCACCAGCGCCAGCGCTCCGCCTCATCGACCAGCTCGACGGCTGGCAGCAGTTCCCGAGCCCCGGCGGCGTCACCCTGGCGGGCCACCCCTTCCGCCCCTTTGAGGAGCAGCCGCACGGCAACCGCTTCGGGCAGCCAGGGGGCCCGGGCGGCCCGCTGCCACAGGGGAGCGGGCGCCGTCGAGCGCTCCAGGGCGGCCTCCAGGCGAGCCGCCGCCAGAAACGCCGCGCCGTCCCGGGGCCTGGCGAGAGCAAAGGCCGTTACCGCCGAGGCCGGGGAGTCGGCCTCACACGCCGACAATCCCCACAGGAGGGCAGCCGGGGCGCGCTCCTCGGCAGGTCCGGCCAACGCCACCCGGAGAAAGGCGTGCGCCCTCTCGCGGGGGGTGCTACCGGACTCCACTGTCGAGAACGACGGCGGCGCCTGCGGTGCCGCACCGCAGGCGGCCAGCGCCAGGACGAGCGTCAGGATCCCCGAAGCCGGTCTGGACAGCCTACAGGCCCAGAGCGTCCGGATCACCGTCCGCCAGCGTACGCACCAGCTCCTCGAAGAAATAGTTGGTCGTGCTGCGGATTTCTGCCGGCACCCGCTGCTCGTACATCTCTCGCGAGCGATCGATATCATCCTTCAGGCGCTGGTAGATATCCCTGTTCACCTTGCCGTCCTGGACCGCCTGTTCGTTGTAGAGGCGGATTTCGGACACCAGGAGCCGGGCGAAGCGGCGCGCCTCATCGTGCCGCCGCTGCTCCTCCACCGTCCGTTCGGGGGCAGCAGCCACCGGCGCGGCGGTGGCGGCGGGGGGGACCTCCTCGACGGGCGGGGTCGGGGCCCTGGGGGAGACCTCTTCGACTTCCACCTCCTGCGCCGGCGGTGGCGCTGGCGCCGCGACGGCGGCCGGTTCGACGACCTCCTGAGGAGCAGCCTCCGCGATCTCCTCTTCCTTCACGGCAGCCGCCAGGGGAGCAGCTGGAGCCTCCGCCACGGTCGGTCCTGCCTCGGCATCGCGCAGCGCCGGCGTCGGGACGTGCGGGCGCACCGCCAGCGTTTCCAGCAACAGACCCACCAGATAGGTCAAAAGCTGCACCATCGAGGTCCCGGTGGCATCCCTGAGCACCGCGACGACGCAGCCCACCACCTTGCCTCGCAACGACATCGGAACCAGCAGGCAGGAGCGCTCCTCGGCCGGCAGCCAGGAGCGCAGAATGGCGTCGGCGCCAGGGGACAGCAGGACGGGCGCCCCCTCCGCAACACGCGCGAGGGCCGCCGAGCTGCCCAGCTCCGCCTGCCAGGTGCGCACCGGGTCGCCCTCCCCGAAGCCGGCGCCGCTCCAGCCGGCGACCTTTCCGTCGCGGAAAACCACGATCCCCCGCGGCCCGCACCAGGGTTCCAGGCGACTCAGGAACTCCTGCAATACCTCCGACTGCGCCCGGCCGGCATCGAGGGCGCGGATCAGCTCCAGCTCCGGCCCCGCCACCACCACCGGCGCCGTCAAGGCGGCGATGCGCTCGCCGAACGGCGCCACGGGGAACAGCACCTCAGGATCGGGGGGCAGCACCAGGTCGAGCTCGCCGACCGTCCGCGCCGCAGCCTCCCGGACCTGCTGAGCAACCGCGTCGAGCTTGGCCCGCAGCAAACCGGCCGCGCGCTCCCGGATTCCCTGCAACTCGGCAAGAAGAGTCTCGTGCTCCTCCATGGGTTCCTCCCCGATCAAGTGCCCATTATCAAAGCGCGCTGATAGGGTGTCAAGAAAGCCCGGCCGTCTTGCACAAGTGCGACGAGTTTGCTAACAAGATCACGAGCAGGAGGGAGGCCGTCATGGCAAGAAAACCCACCACCGCCGTCGTCATCCTGGCCCTCACCGTCGTTTTCGGGTGCGCTGGCGACAGCGAGAAGAAGGCCGCGTCCCCCGACATGACCGCGGAGTTCGCCAAGGTTCAGCAGGCGCGCAGTGCCCTGGAAGCAGCCCGCACCTCTTTAGGTTCGCTGCGGAGCGAGCTCAATGAACTCAAGGGCAAGGCCCGGCTCAGCGCGGAAGAAGCGCAGCGCAAGACCGAACTGGAGTCACGGTTACCCGCCGCCGAGCGCGCCTTCGAGGAGGCGTACGACCAGGACCAGGCCGCCCTTTCCAACTTCCTCACCTCGGCGCTGAACGATGACGCGCTCAAAGGCGCGCCGCAGACCCGCCAGGCACTGCGAATGTATGCCGACGAGGCGCTCCTCAACGCCCGCGACCGGGTGGAAAAATCCGGTGACTATGCCAAGGCCATTGAAATCCTCCAGACGGCGGAGAGCTACTACGAGTTCGCCGGCATCGAAGTACCCCAGGACCTGCGCGAGAGCCGGGAGCTGGCACAGAAGTTCCGCTACCTCACCAAGGATCGCTTCGATCAGTTGAAAAAGGGAATGACCCCGGAGGAGGTCAAGGCGATCACCGGCACCCCCCTGTACGCCAACGTTCGCGAGACCGAGGCGCAGGGGCGCAAGATCACCATGTGGCTTTTCCCCCGCGATCCGGCGGAAGGCGGCGCCTCGGCCATTTATTTCGACAAGGGCAAGGTGTACGCCATGAAGTGGGACGCCGCCGCCAAGTAGTCACCCACATCTGTGCCTTCATAGATTGTCGCGGGCGACCTTGACCGCGAGCAGGGGACTTGCTACGCTTTTAATTCTTGGGCGCGGTGCCATGCCCCGAAAGGGACAGGCAAATCTCGCGGGGAGAGGAGGTGAGCCAGATGCCGACAGTTCATGTGCGGGACAATGAATCGTTCGAGCAGGCTCTTCGCCGCTTCAAGCGCAAGTGCGAGAAGGCGGGCATCCTCTCCGAGATCAAGAAGCGCCAGTACTATGAGAAGCCGAGCGTGAAACGCAAGCGCAAGCTGGTGCAGGCACGCAAGAAGCTGCTTCGCAAGCTGGCGCAACAGCGAAAGGCCGGGTTGCTGTAGGTTCTCAATCAATGCGAGCCGTATTCACGGCGCTGGAGCTGGATCGCGTGCTCCGGTTGGTGGCGTCGTTCGCGCGCTCTCGCTCCGGGCACGCCCACGTCCTGGCAAACCTGCCATCGTTTGCTGCCGGCGAGGGCGAACGCCAGCACGACATGACCCGGGCAGTGGGGAAGCTGGTTGCCGAGCAGGGGCCGCTGTCGTTTCTCGGCCTGAATGCCATCGACGAGCTGGCCCGTCCCGATCCCAGCCTTCCGGCCCTGATGGCGCTGGTACGAAGCATCGTGGAGGTGCGCGCCCATCTCGGTCGAGGCCTCGGGAGTGCGCCAGAAATCGCCGCCGCGTTCGCCGCCCTGCCGATGCTGGATGCCTTCCTCGCCTACCTGTCCCAGCGCATCGGGGAAGACGGGGAAATCCTGGATTCCGCCAGCCCCGCCCTGGCCCAGGCCCGGGCCGCCCGGGAGCGCCACCGTAACGCCATCGTGGCGCGCCTGGAGCAGCTCCGCCACCCGGCCGGAGCGAGCGGGCCTTACACCCTGCGCCGGGAGCGGTACTGCCTGCCCGTGCCCATTCACGACCGCGCTCGCCTGCCGGGACTGGTGCTGGATGTGTCGGCCAGCGGCGCCACCGCCTTCGTGGAACCTCTAGAGGTGGTGGAACTCAACAACGCTCTGGCCGAGGCCACCAGTCGCGCCCGCGCCGAAGAGGAAAAGGTGCGCCAGGAGGTCCTCGCCGCCTTCACCCGCCGGCGCGAGGAACTGGAGCAAGCCGCCGCGCTTCTGGCCATGCTCGACGCCACCCAGGCAAGGGTGTTGTTCGGTCAGGTGGCGGGAGGAGTCCTGGTGCGACCCGGCAACGGCAGCCGCCTGGTCCTGCGCGGCGCCCGCCATCCCCTCCTGGAACCTGCCCTCGCCCCATTGCGCGCCGACTGCCTGGGCGAGGCGGGCAACACGAGGCCCGTCGTGCCGCTCGATTTCGATCCCCCTGTCGACGTGAGGGTGGTGCTGCTCTCCGGGCCCAACGCCGGCGGCAAGACGGTGGCCCTGAAGACCGTGGGGCTGGCCGTGTTGATGGCGCAGGCGGGCATTCCCGTGCTGGCGGAGGAGGGCTCGCAGATCCCTGCGTTTTCTCGCCTGTGGTGCCACATCGGGGACGAGCAGAGCCTGCTCTCGGACCTCTCCACCTTCTCGGCGGCGATGACCGCCACCGCCCGGCTGCTGCAGGTGGCCGACGACACCACGCTGGTGCTGTACGACGAGCTGGGTTCCGGTACCGACCCGGAGGAGGGGGCAGCGCTGGCGGCCGCCCTGCTGGAGGAGCTGCTGGCCCGGCGATGCTTCGCCCTCGCCACCGCTCACCTGACCACCGTTGCCGCCCATCTGGAGGCACTCCCCGGTGCCGCCAACGCCTCCATGGGGTTCGACGAGGTGAGCGGAACTCCCACCTTCCGGCTGACCTTCGGCTCCCCCGGCCGCTCCCACGGGCTGGCCATCGCCCGGCGCAGCGGCGTTGCCGCGTCCATCCTCCAGCGGGCCCGCGAGCTGGTTTCCCGGTCCTTCCTGGCCATCGACTCCTACCTGGCGCGCCTGGACGAGGAGCGCCGCCGCCTGACCGAGGCGGGCCACGCCCTGGCCGCGGAGCGGCAGGAGCTCCGGGTCGCCCGCAGCGCGCTGGAGGAGGAGCGGGAGCGGTGGCGACGGGATCGCCTGCAGCTGCGCGCCAGGCTGGAGGAAGAGCGGGAGAAGCTGCGCCAGCGCGCCCGCGCGCAGCTCCAGGCGGTGCTCGAGGAGCTGCAGCAGGCGCGGGAGAAAGGCGAGCTGCCGGGCCGCCGTCGCCTCGCCGCCCTGCGCAGTGCCGCCCTCGACCTTGACGAAGAGGCACCACCGTCCGAGGCGGCGCCGCCGCTGGCCCCGGGGGACCAGGTGCGCCTGGCCGGAACGCGCAGCCAGGGAGAGGTCACCCAGGTGGTCGGGGACCGCGTGCAGCTCAGCGTGGCCGGCAAGCGCCTGTGGGTGGCCCGGGAGGCGTGTGAGAAGCTGGCCACCCCCCGTCCCGGCCCTCAGGTCCACGCCCGCCTGGCGGAGGGTCCCCCCGAGGCAACGCGGGAGCTCAAACTCATCGGCCAGACCACCGAGGAGGCCAAGGAGGCCCTCGAGCGCTTCCTCGACCAGGCGCTGCTGGCCGGCACCCGGGCGGTGCGCATCGTGCACGGACACGGCTCCGGCGCCCTCCGACGCCTGACCCGCGACGTCCTCGGCCGCTATCCAGGAGTGGTTCGTTTCACCCATCCCCCGCAGGCCTCCGGCGGCACCGGCGTCACCGAGGTGGAGCTGGAGTGAGCGACTACGACCTCTCTCGCCCGGTCCTGGCCCGCCTGCGCGAGGCGGCCGACATCGTCACGGTGGTCGGCGAGCGCGTGACACTGCGCCGCGCCGGCCGGAACTTCGTCGGTCTGTGTCCCTTCCACGGCGAGAAGACGCCGTCGTTCTCGGTCTCGCGCGAGAAGGGCTCGTTCTACTGCTTCGGCTGCAAACGCGGTGGCGATGTCATCGACTTCGTCGCCGAACTGGATCGGCTGACCTTCGTGGAGGCGGTGGAAACCCTCGCCCGCCGCTTCGGCATCGAGCTGCCACCCTCCTCCCCCCAGGCGCAGCAGCGCCGCCGCGAGGAGGACGCCCTGCTGGAGGCCCTCGAGGCGGCGCAGGCGTACTTTTCGCGCCGGCTGGCGGACGATCGGCCGCGCGCCTTTCTGGAGGCCCGGGGGGTCTCCCTGGAGCTGGCGGCCACCTTCGGCCTGGGGTATGCGACGGCGGACTGGAGCACCCTCTTCGACGAGTTGCACCGCCGGTTTCCCGAGCGCGTGCTGGTCGCCTCCGGGCTGGTGGTGGAGGGGGAGGGCGGGCGCCGCTGGGATCGCTTCCGCGATCGCATCACCATCCCCATCCGCCTGGCCCGGGGCACCCTGGTCGCCTTCGGCGGTCGCGCCGTGGGGGACGACCACCCCAAGTACCTGAACTCCCCCGAGACCACCCTGTTCTCCAAGAGTCACGTCCTCTTCGCCCTGGATCGCGCCCTTCGCGCCTTCGGCGAGCGTCGGCGTGCCGTGGTGGTGGAGGGCTACTTCGATTGCATGGCCATGCACGCCGCCGGAGTGACCGAGACGGTGGCCACCCTGGGCACGGCGCTCACCGAGCACCACGCCCGTGAGCTGGCGCGCCGCTGCGAGCGCGTGGTGGTGTGTTACGACGGCGACCAGGCTGGCCAGACCGCGGCGGTGAACGCCGTGCGCACGCTGCTGGCCTGCGAGCTGGATGTGGCGGTGGTGCTCCTGCCCGGCGGCATGGATCCCGATGACATCATTCGCAGGGAGGGAGCGGCGGCGATGCAGCAGTTGCTGGCCTCGGCCATGACGCCGGCGGAGTTCCTGCTGACCCATCTCGGGGCCACCCGCGAGGAGCGTCGGAGCGGCTTGCGGTTGGCTCTGGCCGTTGCCGACGTCTGCCCCGATCCGGTGCGCCGCTTTCAGATCCGCGAGGCCCTGGCCCAGGGGTGCGGCATCCCGGTGGACCAGCTCGGGACTATCGAAGCGCCGCGCCCCGTCACGGTCGCGCCGGACCCCGTCCCCCTTCCCCCTCCCGGCGAGCTGGCCCTCCTGCGCTGCCTGCTCCTGGATGCACCCCCCACCCGGCGCCGCGACATCCTGGCGCGCGTCCCCCTCGAGGCCCTGGAGCACCCGGTGACGCGGCGGGTGATCGAGCGGCTGACGGCGGCCGCGGCCGACCAGCGTACCCTTGAAATTTCCGACCTCATGTCCGACATTGAGGAAGGTGACGCACGGCGGGTTCTCGCCGCGCTGGACCACGAGGCACCGGAGACGCCGGAAAATCGCCTCGAGCTCATATTGAGGGAGCTTTGTCAACGTCATCGATTGCGAAAACTCGCCGCGCTCAATCTTGCGATCAGACAAGCGGAAGCGAGGAACGATCAGGAGGCCCTCGTACAGCTCTCGCACGAGTGGACGAGGCTTCAGCGATAGACGTTCATCCTCCAAACGGTGAGCCGGCTGCGGTGCGTGCGGGAGGGACAGCGGTGGCCCTGAGTGTGGAAGAGCGCTACCCCGAGCTCGGCCGATTGCTCGGCCTGGGGCGGGAGCGCGGCTATGTCCTGGTGGACGAGATCGTCGAGGTGTTGCCCGACGAGATCGCGTCGCTGGCCGAGGAGCTGGACGAGATCTTTCTCCGCTTCTCGGAGAACGACATCGATATCATCGAGTCACTGGACAAGCTCGCCGGAGGCGAGGACGATGGCGGCGAACCCCGCGACGGCACCGACGCGCCGGTGCAGGCGCCGCTCATTGATCCGGCGCTGCTGGAGAAGACCAACGATCCGGTGCGGATGTACCTGCGGGAGATGGGCACCGTCAAGCTCCTGGACCGGGACGGCGAAGTGGCCATCGCCAAGCGGATCGAGTCGGGCGAGGCGCGGGTGTTCTGCGCCATGGCCTCCTGCCCGCCACTGCTGGAACTGTTCCTGAAAGCCAACGAGCTGGCCCGCCGTGACCGGCGCATGATGCGCGACCTGCTGGGCGGTATCGACGCCACCCTGGACGAGCGCGGCCGGGGCCGCGTCAACGACGGCCTGCGCCTGTTCTACCGCATCGCCGAGCTGGACAGTCAGGTGAAGGCTCTCAAGGAGCGCCTGCGCCGCTGCAAGAAGGGCAGCCGACGGGCCGGCGAGCTCCTGGAGCAAATCGACGCGCTCAACGGCGACATCTCGGTGCTGGTGCGTTCCACCGATTTCACCACCACCACCCGCAACCGCCTGCTGGCCTTCCTGGGCGAGGTGGAGCGGCACTTCTCCATCCCCATTTCCACCATCCGCAAGGACGAGGCCAAGCTGAAGACCGAGCGCAACGCCGAGCGCCGCGCCTTCTACGACGAGCGAGTGCGCCGCTACCGCGCCGAGATCGAGGCGTTGGAGAGCCGCTTCCGGGTGCCCTACGACGAGCTCAAGCGAGTTGTTGCCGAGGTGCGCCGCGGGGAGGAGGAAACCGACCAGGCCAAACAGGAGCTGATCGTCGCCAACCTCCGGCTGGTGGTCTCCATCGCCAAAAAGTACACCAACCGCGGCCTGCAGTTCCTCGACCTCATCCAGGAGGGCAACATCGGTCTCATGAAGGCGGTGGACAAGTTCGAGTACCGCCGGGGCTACAAGTTCTCCACCTACGCCACCTGGTGGATCCGCCAGGCCATTACCCGCGCCATTGCCGACCAGGCCCGCACCATTCGCATCCCGGTGCACATGATCGAGACCATCAACAAGCTCACCCGCACCCAGCGCCAGCTGGTTCAGGAGGTGGGGCGCGAACCCACCGCCGAGGAAGTTGCCGAGCGGATGGAGATCCCCGTCTCCAAGGTGCGGAAGATCATGAAGATCGCCCAGGAGCCCATCTCCCTGGAAACCCCCATTGGCGAGGAGGAAGACTCGCACCTGGGGGATTTCGTCGAGGACCGCACCGCCCTCTCGCCCATCGACGCGGTGATCGCCGCCTCGCTGAAGAATCAGGCGGAGGGGGTGCTGCGCACCCTCACCCCTCGCGAGGCGGAAGTGCTGCGGCGCAGATTCGGGATCGGGGACGGCACCGAGCACACCCTGGAGGAGGTGGGCAAGGCGTTCAACGTCACCCGCGAGCGCATCCGCCAGATCGAATCCAAGGCGTTGCGAAAACTGCGGCACCCCTCGCGCTCCAAACTGCTCAAGCCCTATCTCGACATCATCGGCTGATCGCGAGCCCCCACCGCTACTTGCCCTCTCGCTTGCGGCACTCGCCGGGCGAGGCGTACAATCGGCGGCGCTGGGTCCATAGCTCAGCGGTCAGAGCTGCCGGCTCATAACCGGTTGGTCCCAGGTTCGAATCCTGGTGGACCCACCACCACGAGGAGGATGGCGTGACCATCTCGACACGGCACGCGCGTTCCGGCAGTCTCCCGACCCCTCGGGAGGAGCGGTGAGCGAGCGCTCGCTCCTCGCCGCCTACGTCACCCTGCAACGCCTGCTCACCCAGCGACTCACCCTCCAGCGTGAGGTGGAGACGCCCCCCGCCGAGCTCGCCGCCCTGCGCACCCGTGACGCCGAGCGCGAGGCCGCGCTGGCGGCCAACCGCAAGCGCCGCGGGGAGCTGGAGGCCGAGTATGGAGCGCTGGAGCGCGAGACCGGGGCGCTGTATGAAGAACGGGAGCACGTGCGTCGGCAGAAGAGCCAGGTGACCAACATGAAGCAGCTTCAGGCGGTGGTTTCCGCCCTCGACCACGTGCAGGGGCAAATCGACGAGCGGGAGAGCAAGCTCAAACGCATCATGGAGGAGCTGGATTCCCTGGACGGGCAGGCCGCCACGCTCACCGCCGAATCCCCGGAGGAACGCCTCCAGCGAGAACGCCTGGAGGAGGAGTGGGCACAGCGCCGGGGGGGCAGCGAAGCCGAGCTGGAGCGCGTGCGCGGCCGCCTGCGCGAGGTTCAGGTGGAGCTCGGCAGCGCTGCCATGGAGGGGTTCAAGAAGCTGTGGAACCTGCGGAAACCCCACGCCGTGGTGCCGATCGACGGGGACTCCTGTTCGGCCTGCCACGCCGTGCTGCGCGCCGCCCTCCTGCAGCTGGTGCGCGGCGGCGAGACCCTCCAGTACTGCGAGACCTGCCGGCGCCTGCTCTACGATCCCGCCCAGTTCCCTCCGCCGTGAGCACCCCCCTCGAGAGGTCGACCCCGCCAGCCACGGTCTGGGTGGATGGGGGCTCCCGCGGCAACCCCGGCGAGGCCGGGGCGGGGGTCGTCCTGGATCTGGGTGGCGAGCGGCAGGAGCGGCACACCCTCTACCTCGGGCGTGGCACCAATAACGAGGCCGAGTACGCTGCCCTCCTGGCTGCCCTGGAGCGCCTCGTGGCGCTGGGCGTCGAGGAGGTGAGGGTGTTTTCGGATTCCCAGCTGCTGGTCCGCCAGATGAACGGGCAGTACAAGGTGAAGGCGGAAAACCTGCGGCCCCTGTGGAGTGCGGCGCGCCAGCTGGCCAGCTCCTTTCGACACTTTTCCATCGGCCACATCGCGCGCGGTGCCAACGCCGCGGCGGACGCCCTGGCCAACCAGGCGATGGACAGTCGCTCCTCCACCCTTCCGGTGCCACGCCAGCTGCTGGCCCTTCGGCGGTCCGAGGGCCACCGCCAAGAGCGCCTGCCGTTGGACGACGAAGGGACCCCATGAGGCTCGCCACCCGCCTCGCCCTGGTCAGAGAGCGCATCGCCGCTGCCTGCCAGCGCAGCGGACGTGACCCGGCCAGCGTGCGCATCGTTGCGGTGACCAAGACCCAGCCGGTCTCGCGGGTTGCCGAGGCGATGGCGGCCGGGGTGGATGCCATCGGCGAGAACCGCGTCCAGGAGGCGGCCGGCAAGCGCCCCCATCTGGCCTCCACCGTGCCGTGGCACCTCATTGGCCCGCTGCAGCGCAACAAGGCGCGGCAGGCGCTGGAACTCTTCGACGTCATCCAGACCGTCGACCGGCCGGGCCTGGCCGATCGCCTGGAGAGCCTGGTGGCGCCACTGCCGCGGGTCGTCCCCGTCTTCCTGGAGGTCAACATCGGCGGCGAGCTCTCCAAGCATGGCGCACCTCCCGAGGAGGTCGAGTCCCTGCTGTCTCACGTCATCACTCGCTGCCCCCACCTGGCGGTGCGGGGCTTGATGACCGTGCCGCCCTGGTCCGCCGACCCCGAACAGGTGCGGCCGTACTTCCGCCAGCTGCGACAGCTGGCCGAGCGGCTGGCGGCCAGGCTCGGTCTGGCCAATCTGGAGCTCTCCATGGGGATGAGCGACGACTTCGAAGTGGCGGTGGAGGAGGGGGCGAGCTGGGTGCGGCTGGGGCGGGTGCTGTTCGGGGAGCGCCAGTAAAAACCTGTGCTACGCTGGGAAAGCATTGGAGGACAAGGGCCATGGCCCGGCTGACACCCCTGGAGATCCAGCGCTGCAGTTTCTCCCGCACCCTGCACGGGTACAAGCCCGAGGAGGTGAGCGCCCTGCTGGCGCGCATCGCCGAACAGGTGGAGGACGACGCCCGCGAACGCGGTGAACTGAAGGCTCAGCTCGCCCGCCTGAAGGCCGAACTGGACGACTATCGGGAGAAGGCCGATGCGGTGCGCGCCGCCCTGGTGGCGGCGGAGCGCACCGCCGAAGCCACGGTGGCCCGCGCCGAGGCGGAGGCGGCTCGCATCGTTGCCGACGCCCAGACCCTCGCCGAGCGAGTGCTGGACGAGGCGGCGCGGCGCGCCGAGACCATCGAGCTGGTAACCGGCCAGCTGCGCCAGCAGCGGCGCGCCGCCCGCGCCGATCTCCGCCGCCTCGCCAGCCTGCTGGAGGGGGCGGCCCGGGACGACGAGGCGGCCGAGGAGCGCGAGGGCGAGCGGACCAACCTGGCGGTGCTGCGACCGCGCCAGCGAGAAGGCAAGGGATGAGGGCGCCCTCGCTGCTAATTCGCGGCGCCGCCACCCTCGCCACCCCCCTGGGCAGGGGGGCGGTTGCGGGGGCCCGGCAGGGAGCCGTGCAGGTCCTGCCCGGGGCAGTGGTGCGGTGCGAGGGAGAGGTCATCGTCTTCGTCGGCCCCGAGAGCGACCATGATCGTCGCTTCCCGCCCCCCGACGTGATCCTGGAGGCGGATGGGGGGACCATCCTGCCGGGGTTCGTGGACCCCCACACCCACCTGCCCTTCGCCGGCTACCGCGAGGGTGAATTCGACCGCCGCCTCGCCGGCGAGAGCTACGCAGAGATTGCGGCCGCCGGCGGCGGGATCGTGGCCACGGTGGCCGCCACCCGGGCCGCCGGCGAGGACGAGCTGCTGGCCCTGACGCTGGCCCGTCTGGACCGCCAGCTGCTGCACGGCACCACCACCACCGAGGCCAAGTCCGGCTACGGCCTGGAGCTCGAGACCGAGCTCAAGCAGCTGCGGGTGCTGCGAGCCGCCGCCGCCCGCCATCCGGTGGCTATTTCCGCCACTGCCATGCCCGCCCACGAGGTGCCCCCCGAGTGGCGCCACGATCCCGACGGCTACGTGCGCCTGGTGATCGAGGAGATCCATCCGGCCATCGCCGCCGCCGGCCTGGCCGAAGGGGTGGATGTGTTTTGCGAGACGGGAGTGTTCTCGCCCGAGCAGACCCGCCGGTTGCTGGCCGACGCCCGCCGCCACGGGTGGCGCATTCACCTCCACGCCGACGAGCTCTCCCCCCTGGGGGGCGCGGAGCTGGCGGCGGAGCTGGGAGCGGCGTCGGCGTCCCACCTGCTCCACGTCACACCCGCCGGCATGCGCGCCCTGGCGGAGGCGGGCGTGGTGGCGGTGGCCCTCCCCGGGGTGTCGTTCTTCCTCAAGGAGCGCTACGCCCCCCTTCGGCGGCTGGTTGCCGCCGGGGTCCCGGTGGCGCTCGCCACCGACTGCAACCCCGGTTCCTCCCACACCGAGAACATGGCCATGATCATGGCCCTGGCCTGCCTGGGCGCAGGTTTCTCCACCGACGAGGCGCTCACCGCCGCCACCCTCAACGCCGCCGCGGCCCTGGGCCGGGCCGACCGCATCGGTTCCCTGGAGGTGGGCAAGCAGGCGGACGTGGTGGTCCTGGACGCTCCCTCCCACGCCCACCTGGTGTACCACTTCGGCGTCAACCTGGTGCGCCACGTGGTGAAGGCGGGACGGCTGGTGGTGGAGGATGGGCAGCTCCGCCGCCCCCCGTCAGCTTCCGGATAGGACCTCGATTCGGACGGTGCGGGTGCCCGGCGCGCGCCGCTCCGAACCGCCAGCACCGGTCGACACCGGCTCGACGCTCACCCCGCCCTTCTCCAGCACCTCGGCCACGTGGGCGGCGCGGCGCTGGGCCAGGGCGGCTCGCTCGGCGGCGCTGCGTCCCTCCTCCACAGCGGCCGACCCGGACACGGCGACCCGGCCCACCCCCCAGCGCCGGAGGGCCCACACCGCATCCGCCAGGGCCTTGGCTCCCTCGCCGTCAGGCACCGCTTCCCAGGGTGGAAAGCTCACCGGCGGCAGCGGGCGCAACGGCGGCAGCAGCTCTACCCGCCAGGGGGAGAAGGCTTCCTGGAGAGCCGCCTCCACGTACCTGATGGACTCCAGCGAGGCGATGGCGTCCAGGGAGAGCTGGAATCGGGCCAGGCGTTGGGCTGAAGAGATGTCGGCCACCAGCAGTGGGAACGGGATTGCCCCGCGCAGGCGCCGCACCTCCCCCTCGCCGATCTCGCCGGTTGCTGCGCGGCCGGCGCGGGTGGCATCGCTGCCCAGCATCAGCTGGTCCAGCTCCAGCCGCACCGGGATGCGAAGCTCCTGGGCCAGCTCCCGTTCCAGGCGCACCGGCAGGCCACCGTCGTATTCCCGCGCGAACACCACCGCCGCTACCCGCACCCCCCCGTCGGACTCGGGCGTGACCGCAATCCGTTCCAGGCGGGTGTCCGCCGCCGGCAGGGCGGCGCGCAGTACCGCCCCCGCCTGGCGGGAGAGGATGGTGGTTCGCACCGACTCGTTGAGGGTCTTCACCAGCGGCACGGAGAGCAACACCAGCACCACGCCAGCGCCCACCGTCGGCCACACCAACTCCTTGGGAGCGTGCAGATTGCCGAAGTTATACCAGACCGCGCAGGAGGCAACGGCGAAGGCGATGGCCACCAGGTTGGTGAGGAAAAGGTAGAAGGCGCCGTTGAAGATGGCCAGCTCGCCCATGGCCAGCCCGTAGCCGGCGGCAGCCAGGGGCGGCATGAGGGCGGTGGCGATGGCCACGCCGGCAATGGTTCCCCCCAGGCGATGGACCACCGCATACCCCCCCACCAGGCCGGCGAACACCGCTACCAGGAGATCGAACAGGTTGGGCGAGGTGCGGGCGAGGATCTGCTGGGTCGGGGGGATGAACGGCGACAGCTTGACGATGGCCATCGAGGTGCCCAGCCCCAGCACCACCCCGCAGAGCAGGGATTTGGTCGCCCGCAGGGCAAGGGTGACGTCGGTCATGGCAATGGAAAAACCCAGTGCCACGATGGGCCCCAGGAAGGGGGCCACCAGCATGGCGCCGATGATGACCGCCGGCGAATCCAGCAGCAAACCCAGAGTGGCGATGGCGGCGGCGCCCACCGTGAGTACCACGTAGGTGTGGCTCGGCGGCGCGTCCACCCGCACCTGCGCCAGCACGGTTTCCCGATCGACGGCGCGGGCGTGGTCTTGCCACCGTCGCACCAGCCCGGCCAGCACACGCGCCACCTGCTCCCGCATCGTCACCTCTCCATCGCACGCCCTCGGATCGCCACTGCGCGCGCGCACCCCCTTCCTTCCCGGGTGCACCGCGCTGGCATCCCCCCCTGCGAGCCACTATAGTGGATCAGGCGAGGATACCCGTGGCAGATTTTCACCAGGTCGGACCCATCACCACCCTCCCCCGCCTCGTAGGGGACCGTCAGAAGGAGGCAGAAGCTCATCTGAAGGGTTTCTCCCGCCGCGCCCCCCTGGCGTTGCTGATCCCTTGCCTGGTGAAGGAGCTGCAGCAGGCGGCGCTGGCCCGCATGGTGGAGCAGCTGGCCGGCACGCCGTACCTGGATTCGGTGTTCATTGCCCTCGACCGCGCCAACGCCCAGGGCTACCAGCGCGCCCTTGAATTCTTTCGCGCCCTCGCCCTGCCCACCTGGGTGCTGTGGCTGGACGCCGACCCCTTTGTCGAGGTCATCCGCGAGATCGAAGAGACGGTGGGTCCGTTGGGTCCACGGGGCAAGGGCAGGGCGGTCTGGCTGGGTCTGGGCGCCATCAACGCCCAGGGACGTGCCGGGGCAGTAGCGTTTCTGGACGCCGATATCGTGACCTTCCAGCGCTCCCTGCTGACCAACCTGGTCTTCCCCGTGCTCCACCCGGGCCTTGACTACGACTATGCCAAGGCCTACTACGCCCGCTTCGACGACCGGCTGTACGGGCGGGTGACCCGCCTGCTGGTGCGCCCCCTCCTGCAGGCCCTGAGCGCCACCATCGGCCAGCACCCCTACCTGGCCTACCTGGAGGCGTTTCGCTACCCTCTGGCGGGCGAGTTCGCCCTCAGCGCCTCGCTCCTGCGTCGCATCCGCATCCCCGCCGACTGGGGCTTGGAGGTGGGACTGCTGTTTGAAGTGCTCCGTCACCGGTCGCCCCGGCGGATCTGCCAGGTGGACGTCACCGACCGCTTCGACCACAAACACCAGCCTCTCTCCGCCGACGATCCCGGCAAGGGGCTGCACCGCATGGCAGTGGACATCACCAAGCACCTGCTGCGCACGCTGGCGGCCGGCGGTGTGGTGGTTCCCTCTTCCAGCTATCAGGCGCTGCGAGTGGCGTTCCAGCGCTACGGCGAGGACGCCGTGCTGGACTCGTGGGCGGTGGCGGAGTTCAATGGCCTGGCCTATGACCGTCACGCCGAGGAGAAAGTGGTGGAGGTCTTCGGCCAGGCGCTGGCAGAGGGGTGCGAGCAGTTCCTCCGCGACCCCCTGGGCACCCCTCCCCTGCCCAACTGGGCACGGGTTTTTTCCGCCCTGCCCGAGGTGGGGGAGCGATTCCTTTCCGTCGTCCGCCACCTCGACGGCGAGCTGCGGCCGTGAAGCTGCGGGCTGTTCTCACCGACCTGGACGGGACATTGCTGGAGCCCGATGGCACCCTGCACCCCGAGGCCGCGGCCATGGTGCAGACCCTGACGGACCGCTCGATCCCGGTCCTCCTGGTGACCTCCAAGACCGCCGCCGAGGTGGCCTGGTGGCTCGGGGAGCTGGGCCTGGTGGGGCCGGGTGGATTCGAAAACGGCGCCGGCCTGGTGGATCCGGCCCGGGGCGCTCGCCTGGCCCCCCACGCCGTTCCGCTGGCGAGCCTGCGAGTCGTCGCCGAGGAGCTGCGCCGGGCCACCGGCGCCCCCGTGCGAAGCATGGAGGAGCTGGCCGATGCCGAGCTTTCCGCCCTCACCGGCCTGACCGGGGAGGCCCTGGGGCGGGCGCGGGAACGGGTGGCGACCCTGCCGCTGACGGTGGAAGAACGGTGGGATGAGGCGTTGCGGCGCGCCGCCCCCGCCCAGGTGCGCCTCGAGCGGGGCAATCGCTTCCTGCACCTCCAGGGTCAACACTGCAAGGCCGACCTCGTACCGGACTTGCTCGCCGCAGCGGCAGGCGAGGGAGTCGTGGTGGCCTGTGGCGACGCCCCCAACGACCGCGAGCTGCTGCGCGCCGGGCAGCTGGCGATCGTGGTGCCATCGCGCCAGGGCCCCCACCCCGCCCTCCTGGCGGCGTTGCCCGACGCCCGGGTGGCTCCCGCCCCCCACGGGCGGGGGTGGGCGGCGGCGCTGGCCGCTGTACTGGACAAGCCATGACCGCCGCCGACCTCTCCTTTCTGCCGGAAAAGCTCCGCACCCAGCTGGGCGAGATCGGTCACGCCGACATCCTGATGGGTATTCCCAGCTACAACAACGCCCGTACCATCGGCCACGTGGTCCGGGCGGTGCAGGCGGGCCTGGCTCGCCACTTTCCCCACCAGCGGGCGGTGCTCCTCAACTCCGACGGGGGCTCCACCGACGGCACCCCGCAGGTGGTGCAGGAGGCCAGCGCCCCCTCCCACGACACCATCCTCGCCCGCCACCCGCTGCGGCCAGTCCATCGCATCGTCACTCCCTACCACGGCCTCCCCGGCAAGGGCAGCGCCCTCAGGACGGTCTTCGGTGCCGCCGTGGCTCTCTCCGCGAAGGCCTGCGCCGTGGTGGACGCGGACCTGCGCTCCATCACCCCCGAGTGGGTCGAGCTTCTGCTCCAGCCGGTGCTGGCCAACGGCTTCGATTTCATCGCCCCTCTCTACCACCGCCACAAGTACGACGGGACGATCACCAACTCCATCGTCTACCCCCTCACCCGGGCCCTCTACGGTGTGCGGGTGCGGCAACCCATCGGCGGGGACTTCGGCTTCTCGGGGCGGCTGGCTCACCACTACCTCGAGCACGACGTGTGGTTTTCCGATGTCGCCCGCTTCGGCATCGACATCTGGATGACCACCACCGCCATCACCGGAGGGTTCCGGATCGGCCAGGCCTTTCTGGGGGCCAAGATCCACGATGCCAAGGACCCCTCGGTGGATCTCTCCGCCATGCTGGCGCAGGTGACCGGGTCTGTGTTCGCCCTCATGGAGGAGCACGCCGCCCGCTGGGCCACGGTGCGCGGGTCGAACCCGGTGCCGGTGTTCGGGTTCGAATACGCCGTCGGCCTGGAGCCGGTGCGGGTCAATCTGGGGCGCATGCTGGAGCGCTTCCGCGGGGCCGTCCGGGAGCTGGAGGAGATCCTCTCCCTGGCGCTGGCGAAGGACACCTGGCATGCGGTTCGCCAGCTGGCGGCCCGAGGGGATGACCACTTCACCTACCCTCCGGAACTCTGGGTGCGAACGGTATACGACTTCGCGGCCGCCCACCACCACCGCAGCCTGCACCGCGATCTCCTCCTGCGCGCCCTCACGCCCCTCTACCTGGGGCGCACGGCGGCCTTCGTCATCCAGATGGAACACGCCGATGCCGCCGAGGTGGAGGCGGCTCTGGAAGAGCTGTGTCTGGCCTTCGAGCGGGACAAGCCGTACCTGGTGCACCGCTGGAAGAACAGGGAGGACCCGCCATGACCACGAGGTTTTCCGACCGACTGCTGGACTCGCTGGCCAGTTTCTTCGAAGCGCTGCTGCGTTTTCTGCCCGCCCTGGCGGCAGCGATACTCATCTTCTGCCTGGGGCTTCTGGCAGGCTGGGTGCTGCGGCGGCTGGTCACCCATTTCCTTCGCGTCACTCGCTTCGACCGCGCCTGCGATGGCGCTGGTGTGCTGCAGCTGCTCGCCCGGGCGGACATCCGTACCCCCCCCTCGGTTCTCGTGGGGCGAGGGGCGTTCTGGCTGGTCTTTGCCAGCTTCACCATGGCGGCGATGGCGGCCCTGCAGGTGAGCTTCATCGACCAGCTGGTGGCGGAGTTCTTCCTCTACCTCCCCCGCGTCCTGTCTGCCCTGCTGGTGGTGCTGGCGGGCTTCTTGCTCGGCGGCTTTCTGGCGCGCGCCGCCCTGCTGACCGCGGCCAACGCCGGGCTTCCCTCCCCCCGACTGCTGGCGCTGGTGGTCAAGCTCCTGGTGTCGGTCATTGCCCTGGCCATGGCCCTGGAGCAGCTGCGCATCGCCACCTCCATCGTCCTGGCCGCGTTCATCATCGCCTTCGGGTCGGTGATGCTCGGCCTGGCACTGGCGTTCGGGCTCGGCGGCCGCGAGGTCGCCCGGCGGCTGCTGGAACGCCACCTGGAGCAGCCCGCCAACCAGGACTCCGACAACCTCTCGCACCTGTGACCGACCCGGCAGTTCTCCCTGCGATCGCCGCTACAACCGCTCCAGCCGGGCGAGGGAAGGGATCAAGACCTTGCGACCGGCGCGGTCGAAATACACCACCACCTTGAGCTGCGCCGCCGTGCTCTGCACCTGCAGCACCACCCCGGCACCGAAGGTGGGGTGACGAACCCTCTGGCCGGGCCGCCAGCCGTCGGGGTGGGAGCGCCGGCCGCTCCCTGCCGGCTCTCCGCCGCCGCCAGAGGGAGTACGGGGCGGGGGCTCAGACTCCCCGGGGGCGGGGCGCGGGGCCCGAGGTCCCGCCGTGTGGGCCCGCCCCGGCTGGGGCAGGTGGGTGCGGAAGGCATCGCGCCCCCCGGCGAAGCTGCGGTTCTTCAGGAGACCAGGGGGGATCTCCCGGAGGAATCGCGACGGCCGGGTCTCCACCTGCTGGCCGTAGAGTCGCCGCAGGCGGGCCCAGGTGAGAAACAGGTGCCGCCTGGCCCGGGTCATCCCAACGTAGGCCAGCCGTCGCTCCTCCTCCACGTCGCCCTCGCCGTCGCCGCGACCGAGGGGCAGCAGGCCTTCCTCCAGCCCCACCAGAAAGACGGTGTCGAACTCCAGCCCCTTGGCGGCGTGCAGGGTGGAGAGCACCACCGTCGCGCCGGAGGTGGGGGCATCCGCATCGGTGAGAAGCGCCACCTCGTCCAGGAAGGCCGCCAGTTCGAGGCCCCGCTCACCCGCCTCCGCCGCCGCCGCCAGCAGCTGATCCAGGTTGGCGCGCCGCGCGCGGTCCTCCTCGTCCTCGAGGGAGTACTGCTCCTGCAACCCCGAGCGCTCCAGCAGCAGGCGCACCGCCGCCGCTGGCCCCGGCGCGGCGCCCACCGCCGCCAGGAGGGAGAAGAAGTCCTCCAGCGCCAGGCGGGCGCGAGGGGACAGCGCCGCCGGCAGACGGCGGGCCGCCTCGGGCAGCGACACCCCCAGCTCGGCGGCGGCGCGGGCGAGATGCTCCATGGCCGCCTCCCCTACCCCCCGCGCCGGCACCCGCACGGCGCGGCGAAACGCCAGCTCATCGTGGGGGGCCACCACCAGGCGGAGGTAGGCGAGGGCGTCCTTCACCTCGGCGCGCTCCCAGAATCGCGTCCCGCCCACCACTAGGTACGGTACCCCCCGCCGCACCAGTTCGGCCTCGAAGGGGCGCGACTGGGCGTTGGTGCGGTAGAGCACCGCCACGGTCCCCCCGCCGACCGCCGCCAGCTCGTCGACCACCAGGCGTGCCTCGTGGATCTCGTCCGCCGCCTCGAAGACGGCGACGGGCGCCCCCGCCCCGGCCTGGGACGACAGGTGCTTGGGGCGTCGCCGGGAGTTGTGGCCGATCAGCGCCGCGGCGGCCTCGAGAATCGGCTCCGCCGAGCGGTAGTTACGCCCCAGAACAACCACCGTGGTATGGGGATAGGCTTCCTCGAAGCGCAGGATGTTCTCCACCTCGGCGCCGCGCCAGCGGTAGATCGACTGGTCCTCGTCCCCCACCACCGTCAGGTTGGGGCGCGGCCCGCCCAGCAGGCGCACCAGCCGCGCCTGCGCCACGTTGGTGTCCTGGAACTCGTCCACTAGAAGCCAGCGAAAGCGCTCCTGCAGGGCGCGGCGCACCCCCTCCTGCCGCTCCAGAAGCTCCACGGAGAGCTGCAGCATGTCGTCGAAGTCCACCGCCCCCGCCGCCCGCAGCTGGTCCTGGTACAGACGATAGACGCCGGCAAGGCGATCCTCCAGGGGGGTACGCGCCCGGCTGGTGAGGTCGTCCGGCGACAGCAGGGCGTTCTTGGCCGCCGAGAGGCGAGCGCGCGCCACCTTCAGCGGCAGCTCGGCCTCGGCGATGTTCAGGCTCTTGAGCACCTGCTGCAGCAGGCGCTTCTGGTCGTCGGCGTCGCACACCGCGAAGCGCTCCGGCAAGCCCACCTCCCTGGGGTGCCGGCGCAGGAGCTGCAGGGCGAAGCGATGAAAGGTGCCCACGAAGCCGCCGCGCAGCGGCCCCCCCAGCAGCGCCTCCACCCGCTCCACCATCTCGCGGGCCGCCTTGTTGGTGAAGGTCACCGCCAGCACCTCGTGGGGGCGGGCCCGGCCGGTGGCCAGCAGCCAGGCGATGCGGGTGGTCAGCACGCGGGTCTTGCCCGAGCCCGCCCCGGCAGCGACCAGGAGCACGCCTTCGCCGTGGGTCACGGCGCGGCGCTGCTCGTCATCCAGGTTTGCCAGCAGGGCATCCGGCTGCACAGGTCACCTTCTCGTCGGCCGCCGGCGGCGGCGAAAGGCGGATTGTAGCGGTTCGGCCGCCGACTGGCTCCTACTCCACGGTCACGCTCTTGGCCAGGTTCCGAGGCTGGTCCACGTCGCACCCGCGCCGCACCGCCACCTCATAGGCCAGGCGCTGCAGGGGTACCACCGCAGCGATGGGCAGAAGCGGCCAGGGGAGCGACGGGAGCGGGAGGACCAGCCGCGCCAGCTCCGCCAGCCGCTGGTTGCTGGGATCGCCCAGCGCCCACACGGGCGCCTTGCGGGCCCGCACCTCCTCGATGTTGGAAAGAACTTTCTCCTCCAGCTCTCCCCCGGGGCACAGGGCGATCACCGGGAACGACTCGTCCAGCAGGGCGATGGGCCCGTGCTTCATCTCCCCCGCCGGGTAGCCCTCGGCGTGCAAGTATGAAATCTCCTTGAGCTTCAGCGCTCCTTCGAGGGCAATGGGGTAGAGCACCCCCCGCCCCAGGTAGAGGACGTTCGCGGCGTGCTCCAGCTCATGGGCCACGGCCTCGACCTCGGCGGCGCGTGCCAGGAGTCCCTCCAGCTGGTAGGGGAGAGTTCGCGCTTGCGCCAGCAACCCGTCGTCGTCGGCGCGGTCGGCCCGGCGAGCCCGGCGCGCCGCCAGCGCCAGCGCCAGCAGCGATACCAGCTGGGTGGTGAACGCCTTGGTGGAGGCGACGCCGATCTCGGGACCGGCGTGGGTCACCAGGGTGGCGTCGGCCAGGCGGGTGGCGTGGGAGCCGGGGACGTTGCACACCGCCACCAGCCACGTCCGCTGTTCTTTGGCCAGGCGCATGGCGGCGATGGTGTCCGCCGTCTCACCCGACTGGGTGATGCCCAGAACCAGCGAGTCGCCCTCCAGGATTGGCTCTCGGTAGCGGAACTCCGAGGCGTACTCCACCTCGGTGGGGATGCGGGCCAACCGCTCCAGGTAGAACTTCCCCACCAGCCCGGCGTGCCAGGAGGTCCCACACGCCACGATGTGAGCCCTTCTCACCGCCGCCAGTCGCTGCGGGTCCACGCCCAGGTGGGCCAGCGAACCATCCCCCCCCTGCGGCAGCAGCGCCTCCAGGGTCTGCGCCACGGCGCCGGGCTGCTCGTGGATCTCCTTCAGCATGAAGTGGCGAAACCCACCCCGCTCCACCGTCCCCGGTTCCCAATCGAGGCACACGGTCGGACGCTCCACCGCCCGTCCCGCCGCATCGAAGAGGCGCGCGCCGGCGGCGGTGATCACCGCCATATCGCCATCCTCCAGGTGCACGCAGCGCCGGCTGAGCGACACCACCGCCGCGGGATCCGAGGCAACGATCATCTCCCCCTCCCCCAGACCGATCACCAGCGGGGGCCCGTTGCGAAACGCCACCAGCGTACCGGGCTGCTGGGTGCTCACCGCCACCACGGCATACTGACCCCGCAGGCGAGGGCGCAGGGCGGTCACCGCCCCCGGCAGGTCAGCGGCACCGGCGCCCAGCAGATGGGCGATCACCTCCGAATCGGTGTCGGAGGAGCACTGCACCCCTGCCGCCGCCAGCTCGCGGCGAAGCTCCTGGAAATTTTCGATGATGCCGTTGTGCACCACCGCCACCCGACGGGCGGCGTCGGTGTGGGGGTGGGCGTTGCGCTCGCTGGGCGGCCCATGGGTCGCCCAGCGCGTGTGACCCACCGCCAGGTGGGAGCGGAACCCGGCCTGAAAGGCTTTCTCCACCAGATTGATGAGCTTGCCCTCGGCGCGCACCACCTGGAGCCGCCCGTCGGTCATCACCGCGATGCCCGCCGAGTCGTAGCCGCGGTACTCCAGCCGTCGCAACGCTTCCAGTACCACCGGGACCGCCTCGCGCGGCCCCACGTAGCCGACAATGCCACACATCACACCCTCCAGCCGTGTCCGGTCCGTTGAACCTCGTGGCAACCGCACCCCGGGCGGCACCTTGCCGCGCGGACACGAACCTCCCGCCGGGAGACCTGGACATTGTACTGGGGTTGGCCCACCCGGCTCGGCGGGGCTACCGCTTGGAGAGTTCCTGCAGGACCAGCTTGGCCACCGCCTTCAAGGTTTCAAAAACCCCGACGCCGGTGGTGGCGACGGCTTCGAACTCCTGCTCCCCCTTGACGTTCAACATGCGATGCATGGTCTCCACCGGGACCGCGGTGGGCAGGTCGCGCTTGTTGTGCTGCAAGACATAAGGAACCGTCATCAGGTCGAAGCCGTTCTCGCGCAGGTTGATCTTGAGGTTTTCCAGCGACTCCAGGTTGGCGTCCATGCGCGCCTCCTGGGAATCGGCGACGAACACCACCCCGTCCACCCCTTTCAGGATGAGCTTGCGCGAGGCATCGTAGAACACCTGCCCTGGCACCGTGTACAGATGGAAGCGGGTGCGGAACCCCCTCACCGTCCCCAGATCCAGCGGCAGGAAGTCGAAGAACAGGGTGCGGTCGGTCTCGGTGGCGAGAGAGATGAGCTGCCCCTTGTTGGAAGGGTTGGTCTTGGCGTAGATGAACTGCAAATTGGTCGTCTTGCCGCCCAGGCCAGGACCGTAGTAGACGATCTTGCAGTTGATCTCGCGCGAGGCGTAGTTGATGAAGCTCATTCGGAGAACAGGTTGTCGATATCTTCGTCAGTGATCTCGGCGAACGGGGAGACCACTTCCTCGCCCCGCTGCGCCGCCTTGTCGGCCATTTGAGAAAGCACCTCCTCCAGCTCCGCCGCCGCCTTGCGCACCCGCAGCCGAACCAGCCCCAACGATGACCGCTCGTCGAAGATCACCACCAGGATGAGCCGCTGGCCGACGATGGAAATGTGGATGTTGTCCCGCTCCCCCTCATGAAAGAGGATGGAGAACTCCTTCTCGCCGATCAGGCGGGCCAGACCATCGGTGGCCGCCACGTTCCCCGCCGTCAACGATGCCAGCGAGGTGGTGTCCACCTTATCCAGATCCCCCTTGGCCGCCAGTTGCTGACCGTTCTTGTCGACGAGAAAAACGATTTTGGCGTTCGCGTCGACCCACAGACGGGCGAGGACGGAGCTGATGCGTTCGAACTCCTCCTCATATATCACCATGCTCTGACTCAAGATGGCCATGACACCCCGCCTCCGCGCGTCCGTCGCGCAGTATAGCGCACTTCCCCGGCTGCGCTGCCAGAGGGTCCTCCCATATCGGGTCACTCCATCCTCTGGCGGCCCACCAGCGAACGCGAGAGGGTGACTTGATCGGCGAAGGAGATCTCTCCCCCGGCCGGCAGGCCGAAGGCGATGCGGCTCACCCGCACGCCGGTCCCCTTGAGCACTCCCGCCACGAAATGAGCGGTGGCCTCCCCCTCCACCGTGGGGTTGGTGGCCAGGATGACCTCCTGCACGGGCCCGGCTCGCACGCGGTCGACCAGCGCCGCAACGGTCAGCTGCTCTGGCCCCACTCCGTGCAAGGGGTCGAGGGTTCCCAGGAGAACATGGTAAAGACCGTCGAACTCGCCGGTGGCCTCGATGGACCAGGCGTTGATGGGATCCTCCACCACGCATAGCAGGGCCCGATCGCGCTCGCTGGCTCGGCACACCGCACAGGTTTCTTCTTCGGCCGGCAGGAAGCAGGCCGCACAGGGCCGCACCCCGTCGGCGGCCCGCACCAGCGCCGCGGCCAGCCGCCGGGCCCCGGCCGGCTGGCGCAGCAGGTGCTGGGCCAGGCGCACCGCGGTACGCGGACCCACTCCCGGCAGCTGCTCCAGCTCGTCCAGCAGCACCTGCACCGCAGCGGGCCGCAGGTCGATCACACCAGCCCCTCCAGCCCGGGGGGCAGCCCCATGGCGCCCAGCGCCTGTTTCGTCTGCTCGGTCACGCGCCGGCTGGCATCCTCCCACGCCGCCATGACGAGATCCTCCACCAGGCCGGCCTCCTCGCCCTCGAGCGCCCGCGCATCGATGGACACCCCTCGTAACTCCTTGAGACCGTTGAGGCGTACCTTCACCAGCCCACCCCCGGCCGATCCTTCCACTTCGATGGCCGCCAGGGTGGCCTGCATCTGTTGCTGGGCGCGTTGCGCCTGCTGCAGCAGTTTGGCGACGTTCATACCTTCTCCTCCACCCGCTCCAGCTTCCCGCCGAAAATCTCCAGCACCCGCTGAACTCCTTCGTGCGCCAGCACCTTGAGCCGCAGCTCATCGGACGGCGCCGGCGAGGACGGGGCAAATGGAGACCATTCCACTCTCACCTCCTGGGCGATGCCCGCCGCTCGCGCCGCCGCGGCGAGCTCTGCCAGTCCCTCCTGGGCGGCCTGCCCGTTGGCCGCTGCCGCGGACGGATAGCTGAGATACAGGACCCCGCCTTCCACCCTGGCTGCGCTCGCCGACACCACCCCGGCGGCCAGCAGATGCGCCCCGGCCTCATCCAGCGCCGCGGCCAGACGGCGCCGGAGATCGCCCGGCGCGCCCCCCGCCTCGGGGGAGAGCCTGGGCGCCGCCACCTGACCATCAGACGCCGGTACGCCTGCTGCAACCGCCTGGGCGCCTCCCGCCAGCAGCTCTTCGATCCGTCGCACCCGTGGCCACAGCGCCAGCCGCCCCAGCGCCACCGCCACCGCCAGTCGGCTCTGATCGGCCTCGGTGATCAACCGGCGATGCTCCACCAGCTGACCCAAGAGCCGCACCAGGCGCAGCTGGCCTGCCGCTGCGGCGCGTGCCGCCAGCGCCGGCCGCTGCTCGGCGGCGTAGGGGATCGGGCATGCGGGAGCACACGCCAGCAGTAAAGCCGTATGGGCAAAGGTCGTCAGCGCCTCGTAGACCGCCACCGGGTCGGTGCCCTCCGCCTCCACCTCCCGCAGGAGTTGCAGGACCGCGGCAACGTCACCGCCGAAGAGCGAGTCCCAGATCTTGAGTACCACCTCGAAGCGAGGCAATCCCAGCACCTCGGCCACCGCCGCCTCGTCCACGCCGGCCGGGGAAAAGGCGCGCACCCGGTCCAGCAGGGACAGCGCGTCGCGCACACTCCCTTCCGCCGACTGAGCGAGCATCAGCGCCGCCCCGTCGGGCAGCGCAAAACCCTCCGCTCGGGCCACTTCCACCAGATGGGCGCGCAGCGTTTCGGTGGGCACCGGCCGAAAGTCCAGCTGCTGGCAACGGGAAAGGATGGTCGCGGGGAACTTCTGCTTGTCCGTCGACGCCAGCACGAACACCACGTGCGGAGGTGGCTCCTCGATGATCTTCAGGAGCGCCCCCCAGGCGTCGCGGGAGAGCTGATGCGCCTCGTCGAGGATGAAAACCCGGAAGCGGTCGCGCACCGGCATCGCGCGGGCCGTCTCTCGCAGCTCCCGCACGTCGTCGATGCCGCGATTGGAGGCGGCATCGATCTCCAGCACATCCAGCGCACGCCCCTCGGCGATATCCACGCAGGCGCTACACTCGCCGCACGGGTCTGGCGTGGGTCCCTGGTGGCAGTTGAGGGCCCGGGCCAGGATCCGCGCCGCCGTCGTCTTGCCCACCCCCCGCAGTCCGGCGAACACGTACGCGTGCGCCGTCTCGCCGCTCGCCAGGGCGTTTCGCAGGGTGCGTACCACCACCTCCTGGCCGATCAGATCGTCGAAGCGCTGCGGTCGGTAGCGCCGCGCCAACACCAAATGGCTCAACAGGGTCTCCTCTGTCCAGCGCCGGGGGTGGGCCCACCCGCCCACCCATTACCTAGAGGTCGACCGGAACCAGGGGCCAGTTCCTTCGTCGCCGCCCCTGGCAGCGCCCTGCTCCGGGCCACCCGGTGGGTGGTCCACCTGCTCTCGGCGTGGCCATGGGTGGCGAACCAAGGAGCCCGGGAGGGCCGCGGCGCCCGACGTGATCCCCTTATCGCTGCTCCCTTCCGGGCCTGACGAGGTTCGGGGGCGTCGTCGCGCGGTTCCCGGACTCCTTGCTTCCCACCACGGGCTTCATCGCCTGTATCCATGCACTTCGGCGGTATGGCCACGCTCTCACACCCCATGCGGAGAGGGTGGGATGGCGGAGAGGGCGGGATTCGAACCCGCGGTACGGTTACCCGTACACACGCTTTCCAAGCGTGCTCCTTCGGCCACTCGGACACCTCTCCACGCGGTAATCATCGCACACTCCGCCGCCGCCGTCACCAGCCCGGCCGGCGAGCTCTGTCATGACATTATTCGGGGGCCCGGTTCCCCCCCAACCACCCCCCGCAAGTCCAAACCCACGACCCGTGGGTTCTCACCCACCCTCTCCGCCCTTCTGCCAGGGTTCTCGCTTCTCTCGAATCGCAAAGGGATCAGTGGCAGCCCGGGGTCGCTGACAAACTGGCGGAGAGGGTGGGATTCGAACCCACGGACCCCGTGAAGGGTCAACGGTTTTCGAGACCGTCCCGATCGTCCACTCCGGCACCTCTCCGCACGCCGCGCGGTCTCGCGGGATGAGGAGTCTAGCTTTTGCCGCGCAACTTTGCAAAGAAGGCGTTCATCAGCGCCGTGGCATCATCGGCAGCGAGCCCGCCACGCCAGGCGGCGCGGTGGTTGAGGCGAGGATCCGCCAGGAGGTTGCCGACGCTGCCGGCAAAACCCGCCTTGGGATCCGGGGCGCCCCACACCACGCTCTCCAGCCGCGCCATCACGCAGGCCGCGGCGCACATGGCGCACGGCTCGATGGTCACGTAGAGCGTACACCCCTGCAGGCGCCACTCGCCGAGAGCACGCCCCGCCTGGCGGAGAGCCAGGATCTCCGCGTGGGCGGTGGGGTCGCGGTCGCGTTCCCGCCGGTTGCCCGCCCGCCCCAGGATGTCGCCGAACGGCGAGAGCACCACCGCTCCTACTGGCACGTCTCCAGCCAGCAAGGCTGCCTTTGCCTCCTCCAGCGCCCAGCGCATGGCATTCCGGTCGATCTCGGAAAAGGCCCAGTCGGGGGTCAACTCGGTCATGTCGAAAGGCAACCAAGGGTCTCCCGCGTGCTCCGCGAGGGGTGTTGGAAACCGGTGGGAGCCGCACGGTGGCACCCCGACCCGTGGAAACAAGTGGCGCGCCGAAGAGGACTCGAACCTCTAACCTTCTGATCCGTAGTCAGATGCTCTATCCAATTGAGCTATCGGCGCGCACCGCACGCGAGGGTAAGTATAGCCGCCGACGCGCCAAATGCAACCGCCGGGCAATGCTACCGTATAGACTCCACGATGAATCAGAGCACCCCGCACCTGGAACTGGCCCACGTCTCCAAACGCTACGGATCGCTGCAGGCGGTGGATGACCTCTGCCTGGTGGTGCCCCGGGGTGCAGTCTACGGGCTGCTCGGCCCCAACGGTGCGGGCAAGACGACCACCATTCGCATGATCATGCGCATCACGCTGCCCGATGCCGGCAGCATCACCTTGAACGGAGCTCCCCTCGATGATCGCCTGCGCGAACGCATCGGCTACCTTCCCGAAGAGCGGGGCCTTTATCGAAAGATGAAGGTGCTGGATCACCTGGCGTTTCTGGGGGAGGTGCGGGGCCTGACGAGCGGGCAGGCGCGGGCGCGCGCCAAGGCCTGGCTGGAGCGCCTGGGGCTGGAGGAAAAGGCCTCGCGAGCGGTAGAGGAACTCTCCAAGGGGATGCAGCAGAAGGTCCAGTTTGCCGGCGCCGTGATCCACTCCCCGGAGCTGGTGATCCTGGATGAGCCGTTCACCGGTCTCGACCCCATCGCCACGCGGCAGCTCAAGGACGAGATTGCAGCGATGGCGGCCAGCGGTGTGACGGTGGTCTTTTCCACCCACGTCCTGCCCCAGGCGGAGGAGCTGTGCGACGTTCTCTGCCTGGTCAACCGCGGCCGCGCCATCCTCCACGGGCCCCTGGCCGAGGTCCGCGCCCGGTTCGCGCAGCCCGCACTCAGGGTGGAAACCCCTGCCAGCGAGGCCGAGCTGCGGGTCATCGCCGGCGTTGCCAGCGTGCGAAGGCGCGAAAGGGACTACCTGGTGGAGATGACCCCTGGAGCAACGGCCCCACAGCTGATCCGCGCCCTCGCCGAGCGCCTGCCCCTCGTGGCGGTGGAGCAGCACGAGGCGACGCTGGAGGAGATCTTCCTGCGCGCCGTGGAGGACGACCATGTTTCGCCTCGATAAGGTCCGCACGGTGATGCGGCGCGAGTACCTGTCTCGCGTCCGCACCAAGGCGTTCTGGATTTCGACGATCCTGGTACCCGCTGCCATGATTGCCTTCGCCGTCCTGCCCTCCCTGATCATGAGCCGCCAGGGGGGCACCTTCACGGTGGCTCTCCTCACCCCCGATGAGGCCCTGGCGGCGGAGGTCGAAGCCGAGCTGGCGCGCCGCAGTGAAGGACCGGCCAGCGCCGGACTGCTGAACATCCGCGTGGAGTGGATCGCTCCAGCGCCCGACAGCGAGCGCCAGCGCGCCGAGTTACGCCGCCGGGTACTCGCCAAGGAACTCACCGGTGTCCTGGTGCTGCCAGCGGGCGTGCTGGAAGGCGAACCAGTGGAATACCTCTCCACCAACGTCACCGCCTTCCGCCTCATCGGGCGCCTGGACGGGGCCGTGGAACGGGCCGTGCTGCGGGCCCGCCTGCGGCTGTCGGCAGTGCCCGAGGAGCGACTCGACCAGCTGACGCGCACGGTCAAGCTGGAGCCGGTGCGCGTCACCCAGGAGGGCGGCGAGAGCCGCGAAGCCGTCGGCAGCTCCTTCATCTTGAGCTACGCGCTCACCTTCTTGATCTACATCACGGTCATGATTTACGGCTTTTACGTCATGCGCGGGGTGCTGGAGGAGAAATCCTCGCGCATCGTCGAGGTCATCGTTGCCAACCTTTCACCCACGGAATTGATGGCGGGCAAGATCTTCGGCGTCGGCGCCGTGGGGCTGACCCAGTACCTGATCTGGGCCGTGCTGGCCATGAATCTGGCTGCGCCCGGGCTGCTCAGCCTGGGCCTGGCGGAGGGGGCCAGCCGTTTTCTCTCTCCCACCCTGCTGATCTTCTTCGTCCTCTTCTTCGTCTTCGGCTACTTCCTCTTCGCCACCTTGTACGCCGCCGTGGGGGCGGCCTTCAACTCCGAGGAGGAGGCCCAGCAGATGCAGACGGTGCTCTCCATGTTCCTGGCCATCCCCTTCGTGCTCATGTTCGTGATCCTCAACGACCCCGACGCCCCGATCTCGGTGGTGCTGTCGCTGGTGCCGTTTTTCTCACCCATGCTGTTCTTCCTGCGCATGACCGTGGCCTTTCCCCCCACCTGGCAGATCGTCCTGTGCTTTGCCCTCATGAGTCTCTCGCTGCTCGCCATGGTGCGGGTGAGTGCCGCCATCTATCGGGTGGGCATCCTGATGTACGGCAAGAAGCCGACGTGGAAAGAGATTGCCCGCTGGGTGCGCAGCTCCTGAGGCCCATCTGCGCCGACCGGTTTACACGCCCGGAGGCACATGGTAGAGTTTCCTGCTGCGGCTGGCCCGTTCGTCTAGAGGTTAGGACGCCGGCCTCTCACGCCGGAAGCAGGGGTTCGATTCCCCTACGGGCCGCCAACTCGCTCACCTTCGGCCGCTGCGACGCAGACCATCAAAGGAACAACAGCCAAGGGAACGAGTCCCAGGAGCGGCGCCATCATGATCCTCTCCGCCGCGGACAGGGGCGCGAGATGGTACGCTTGGTCGCGGGAGGGGGCGCATGGCCTTCGATCTGATCAGGCTACTTACCGACGTGTTCCAGCCGGAGGCGGGTGAGGTGGTGGTGGTGGCGTGCGACGAACCGGCGGAGGCGGCGGCGGACACCCCCGCCTGGCAGGAGCGACGCATGATGGCGGAGGAGTGGCGGCGCGCCTTCGAGGCCCTGGGCAAGGGGCGCGGTTTTACCACCTACCCGCTGCTCACCTACCGCGCCACCGGTGCCAACAACGCCGAGCTGCCGTTCACCGGCCGACTGGGCGAGCAGGAAGTGGTCCTGGAAGACGTGGTGCTGTCTTCCACCCTGGCCGCCTTCCTGACCCAGTACTCGGCCACCGCCCCACTGGACGCCTACACCCGGCGCAAGGCCGATTTCCGCGCCGCCTCGCTGCCGGGAGTGGCCAAGCGCATGGAGCAGAGCGCCCTGGCGGCCGACTACCGAGAGGTAGCGCGGCGCTGCAAGATTCTGCTTGCCCTCCTTGAGGGGTCGAGCGCGGTGGAGGTGGAGTTCTCCTCGGGGCACAGCTGCGTCTTCGACACCCGTCACCGCAAGCCGGAGGCCGACGATGGCTTCCTTCCCCGCCACAAGCAGGGAGACCGCGTCATCAACCTGCCCTCGGGCGAAGTGTTCATCGTCCCCTACGAAGGTGAGCTGCACGGCGACCCTTCGCGCACCGTCGGCAGCATCCCGGTGGCGGCGGGGCGGGAGGTATGCCTGCTGCGAATCGAGGGGAATCGCATCGCCAAGGTGGAGGGAGCCGGAGAGGAGGCGGCCCGGTTGCGCCGGCTATTCGACGCCGATCCGGCCCGCGCCAACATTGCCGAGGTGGCCTTCGGCTGCAACGAGTGGGCACGAGTGACCGGTATCGTCCTGGAGGATGAAAAGGCCGGGTTTCACTGGGCCTACGGACGCTCGGAGCACCTCGGGGGCACGGTGGGACCGTCCAAGTTCGTCTCGCCAGAGACGGTACTCCATCAAGATATCGTGTACGCGAAGGGGAACCCCATCCAGGTGGCCCGCGCCGTGGTGGTCAAGGGGGGGAGGCGTACAACGGTGATGCGCAACGGCGCCTACGTGGTCTTCTAGACAGGGAGTTACGCCTCCGCTCGCCGACCCACCAGACGGACGCCGGCAACAATGATGGCCGCGCCCACCGCCAGCGAGACCCAGGGACTTAACCCGAAGGCGGTGGGGATGTCCCCCACCACCATGCCCACCGCTCCCACCGCCACGGCGTAGGGCAGCTGCGTTCGCACGTGGGCAATGTGGTCGCACCCCGAGGCCATGCTGGACATCACAGTGGTATCCGAGATGGGCGAGCAGTGGTCCCCCCACACGCTGCCGGCCAGGACCGAGGAGATCGCCCCCAGCATGAGCACGCGGTAGGTGGGGTCGACAAAGGACAGACCGGCCTGCGCCGACAAACCGTGGGCGATGGGGATGACCAGCGGCATCAGGATCGCCATGGTGCCCCAGGAAGTTCCGGTGGCGAACGACACCCCCGCGGATACCAGAAACACCAGGACCGGCAGCCAGTGAGGCGAGAGAATGGCGCGCGTCACCCCCACCACATAGTTGGCGGTGTGCAGCTCCGTGCAGACCGCCCCGATGGACCAGGCCAGGGTGAGCACCACCATGGCCAGGAGCATGGACTTCAGCCCCTCCACCAGCGCCCCCATGGTTTCCCGCACCGTAAGGATGCGTTGCAGCGTTGCCAGGGCCACCGCGGCCACCGTCCCGGCCAGGCTGGCCCACAGCAACGCCTTGAACGGGTCGGCGGCGGCGAAGGCGTCGCGCACCCCCGCCCAGCCGCTCCCCCCACCTCCTCGCCCAGTGAGGTACAGTCCCCCGACCGTCATGGCGATGACCGTGAGGATCGGGACCACTGCGTTCACCGCCCGCAGCGGCTTGCCCGTGGGTGGCATCAGGAGCTGACTGGAGAAGTCGGCAAGGGGGACGGCGTCCCGGGCCAGCACCTCCCCGGTCCGCCGGGCCCGGCGTTCGGCTGCCAGCATGGGCCCGAAATCCCGCCCGCTGACCGCCACCGCAAACCCCAGCACGAGAGCGAAAATGGGATAAAAACGATAGGGGATGGTGGCGATGAAGGTGGAATAGGCGTTGTAGGGCGCCCCGATATCGGCGAAGGCCGAGGCGATGAGCCCCACCTCGAAGCCGATCCAGGTGGTCAGCGGCACCAGGCTGGCCACCGGGGCGGCGGTGGAATCGACGATGTAGGCGAGCTTTTCCCGGGACACCCGCAGGCGGTCGGTCACCGGGCGCATGGTGGAGCCGACGATCAAGGTGTTGGCGTAATCGTCGAAAAAGACCAGGATGCCCATGAGCCAGGCCGATAGCTGGCCACTGCGCGCGGTGGTGGCGTAGCGGGACAGCGCCGCCACGATCCCCTGGGTACCCCCGGCGCGGTTGATCACCCCCACCATGCCCCCCAGCAACGTGGAGAAGATGATGATGGCGGCGTGATCCTTGTCGGCCAGGGCGCCGAGCACAAACTGGTCGATGCTGCGGGCAAAGGCGAGGGGCAGATGACCGGCGTTGAGGATCAAGGCCCCGGCGAGGACGCCCACAAAGAGGGAGACGAGGACATCACGAAAGATCAGCGCCAGGGCAATGGCCACCAGAGGCGGCATCACCGATAGCCAGCCGGGAATCACCAGAACCCTGGTGGCTGCCGACGCACCGTCCGCCGCCTGAACGCCCACCTGGCGCCACCCCGCCCGCAGGCCCGGCGGCCGCAGCTCGTACTCGGACTGACCCGCCACCCGGGACTGGACCATGGTTCCATCGACGGTGAAGACCAGCTCTCCCGCCAGTGGTGCGCCCTCCGGCGACCCCTGCACTCGCACCCACAGCGGGCCACCGGCGTGGGCGGCGCCGGCGGCCGAGACCTCCAGGGCCAGGCAGGGGGCAGCGGAAAAGACCGCCACGACCACCGCGAGGGCAATGCCCATGGCGCCAGCCCGCATCACGGCGTCAGGCTGGAAAGCGCCAGATTGACGAGGATCACGGCGATGGCGAGGGGACAGATGTAACGCACGAGGACGCGAAAGAACGCCCGCTGGAAGCGCGAGGCCCGCGCGAAGGCGATCTCGTCCAGGGCCGGGTCGACGCCCCACCGCCAGCCGACGAAGAGGGCGAGGAGGAGCCCGCCGATGGTGAGGGAATACTTGGCAAACACCGTGTCCATGGCGTCCAGAAACGAGACCCCCAGGCCGGGAAGGCTGGTCAACCAACCCACCGCCCCGTTCCCCAGGGCCGAGGGAACGCCCAGGACAAAGGCCAGTACACCCAGCACCAGCACAGCCCGGCGCCGCGTCCACCCCCGCTCGTCGATGAGGTACGCCACCGGTACTTCCAGCAGCGAGATGGAGGAGGTGAGCGCGGCGATGAGCAAGAGAATGAAGAAGCCGGCACCGAAAACCATGCCGCCGGGGATCTTGTCGAACACGTTGGGCAGCACCACGAAGATCAGCCCAGGACCCTCCGCCGGGCTCAGGCCAGGGAAGGTGAAGAGGGCGGGGAAAATCGCCAGCCCCGCCAGCAGCGCAATGGCGGTGTCGGCCCCCACCACCCAGAGCGCCGAGGAAAACAGGTTCGCCTGGCGGGACAGGTAGGAGCCGTAGGTGATCATGGCGCCCATCCCCAGCGACAAGGAGAAAAACGCCTGCCCCAGCGCTTCCATGACGGTGGCGAAGGTCACCTTGGAAAAGTCGGGCTTCAAGTAAAACTCCAGCCCGACGGAGGCCCCCGGCAGGGTCACCGAGCGCAACACCAGCAAGAGAAGAATGGCCAGCAACACCGGCATGAGCACCTTGGTGGCCCGCTCGATCCCCCCCTTCACGCCTCCCAGGACCACTGCCATGGTGAAGGCCATGAACACGGCGTGCAGCGACAGGGTCATCGTCGGGTTCGAAATGAGGGACGTAAACGCCTGTTTCACATATTCTTCCGAGGGAATGCGGACAAACGCACCGCTGGCGTCATTGAGGAAGTAACCGATGGTCCAGCCGGCCACCACGCTGTAGTACGACAGGATGCCGATGCCCGTCACCACACCCAGCCCACCCACCAGACGCCACAGGCCTCCCCTCGACAGGGCGGCGAAGGCACCCACCGGGTTGCGCTGGGTGCGGCGGCCGATGGCCAGCTCGGCGAGCATGATGGGCAGTCCGATGAGCAGCACGCAGAGGAGGTAGACGAGCACGAAGGCCGCGCCGCCCGAGCGCCCCACGGTGGTGGGAAAGCGCCAGATGTTGCCCAGGCCGATTGCCGAGCCGGCCGCCGCCAGCACGAAACCGACCCGCGACCCCCACAGGCCCCGGGGGCCGCTCACCACATCCCCCTCGCGGCACGCAGAGCCTCGACCCGCAGAGCACCGCAACACTGTGGCCTCCCGCGAGCCCCGGACGTCGTGCGAGTCACGTTCTCAGTATAGGCCAACTGGAGCCGATGCGCGAGAGGGCGAGCTGCCACCTCCGACCGGAAAACCCCGGCCTCGGGCCAAGTCCCCCATCGAAAGGGGAAGAATCGGGACTAGGTGTAGATCAGTGGCCGCTCGATGTTTCTTCGCACCTTCCACACGTACGTGTACAGCGGGTAGTTGAGCACCACCTCGAAGCTCATCTCGATATTGATGTAGAGGTTGCCCCGCGTGACCTTGAGGTTCTCGGCGGGAAGCTTCAGGCGCAGTTTGTTGGCGCGCTCCAGGATCTTCTGGGCGATGACCTCATCGGTCATCCCGGGAGCAGTGGCGCGATCGGCCAGCTCCCCGGCGTAATCGGTCAGCTCCGCCACCGCCAGCTTGGCCGGCACCGCCTTGATACCGATGATGACGACGACGGCCAGGAGCACCACACCGACGATGCACCCCAGGTTGCCTTCACCCCTTTCCCTACGCCTCCGCATATGGCCCTCCTTGTTCTGCCGCTAGCGTACCAGATCGAAGGTACGCGACCAGCGAGTGCGGGTGAAGAAGTGCACCAACACCGACCCCAGCTGCTTGAGACGGTCCCCCCAGCCGCGCCACTCGTGGGAGTTCGGTTCCGCCTCGTACGACCAGTAGATGAACAGGGCTCGCCCCTTCATGTAGCTGCGCGGCACCGGCCCCCAGAAGCGGGAATCGTAGGAGTTGTCGCGGTTGTCCCCCATGCAGAACACGTAGCCCTCCGGCACGGTGTAGGGCCCGAAGTGGTCGCGGTTGCGCTGGGAAGGGTGGACGAAGGGGGAGTCGGGGAAGATCTGGGGGTCCTTGAACACCGCCCGCGGGTTGACCTCCGGTTGGCCGGCCACGGTCAGGCGTTTGGCTTCGATTTCCACCGTCTGCCCGCCCACCGCCACGGCGCGCTTGATGAAATCCCGGCGCGGCTCCTGGGGGTACTTGAACACCACCACGTCCCCCGGCCGCACGTCCCGGTAGGGCAAGAGCCGATGCAGGGGGGTATCCCAGTGCGGCGCGTACACGAACTTGTTGACGAACAGGTGGTCGCCGATGAGGAGGTTGTCCTCCATGGAGCCGGTGGGGATCTTGAACGCCTGTGCCACGAAGGTGCGGGCGAACAGGGTGAAGATCACGGCGACGAGAATCGCTTCGTAGTACTCGCGGAACAGCTTGCCTCGCTTCATGTTTCCACCTTGAGCACGGCGAGAAAGGCGTCCTGGGGGATGTCCACGCGACCCAGCCGCTTCAGCCTCTTCTTGCCCTCTTTCTGACGTTCCAGGAGTTTACGCTTGCGGGTGATGTCGCCCCCGTAGCACTTGGCGATGACGTTCTTGCGCAGCGGCTTGACCGTTTCCCTGGCGATCACCCGGTTGTCGATGGCCGCCTGGATGACCACCTCGAAAAGCTGCCGGGGGATCATCTCCTTGAGCTTCCCGGCCAGCGTGCGGGCGCGGGGGTAGGCGGAGGCGCGGTGGACGATGAGCGCCAGGGCGTCCACCGGCTCGCCGTTGACGAGGATGTCCAGCTTCACCAGGTCTGCCTCCTGATACCCCGCGAGGTGATAGTCGAACGACGCGTAGCCGCGGGAGCAGGACTTCAACTTATCATAAAAGTCCAGCACCACTTCGGCCAGGGGTAGACGGTACTCCAGCAGTACCCGCCCGCCGCCCAGGTGCTCGAAGCGTGCCTGCTCCCCGCGCCTGCCCTCCACCAGCTTGAGCACCGCCCCCAGGTACTCCTCCGGGGTGAGGATGGTGGCGATGATCACCGGCTCCTCGATGGCGGCGATGCGGCCGGGGTCGGGGAGCTGCGCCGGGTTTTCCACTTCGATCATCTGGCCGCTCTTGGTCAGCACCCGGTAGGCCACGTTGGGTGCGGTGGTGATGAGCTCCAGGTGGAACTCCCGCTCCAGGCGCTCTTGCACGATCTCCATGTGCAGCAACCCCAAGAACCCGCAGCGAAAGCCGAACCCCAGCGCCTGCGAGGTGTCGGCCTCGAAGGTGAACGCCGAGTCGTTGAGCGCCAGCTTTGCCAGGGCGTCGCGCAGCTCCTCGAACTGCGCCGCATCCACCGGGTAAAGGCCGGCGAAGACCATCGGTTTGGCGTCTCGGAACCCGGGCAGGAGCGTGTCGGCCGGCCGGCGAGCGTCGGTCAGGGTGTCGCCGATGCGTACCTGGTGAATGTCCTTGATGCCGGCAAAGAGGAACCCCACCTCACCGGTTCCCAGCTCCTCCTGCTGCACGGGCCGTGGGGTCAGCACCCCCACCGCCTCCACCTCGGCGTCCCGCCCCGAGGCCAGAAATCGCACCCGCTCGCCCCGCCGCAGGCAGCCGTCCACCACTCGCACCAGGCAGCGCACCCCCCGGTAGGCGTCGTAGGAGGCGTCGAACACCAGCGCCCGCAGGGGCGCCGAGGCGCCGCCGCGGGGCGGCGGCACGCGGGTGACGAGAGCCTCCAGCACCTCCTCCACCCCCTCGCCGGTCTTGGCGGAGATGGCTAGACTGTCGCTGGCGTCCAGGCCCACCACCTGTTCGATCTGCTCCTTCACCCTCGCCGGATCGGCCTGCGGCAGATCGATCTTGTTGAGCACCGGGATGATCTCCAGACCCTGCTCGACCGCCAGATAGGCGTTGGCGAGGGTCTGGGCCTCCACCCCCTGGGAGGCATCCACCACCAGCAGTGCCCCCTCGCAGGCCGCCAGCGAGCGGGACACCTCGTAGGAGAAATCCACGTGCCCGGGAGTATCGATGAGGTTGAGAAGGTAGGTCTGACCATCCCGGGCGGTGTAGGTGAGCGACACCACATGCGCCTTGATGGTGATGCCGCGCTCCCGCTCCAGATCCATGGAGTCCAGGACCTGCTCCATCATCTCCCGCTGCGACAGCGCCCCGGTACGCTCCAGCAGCCGGTCGGCCAGGGTCGACTTGCCGTGGTCGATATGGGCGATGATGCAAAAGTTGCGAACTCGATCCTGGTTCACCCACACTCCTGTTGGTCCGCCCCAGGGCGAACGAGCGATTCTAGACGAACTCTCTCCCCGTCCTCGGGCTAGACCAGGGGGGGAAAGGTGGGGCGGCCGCGGGCGTCGGCGCCCCCCTTGAAGGGCGCACGGGGGTACGCGCGCAGGGCAAAGGGATCATCCAGCCGACCGGCGAGCGCCTTCAGCTGTCCGGCACGGGCGATCATGGCGGCGTTGTCGGTGGTCAGGGGGACGGGAGGCACGAGGGTGGGCAGGCCGAGACTCTCGCCCAGCGCCGGCAGACGGCGGCGCAGCTCGGCATTGGCCGCCACCCCTCCGGACATCGCCAGCACCTGGGGCCGGTATCGGTCCACCAGCTCGGGGAGCGGTGCCAGCAGCCAGGTCACCACCGTGTCGCGGAAGGAGGCCAGCAGGTCCAGCAGCCGCTGAGGGGGATGGGCAGGGTCGGCCAGGGGCACGCCCCCCAGTTCGGCAGCGGTGCGGATCGTGGCCGTCTTGAGGCCCGAAAACGAGTAGTCCAGCGCTCCCGAGGGGTCCTTGATACGAGGGGGGTGGAAGGTGAAGGCGTGGGGGTCCCCGCCTTCGGCCAGCCGGTCGATCACCGGGCCACCCGGGTAGGGCAGCCCCAACGCCGCCGCCACCTTGTCGAACACCTCGCCGGCGGCGTCGTCCCGGGTACGGTTGAGGGCCCGCACCTCCCCTCCCGCCATGAGAAAACAGCTGGTGTGCCCCCCAGACACCACCAGGGTGAGCACCCGCTCCGGCAGCACCGCCGCCGGCTGACCGTCCAGGGAAATGAACGGCGACACCAGGTGGCCCTCCAGGTGATCCACCCCGACGAGCTTCACCCCCCGCGCCCAGGCGTAGGCAGCGGCGAAGCTGGTACCTACCAGCAGCGCGCCGATCAGGCCCGGGCCGCGGGTGACTGCCACCAGCTCCACGCTCCCCAGCCCCACCCGTCGCTCCGCCTCGCTCAACAAACCGGGCAACACCTCCAGGTGCCGGCGGGAGGCCAGCTCCGGCACCACCCCCAGGTAGGGGGCGTGCACCGCCACCTGGGAAGACACCAGGTTCAGCTGTACCGCCCCCTCGCCGTCCAGGATGGCCACCGCCGTCTCGTCGCAAGAGGTCTCGATCCCCAGCGTCACCGGCGCCACCGCCCCATGCCCCGCGACCATCACTGCCCCACCCGGGCCACCGAGGAGGGGGTCACCGGCGAGGCAACGCCGCGTTCGGAGATGATGGCGTGAATCAGCTCGGGGGGAGTCACGTCGAAGGCGGGGTTGAAGACGCCCGCCTCGACCGGACAGGCCCGGCAACGGCGAAAGCGACGAACCTCCTCGGCGCCGCGCTCCTCGATGGGGATCGCTGCCCCGTCGGGGCAGGCGAGGTCGAAGGTGGTGGTGGGGGCGGCGACGACCAGGGGAACGCCGTGGCGCGCCGCCAGCACCGCCAGCGGGTAGGTGCCCACCTTGTTGGCCACCGCGCCGTTGGCGGCGATGCGATCGGCCCCCACCACCACCCCCTGCACCAGCCCGCGGGCCAGCACCGTGGCCGCCGCGGAGTCGGCCAAGACGGTCACCGGGATGCCGTCCTGCACCGCTTCCCAGGCGGTCAGCCGGGCCCCCTGTAGCACCGGTCGGGCCTCGCAGGCGTACAGGCGCACCAGTCGCCCCTGGGCGTGCAGCGCCCGCACCACCCCCAGCGCCGTTCCCACCCCCCCGGTGGCCAGGGCGCCGGCGTTGCAGTGGGTGAGGATCGCCACCTGGCCCGAAAAGAGCCCGGCGCCGTGTCCGGCGATCGCCTGGCAGGCCGCCGCGTCCTCCTCGTGCATGCGCTGCGCCGCCGCCAGCGCGTGGGCCGCCCGATCCCCGGGCGGGGCCGTTTCGCAGGCCGCCAGCACTCGCCCCACCGCCACCGCCAGGTTGGTGGCGGTGGGCCGGGCGGCCGCCAGGGCGTGGGCGGCCCGCCGCAGCCGCCGGAGGTCGACCCCGCGCCTCGCCTCGGCGGCCAGGGCGTAGGCGGCGGTCAGGCCGATGGCGGGGGCGCCGCGCACCACCAAGGCGCGGATGGCCCGCCCGGCCGCCGCCGCGCCGCCGATCCTCACCCACTCCTCCCGCTCCGGCAGCTGCCGCTGATCCAGCAGCTCCAGGCCATCCCTCCAGCGCAGCGGGGACACCCTCGTCATCACCATGGCGCCATGGTAGCGCCACCGCGGCCGAGGCCGGTTTGCGGGAACAAACCTGGCGCCGATATACTTGTCTGGCACGAAAGGAGGCGATTGATGCCCATCCGCATCGCCATCAACGGCTTTGGACGCATCGGCAGACTCATTTTCCGGCAGGGGTTCGGTGACCCCGATCTGCAGTTCGTGGCCATCAACGACATCACCGATGCGCCCACCCTGGCGCATTTGCTCAAGTACGACTCCCTGCACCTGCGCTGGGACCGCCCGGTGTCCACCGACGCGGACGGTCTGCTGGTGGACGGCGTGCCGGTGAAGGTCACCGCCATCCCCGACCCCGCCAACTTGCCGTGGAAGGAGCTGGGGATCGACCTGGTGCTGGAGTGCTCGGGGCGCTTCACCAAGGCCGAACAGGCGAAGGCGCACCTGGAGGCGGGTGCCCGCCGGGTGGTCATCTCCGCCCCCGCCAAGGGGGTGGACCTCACCGTGGTGTTCGGCGTCAACCACACGGCGCTGGACCCGTCGCGGCACCTCATCGTCTCCAACGGCTCCTGCACCACCAACTGCCTGGCCCCGGTGGTCAAGGTGCTCAACGAGACCTTCGGGGTGGAGTACGGCCTGCTCACCACCGTGCACGCCATGACCAACGACCAGCGCATCCTCGATCTGCCCCACAAGGATCTGCGCCGCGCCCGGGCCGCCGGGGTCTCCATGATCCCCACCTCCACCGGCGCCGCCCGCGCCATGGCCGAGGTGTTCCCCGAGCTCAAGGGGCGCCTGGACGGCCAGGCGGTGCGCGTGCCGACCTTTGACGTCTCGCTGGTGGACTTCACCTTCACATCGACGAAGACCCTCTCCGCCGCCGCCATGAACGACGCCTTCCGGGCGGCCGCCGCCGGCCCCTTGAAGGGCATCCTGGAGGTGTGCGAGGAGCCCCTGGTCTCCATCGATTTCCGCGGCACCACCGCGTCCTCCATCGTCGACGCCCTGGCCACCATGGCGGTCGGCGACCGCATGGGCAAGGTCCTCTCCTGGTACGACAACGAGTACGCCTACGCGGCCCGCTGCGTGGACATCGCCCGGCTGTACGTGTGACCGGCAGGGAGCGGCGGCCATGAAACCCCTGCGCTCCATCGACTCTCTGGCGGTGGCCGGGCGGCGGGTGCTGCTGCGGCTGGACCTCAACGTCCCCATCAAGAACGGCGCGGTGCTGGATGACACCCGCGTGCGCGAGGCGGCCCCCACCGTGCGCCTGCTGGCCGAACGGGGCGCCATCGTGCTGGCCTGTTCCCACCTGGGGCGGGCCAAGGGAAAGCCGGACCCGGCCCTGTCTCTGGCGCCGGTGGCGCCGGTGCTGGCCCAGTACGTAGGTCGGCCGGTGGGGTTCGTACCCGACGTGGCAGGGGCAGTCGCCCAGGCGGCTGTCGCCGCCGCCCAGCCGGGCGACGTACTCCTCTTGGAAAACCTGCGCTTCGAACCGGGTGAGGAGGCCAACGACCCCGAGTTCTCTGCTCGCCTCGCCCGCCTCGCCGATGCCTACGTCAATGACGCCTTCGGCACGGCGCACCGGGCGCACGCCTCGACGGCGGGGGTGGCGGCCCTGTTCCCCGAGCGGGCCGCGGGCCCCCTGATGGCGCGGGAGCTGCAGGCTCTGACCACCGTGCGGGATCACCCCGAGCCCCCCTTCGTGGCGGTGGTGGGGGGTGCCAAGATCTCCGGCAAGCTCGAGGCCCTCCAGGCCCTGGTGGAGAAGGCCGACACCCTCGCCCTGGTGGGCGGTATGGCCAACACCTTCCTGCTGGCCCAGGGCCACGAGGTGGGCGCCTCACTGGTGGAGCGCGACCTGCTGGACACCGCCCGCGACATCCTCGCCCGCGCCGCCGCTCGCGGCGCCACCGTCCTCCTGCCCGCCGACGTGGTGGTGGCGGCCGGCCCGGACGCGCCCGAGGGGCGGGTGGTGGCGGCGACGGCCATCCCCGCCCAGGAGATGGCGCTGGACGTGGGGCCCGCCACCGTCGCCCGCCTGGAGAGAGCCATCGCCTCCGCCCGCACGGTGTTCTGGAACGGGCCGGCGGGGGTCTTCGAGCGCCCGCCCTTTGCCGCCGGCACCCTGGCCATCGCCCGGGCGATGGCCGCCAGCCCGGCGTTCACCGTGGTGGGCGGTGGCGAGAGCGTGGCCGCGGTGCAGCAGGCCGGGGTGGCGGACCGCATCTCCCACGTCTCCACCGGCGGCGGTGCCTCCCTGGAGCTGCTGGGCGGGGCCATCCTGCCTGGCGTGGCCGTGCTCGAGGCCGAGGCATGACCCGGCGGCCGCTGATCGCCGGCAACTGGAAGATGCACGGCGACTGCGCCTGGACGCAGGGGTACCTGGAGCAACTCCTGCCCCGGGTGAAGGCCAACGGCCCCGAGGTGGTGGTCTGTCCCCCCTTCACCGCCCTGGCGGCGGCGGCGGTGATCGTGGTGGGCTCGCCGGTGGCGCTGGGGGCGCAGAACTGCCACTGGGAGGAAAAGGGAGCCTTCACCGGTGAGGTGTCCGCCGCCATGCTGGTCGAGCTGGGAGCGAGCTGGGTGATTGTGGGGCACTCCGAACGGCGCCAGTACTTCGGCGAGACCGACGAGACCGCCGTGCGGCGGGCCGCCGCCGCCCAAGGCGCCAGGCTCGGTGCCATCCTGTGCGTGGGGGAAACGCTGGCCCAGCGCCAGGCGGGGGAAACCCTGGCGGTGTTGGAGCAACAGACGCGGGAGCTCGGTCTGCTCGACCCCGCCCGCCTGGCCATCGCCTACGAGCCGGTGTGGGCGATCGGCACCGGGCACACCGCCACCCCGGCCCAGGCGCAGGAGGCGCACGCCTTCCTGCGGGAACGGGCGCGAGAGCACTTCGGCGCGGACGCTGCGCAGCGCCTGCGCATTCTCTACGGGGGCAGCGTCAAGCCCGACAACGCTGCGGAACTGCTGGCGGAAGGGGATGTGGATGGTGCCCTGGTGGGCGGCGCCAGCCTTGACGTGGAAGGGTTTTCGGCTATCATCCAAGCTGCCGCCGGGGGAATGGTTTCGGCCCGGTAGCCAAGGAGTGGGCAACGTGTTTACCCTGCTGTTGATCCTCTACATCATCGTGTGCGTCTTCCTGATTCTGGTGGTCTTGCTCCAGCAGGGAAAAGGCTCCGACGTGGCCGCGGCGTTCGGCGGGGGCATGGCCCAGCAGTCCTTCGGCCCGCGAGGCACCACCACCTTGATGCACAAGCTCACCACCGGCTCGTTCGTGGTGTTCGTGGCACTGTGCATCGGCCTGTCGGTGGTCACGGCGCGGGGGACCAAGTCGGTCACCGCTGGCGTCAAGGCCGCCCCCGCGAAGGCTGCCCCTGCCGAGCCGGGCGTGGAGCCGGTGGCCGCCCCGGCGGAGGAGGCTCCCCAGAGCGAGGCGGTGCCTCCTGCCGCAAAGACGCCGGCCGAGGAGCGATCGCAGTGAACGAGTGTGCCGAAGTGGCGGAATTGGTAGACGCGCACGTTTGAGGGGCGTGTGGCGAAAGCCGTGCCGGTTCGAGTCCGGCCTTCGGCATGAACCTTCCCTCCTCTCCTTGCTGACACCGGGGCGGTACCCACAGGAGAGATGACCGCAGGCGATCATCGCCTCGACCCTTCCGCCGGAGCGCCGCCTCGCCTGCGGCGGTGATCCCGATCATGGAAATCCGCGTTCTGAGGTGGTACTCTTCTACTCCAGAGCGACGATGAGGAGGATCCCCATGCAGAAAACCCTGGCAACCGCACTGGCGATGGTGTGTGCCACATGGGCTCTGGCGGTGACCCCGGCGCAGGAGAGCTTCCTGCTGTCGGTGGGACGTGGGCAGGGCTCATGCGTCACCGTGGGCGCGCAGCAGGTGTGTGCCCAGTGGCGCACCACCGTGTGGATTCACAACCCCTCCCCAACCCAGTCAGCCACCGTCGACATCTTCTTTCTGGAGCGGAAGGTGAACACCTCTCCCACCAGCCGCCGGGTGACGGTGGCGCCGGGCGAGGCGCGGGAGTTCACAGACATCTTCAAGGACAACTTTGGTTTCGCGGAAAGCGATGTGAAGTTCGGGGCGCTGCGCTTTCTGGCCGACCGCGAGGTGGCGGTGAGCGGACGCATTTTCGATGCCAACGTCACTGTGGTGGGCAAGGAGAGCCTGGGGGCCGGCGGAGCTGGTCAGTTCTTTGCTGGCATGCCCAGGGCGCTGGCCCTCGGCAACGGGGGCTCGACGAGCATCGTCGGGTTGGCGCAGAGCACCAACTACCGCTCCAACTTCTTCGTGGTGGAAACCACTGGAAACTCGGTCACCTTCGAGGTCAAACGGCTGGATAGCAACGGCAACGAGCTGGGCACCTTCAGCGACACCATCGGTGCCTTCGAGGCCCGCCAGTACAACGAGGTGCTCCGCACCCGCTTCAACACCACCAACGCCACCAACCAGCGCCTCAAGGTCACCGTCACCGGCGGTTCCGGGGGTCTGCTGGCGGGCGCCTCCATCATCGACAATCGCAGTGGCGACCCCTCCACCCTGGCCATGGAGACGGCAGGCGGTGTGGCTCCCACCACCGGCGTGTTCGAGGGCGTGATTCGCGACACCAGCGGGGTGTACGTCAACGGCGGCATTGCGCTGGCCATCGGCGGCACCGGCATCACCTCGGTGATCGGCTCGAGCAACATCACCTGCCAGGACTTCTACACCTCCCTGGACTTCAACAAGGGGTTCGGCTCCTCGCCCATCGTCATCCAGCCCAACGGCTCCTTCACCACCACCTACACCATCGATGATTACCAGGATCCCATTTCCGGGCAGAGGGTCCTCACCGTGGTGTGGACGATCAGCGGGCAGCGCAACGCCAGCGGCGTGTTCAGCGGAACCATCACCAGTCAGGTCACCGCCGCCAGCGGCGACTACGTATCCTGCCTCAACGCCAACGATCAGAGCTCCTGGCGGGCCGCATGGGTCGCGGCCAACTAGGGGTCGTTCTTCTTCTGCTTGCCGCCGCCCCGGCGACGGCGGCGGTGCGCACCGGTACCGAATCGGTGCTGCCCTCGGTGGCCCGCGCACCGGGCCTCTTGCCGGGCTCGGAGTTCCGCACCGACCTGTGGATCTATAACCCCGGGACGGTCACCACAACGGTGACCGTCCACTTTTACCCTCGCGACCTGAGCTTCGCCCCCCCCGCCCCGGCCGTGCTCCAGGAGATCGGTCCCGGCCAGGTGCGAGAAGTCATCGATGCCGTGCACACCCTGTTCGCCCTCACCAACGCCGTGGGGGGGTTCCGCTTCGTGTCGGCCCAGCCGGTGGTGATCACGGCCAGGATCTACGACACCGCCGTCCAGGGCACCTACGGCACCGGCACGGCGGGCCAGTTCGACGCCGCCACACCGCTGGAGGAGGGAATCCGGGCAGGGCAGTCCACCGACATCATCGGGGCGCGGAGCTTCACCTCCGGCGCTCTCAGGGTCTGGCGTACCAACGTGGCGTTCATGAACGCCTCGGCCAATTCCACGGTCGTCCGCCTCACCATGCTGGACGGCAACGGCAACGAGATCCCCCCCACCGGTAACGTCCCCGATATCACCCTGCGCGCCTGGGAGCCCAAGCAGCTCAACGACGTCTTCGACAAGTTGAAGCGCCCGGCGAGTACCAACGCCCGGGTGCGCCTGTCGGTGCTCTCCGGTGGTCCGGTGGTGGCCCTGGGCTCCATGCTGGACGGGCGCACCAACGACCCCTCCACCATCCAGATGACCGCCGCCGCCGGAGGGGACGGCATCTACCTGTGCAAGGCCGACAAGGCGACCTATGACACCCCCATCACCCTGACCATGAGCGGCGGAGCCTTCACCGCCATCGATGCCACCGTCCTGATCACCGACGAGGATGTTCCCACCTGCAGCGGTGGGGAGCTGGCCCGGCTCGCCGGCAGCCTGCCCCAGCCGGTGGTCCCCGACGAGGTGGGGCGCTTTGCCGTCCTCCTGGCCGGCTCCCTGGGTGGCGGAGCCATGGTCAGCGTGCAGCTGGACGGACGGATCACCGCCGCCGGAGGCATCGTCGGCACGGTCACCACCGCCCTCACCGGCGTGGGGGCGTGCAGCGGCACCAAGACCTGGCCGCTGGTGGGCGCTCGCCTCCCGTAGGCAGCCACCGGGGGCGAACCGCCCGGGGGGCGGTCGGCCCGCCGCGCGGCGGTGGCGCGCAGGGCGTCAGCTGGCGACTTCGAGCACCTTGGTGTCGCCCAGCTTGTCCCCCATGCGCCGGCCCTCGGGATCGGTGAGCACCATCACCAGCTCCACGATCGCCACGATCAACCCGACGATCCCCAACAGCAGCGCCAGGATCCATCCGAGAATGGGGATGATCCAGAAGATGCTCCCCACCGCGCCGATGCACAGCGGCAGGTTGCGCTTGATGGAGGTTTCGACGTCCATGGGCTGGCCATTCAGGCGGACGGGGCGAAGCTTGAGGAGCTTCTTGCCGATGGAGCGCCGATCCATGAACTCCAGCTCGAGGCCATCACGCAAGAGGATGTAGGCAGCACCGATGATGCCGCCAATGAACGGGATGAGGCTCACCCCGCCGGCCAGCAGGCCGTCGATCAGTGCGGCGATGAAACGTTTGCCCAGATCAGCCTTGGCGGCCGCTGGGGCGGGCGGAAGTTCAGGCGGAACAGCCATATCGTTCTCCTTCTCCGGTGAGGTTGTGAAGCTGTACTGTGACTCACGCTCTTCGGAATATAGACGCTGTCGGTCTCGATTTCAAGAGCTCGGCGGCAGCACTCACGAAGCGAGCAGGCGCCGGTAGAGAGCCTCGTACTGATCCACCACCCGGTCGGCCGAAAAGTGTTCCTGGGCTCGCCGGCGGGCGAGCTCCCTCTGCCGCGCGAGGAAGGCGGGATCCTCCAGCAGCGCCACCACCTGCGCCGCCATGGCGACAGTGTCCCCCACCGGGAAGGTGAACCCACCCTCGCCGGCAGCCACCAGCTCGGGCAGGCCCCCGGCGCTGGACGCCACCACCGGCACCCCGCACGCCATGGCCTCCAGCGCCGACAACCCGAAGGATTCCTCCTCGGAAGGGAGGAGGAAGACATCCCCGGCACCCAGCACCCCTTCCACCGGGGTGACGTTGCCCAGAAACTCGACCCGATCGGCAACTCCCACGTCCCGGGCGAACTTCTCCGCCAGCGGTCGATCGGGCCCGTCCCCCACCATCACGAGGTGCGCCGGCACCTTCTGGTGGACCAGCCGGAAGACCTCCAGCACGTCCAGCACTCGCTTGACAGGTCGAAAGTTGGAGGCGTGCACCAGAAGCGGCGCACCGTCCGGCGCCAGCCGCCGCCGGTAGGCAGCGGCAAACGGCGCGTCACAGCGGGAGAGATCCACGAAGTTGGGGATCACCTCGATGTGCCTCGTCACCCCCAGCCGGGCGTGGGTTTCCCGCGCCAGCGCCACCGATACCGCGGTCACCGCGTCGGCGCGCTCGATCCCCAGGCGCACGATGGGCAGAAACGAGGGGTCGGCTCCCACCACGGTGATGTCGGTGCCGTGCAGGGTCACGATGAGTTTGGGCCCCCCCCCCAGGATCTCCCGCGCCAGGTAGGCGGAGATGGCGTGGGGGATGGCGTAGTGGACGTGCAGCAGCTCGAGGCCATGGTTGCGCACCGCGTCGGCCATCTCCGAGGCCAGGGCGAGGGAGTAGGGCGGGTACTGGAACAGCGGATAGGCCGGGACGGTCACCTCGTGGAAGGTGACCCCGGGGGGCACCCGCCCCAGCCGATAGGGCAGGGCGTAACAGATGAAGTGCACCTCGTGGCCGCGGCGGGCAATGGCCAGCCCCAGCTCCGTCGCCACCACCCCCGAGCCGCCCACGGTGGGGTAACAGGTCACACCGATTCGCATGGGCCCTCTCCTTTGCGCCTCATCGCTCCACCCCCAGCAGCCAGGCGAGTTCGTCGGCGCTCACCCCGGCCTCGGCCGCGAACCCCTCCGCGAACTCGCAGCCGATGAGGTTGCCCGCGGCGCGGTCGCGTCCCTCGATGGCCGCCAGAAAGTAGCCGGAGGACAGGTGGGTGGCAGGCGCGCCCTCACCCTCTCCTCTCCCTGGCTCGAACTGAGAGGCATGCGCGGCCAGGGCGGCTCGCTTGGCCGGGTACGACGCCGTCACGTCCACCATCACCTGGGGCGACAACAGCTGCCGGGGGCCAGGAAACTTCAGCACCAGCGAGACCCTCCACGGCGCCCCCGTTTCGGGTAGCAGTCTTCCAACCCCGGCAAGGAACAGCGCTCGTCGCACCAGTTCTGCCGCCTGGCCGTGGTCGGGGTGGGGGTCGCCGCCGTGGTGGCTCAGCACCACCCGTGGGGTGACGCGCCGCAGGACACCCACCAGGGCCGCCTGCTGCGCCGGCTCGTGAGCCGCCAGGGCGCCGTCGGGGAGATCCAGACAGGCGCGCCACGCCACCCCCAGCGCCGTCGCCGCCCGTCGCGCCTCCTCCCGCCGTTGCATCACGGTTCCGCGGGAGGCCAGCTCGCCGGCCGTCAGGTCGACGATCCCCACCCGCCTGCCCGCCGCCGCCAGCCGTGCCAGCACTCCCCCGCACCCCAACTCCACATCGTCGGGGTGGGCCCCGACCGCCAGCACATCGCAGGGAGCTACCATGGCCCCCCCTCCTCCCAGCACATCAGGTGCATTCCCGGCGCCGCCGGGTCCAGGGTCTCTGCCAGCTGCGTCGGCCACTCCAACCCCAGGCGCAGCAGCGGCGTCAATACCGACAGCCGCCGCTCCTGGGGCTGCCCGTCGGGGCGCAGGAAGGCGACAAGTCGGCGCCAACGTTGCACCTCGACGTCGTGGCTGCGCGCCCGGGCAAGCTCGGTGCGATGGGCCAGCCAGTCGAGCGCTGCGGTCATCTTGGCGGCGGTGGCCTCCAGGTCGGCGGTCAGCGCGGGCAGCTCCCGCTCCACCGTTTCCCGCAGGCTGGTCAGCCGCGCCTCCACCTGCCGCATGAGCGCCGCCTCCTGGCGTTGTATCCGGGCCCCGCCGCGAAGCCGGGCGGGCCGACGCCGGGCGAGCAGATCGCCCGGGGTGACCGCCAGCTGCCGGATCAGCCGTCGTTCGGCGCCCGTCACCACCGTGACGTGGGGGCGCAGCCGCCATATCGGCGGCGCCACCCCGGCCAGCTCCCACAGGGCGGCCGCTTGCAGGTGGTAGGCGAGCTCCGCACCCCCCAGCAGGCTGACGCCCGTCCCCAGGGCGGCATCCTGCAGCAGCGGGCGCAGCCAGACGTTGGGGGAGAAGCGCTGCGGGTACCGTTCCACCTCCGCGAGCAGCGCCCCGGGGCACTCTCCACCAGGCGCTGCCAGCCGTTCCCGCCGCCCGCCGTGCAGCCGAAAGATGGGCAGGCGCGTGACCGTGATGGCCAACGGCACCGGCCAGCCGCGCCCCTGCATCGCCTTCCCCCCATCGCCGAGCCGCTCCCACGCCTCGGGGAGGCGGGCGAGGGTTCGCAGCAGAGCGTCCCGTGCCGCCACCATCAGGGCCGGCTCCAGGGCGTCCACCAGCACCACTCCGAGGCCGCGCAGCAGGTGCGCCAGAAAACGCCCCGTGGCCTCCCCCAGGCAGACGCCCGGCCGGTAGCACCGGGCGGCCACGGCCACCGCCTCGCGCGCCCGCTCTCCGGGCAACTGCTCCTCGAGCTCGGTCAGGAGCTGTGAGGCGGCGGTGCCCAGCTGCACGGCGCCCGCCACGGCATCGCCCCGCTGCCAGGCCGCCTCCCGCACGGTCCTCAGCTCTTCCCCCACCACCACCCGCCCCCACCCCATCTCCGGCAAGTCGTCGTCGTTGGTGGCCAGCCAGAAGAAGGCGGCGGCATCCCGCCCGGCGGCGCGCCGGCGGCGCACCTCGGCGGCGACGGCGCACGCCTTGATCAGGGTCAAGAGGGGCCCGCCCAGAAGCCCTGGCTGCTGGCCGGCGACGATCACCTCGGCGCCCGCCAGCCAGCGTTGCAGCTCATCCTCTACGGGGTTGCCCCAGGCGGCGTTGCGCTCCGCCAGCGCGGCCGCCAGGGCAGCGCTGCGCCCACTGGCGGGGGCCGGCGGGGTGGGGCTCTGGCTCGCGTGCTCCACCGCCGCCGGATGGACCGGCGCCCACTGCTGGAGTGGCACCACCAGGGCGCCAGGAATCCCCATGGGTGCAGGGTAGCGCGGCGGCCCCCCCATGGCCAGAGCGCGCCCGGAGCGACCCGGGTATGCTCTGCCCAGGAGGAGCAGACATGGCGGCCGCATGGCGCCTTTCGGCTGGCACGGTTGCTGTCGGGGTGGCAGTGGCGGCGATCGCCTCGACCGCGACCCCTCCCCGGGAGCCGGGGCGCGTGGTGCGGGGACTTCTTCCACTCATCGTGGGCAACCCGGGGGACGTGCAGCGCGCCACGCGGCCAGCCCTCGTCCTGGCCGGCGGCGGGCCCGACGTGGACGCCGCCATGGCGTTTTTCGGCGCGGCCGCCGGGGCGGGGGACCTGGTGGTGCTGCGGGCCACCGGCGGAGGGGGGTACAACCAGTACCTTTTCGGCCTCACCGGCGCCGACTCGGTGGAGACCCTCCTCGTCGCCTCCCGCCAGCGCGCCGAGGACCCCTACGTGCTGGCGAGGGTGAACCAGGCGGAGGGAGTCTTCCTGGCCGGCGGCGATCAGGCTCAATACGTGAACTTCTGGGGAGGCACCTCACTGGCACACGCCATCGATGCGGTGGCCGGCCGGGGCGCCCCCGTGGGGGGTACCAGCGCCGGCCTCGCCGTGCTGGGGGAGTGGGCGTTCGCGGCCCTCGAGGGCACCGTCACCTCGGGACAGGCCCTCGCCAACCCCTACGATGGACGCATCACCCTGGTGCGAAACATGGTGCGTCTCCCACCGCTGGCCGGCGTCATCACCGACTCTCACTTTGCCGCCCGCGACCGCATGGGACGACTGGTGACCTTTCTCGCCCGCATCGCCAGCGACTGGGGGGTCGAGGAGGTGCGCGGCATCGGCATCGACGAGGCCACCGCCCTGACCGTCGATGAGCATGGGGCCGCCAGGGTGGCAGGCCGCGGGGCGGTCTACTTCCTGCGCATTCCCGGTCCCCCCGAGCGCTGCCAGCCCGGCCAACCCCTCACCTATCGACACATTGCCGTGCAGCGGGCGACCGCCGGCCAAGTCTTCGACCTGCCTGCCTGGCAGGGGAGCGGGCTCCTCTCCTACACCGTCAGTGCCGAGGACGGGGTCCTCACCTCCACCCAGGTCGGTGGCAGCATCTACTGACGCAGTTGCCCTCGTCGAGGCCGAGTTGTTCTACCATTCCCGCTGCACGGGGAGGGGGAACAACATGAGACAGTCGAGGCGAGGGTGGCCGCTCCTGCTGGTGACGCTCCTGGTGGCGTGTGGCGGAGGTGGCGAGCGAGGCGAGAAACCGGGCGAACCGTTCATCACCGTCACCGAGATCTTCGCCAGCGAGGATTCGCCCGCCGACAACCTGGACTCGCTGGCCTACTGGCCTGCCGGACCATGGGTGCTGGCCACCGCAAAGGCTACCGACCAGCTGGTGGTCCTCGACGCCCGCGAGGGGAGGGTGTTGCGTCGCTTCGGCGAGCGGGGCAGCGGACCGGGGCAATTTCGCCGGCCCAACGGGGTGGCGGTGGTGGATGACCTGGTCCTCGTCACCGAACGCGACAACGGCCGGGTGCAGATCCTGCGCCTGCCGAACCTGGAGCATCTGGGGTTCATCGGCGAAGGGGTGCTGCGCGCACCCTACGGCCTCGCGCTGCAGCGCAACCCCGAGGGAATCCTGGACCTCTACGTGACGGACAACTACCTCCTCCCCGACCTCGGTACGCCGCCGCCCCAGGAGCTGGGGGAACGAGTCAAGCACTTCCGCGTGGAGGTGCGGGACTCGCACCTCGAGGCCCACCTGGTGAAGTCGTTCGGGGCAACCTCCGGGGAGGGGGTGCTCACCACCGTCGAGTCTATTGCCGTCGACCCTCTTTACGAGCGGCTGCTGATTGCCGACGAGACGCGGGGGGTGCAGAACATCAAGGTGTACTCCCTGACCGGCGAGTTCACCGGCCAGACCTTCGGGAGCGGTGTCTTCATCGGCGAACCTGAAGGTATTGCCCTCATCGCTCGCGGGGAGGGGGGGTTCTGGGTGGCCGCCGACCAGCGGAAACATCGCACGGTGTTCCACCTTTTCGACCGCCGTTCCCTCCGACACCTGGGGTCGGTGGTGGGCGAGATCACCGCCAACACCGACGGCATCACCACCGCAGAGTGCGCCGACCAGGGGGATGGGCGACTGTTTGCGGTGCACGACGATCGCTCGGTGGTGGCCTTCTCCTGCAACGCCCTGCTGGCCGCCCTCCAACTGGCTCCCAGGTAGCGAAGCAGCCCGCCGCCTTTCTCCCGGGTGCTGGCTCCGGCGACCACACCAGGTCCTGTGCCGGCCGGCTCATCGCGGGCATCTGGGGGTAGGCCTCCGCGAACCTGGTGGTTTCCGAGACCATACTGGCTTACCCGCCAGGCCTGGCCAGAGTCGCGCGGCGGTCGCGGCTGCCGCGTGGAGTACCCTGAAGACCTGGCCCGTGCCGGTGGACTCGAGATGAGGTGCCGCCTACACCCGGGCGGCGACGGCCAGGCGAGTGACCGCGGCCTGCAGCTTGGCGCGCTGCAGGTTGAACTCCTCCCCCCCGGCGGTGCGCATCGCCTCCTCGGCCTCGCGCTTGTCGGCCTGGGCGGCCGCCACGTCGATCTCCCCCGGCAGCTCGGCGGTGTCCGCCAGCACCGTCACCCGGTCGTCCTGCACCTCGGCAAACCCCCACTGGATCGCCAGGTAGTGCTCGTGCACCCCCTGCCGGTACTCCAGCTCGCCAATGCGCAGCGCCGACAGCAGCGGCGTGTGCCCGGGCAGGATCCCCAGCGCCCCCAGCGCCCCGGGCAGGGTGACGCTGTCCACCTCCGCGTCCACCACCACCCGCGTGGGGGTGACCACCTTGAGGTGGAGCCCGCCGCTCATCCCTCCGCCTCCAGCCGCCGGGCGTGCTCCAGCACCTCGTCAATGGTGCCCTTCATGTAGAACGCCTGCTCGGGGATGTGATCCAGCTCCCCGGAGGTGATCATGTTGAAGCCGCGGATGGTCTCGGCGATGGGCACGTACCGCCCCTTCAACCCGGTGAACTGCTCCGCCACGTGGAAGGGCTGGGACAAGAAGCGCTGGATCTTGCGCGCCCGCGCCACCGTGAGCTTGTCCTCCTCCGACAGCTCGTCGATCCCCAGGATCGCGATGATGTCTTGCAAATCCTTGTACTTCTGCAAGACGCGCTGGACCTCGCGGGCGGTGTTGTAGTGGTCCTGGCCGACGATGCTGGGGTCGAGGATGCGGCTGGTGGAGGCCAGGGGGTCCACCGCCGGGTAGATACCCAGCTCCACGATCTGGCGGGACAGCACGGTGGTGGCGTCCAGGTGGGCGAAGGCGGTGGCCGGCGCCGGGTCGGTGAGGTCGTCGGCCGGCACGTAAATGGCCTGCACCGAGGTGATCGAACCGCGCTTGGTGGAGGTGATGCGCTCCTGCAGCTCACCCATTTCGGTGGCCAGGTTGGGCTGGTACCCCACCGCCGAGGGCATGCGCCCCAGCAGCGCCGACACCTCGCTGCCCGCCTGGGTGAAGCGGAAGATGTTGTCGATGAAGAGGAGCACGTCCTGCTCCTCGACGTCGCGGAAGTACTCGGCGACCGTGAGACCCGACAGCGCCACCCGCAGACGCGCCCCTGGCGGCTCGGTCATCTGGCCGTAGATGAGCGCCGCCTTGGACTTCTTCCAGTCGTTGGGGTCGATGACTCCCGACTCCTGCATCTCCAGCCACAGGTCGTTGCCCTCACGGGTGCGCTCGCCCACCCCGGAGAACACCGAGAAGCCGCCGTGCTGCAGGGCGACGTTGTTGATGAGCTCCATGATGATGACGGTCTTGCCGACGCCGGCGCCGCCGAACAGACCGGTCTTGCCTCCCTTGGTGTAGGGCTCCAGGAGGTCCACCACCTTGATGCCGGTCTCGAACATCTCCACGGTGGTGGACTGGTCCTCGAACAGCGGCGCCTCCCGGTGGATGGGCCAGCGCTCCTTGGTCTCCACGGGCCCCCGCTCGTCCACCGGCCGGCCGATGACCGACAGCACCCGCCCCAGCGTCTCGCGCCCCACCGGCATGGAGATGGGGCCACCGGTGTCGATGGCCTTCATGCCCCGCACCAGGCCGTCGGTGGGCAGCATGGAGACGCAGCGCACCCGGCTCTCCCCCAGGTGCTGCATCACCTCGGTGACCACCTCCACCTCGCCCGCCTCGGAGCGGTCGCGAATCTCCACGGCGGTGTAGATGGGGGGAAGGTGTCCCTCCGGAAACTCCACGTCCACCACCGGCCCAATTACCTGAACCACAATGCCTTCCACGCGGGTGTCGGTCGCTGCCATTGACGGTCTCCTACCTCTCGCCGAGGGCCTGCGCCCCGGAAACGATCTCGATGAGTTCCTTGGTGATGGAAGCCTGCCGCACACGGTTGTAGGTGAGGGTGAGCTTGTCGATCATCTCACCGGCGTTCTTCGAAGCCGCGTCCATGGCGGTCATGCGCGCCGCCTGCTCCGCCGCCTGGGAGGACAGCAAGGCGCGCAGCACCTGAAACTCCACGTGGCGCGGCAGCAAATCGTCCAGCAGGGCGGCGGGGTTGGGCTCATAGACGTAGCCGGTGAGCGAAGCCTCGCCCGCGATGTCGGCCCGAGGGATGGGCAGCAGGCGCTGCAGGGTGACTTCCTGCCTGATGATGGAGCGGAAGCGGTTGGACAGCAGGTATACCGCGTCGGCGGCCCCCTCCACGAAGCGCGCGGTGAGATCGCGGGCCAGGGAGAACGCCGACTCGGGAGTGATCCGTCCCATCAGCTCGGCGTAGGTCGCCACCGGCTTGATGCCGCGCACCTTGCAGAAGTCGATGCCCTTGCGCCCCACCAGCACCAGGTCCACCGTCGGCCAGCGCCCGGAGCGCAGCAGGTTCAAGGCCTCCCGCAGCACGTTGGCGTTGAACGCGCCGCACAGCCCCTTGTCGCCGGTGACGGTGACCAGGGTGATGGAACGCTCCTCGCGCTCCTCCAGGAGGGGGTGCTTGTGGGACGGCACGCGGGCCGCCACTGACCGCAGCACCGCCTCCATGGACGCCGCGTAGGGCCGCGCCTCCATGATGCGGGACTGGGCGCGGCGCAGTCGGGCCGCCGCGACCATCTTCATGGCCTTGGTGATCTGCTGTGTGGACTTCACCGAGCGGATGCGGCGCCGCAAGTCGAGGGTGTTAGGCAACGGCGGCCTCCGGATGCTCCTTGAGGAACGCCTCGGCGGCGGCTTTGCACGCCGCCTCGAGCTCCTCTTCTACCGCCCCTTCCAGCTTGCCGGTGGAGACGATGGCCTCCAGCATGCTGCCGTGGCGGGAGGTCAGATACTCGTGCAGATAGCGCTCGAAGGCGCGCACCGCCGACACCTTGAGGCGGTCCAGATGGCCATGGGTGCCGGCGTACACCGAGGCGATCTGCAGCTCCACCGCCATGGGTTCGTGCAGCCCCTGCTTCAGAAGCTCCACCAGGCGCTCGCCGCGCGCCAGCTGCCGCTGGGTGGCCTTGTCGAGGTCGGAGCCGAACTGGGCAAAGGCGGCCAGCTCGCGGTACTGGGCCAGATCCAGGCGCAGCGTGCCGGCCACCTTCTTCATTGCCTTGATCTGGGCGTTGCCGCCCACGCGGGACACCGAGATGCCGACGTTCACCGCCGGCCGCACGCCGGAGTAAAAGAGGTCGGTCTCCAGGAAGATCTGCCCGTCGGTGATGGAGATGACGTTGGTGGGGATGTAGGCGGAGACGTCGCCCATCTGCGTCTCGATGATGGGCAGGGCGGTGAGGGAGCCGCCACCCAGATCGTCGCGCAGCTTGGCGGCGCGCTCCAGCAGGCGCGAGTGCAGGTAAAAGACGTCGCCGGGGTAGGCCTCGCGGCCAGGGGGCCGGCGCAGCAGCAGGGAAATCTCACGGTAGGCGGCGGCGTGCTTGGAGAGATCGTCGTAAATGCAGAGGGCATGCTGGCCGTTGTAAAGGAAGTACTCGCCAATGGCGCAACCGGCGTAGGGGGCCAGGTACTGCAGCGGTGCCGGCTCCGAGGCGGAGGCCACCACCACGATGGTGTGGTCCATGGCGCCGAAGTCTTCCAGCGTCTTCACCACCTGGGCCACGGTGGAGCGCTTCTGGCCGATGGCCACGTAGACGCACACCATGTTCTTGCCCTTCTGATTGATGATGGCGTCCACGGCGACCGTGGTCTTGCCGGTCTGGCGGTCGCCAATGATCAGCTCGCGCTGACCGCGGCCGATGGGGATCATGGCGTCAATGGCCTTGATACCCGTCTGCACCGGTTCCTTCACCGGCTGCCGTCGCACCACCCCCGGGGCGATGCGCTCCAGCGGGTTCATGGCCGACGCCTTGATCGGGCCCTTGCCGTCCACCGGCTGCCCCAGCGGGTTGACCACCCGGCCGATGAGCTCGGGTCCCACCGGGATGGAGAGGATCTTGCCGGTACGGCGGGCCTCGTCCCCCTCGCGGATGGCCTGCGTCTCACCCATGAGCACGCAGCCCACACCGTCCTCCTCCAGGTTCAAGGCGAGGCCGAAAACGCCGTGGGGGAGCTGCACCATTTCCCCAGCCATCACCTTGTCCAGGCCGAAGATGCGGGCGATGCCATCACCCACCGACACGACCGTCCCCACCTCGGCCATCTCCACCGTGGTTTCCAGCCCCTCGATCTGACGGCGCAGGATGTCTGTGATCTCGTCCACTCGTATCTGCATGTCACCCGCTCCTAGGAATGTGCCCGCGCGGCGGCGGCCGCGAAGCGATTCAGTTGACTCTTGAGCGACCCGTCGAACACCCGACTTCCCAGCCGCACCACGAACCCCGCCAGCATCTCGGGCTCGACCTTGGACTCCAGCTCCACCCGTGCCTGCATCGCTCCCCGCAACGCTTCGGCCAGCGCCTCGACCTGGCCGGCGCGGGGCGGCGCGGGCAGCGTCACCTCGCCTCGCACCATCCCCTCGCGGCGGTCAATGAGGCCACGAAACGCTGCCACCACGTCGCTGAGGAACCGCAGCCGGTAGTGGAGGGCGAGGGCAGCCAGAAGGCGCTGCGCCTCGGGCCGCATCTTCAGACGGGTGCCCAGCTCCTTGAGGAGCTGCTGCTTTTTCGGCCACGGTACGGTGGGCACCTCGAAGGCGCGCAGCAGCTCCGGGCTTGCGGCAAACACCTTGGCCACCGCCTCGAGCTCCCCCTCCACCTGCCGCAAGACCTGCACGCCTTGCTTTTCCAGTACCTTGAAAAGGGCGGCCGCGTAGGGCCGCGCCACCCGCCGGCTCACTGTGCACCCCCCTTCACCTGACCGCGCAGCCGCTCCAGGGTGGTGCGGAAGATGCGCTCCCGATCCTCGGGGGTCACCTCGCGCTGGAGCAGCTCCCAGGCCAGCTGGGCGGCGATGCTGGCAGCCTCGCGGGCCAGCGATGCCTGAGCATCCTCCCGCCGCCGCGTCGCCTCCTGATCCAGCTGCGCCAGCAGTCGCTCCGCCTCCTGCTCGCCCTGCTGCACCAGGGCAGCACGCTCTCGCACGCCGTCATCGTGCAGACGCTGGCGCAGTGCTGCGATCTCGCTCTCCAGCGAGGCCACCCGTTGCTCCATCTCCGCCTTCATGCGCACCGCCTCTTCCTGTTGCCGGGTGGCCTCGGCCAGGGTGCGGGCGATTTCCTCCTGGCGAGTGCGGAAAAAGGCGCCCAGGGGCTTGGCCAGGAGCCATCCCAGCAGGCCGAAGAAGAGCAGCAGATTGAGCGTGTACCAGACGACGCGGGGAACGCCCAGCCAGGTTTCGCTGCCACCTCCGGCAGCCCAGGCGGGCTCGGCGGCCACCAGCAGCCCAAGAAAAACGCCGATGCTGCTCAGGCACCGGCTCGCCGCCACTCCCCTCCCTCCCCCCCGGCCACCCCAGCTCACGATGCCAGCCTCCTTCCCAGCAGACGCTGCGCCAGCTCCGTCGCCAGCGTCCGGGTCGAACGGCGCAACTCCTCCCGCGCCCGGCCAGACGCCTCCTCCAGCTCCCGGGTGAAGGCCGCCAGCCTGGCCTGCCCCGCCTCCCGGGCCTGCTCCAGGCGGCGGCGACGCTCGCTCTCGCCCTCGGCGCGCAGCGCCGCCCGCTCCCGCTGCCCCTCGGCGGCCGCCTGGGCCAGCTCCCGTTCGCACCGGGAAAGTGCCTCCGACAGCTCCGCGCGCGCCCCGTCGAACGCCCTGGCAGCCTCCCGGGCCCGCCGGGCTCGCTCATCCAGCAGTGCCCCCATGGGCTGGACGAGCAGGCGTCGGACCAGGAAAAAAACCACCCAGAAGCACGCCATGATGAGGATGAGTGAGTAGTTGGGTGGAGCCACGCCCCTCCTCCCTCGGCAGGGGCGCTGGCGCCCCTGGGGCAGAATGTGAGAAAACTAGCAAACACAAGGTACGTGGTCAACCTCTTGGGCGGGGGGTTTCGCCGGCCCCCCACCCACACCTCCGCCGCGAAACCCCCCGGGCCCCCCCTCGGCGCGGCGGCAAAGCCGCACGCGCCTCGTCTCTCACCTCCAGCACACCCCGCCCACTCCCCCTCCCTGCCCCCGCGCAACGAAATGTCCAAGAGCCACGAAGAACACGGTTTCGCCGGCCCCCCACCCACACCTCCGCCGCGAACCCCCCCCGAGTTCGACTTCCTTGACCTCGGGAAGCTGGAGCAGGAGCGAGGAGGGCAGGGCGGGCGGGAAGCGGAGCACGAGAAGAATGAATTCGTGGGCCTCCAAACCCGCGGGGGCCGGGCGGCAGGGCGGGTGGGGCGTGCTGGAGGTGAGACCAGCGAGCCGGAATTCACTTCCGGCGAGCGGTGGGGGCTCGGGGGGCCAGAGCGAGGAGGGCAGGGCGGGCGGGAAGCGGAGCCCCCCGAAAAAAATGGTGGAGGCGGGGGGAATCGAACCCCCGTCCGGTAGACTCGAGCCGTCGGTGTCTCCGTGCGCAGCCTGGGAGTCATTCTCGTCGCGGCGGCCCCCAGCCCAGGCGCCAGGCCGTCGCGACCAGCCCGTGAGATTTCGAGGGACGCGCCCGGGCTGCGCGCCTCTCCAGCCTGCTTTGCGGCGTCGTGATCAGGTCCGCAGGCGGGGGCCAGCGATCACGACGTGACTGCGCTAGGCAGCCAGTGCCAGCTCAGTGTTGGCAGGTGTGTTTTCCGCCTGTTTTACGTGGCGGCGGACCACAGCACGCTGCCGGCGGCTCAACCGTCCCCGTCGAACCCGGTACGCCCCCAGGTCCAGGAACACGATCATTATACGGCACAAGCCCCTCCCTTGACGATTCTCCGCCGCGCCGGTACCGTGTGCGCCATGGCGGAGCTGGAGCCCATCAGCGTTGTGGTCACCTCGGTCGGCACCGAACAGCAGGCGGTGGAGATCTCGGAAGAACTCGTGGCGCGCCGCCTGGCAACCTGCGTCAATATCCTGCCCTGCCAGCGTTCGATCTATCGCTGGAAGGGCAAGGTGTGCGAGGATTCGGAGTTCCTCCTCCTCATCAAGACTCGTCGCGCGCTGTTTGCCCGGGTGAGCGAGGCGATCCGCGAGATTCACTCCTACGAACTGCCAGAAATCCTGGAGTTCGCCGTCGATGGTGCGGAAGCCAACTTCCACCGCTGGGTGGTGGAGATGGCCACCGGGGTCATCGAACGCGAGGCGGAGAGCGACACCGAGCACCAGCCGGTCTTCGACTGACCGCCGAGATTTCACCACCCTCCGCCAACGCTGGTAGACTGTGTGCGGAAGGCCGCTGGCCTTCCGAGAGGGGGTCGAGACATGAGGCGCGCGCGTTTCCTCCCGGCGGTGCTGCTTCTCCTGCCATCGTTGCTCCTCGCCCAGGCGCAGGGGCGTGTGAAGGGGGTGGTCAAGGACTCCAAGGGGAGGCCGATCACCACCGCCAGCGTGGTCATCACCTGCCCGGAGATCACCAACTACCGCAAGGAGATGAAGGTCGACGACAAGGGTAGCTTCGCCACCCTCATCGTCGATGCCACGAAAAACTACCTGTTCAAGGTCGAGGCGCCGGGTTATCAGCCCATCGAGCAGCTCAACAAGCCGCTCATCGGGGCGCAGACCCTGAACCTGGAGTTCGTCCTGCTGACCTTCGAGGAGCTGCAGGCGCAGGCCCAGGGGGAGGTCCTGGAGAGCCCCGGCATCAAGGAGCTGCGCCAGGCCAGCGAGCTCCTCCAGGCAGGAAAGGTCGCCGAGGGGCGGGCCAAGCTCCTGGAAGCCGTGGGCATCAAACCCGACCTGTACCTCGGCTGGGCGGAGCTGGCCAGGCTGGACGCCAAGGCCGGCAACCATGCGGGAGCGTTGGCCAACGCCAAGAAGTGCCTCGACCACAAGGCCAACTTCCCCCCCTGCCTCGCCCTTGCCGCCAACGCCGCCCAGGAGCTGGGCGACACCAAGGCCCACGAGGCGTACATGGCCGCCTACAAGCTGGCCAACCCCGCCGACCCGGCACTCCTCTACAACGAGGCGGTAGAGCACCTCAACAAGGGCAACGATGCGGCCGCCAAGCCCCTCCTGGAAGAGGCGTTGGCGGAAAACGCCGAGTTCGGTCCGGCACTCTTCCAGCTGGGCATGATCTACCTGCGCGAGGGCAACAACGCCAAGGCGCGAGAGCTCCTGGAGAAGTTCCTCAAGGTGGCCCCCGACCACGCCGACGCCCCGATGGCGAAGGAGATGTTGAAGTATCTCTAGGAGGCGGGGGGTCCGGCGACCCCCCACCCACGCCCCCGTCGCCTCGACCCCCCGAGCCCCCCCTCGGCGCGGCGGCAAAGCCGCACGCGCCTCGTCTCTCACCTCCAACCCCCTCACCCGCCCGCCCGCCCGGCCCCCGCGGGGTG
>Ga0226835_1000171_pt1 | contig 113260 bp, 75 predicted proteins | sample LAC_MetaG_1_FD_163627 | JGI IMG/M metagenome (GOLD analysis project Ga0226835, IMG submission 163627) | Anaerobic ammonium oxidizing microbial communities from anammox membrane bioreactor (MBR) in UC Berkley, California, United States -... | ecosystem: Engineered > Bioreactor > Anaerobic >... | reverse complement strand
TCCCGCCCTTCTCATCCAAAAAACAAGGCGTCACTACTCTGGCTCCTAACCGACCAAAATCTACCGACCTGCTGTATTCAAAAGAAGCTAAATTAACGATCAGATCTGAATTCATAAGGGCCATATCATCAATAACCTGCCCAGTAATACGACCACGCCAGAAATCATACAGATCGGCCGAGGTTTCTGATTTCAAGGGTGTTCCCATATCCAGCCGGTAAGGTTTAATCAGATCGAGAGGGCGAAGATAGCCGTAAAGCCCCGAGATAATCCGAAGATGTTTCTGTGCAAATTCCAGCGTTGGGAGATCCCATTCATCTGCGTTAAGGCCCTGATAGACATCGCCTTTATATGCAAATATCGCCGGTTTTTTGATTTCGGTAGTAATATTTTTCCAGTTGTGGTAGCGTTCAAAATTAAGTTGGGCCAGCGTTTTACTCAGCGAAAGCAAATGTCCCAATTCGTTAAGATGATATTGTTGGAGCAGCGAAACAAGGTAGTTTGCTTCGTTCACAAAAACAGGTTCATCCGTGCTTTGCACAAGCGGCTTAGTCTTGAAATCGAGTGTTTTTGCAGGAGAAATCAGAATAAGCATACGAAAAATCAATTTAGATAAGGGATATACACACCTTATTTATAACGAAGAGGGTTTAATGCTTAGGCGATAAAACTTTTTGAATGACATCTGTTGGAACCAGATAATAACGGCTTTCTTTTTCTGTTTGCTCAAGTCTTGCAAATCCGATGAGCATAAAATCAACCAAAATCCTTACAGCCATCTTCCGGCTTACTCCGGTGACTACGCGAAATTCGTCGAGGCTTACTCCATTGGCTTGACTGAGCAGTTGCAACAGTGCCATCTCAGTATCTGAAAATTGAATATTGACGGCCTTTCCATCCTGTTCTTTTTTCCAAAACTCAAGCAAAACAGGATCGGCCAGTAAGTTCTGATCGTGCACACGCACAAACACTTTATAATCATCAATATGATGAGGAGCTTTATGTTTAATGCCTTTTGATTTTGGAACGATGACTTCGAGAACAAGTTTCCCATCAATGGTCCATTCCCGGGTTTGAAACTTCACTTCGGGCCGACAATACATGTTGGAAGCAGCCTCGAGCATATAATACTCTTCTTCGGAGCGTACGCCGGCAACAACTCCGTTGTCCTTGAGGCCGATAAGAAGTCGCCCACCATCGGTATTTGCAAAAGCAGCAAGTGTACGGGCAATTTTCCGACTGTCGGAAATCTCAAATTTAAAATCAAGCTGTTGATTTTCACCTTGGGCAATCAGATTGCGAATGTGAGCTGACATTGCTTTGATTAGTTTTCGGCCTCCAAAATTACACAAAACCAGCGGAGTATCAGCAGAAATTTTCACTTATGGCCCAATGAGCCCGATTTCCATACCCTATTCAGGCTTTCACATCGTCAAAATCGTTGGATCTGACGAACAGGTTGACCACATAAGGGCAAACCGGAACGACTTTCAGGTTTTTTGAACGTGCAAACTCAACACCTTTGACCACTAACATTTTTGCAAGCCCCTTTCCTTTGAACTCGTCTTTCACTTCGGTGTGATCGAACTCAATTTTATGTTCATCAATCCAATTATAATGTAGCTCACCGGCCAGATTTCCATTGTCATACAGCTCGAATTTCCCATCCGTGGAAGTATTTTTATGAACAAATTCCATTGTCTTAATCTTTTAAATAACCAAATTTACCACTATTATAGTCATCAAAGGCCTGATATAGCTCTTCGCGCGTATTCATCACAAAAGGTCCATGAGCTGCAATGGGCTCATTAAGAGGCTCACCACTCAATATCAATAACTTAGAGTTTTCGGTAGCTTCAACCGAGAATGAATCACCGTCGTTTGCCATCAGGATAAAAAAATCGGTGGGTACTTTCTCTTGTCCATTCACCAAAATAGAGCCTTCGACCACCAACATAGCAGTATTGTAGTTTTCGGGGAAACTAAAGCTGAATTCAGAATCTTTTTCCAATTTTAGATTATAAAGGTGTATGGGCGAAAAGGTAGTCGCCGGACCTTTTTTCCCTTTATACTCTCCGGCAATGATCTCAAGTTCAGCCCCTTCGGATTTATAGCGTTTCATTTTATCGTTTTCAATAGGCTGATATTTTGCAGGATCCATCTTATTTTTGGCAGGCAGATTTACCCATAGTTGTACCATTTGGAATTCTCCGCCCTTTTTGCTCCACTCTTTTTCATGGTATTCTTTATGCAGGATACCGCCGGCGGCAGTCATCCATTGTACGTCGCCTTCGCCAATAATTCCACCACCGCCATTGCTGTCGTGATGTTGAATTCTCCCTTTATAAGCTACTGTAACTGTTTCAAAACCCCGATGCGGATGAACTCCAACACCACGGGGCCGTTCGCTCGCTCCAAAGTAAAATTTTGAATTGTAATCCATTAAAATAAACGGATTCATGCGCTGCATCCCAAGCTTGAGTTGACTTGGGATAAAATTGTGCACCCTAAACCCATCACCTACATAATGTAACTCTCGCGGCGGGATAATTGCTTCTACAGATCGTTTCGTCATTTTATTTTGACTTTGTTGATTTTCTAGTTTTTGCTGATTGTCAAAAAACCAAAAAGGTTTTCATTGAAATAACAAAAAGTTGGTTATTTGGTTCAATTTATTGATTTTATGCTTCAAGATTCCCCGCATTTTCGACTATTCGGGAAGCAACACTACGTAACAAAGGTTGATATTTTCAAAACTGATTTTGCAGACTGCGTCCAAATAGAGGAACGCTTTCCGCTATTGCTCAAAGCCTTAGGTCAAAAATGCCAGACATATCCCGGCTTCTACCTAATTAACTGAACGAAAAACGCTGCCATATCAAGAAGTTTTGTACCTTTGTGAAAAATTTAACATTTCATTAATTTATCATAACATCATGGATATCAATGAGAAAATTCTTTTAATGAGCAATGTAGAATTGTTCAGAGGGCTAAACAAAGAAGAACTTGAGCTGATTGCCAAGCAGGCCGGATATAAAACTTATGAGCCCGGTGAGTTTCTTTTTATGCAGAACTACCCACGCAAGGAGATTTTCGTTGTTGTGGAAGGTAAGATCGAATTGTTTAAAAGCACCGCATACGGGGACGAGCAACGCATCACCTACTTTAATCGTTACGACTTTTTGGGTGAAGGCTCATTGTTGGAAGATTCACCACACTCCACTTCAGCACGAGCTGTTGAACGCAGCATTGTACTAACGCTCAACAACGAGCTCATCCGTTCATCGGGGACAATAGCCGTTGCCATTTTTTCGAACATCACCAAAGTCGTTTCGCGACGAATGCGCTATGCCAACTCGCGTATGGTGAGCTGGAACAACCAATATGAATCGGGGAAAACCAGGATTGAACACGACCTCTTGGGCGATCGGGCTGTCCCGTATGAATACTATTATGGTATTCAGACTTTACGGGCCATGGAAAACTTCAATATCAGCGGAGTTACCTTAAACTTTTACCCCGACTTTATCCATGCTTTAGCCATGGTGAAAATGGGTGCTGCCAAAGCCAACCACGAGCTCGGGCAACTTTCGGACGAGTTGGCCAATGCCATCGTTAAAGCCTGTCAGGAGATTTTAGAAAATAAATTCCATGCACATTTTGTGGTGGATATGATTCAGGGAGGAGCCGGTACTTCGACCAATATGAATGCCAATGAGGTGATTGCCAACCGGGCACTTGAAATCATGGGTAAAGAAAGAGGACAATACGAGTTCTGTCATCCGAACAACCATGTTAACCTTTCGCAAAGCACCAATGATGCCTATCCCACGGCCATTAAAATCGCTTTGATCAAAGCTAACGAAAAGCTTGTCAATGTGTTGCAGGAGTTAATCAAAACCCTTCATTTAAAAGCTAAAGAATTTGCACACGTCATCAAAATGGGGCGCACCCAGCTTCAGGATGCAGTTCCGATGACTTTGGGACAGACATTTCAGGCTTTTGCCGTAACACTTGAAGAAGAAGTACAACAACTCAACCGGATGGCTTCGCTTTTCTTAGAGGTCAATATGGGAGGTACGGCCATTGGAACCGGAATCAATGCTGATCCCAAATACAGCGACAAAGTCATTCCCTATTTGCGTATTATCACCGGAATGGATATTAAACTGGCACGTAACTTAGTGGAGGCAACCCAGGACACAAGTGATTTTGTGAGCTATTCGAGCAGTTTGAAACGATTGGCATTAAAACTTTCAAAGATGTCGAACGATTTACGGTTAATGTCGTCGGGACCACGTGCCGGACTGGGCGAAATCAATCTCCCGCCCATGCAGCCCGGAAGCACCATCATGCCAGGGAAAGTGAATCCGGTTATTCCGGAAGTGGTCAATCAGATCGCATTCAAAGTGATTGGCAACGACCTCACTGTTTCGATGGCCGCTGAAGCCGGTCAACTGGAACTCAACGTGATGGAGCCTGTGATTGTGCAAAGCCTTTTTGAATCCATCGAAATGCTGAAAAACGGCATGAAAGTGCTGACCATCCGCTGCATCGAAGGTATTACCGCCAACGAAGAACACTGCCGCAAAACTGTTCAGAACTCTATTGGGTTAGTGACAGCTCTGAATCCCTATATCGGTTATGACGCTTCAACACTGATTGCCAAACAAGCCATGGAAACCGGAAGAAGCGTATATGACTTAGTTCTTGAACAAGGTCTGTTATCTAAAGAAAAACTCGATTTTATCCTCGCACCGGAGAACATGGTACGATAAACATCGGCGCAATTACAATAGGTTATTGAATGAGCGCATATTATCTAAAAAGGGAGCCACTTAACTTCGGCTCCCTTTTTGATTTTATTGCTGATATTTTTTTCGGTTCTGGCATTATTTCCATATGATAGTTAAATCAGAAAAAAAAATCGACCGGTCGTGGAGGCTGAGGAGGTGTAGGAAAAATGAGCCACTATTTAAATATTATTGAACCGTTAAAAAAAACAAAGTCATTAAGGAGAGCAACAAGGTCGGTCAGGATAACAAAGACAATTCTCATAATGAATGGGACGCTTGGAGCTACTACGAAAATAATTTTTTATACGGAAAAATTTGTTTTAATAAATATTCTTTTCACTTTTGATGCCTGATAATGAGTAATAAATCTAAAATCACTTTATCATGGAAAATTTTATACACTTTATACTAAGCAATTTTACGCTTACTTTCTTTGTCATTGGACTGATTTTCTCCGCATTTGTGATCTGTAAAAATCGGAAAAGCCTCACAAAGGCGTTCATCATTGAAAACATTTTCAAGTATTATTGTTTCTGGGTGCATGGCATTTGCTGGATATATAATGGGATTATGCACACCGTTTTTCACGAAATGGCCGCTGGATTCATTGGTTGGGAAGACAGCCCCTTTCAAATGGAAGTTGGTTATGCCAGTTTGGGCTTTGGTCTGGTAGGCCTGCTGGCTATCCGAAATGATTTTGGATTGCGATTGGCATTGGTTATCAGCACCTCAGTATTTCTATTGGGGGCGGCAGGAGGCCATATTTATGAAATCATCGCATTCCAGAATTATGCTTCTGGCAATGCAGGAATCATGCTTTGGTCGGATATTTTACTGCCTATTATCAGTGTAATCTTGCTTTATTTCTCTTTCCGTTATCGGAAGGCAACCCCCAATCAAACTTACTATGAAAAAGTCGGTTGAAATTCGGATCATTCTCTTTCTAGCGACTGTATTCATCCTCAGTTCCTGCAGCTTTCATGGAAAAATGGCCCCCTCTGAGTCGAATAACTCTTCCTTTTCACATTCAGGTCAGCATCTATCCGAAGGGATCAACTATTTAAATGTACCAAATGGCCGGATCGCGTATCAGATTGCAGGTGAAGGCGAACCGTTAATGATGTGCATTGGTTATAATGCCAATATGGATTTTTGGGATCCGCGGCTAATTAGTATGCTTCGGAAACACTTTCAGGTTATCACCTTCGATTATCGGGGTATGGGCTTCAGTAGCAATACTGATACAGCCTTTACCATTGCCACACTTGCCAATGATGTTGAGTTGCTTTGCCGACATCTTGGACTGGAGCGCATCCACCTGCTGGGTTGGTCAATGGGCGGTTATGTTGCACAGACTTTTGCCATTCATTATCCCGATCGAGTTAATAAGTTGATTCTGCATGCAACAGATTTTGGAGATACAGTCACCCGGAATCCAGCACCGGAAATAGCTTGTATATTATCAGATACTTTGGCTACACCTGCCCAAATGATTGGAATGATGTTTCCTGAAAGATGGCTTGCAGCTCAGGAAAACCCGGGCAAATTATTTCAACACGCTAAATCCCCAATAAACAAATATACCATCAAATTGCAGGACAATGCAATATCAAAATGGTTAATGCCGGGAGGAGGTGCTGTGGGACATCTAAACTCATTGCAAATGCCAGTTTTGGTCATTACAGGAAAAGATGATGTTGTCGTACCCTATGAAAATTCGATTGCCTTAGCGGATTCACTAAAAATTTCTTCACTTATTCTGATTAATAACGGGGGACACGGAATCATGTACCAGTACCCAAAACTCCTTGCAGGCTATATTCTGAATTTTCTGAATCATTAACCCAGTACAAGGGAAGCGTGTACCGCTGGTGTTCCTTCAATAAAAACCATTGGAAGTCCTTGAGTGTCCTAATTTAAGTGTATCCTTTCTTGATTATTGTTTTTTTCAAAGGCGCTTTGTTTTCAGCATTGAACAATGGTTTTACGCAAATTGAAAATGCAGTCGTTGCATCAATGGTCGTGCAACATCAGCGTAATCATTAGTATTCCGGTCAGAATAAAAGCAAACTGAATAACGGATTCTTTTGCCGATGTTTTACGGTGCATTTCAGGGATAAGGTCGGCCAGTGCAATGTAAAGAAAACTCGAGGCAGCAAAACAAAGTGCATAAGGAATTAATTCCTGCATCGAATCGAGCATGAACCAGGCAAAGACGCCGGCAATAATTGAGGTTGTACTCGACAAAATATTGTATAACAATGCCTTGCCTTTTTTAAGACCGCCTTTGATCAGGATTCCAAAGTCGCCCAGTTCTTGTGGCACTTCATGCAGGACAACCGATAAAGCAGCAAAAATACCAAGAGCAGGTGAAGTTAAAAACGAGGCGGCTACCACTACTCCATCAATGGCATTATGAAAGGCATCACCAATCAAAATGATAGGCACTGCGGCATGATCGTGGCGATGACAATCTTCGTTGTTACAAGTGCGCCAAAGAATCACTTTTTCGAGTACAAAAAAGAAAAGAATCCCCGACATAGTAACGCCCATGGCCAAACGCGGGCTTATCTCGTGCATGGCGTTGGGTATCATGCCCAGCATGGAGGCTCCAAGCAAGGTGCCACCGGCTAGATAAGTAAGGTAAGTGGATACCTTATGAAGCGTTTTTTCGGGCAAAAACAAAATCAGCCCAGCCAGGCTTACACTTCCGGCGCTGATTACAATCAGGGCAGCAAGCATTGCAAAAAAATCAAAATTCATTTTCGTATCTTTTAGTAAAAGTAAAGTCTATCGAAATTTTAGTCGTACTCATCAGTATTTCAACTTCAAGTGCAATGAGGTTGTAGCAAGATGATTTTTCAACATAGAGAATGAGGGAATGTTTTGTTTATTTAATACAAAGGTATGCTGAAAATGATAAAACCATTAGTGAATATGGATAAATATTTTTACACAATACAAGTACTTGGCCTTAAAACTTTATGCAATATTTCACAAAAGCGCTTCATAAAGAATTTCCACCGGGTGTTTGGCCTGTCGTTGAGTTCCATCGTGTATCTGGTGCCGGCATGATGTTCCACTGGCTGCCAGTAACGAAGTATCGGAAGTTTTACGAATGGCGGGAAAAAGCACAAGTTCTCCCACTTTCATTGATAAGTCGTAATGTTCTTTTTCATAGCCAAAAGCTCCGGCCATGCCGCAACAACCCGAAGGAATCTCTCTGACTTTAAAGCCTTTGGGCAGTCCAAGAATTTTCAAAGCATCTTTAGTACCAGTCAGCGATTTCTGCTGGCAGTGGCCATGATAGAACACTTCTTTTTCCATAACAGTAAATTGTCCACTGTGAATCAAGCCTTTATCCATTGCATGAGCCAAAAATTCCTCAATTGTAAAACAGTTTTTTGCAAGTATTCGTGCAGATTCTTTCAATGATTGATCCACCAGATCGGGGTATTCATCGCGGAACGAAAGAATAGCTGAAGGTTCAATGCCAACAAGCGGTGTTTCGGTAGTAATCAGATCCTTCAAAAGAAGAACATTCGCATTGGCTATTTTTTTGGCTTTACGTAAAAAACCTTTGCTGATAAAGGTGCGCCCGCTGAGGCGGTGACGTGGAATAACAACCTCAAAACCAAGCTTCTCGAGCAAAAGAATGGTTTTTATTCCGATTTCGGTATCGTTGAAGCGGATAAACTCATCGTTGAAAAGATAGACTTTCCCTTTTGTCTTCGGGTTCTGTGCTTCGGATTTCCTTTTTTCAAACCATTTTTCGAGTGTAATCCCATAAAGCTTCGGGAGGCTCCTTTTTGGTGAAAATCCAATCAATCCTGATAATAATTTCGAAAAAGTACGATTGCCCAAAAAGAAATTGGTAAGTCGCGGAAAATAGCTTCCAAAAAGATTTATCGTACTGATGTGTGCTATCAGACGGGACCGGAACGGAATTCCATTCGCATCGTAATAATGCTGTAAAAACTCGGCTTTGAGCTTAGCCATATCTACACTGCTCGGGCATTCTGATTTGCAGGCTTTGCATGAAAGACAAAGATCCATTGCCTCAAAAATCTCCTGATGGTCGAACGGATTGGGTTTATTGCTATAGGTCAAAAACTCGCGTAGGATATTTGCTCTTGCACGGGTGGTGTTACGTTCGTCGCGTGTAGCCATATAGGATGGGCACATGCTCCCGCCAATCACTTCTGTTTTGCGGCACACAGCCGTTCCGTTACATTTTTCGGCCGCCCTCAAAATTCCTATATCATGCGAAAAATCGAGCACTGTTTCGATTTCGCGCGTCGCCTGGCCGGGCTCATAGCGCAATGAGCTGTTCATTTTAGGTGTATCTACAATCTTATTCGGATTGAAAATGTTATTCGGATCCCAGCGCGCTTTGATTTGCTTGAGAATCTGATAATTTTTTTCGCCAAGCATGAGCGGGATGAATTCACCTCGAAGGCGCCCGTCTCCATGTTCACCACTGAGCGAGCCCTTGAATTGTTTCACCAAGCGGGCTGTTTCAAGTGCAATCGTATGAAAAAGCTCAACGTCTGTAGGGTCTTTGAGATTAAGAATCGGTCGCAAATGCAGCTCCCCGGTTGCAATATGTGCATAATAAACACAGCTTTTCCCGTAATGGTTCAGCATTTTGTCGAATGCCTCGATATAATCGGGCATATTCTTTGGATGAACGGCGGTATCTTCGATTACGGCTACCGGCTTGGCATCGCCTGGCATATTATTAAGGACGCCCAGACCGGCTTTTCGCAACTCCCAAACCTTGCCAATATCGGCTCCAGTGATGAGTGGGAAGGCATAGCCATAACCGGCAGCTAACAACGCTTCACGTGTCTTTGAGGCTTTGAGCTCCACTTCTTCCATTGTGGCTTCGGCAAATTCGGCAATCAACAGAGCACCGGGATCACCCTCAATGAAAAAGCGGTTTTTATTCTGATTAATATTTTCTTTGGTGAGATCCAATACTGTTTTATCCATCAGCTCAATAGCCACTGGATTGAATTTCAAGGCGATAAGATTTGCTTCGAGGGCTTCTCGCACATGCTGAAGATGCACAACCAAAAGGGCTTTATTTTTCGGCGGTAGTTGCACCAAATTGAGTTTAATTGCAGTGCTAAAGGCAAGGGTGCCTTCGGAGCCTGCTAGAAGTTTACAAAAGTTGAAAGCCTCTTTTCCGGGAGTAAAAGCTTCTGTTTCGAGCAACAAATCAATCGCATAGCCGGTGTTTCGGCGTTTGAGGCCGGGGTCAGGATAATGATTGCGTATCTCGTCCTGGTTTTCGGGCTTTGACAATATTTCACGGATTTGCGAATAAAGCGAGCCTTCAAACGAATCAAGCCGACATTTCTGGTCAAACTCCTCGATGCTAAGCGCTTCAAACACAGCTTCTTCACCATTGCTAAGCAAGGCTTTAACAGCTGAAGTGTGATCACGGGTGCTTCCATAAACAAGCGAGTGTGCCCCACAGGCGTTGTTTCCCAACATTCCGCCAATCATACAATAGTCGGCTGTGGAAGTCTCGGGACCAAAAAACAAGCCGTGCGGAGCCAGAAATTTATTGAGTTCGGTGAGCACAACGCCCGGTTCAACCCAAATCCATCGTTTTTCAGGGTTGAACTCTAATATCTTATTCATGTGGCGCGAAACATCCACCACAATGCCATTGCCCACCACCTGACCGGCCAGTGAGGTTCCCGCCGCGCGGGGAATGAGCGAACAACGCTGTTCACGGGCTAAGCGAATGAGTTTTTTGACATCTTCGGCATTTACCGGAAGAGTCACGGCAAGCGGCTTTTGGCGATAGGCCGAAGCATCCGTAGCGTAAATCAGACGGGTAGCGTCGTCCACGAAAATTTCGCCTTCAAAATTCGGTTTTAACTGATTTAATGCTTTATAGATTCTCGATTCGAACATCGGACTGATTGCTTTTGGTTTTGCGAAAGTAGCAAGATTTCCTTTTAAGATGACTCCTTATCCAGCTGTTGTTTACTCATAGAAATTGGAGAAAACATTTGTCTGAATACTTGTCGGAAAGGCAACAATCATCCTTTTCAAATTAACGCATAAACCATCTTCGCGATTTGTGAAGGCTCATGACTCGGGTAAAGACTGCTTAAAACTTTGGTTAAAATTGCGCTTTCAGGCCTTTGCCCACTGAGGGCATCGGCGACAAGGCTTGTTTCAGGCATCACTTCGTCCGGCAAAACTTCAACCATTTGATCGTTTGAGACTTGAATTTTAAATCCAAACTTTCGGTCATTAAATTCCAAAAAAGCATGGTAACGATACTCAGGCGAATATCCGAAGTTCCATTCCCGACGATGGTACTTTTCATCGGCCAGCCGTTGGATGGCTTCTATTTCCTGAGTAGAGAATTCGCGTACTTCGTGTACATCAAATGTTTTTACAATGTAATCCCGAAACTGTTCCATCACTTTCCGGATATTTTGATCTGTTGGCAGCCATGGACGGATATTGGTTACCGGCATCGGATTGGAGAGTACAGCTTTACTTTGATAACGACCGGGGATTACTTTGAGGCAATTTCTCACCAAATCGAGATCGGCATCGAAAAGCAAAGTGCCGTGATGAAGGCTGCGGTTTCGATGGACATGTGCCGCGTTCCCGGAAACTTTCTTTCCGTGCAGGGTCAAACTGCTTTTTCCATGCAATTCGAGCGTGATTCCCAAGATTTTAAAAAAAGCCCTGACTGGCTCCAAATGTCGCGCAAAATCTATCTGATTCTCGGCATGATTTGATGTTCTGACAAAACTGAAATTGACATTTCCATCTCCCTGAAAGACGGTTCCGCCGCCCGAAATTCGTCTGATGACGGGGACTGACTGTTGCTCGATAAAAGGCAGATTGACTTCGGCAATGGCGTTCTGATGTTTGCCAATCACCACACAATTTGCATTTTCCCAAAGCATAAACACGTCATCTTCAAGATTATGCGTTACGTATTCTTCGGCGGCAATGTTAAAAAACGGGTCGTCGCCCACTTTTTCGATGATCAGCATTGTTCTTTTCTGACAAATGTTTTTGATACGTTCAAAAATAAGCTTAATTTCATGCCGTTTCAAAGCAAGATTACGCTAATTTTGCGCCCTCAAAAACGAAAGCGCTTCTATGCACGAAATCAGAAACATTGCCATCATCGCGCACGTAGATCACGGCAAAACTACCCTTGTTGACCGTTTACTCCATCAGTCAAAACTATTTAGAGAGAATCAGGAGGTTGCCGAATTTATCCTCGATAACAACGATCTCGAACGCGAACGAGGCATCACCATTCTGGCCAAAAACGTATCGGTTCGTTACAAAGACACTAAAATCAACATCATTGACACTCCCGGTCACGCCGATTTTGGCGGCGAGGTGGAACGTGTTCTGAACATGGCTGATGGCGTTTTGCTTTTGGTTGACGCATTTGAAGGCCCCATGCCCCAAACCCGTTTCGTATTACAGAAGGCCATCGAATTGGGTTTAAAACCAATTGTGGTAATAAACAAGGTGGACAAACCCAACTGCCGCCCCGATGAGGTTCAGGAAGCAGTGTTTGAACTAATGTTTAATCTGGGTGCCAGCGAAGATCAGCTTGATTTTCCGACAGTTTATGGATCATCTAAACAAGGCTGGATGTCAGACCATTGGAAAAATCAGACAACCGATATCTCATATCTTTTCGAAGTTATCCTAAAACATATCCCCGCGGCGCCGCATATCGAGGGAACGCCCCAGATGCAGATTACCTCGCTCGACTACAGCTCATACGTGGGCCGTATAGCTGTTGGAAGACTCAGCCGCGGCATGTTGCAGGCCGGCATGAATGTGTCGCTTGTGAAACGCGATGGAACCGTTGCCCGGTCTGTGATCAAAGAATTATACACCTTTGAGGGTTTAGGAAAAGAACGCATCAAAACCCCTGTTTATTCGGGTGATATCATTGCCCTGATGGGAATTGATGATTTTGAAATTGGCGATACAATTGCCGATTATGAGAAACCCGAGGGCCTGCCACCTATCCGCATCGAAGAGCCTACAATGAGCATGCTTTTTACCATCAACAACTCGCCATTTTATGGAAAGGAAGGTAAATATGTGACATCGCGTCATTTGCGCGAAAGGCTTTTGAAAGAAACTGAGAAAAATCTTGCCCTGCGCGTTGAAGACACCGATTCGCCGGATGCACTCCTTGTTTATGGCCGCGGCATCCTGCATCTGGGCATTTTGATCGAAACCATGCGTCGCGAAGGCTATGAATTCCAGCTTGGGCAACCAAAAGTGATTACTAAGCTAATTGACAATCAGAAATATGAACCTATCGAAATTTTAACCGTCTTTGTTCCGGAAGATTTTTCAGGAAAGGTGATTGAGCAGGTCAGTATGCGCCGTGGTGAACTTGTTGAAATGAGTCCGAAAGGTGATCGTATGCACTTGGAGTTCAGTATCCCAGCACGCGGCATCATCGGTCTGCGCAACAACATCCTGACCGTTACCGAAGGCGAAGCCATCATTGCCCACCGTTTCAAAGCGTTTGAGCCCTGGAAAGGCGAAATCGAAGGGCGCAGCAACGGCGCTTTGGTCTCGCTCGAAACCGGAACAGCTATCCCATTTTCCATATGGAAACTACAAGATCGCGGTCATTTTTATATTCATCCCAACGAAGAGGTGTATATGGGGCAAGTGATTGGCGAAAACAACCGCGCCTCGGATTTGGTAGTCAATGTGTGTAAAACGAAAAAATTGACCAACATCCGTGCAGCCGGCTCCGATGAAAAGGTGATGATTATCCCGGCCATCCGGTTCTCGCTCGAAGAATTTATGGAAAATATTCGCGAAGACGAATACTTAGAAGTAACACCGAGGTCGTTGCGCCTACGCAAAATCATATTAGACGATACAGAACGTAAAAGAATGAACAAATCCAATTGATAATGAGACACACACGCTTTCTTTTAATCTTTCTTTCGGTAATTTTTACCACTTGTTTCTTGCCTTCATGCGAGATTTTGCAACAGGCCAGCGAAATATCGCGTCTGAAAAACTGTGATTTTGAATTTGAAGGCCTCGATTCTGTGACCCTTGCCGGAGTGCGATTCAGCAATGAATTCAATCCTTTGCAGATGACCAGCACACAAATGCTTCAACTCACCAGTGCTGTGATGAAAAAAAACTTGCCTGCCGATTTTCAGGTACTTTTCACCGTGAAAAATCCGAATGCCAAAGCCGCTGCGCTGACCAAAATGGACTACATCGTGATGTTCGACGGTGTTGAATTGCTCAATGGCTCAACCGGACAGGCACTGCGAATTCCGCCCAACGGACAAGCCATTTTGCGTGTCCCGCTTCACACCGAAGTTTTCAAGGCACTTTCCGGTCAGGCAAGCGCGTCCGTCAACCGATTGGTAAACAAAATCACCGGTGTAAATAACGAGCCGCTCGAATTATTGGTTAAAGTCAAACCATACCTCAATGCCGGTGGCCAAAGCATGGCTTATCCGGGCTTCCTTGAATACAGCAAAAAACTATGACCTGTAAAAAAACTTTCTACATTCAGCAAGTCTTTTTATCTTGGCCTGTCTTTTGGAGTGTTTTTTTATTTAAATTATTATTAATCAAATTCCTAACATATTTTTTTATATCAGTTCAAACTAAATTAGAAGAGATGAAAAAAACTTTATTCTTTACTTTATTTGCGTTGTTGAGCGCAGGTATGTTTGCTCAGGGACAAGGAGGCTTTATTGGTCTTAGCATTGGTCCCTCGTTCCCAATAGGTGATTTTGGTGACAAAACACTCACCAACCCGGATGCCGGTTATGCAAAGACCGGTCTCAACATCAATTTGTTAAACTTCGGTTATAAACTCGGGCCTAATGTTGGGATTGCAGCCAACTGGTTTGGTGGTGCCCACACGATTGATGATAACAACCCCGATCTGATGTGGAGTTACGGTGGTCTGATGGGTGGTCTTTTTCTCGCATTGCCCGTAAACAACAAAACCGAGCTGGATATTAAAGGTGTTGCTGGTTTTTCAACAGCAAAACTCGATATGAAACAATTGGGCGAATACACCGGCAACGGATTTGGTTATGCTTTTGGAGTCATGATCCGTCATGATATTGCCTCAAGATGGAGTTTGTTGTTACATGCCGATTATTTTGCAACAAAGCCGGAATTTAAAGGTGCTCTTGGTTTTATGAGTGTTAAAAAGAATATTTCTGCTATTAATGCCAATTTTGGCATCGCCTATAAGCTAAAATAGACTTCTTATAAATCTAGATACTCGTAGCAGTAAAAAGTGATATTGAAAAAGCCCCGAATGTCGGGGCTTTTTCATAAAAAATCCTTATTATTGCTACGTTTTATTTTACCGCTTATCAACCCAACGACCAGTGATGGATACTTTTTTTGAACAACTTCTGCATGAATTTGAAAGGCCAATCGGTAACCCCGTTTTGGTTTTTTCGGTCATCTTATTCATTATCCTGCTTTCGCCCATACTTTTACGCAAGCTGAATATCCCCGGCATCATCGGACTTATCATCTCGGGAGTTGTCATTGGTCCGCATGGGTTAAATATTCTTGAAAACAATGAAGCAATTAAGTTATTTTCGACGATCGGCCTGCTTTACATCATGTTTATTGCAGGACTGGAGCTAGATCTGAACGAGTTTAAAGCAAATCGGAACAAAAGCTTACTCTTTGGCTTTTTCACCTTTTCCATTCCTTTACTCATTGGTTTTCCCACCTGTTATTACCTTTTGGGTTACGATTTCAACGCCAGTTTTCTCACGGCAAGCATGTTTGCAACACACACCCTTGTGGCTTACCCCATTGTGAGTAAGTTTGGTATTTCAAAGAATCAAGCGGTAGCAATCACAGTAGGAGGCACCATTCTCACCGACACCGCCGTGCTGATCATCCTCGCAGTGATTATGGGAAACAGTCAGGGCAACATAGGCCAGGAATTTTGGATTCGGCTCAGTGTTTCATTGGCTATCTTCTCGGCTATCATGTTTATAGTGATTCCACGTATTGCCAGATGGTTTTTTCGCAAATTAGAAAGCGAAAAACACTCCCATTATATTTTTGTTCTTTCAGTGGTGTTTTTCGCGGCTTTCTTAGCCGAAGTAGCAGGTGTTGAGCCCATTATCGGGGCTTTCGTGGCCGGATTAGCTCTCAACAAGCTCATTCCTCATTCATCGGCATTGATGAATCGCATCGAGTTTCTTGGCAACTCCCTTTTTATTCCTTTTTTCCTGATTAGTGTAGGTATGTTGGTTGATGTTTCGGTGATTCTGAGTGGTCCCATGGCATTGATCATTGCCGGAACCCTTTCGTTGGTCGCTATTTCAGGTAAATGGCTGGCTGCATTGTTCACACAGCTTGTTTTTCACTACAGCAAAGCCCAGCGTCAACTCATCTTTGGCCTGAGCGGAGCACACGCAGCCGCCACTTTAGCCGTAATCTTAGTAGGATTCAATGCTCGCATTCTCGACGAAAATATCCTCAACGGAACCATCATTCTTATTCTTATCACTTGCATTGTAGCTTCTTTCGCAACCGAAAAGGCCGCAAAAGTCATCATGATCGAGTCGGAAAATGATACCGAAAACCTTAGTAACGTAAACGCAGCGCAAAACGAACATATCCTTTTGCCCATTGCCGATATCGAGTCGCTTGAAAAGTTACTTGAATTTGCCATTTTTATTAAAGACAAAAAATCCGGCCATCCGGTTTCAATTCTTTCCGTTGTTTCGAACAATAGCGAAGCTGAACATAACATTCTGAAAACCAGAAATAAATTGGAAAGTTTCGTAAAACAGGCATCTGCTTCGGAAACCAATGTAAACATCATTACCACCATTGACCATCATGCTGCCAGTGGCATTGCCCGCATCTCGCGCGAGATCATGGCCGATATCATCGTTTTGGGATGGCCCCGCAAAGTTGGGCTCATTGACAAAATCATCGGGAGAAAAGTTGAGAGCATTCTCAACAATACCGACAAAAGCACGTTTATCTGCCATATTGCTAAACCGCTAGCGACTCATAAGCGGGTGGTTGTGGTTGCTCCTCCCCTTTCGGAACACGAATTTGGCTTCGAACAGTGGCTCATTAAGGTCTCCAAACTTGCTCAGGAGTTGAGTATTCCCATTGTAATATATGCCAACGAAGCCACCCTCAACGCCTTCGGAAAAGTCGTGATTACCGGGAAACTTGCTGCCAATATCACTTCAATGCCATTCGATGACTGGGATGACCTCCTGATTCTGGCCCGTTATATTCATGAAGATGATCTTTTTATTCTTGTCTCTGCCCGCCGGGGAGCTGCTTCATATATGCCATTATTCGAAGCCTTGCCAATTAAAATGGAAAAATACTTTGCCGCAAACAGCCGCATAGTCATTTATCCTCAGCAGTTTAGTGAAAGCCACGTCATGGATCAGTACGATGATATCACCGCCGAGCCACTTACCAAAGGGATCGAAACCATTCAAAAAATTGGTAAAGGCATTGGAAATATCTTTAAAACCGACAACAACGAATAACAAAACCAGAGTTTTCAAAATGTACTTACCCCTTGATTGTGGGGATTTTTATACTTTTGGCAAAAAAAAATTACAATGTGCCTGAGTGTACCAGCAAAGATTCTTTCCATTGAAGGCGAAATGGCACAATGCTCTGTAGGGGGGGCCATTGTTGAGGCCAGCCTTCAGATGGTGACTGCCGAAGGCATTGAGCCTGGAGATTACGTGCTTCTGCACACGGGATTTGCGCTTCAAAAAATCAGTGAAGAAGAAGCACATGTTAGCCTAAATCTTTTCAATGAATTCGAAGATTTCAACAAACGGTTGGACGAAGAAGAAAAGGCAGACAGGCAATATTTTGGTTAAATCAATCTCATGCAATACATTGACGAGTTTCGCGACCGGGAAAAGATTATTTCGCTTGTCAACCGAATTCGGTTTGAATCGCGTAAGCCCATGCGGATCATGGAAGTTTGTGGTGGCCATACCATGGCTATCCATCGTTTTGGAATACCTTCACTTTTGCCCGGGCATATTCAATTGATTTCGGGGCCGGGTTGCCCGGTTTGTGTCACCGACCGCCGTTTCATTGACCATGCCATTGCCTTTAGCCGACAGCCTGACGTGATCATCACTACCTACGGCGACCTCATCAAAGTACCCGGAAGCAGTTCTTCACTCGAACGCGAAAAAGCTGCCAGAGCCGATATTCGCATTGTTTACAGCATCCTGGATGCATTGACCATAGCAAAAAAAAACAGGCGGAAGAAAATCGTTTTTCTTGGCATTGGCTTTGAGACCACCGCTCCAGGTACCGCTGCAGGTATCATTAAAGCTCAGATGGCCGGTCTTTTTAATTTTTACGTATTAAGTGCACATAAAGTGATGCCGCCGGCCATGTCGGCCATCATTCAACAGGGAGTTCCCATCAACGGTTATCTGGGGCCAGGGCATGTGAGCACAATCACCGGCTCGGCTATGTACGAATTTATTCCGGACAAATACAATATGGGCGTGGTAATCAGCGGCTTCGAGCCATTGGATATTCTTCAGTCCATTTATATGCTTGTCCGTCAGCATGAAGCCAATCAGCCTAAAGTAGAAATTCAATATAGCCGTGTTGTGCGACCCGAAGGAAACAGCCAGGCGCTCGAGCTCATGAACGAAGTATTTGAACTGCGTGACGACTGGTGGCGCGGTTTGGGTGTTCTACCCCAAAGTGGGTTGGCCATACAACAGAAGTATGCTGACTTCGATGCCGAAAAGCAGTTCAACATCGAGATTGAGCCAACCAGAGAAGACAAAGCCTGCATTTGCGGTGATGTTCTCAAAGGAATTGCCAGTCCGGCTGATTGCCGACTTTTTGGCAAAGCCTGCACCCCTACCGATCCGGTTGGCGCGTGTATGGTCTCGAACGAGGGAGCGTGCGCAGCTTTTTTCCGTTATCGAAAAACAGCAGCAGAATGACCAAAGAGCAAAAAATCATGCTTGGACATGGAAGTGGGGGCAAACTCAGCCATGAGTTGATCTCGTCTCTTTTTTTACGCCATTTCCAACATCCGGCTTTAACCGCCATGACCGACTCGGCTGTACTCAACCTACCGGAGGCTCAGCTTGCATTCACCACCGATTCCTATGTTGTTGACCCGCTGTTTTTCCCAGGCGGGAACATCGGCCGTATTGCCGTAGCCGGAACTGTGAACGATTTGGCTGTTTCCGGAGCAAAGCCCATGTTTATCAGTGCAGCTTTCATCATCGAAGAGGGATTCCCGATTGCCACACTCGAACAGATCGTTACCGAGATGGCAAACGAAGCACGTCATGCAGGCGTTTCCATCGTTACAGGCGACACAAAAGTTGTTGGAACAGGAAAATGTGATAAAGTGTTTATCAATACGGCCGGATTAGGATTTTTTCACGTAGAATTTCCTCCATTTCCGGGACAAGAATCCGTTAAACCAGGCGACGTCATCCTTATCAGCGGCACCATTGGCGATCATGGAATGGCTGTACTGAGTGCCAGAAATGAACTTCCCGTACAGTCCGGACTCGAATCGGATTGTGCCTGCCTGAATGAGCTTATTTTAGAAGTCCGGAAAGCTTCTTCCAGAATCAAATTTATGCGCGATGCCACTCGTGGAGGGCTGGGTACAATATTGGCTGAGCTTTGCGAAAAAAGCAAGTTCGGAATTGAAATTCAGCACGAAACTATACCCGTTCGTGAATCAGTGAGGGGGATGTGCGAATTGTTGGGATTCGATCCACTTTATGTGGCCAACGAAGGCAAAGTGGTTATCGTAGCCGAAAGCAGTGATGCTCAGAGAATTCTACTTGCGCTCCAAAACCACCCTTTGGGTAAAGATGCCGCCATTATCGGAAAAGTTGTCGAACAGCATCCGGGATTTTGCTGGTTGAAAACAGAGTATGGCAGTAGCCGAATTGTGGATATGCTTGCCGGCGAACAACTACCACGAATCTGCTGATACAGATAGACTTACCTTAAAAAGCTCAAAAGCCGTATTCAAAATAAAATTTGGACAATTCGCTGCCAATGTCTTTGAACACGATGTGATGGTTGTGACAGCCTTTTCGCGAACAAATCCTTACCACACCACCGGCTTTGATGACAAATGATACCAAGGGAGCGCCACACTCGCTGCAGCTTTCGCTGATGGTCAGCTCTTTGTTGCAATGCGGGCAATACATATCTACAATTTCACCATCGGCAATGTTGATATCCATCTCTTTGGTGTTATCACCATAAACAGAACTTAGCCACAGCACACCCCGCTCTTGTTCAGTTTCCACATTGAGTTTAATGGCCGGTTTGTTGCGGATGAGAAAATCGTCCACCATAAGCGAACGGCTGCACAGCGGACATTTGACACTAATTGAAACTTCCTTTTCCATGACAATTTCAATGAATTAAACGACCCCGAAAGATACGAATTAATTTGCTGGAAATCAAGATAACATCATGTTTTTAACATAAAAAAAACTGCTTAAAGCAGTTTTTTTTATAGATACATCCGTTTCACAACTTATCAGGTTTTCGGGATGTTTTTTAGAATATCCAGTGTAAGATCCCAAAATTTCTGAACCGTAACAATCTCGATCCTTTCGTCGGGTGAATGCGCGCCTTTGATGGTTGGCCCAAACGAAATCATATCCATTCCGGGGTATTTGTCGCCAATCAATCCACATTCAAGGCCGGCATGGATGGCTTTGACAATAGGTTCTGTTCCAAAAAGTCGTTTATATGACTCCACTGTGATTTCTCTGATTTTTGAATGAGGATTTGGAGCCCAGCCCGGATATCCATTGCTGTTTTCAACTTCAGCGCCTGCCAGAAGGAAACATGAACTTACCATCCTGACTATATCGTCTTTGGCCGATTCGACCGAGCTGCGCTGGCTGGTAGTAATCAAAAAATGATCGTTTTCGGTGCGCACTGAAGCCAGGTTAGTGGAGGTTTCCACAAAACCCGGAATACTCTGCGAATAAGCGATCACGCCGTGCGGGCAGGCATATAAGGCCAGAATCAGCTTTCGTTGATCGTCAGCGGAAACAACTGTGTCTGGTACCTGAGGTATAGGGTTGATTTCGATTTTCAGCAAAGGTTCGGTAATGGCATATTCAGCCTTCATTTTTGCGCCGAGTTCATTGACCATCGCAACAAATGCCAATGCCTGATCATTTGGGACAAACACTTTAGCCAAGGCTTCACGGGCAATGGCATTGCGCAGATTACCACCTTCGAGCCATGAGAGCTGCATTCGAAAGTCATCCTGACCAATAGATAAGATTCTAACCATCAGCTTATTGGCATTTCCAAGGCCTTTGTGAATATCGTCGCCCGAGTGCCCGCCTTTCAATCCGCTCACCCTGATCTCAAAAGCTTGGGAATCTTTTGGAGCAGCCACACGACGATATGGCAACGTGGCTACGGTATCTTTTCCGCCGGCACAACCAATAAAAAGCTCGCCTTCGTCTTCCGAGTCTAGATTGAGCAATATCTTTCCTTTCAAGGCATTGTCACTCAAGCCAAAAGCTCCTGTCAGACCAGTTTCTTCGTCCACAGTAAACAGGCATTCAATTGGCCCGTGTTCGACATCATCCGCTGCAAGAATGGCTAGTTGTGCGGCAATGCCTATTCCATCATCTGCACCAAGTGTTGTTCCAATAGCTTTCACCCAATCGCCTTCTACCTTTGTTTTGATGGGATCACTGAAAAAATCATGGGTGACATCACTGTTTTTTTCGCAAACCATATCAATATGGCTTTGAAGCACAGTGATTTGCCTGTCTTCATAACCTTTTGTCGCATTTTTATAAATAAACACATTCCCAACTTCGTCCTGATAATAGTTAAGGCGGTGTCTTTTAGCAAAATCTATCAGATAATCAATGATTTTTCCTTCGTGTTTGGAAGGGCGGGGCACTAACGTGATCTCCCTAAAAAAACTCCAGAGTGATTTTGGCTGAAGTTCGTTAAGTTCATTATTCAACATAAATCAAGATTTAGATCAGAGACAAAAGTAGTGATTGTGCACAAAAATGGAGTGTTTTTCGTCATAAAAAATAGCCTGAAAAGGCTTTTCAGGTCAGGATTTGATCAGGGAATTGATTGCCTGAAGGAGTTCGCTTCGACGATATGGTTTAGCAATAAAAAAGTTACACCCGGCTTTAACACACAGCTCCTGATCCGATTGCATGGCAAATGCAGTTTGGGCAATAATAGGAAGATGTGAGTTGCGTTTTCTTATTTCTCGTGTAGTCATCAATCCATTGAGCTTTGGAAGTCGGATATCCATGATAACCAAGTCAATATCAGGGTTTGCTTCAATGATTTCGAGAGCTTCAACACCATTATCGGAAAACAGTAACTTAGCGCCTGACTTACTCAGATAGGTTTGAATAAGCAAACGGTTGGAAGGGGTATCTTCCACTACCAAGAATTTTTTCCCTACAAAAGTAAATGCCGATTCTTCAGCAAGCTGCCACATTAAGCCCGATATAAATTCAATTTTTTGAAGTCACAAAAATAAAACAGCAATCAAACTTTTTCAAATATTTTTTATCTGCGCTATGGTTTCTTTTGGATTCTTTGAAGAAAAGACCGCGTTTCCGGCCACTAAGATGTCTGCTCCTGCGTTGTATAAAGCTTTTGCATTGTCAAGCCCTACACCTCCATCCACCTCGATGAGGATTTTCAGGTTTTTTTGGAGAATCATTTCTTTGAGCCGGGAAATTTTCTCAAAAGTTGAGGGTATAAAAGATTGGCCTCCAAAACCCGGGTTCACGGACATCAACAACACGAAATCGGCTTCTTCTAAGCTGTTTTCCAGCAGGCTGACAGGGCTGTGCGGATTCAGCACTATCCCGGCCTTCATCCCTTCCTTTCTGATCTGGCTGAGTGTACGATGAAGATGGATGGAGGCTTCATAATGAACCGAAAGCCAGTCTGCGCCGGCCTCCCGAAAATCGCGCACATAACGTTCGGGCTGCACAATCATCAAATGGACATCCAATGGCTTGGTGGCGCAACGCCGGATAGCCCGAAGCACCGGCATTCCAAAAGAGATATTCGGCACAAAAACGCCATCCATGATATCGCAATGAATAAGATCAGCCTGGCTTTCGGCAATCATATCCAGGTCATGCCGAAGATTGAGAAAATCAGCCGAAAGAAGTGAAGGCGCAACGAAACGACTCATGAGAATGTTTTTGGGTTTCGGCAAAATTAAACAAATGAAATGAGCCCGGTACCACAAGGCAAATAAAAAGCCGCTTACAAAGCGGCTTTTTATTGTGATTAACCTAAATAACTCTTCAGTATCTTACTTCTACTGGTATGTTTCAACCTTCGGATAGCCTTTTCTTTGATTTGGCGAACCCGTTCGCGGGTAAGATCAAACTTCTCGCCAATTTCTTCTAGGGTCATCGGATGGCTGCCATTAAGACCAAAATAAAGGCGAATGACATCGGCTTCACGGGAGGTAAGGGTCGAAATGGCACGATCAATCTCCTTGCGTAACGATTCGTATAGAAGTTCTGTTTCGGGAGTAATGGCTTCTTCGCTCCGAAGCACATCATACATGGTATTGTCTTCGTCCTGAATCAGTGGTGCGTCCATAGAAATATGCCTTCCGGCATTTTTCATGGATTCTTTGACCTCATTTTCGGTTACTTCCAGAATTTCGGCAATTTCCTCTGCATTGGGTTCACGTTCAAACTCCTGTTCGAGTTTGGCGTATGCCTTGTTGATTTTGTTGATCGAACCAATTTTGTTGAGTGGTAGTCGCACAATTCGCGATTGTTCGGCCAATGCCTGCAAAATACTTTGGCGGATCCACCAAACAGCATAAGAGATAAATTTGAATCCACGGGTCTCGTCAAAACGTTGAGCGGCTTTAATCAGCCCTAAGTTCCCCTCATTGATGAGATCGGGAAGACTAAGTCCTTGATTTTGATATTGTTTGGAAACTGAAACCACGAATCGCAGATTGGCTTTGGTCAGTTTTTCCAGCGCTGCTCTGTCGCCTTGTTTAATTTTCTGGGCCAGTTCAACTTCCTCTTCGGCTGTAATCAGCTCCACTTTCCCGATTTCCTGCAGATATTTATCTAAAGATGCGGTTTCGCGGTTGGTAACCTGCTTGGTAATTTTTAGCTGCCTCATGAAATACTCAAAAAACTTTATTTGGCGTTATACGGCAATAAAATTGATTAGTTACGGTCGTTGTTTGGTCGGGGATGACGATGTCCTCCGTTTTTGTTCTCCCGGCCATTATCCTGACGACGCTCGTTGCGTTGGCCATTGTTGCGCGGGCCTTCCGGTTTCTGGTTGACAGCCATTCCTTCTGGCTTTGGGATCAAAACTTTTCGTGAAAGTTTGAGTTTTCCGGTTTTCGGGTCAATTTCAATAAGTTTCACTTTCACTTTGTCACCAACACTCAGCACACCATCCATCGTTTCGAGCCGACGCCATTCAATTTCCGAAATATGCAGTAAACCATCTTTACCGGGCAGAATTTCAACAAATGCACCAAAAGGCTGGATGCTTCTCACCGTACCAAGATATTCTTCTCCTATTTCGGGTACAGCAACAATGGCACGAATACGAGCCTTTGCTGCCTCAATCGAATTTTTGTCGGGTGATACGATATCTATCACGCCAAAATCGCCCTTCTCTTCAATCACGATAACGGTATTGGTTTCGCGTTGCGTTTCCTGAATAATTTTACCCCCGGGCCCAATCACTGCACCAATGAACTCTTTCGGAATCGTGATTTGTTCGATACGCGGGACAAATTCCTTATAATCCTCACGGGGTTCGGTAATGGTTTTGGCCATTTCTCCCAGAATGTGAAGGCGCCCCTGACGAGCCTGCTCTAAAGCAATCTCCAATACCTCGTAAGTAAGCCCATCTACCTTGATGTCCATCTGACAAGCTGTAATGCCGTCTTTGGTTCCGGTCACTTTGAAGTCCATATCGCCCAAATGGTCTTCATCGCCCAGGATGTCGGAAAGAACCGCATATTTTTGGTTTTTATCGGCCGAGATCAGGCCCATGGCAATACCGGCAACCGGTTTAGCAATTTTTACACCGGCATCGAGCAAAGCCAGAGTTCCCCCACAAACCGAAGCCATAGACGAAGAACCATTGGATTCCAGAATATCAGATACAACCCGAATCGTATAAGGGTTTTGTTCACCCGTAGGGATCATTGGCTTGAGGGCACGTTCGGCTAGGTTTCCATGGCCGATTTCGCGTCGTCCTACACCTCTGTTTGGTTTAGCTTCGCCTGTGGAGAAGCTGGGAAAATTGTAGTGCAGGAAGAAGTTTGAGGTTCCGGTCACCACAGCCCCGTCAATAGTTTGTTCATCCATTTTACTGCCGAGGGTCACTGTAACCAACGACTGTGTCTCGCCACGGGTGAAGATGGCCGAGCCATGTGCCGAAGGGAGATAATCCACTTCACACCATATTGGTCTGATTTCGTTTAGCTTGCGGCCGTCTAAGCGAACCTTCTCCTGAAGTATGGCATCACGAACCGCTTTTTTCTCTACATCGTGGAAATAACGTTTGACAAGCGGAGTTTTTTCTTCGAGTTCTTCTTCAGGTATTGTTGTTAAAAAACTGTCTTCTATTGCTTTAAATGCATCAGCGCGTTCATGCTTGTTTGGGTTTCCTTTCAGCGCAAGTTCATAGCAGCTTTGGTAGGCAAAATCATGGACTGCCTGTTTGAGTTCGTCATCGTTCCTCTCGTGGCAATACTCACGTTTTGGGTTTGCTTTTTCAACCCGTGCAGCAAGGTCAAGTTGAGCCTGGCACTGAACTTTTATGGCATCGTGCGCCGTTTTTAATGCCTGAAGCATAACGGCTTCCGACACTTCTTTGGCTTCGCCTTCCACCATCATGATATTTTCCATGGTAGCAGCTACCATCAGATCGAGGTCGGCATCAGCCAACGCTTCGAATCCAGGGTTAATCACAAACTCCCCGTTGATGCGTGCAACTCGCACTTCGGAAATAGGGCCGTGAAAAGGAATATCGGAAACAGCAAGGGCAGCCGAAGCAGCCAGAGCAGCAAAAGCGTCAGGCGGGACGGTAACATCACCCGAGATGAGATTGATGAGTACCTGGGTCTCTGCATGATAGTCGTCAGGGAAAAGCGGGCGTAAGGCCCGGTCAACCAACCTCGCAATCAGCACTTCGTAGTCCGAAGGGCGTGCCTCGCGCTTGAAAAATCCACCCGGAAATTTTCCGGTTGCAGCATATTTTTCTTTATAGTCAACAGAAAGAGGCATGAAATCCACGTCTTCCTTGGCTTCTTTTGCCGAAACAACAGTAGCAAGCAACATGGTTTTTCCAACCGTTACCACAACTGCGCCGTCAGCTTGTTTGGCTAATTTGCCGGTCTCAATAGTTACGAGCCGGCCATCGGGCAGCTCAAATGATTGTTTAATGCCTTGTGGGGTCATAGTTTAGTTTTGTAAAAGATAAAGCAGCCTCAGAAAATGCAAAAAGGCAATCGTTGCAATTGCCTTTCCGTTGACTCCCGGGGGTCGCGGTTTTTTTTATTTACGGATACCCAGTTTTTTGATAATCTCGCGATACCGTTCAATGTCTTTCGATTTCAGATAATCGAGCAATTTCCTTCTTTTACCAACTAAACGTACCAGCGCCCTCATTGTGGCCATGTCTTTCTTATTCGCCTTGAGATGCTCTGTCAGGTGCTTGATCCTGAAGGTAAAAAGGGCAATCTGACCTTCTGCCGAACCCGTGTTCGTGGCCGACTGTCCATATTCTGCGAAAATTTCCGACTTCGTTTTCGTGTCTAGATACATATTCTTCTTCGTTTCGATTTTGAGGCTGCAAAACTACATATAATTCCTGAATAAATACAAAGGTTGTCCATCTTTTTTTATTTCAGGGATTTCTGGATGCAAAAATACGAAAAAGCTCAAAATAACTTTCATTCATGAATTTCAAAATTCAGCGCCCAAAATGAATCAAAAGAAGCTCCCTTTTGTGATAAAAATTTTTCTATAAGGGTAAAGAACACCGGATAGTTTTTGCAATACCCAAAATGGCAGCGATTTCTATTAGTTTTTTTGAAGCTATCTTTTTTATTATTTTTGTTGTAAGCGAAGGCCTCTCTTTGCTTGGTTTTAAACCTCCAAACTACTGAAATTATGAAAACAAATTACACCTCAAACCTTTTTCAACTGTTCTTCCTTTTAGTGATTGGTTGCCTATGGGGTCTGGCCGAATTTTCGGCTGGCACCTTTATCAAAAATATGTATCCGGGTAATATTACCGGCTCGCTTCTGATCGGGTTCAGTTTTTTCTTTCTTTCTGCGGCTTATTTTTTTAACAGGAAGAATAGTTCAATCTTTTTCGTTCTTGGCCTCAGTATTTTATTTAAAATTCTGGCTACCTTCATCTCAGGCAAACCATTAACTGATCCTCTTTTTATCAATCCGGTACTATCGTTTTTGCTTGCAACGACTCTTTTTCTCGGCTATGTCAAGTTCGGGACTGAGAATAGCCCGGACCTCAAATTATCTTCCTCCTTCGCTGGAGCTGCACTCGCTACACTTACTGCATTCATTTTTCCTTTGTTAAGTATGGCATGTAGTTTACCCCAGTGTTATCGTCCCGGCACAAATATCCCACTCTCGATAGCCTATTTGCATCTTTCGGCCATCGCCGGCTTCATCTCATTTCCTGCAGGAATCCTGATGAGTACAGGCTTCAAAAGCCTTGCTATAAAGCTGGTTTCCAGGCATTGAAGTCATCGCCCGGTTCCATTCTAACTCATTTCAATTTCAGGCAAATGAAAATTCATACAATTGTAAACAGCACGCCTCTTTCACTTATTTTGCCTTCTGGGATGACAACCCTTGATTTCATCCGTGACACTCTGGGATTAAAGGGAACAAAAGAGGGTTGTCGCGAAGGAGATTGCGGCACATGTATGGTTCTTGTCGGGAAACCTGAAAATGGTCAGCTTCGTTACCGTATCATGAACTCCTGCCTGCTTCCGGTGGCCGATATTGATCAATCCCACCTTGTTACCATTGAGGGATTAAACATGGAAGGTTTAAGTGCAATTCAGAGATTGTTTGTTTCGGAAGGAGCCGCTCAGTGTGGTTTTTGCACTCCGGGTTTCATTGTTTCAGTTACAGGATACTTACTTTCGTGTCAAAAGCCACATTACAGCGAGGCTCTTACTTTTCTTTCGGGCAACATCTGTCGCTGTACCGGCTACAAAGCAATTGAACGGGCATTGGAAAAAATGTTGAACCAATTGGATATCCCCGAAAGCGGATGGGGTCAGTTCAACCAAAGGATAGGCTGGTTAATTCAAAATCAAATACTGCCAGAATACTTCCTCCACATCCCCACTCGTTTGGCTGAACTACCAACGGTGCAAAAAACACAAAAAGCCGAATACTATTCTTTGTATAGTGTAGCCGGTGGCACCGATTTATATGTGCAAAGAGGTGAAGATTTGGAAGAAAAGGAAATTGACCGTGTTACAGGGAATGATATGAAGGGGATTACTGAATTGGATGATGGCAGATGCTCCATCGGCGCTGCGACTACAATAAGCGAGCTTACTGAAAGTGAAGTTATCGGGAGATTCATCCCACATTTTGCGGATTATGCCGGATTAATTGCCTGTACTTCAATCCGCAACAGGGCCACTATTGCCGGCAATATTGTTAACGCATCGCCGATTGGCGACATGAGCATCATTTTGCTGGCAATGAATGCCTCCTTACTCATCGAGGACAACGAAGGTCAACGCGAAACAGGACTCATGCATTTTTTTAAAGGGTATAAACAGTTCGATTTGTCGGATGGCGAGCGTATAAAGGCTATCATCCTTCCTTCAGGTAATTGCGATTGGTTTTTTAATTTTGAAAAAGTATCGAAACGCACCCATCTTGATATAGCCAGCGTAAACAGTGCTATACATATTAAGGTCGTGGGAAATTTTATTGTCGAGGTCTTTGTGTCAGTCGGCGGTGTTGCACCCATTCCACTAATGCTTCATGCCACGAATTGCTATTTAAAAGGCCGGGAGTTGACACCCGAATTGGTTGATGGCGCCATATCAACCGCGCTTTCCGAAATTAGTCCTATTTCCGATGCGCGCGGCTCAACCGAATATAAGAGGCTGTTGCTGAAACAGTTGATCCGAGTACACTTTGAGCGGCTTTCAGAATTTTTAACCCAAAAAATTGCCATCAGATGAACAACAAAGACACAGGGCTTCACGTTCAGGGCCAATCGGTTTTTACTGGCGACCTCAACCTACCCGAGCACAGCCTTTTTGCAGCTGTTTTTACTGCGCCTTATGCTCACGGCAAGATTACGCAAATTGATTATCGTGATGCCGAAAAGATGGATGGCGTCGTGCGGGTACTCACGGCAAGAGATATCCCGGGAATCAACCAGATCGGGAACGTCGTTGCCGATGAGCCATTGCTTGCCGAAGAAGAATTTACCTATATCGGACAGCCTATTGCTCTCGTGTTGGCCGAAAGCCATAAGATTGCACAAAAGGCACTTGCCCAAATCCAAATAAGTTACGAAAAACTGCCCGTCATCACCGACCCGCGTGAAGCATACCAAAAGGGCAATATCATCGGAGAAGAGCGAGTTTTCTCGTGTGGCGACATTCTGGCCCAAAATGAATGTGCGTTTCTTTTTGAAGGCCGCGTTGATTCGGGCGCTCAGGAACATCTCTACCTCGAAACACAGGTAGCCATAGCCATCCCTGTTGAGAAAGGCAAGATTAAAATTGTTTGTTCAAGCCAATCACCAACGGCTGTCCAACACGCAGTGGCAGTAGTCCTCGGCCTGTCAGAAAATTGTGTTGAATCGGAAGTGCTTCGGTTAGGCGGTGGGTTCGGTGGAAAAGAAAGCCAGGCAAGCACATGGGCAGCATTGGCAGCTTTAGGTGCTTTTCGAACAAACCGTGCAGTTAAACTGACCCTTCCACGAAAAACCGATTTAATCGTTACAGGTAAGCGCCACCCCTACTCGTCCGATTTCAGAATCAGGCTTGACAAAAACTTGAAAATCATCTATTTTGAGGTGATGTATTATCAGAATGCAGGCGCATACACCGATCTGTCAGGCTCAGTTCTGGAGCGTACGTTATTTCATGCAACCAACAGTTATTTTATTCCAAATGTGAAGGTAAAGGCTGTGTCGTGTCGTACAAATCTTGCACCCAATACAGCCTTCAGGGGTTTTGGCGGGCCACAGGCCATGTTCGTTATCGAAAGTGCCATTTACGAGGCTGCACGACAACTCCAGGCCCCCGCCTATCGCATTCAGCAGGCGAACATCATTGCTGCCGGCCAAAGATTCCCCTACGGAATGAAAATGCAGGAAAACAATGCCAAAGCCTGCTTTGATGAAACCCTCAGGAAATACGACTTTGAAAAAAAGTTGCAAGAAGCCAAAGAGTTTAATGCGCAAAACAAGTTTCTTAAAAAGGGAATCTCGGTCATGCCGGTATGTTTTGGGATCTCCTTCACTACCACTTTCCTTAACCAGGCCTCCTCTTTAGTTCATATTTATACTGACGGAAGTATCGGAATCAGCACGGGTGCAGTAGAAATGGGTCAAGGCGTGAACGAAAAGATTCGAAAAATTGCCGCACTTACACTTGGCGTTTCCGTGCACAGAATTCGCACAGAAACGACCAATACAACCCGCATTGCCAATATTTCGCCCACAGCGGCCAGTACCGGAACCGATCTGAACGGAAATGCAACTTTGCTCGCCTGTCAGGAAATAAAAAATCGGCTGCTTTGCTTTCTGCCCACATTTACCGGTCAGGGAAGTGAAAGCGATTATGCGATAGTTGAGGAACAAGTACTGTATCAAAAACAAGCAATTGGTCTCGACTGGAATCAACTGGTAATTAATGCTTACCTATCTCGGATTAGTTTATCATCCCATGCATTTTATGCCACACCAGGTATCTCTTTCGATCTGAAAAGTGAAAAGGAGAGCCCTTTTGCATATCATGTTTGCGGCACAGCCATCATCCAGGTCACCGCAGATTGCCAAAAAGGCACCTATGTCATTGACAGCGTGGAAGTGGTACACGATACCGGTGCAAGCATTGACCCTACGATAGATATGGGGCAAATGGAAGGCGGGATTGTGCAGGGGATTGGATGGATAACTATGGAAGAAGTTCTCCATTCAAAAGACGGCAGGTTGATAACCAACACATTAAGCACCTACAAAATACCTGATATTCTCTTTTCTCCTAAAAAGATCAGCGTTCATTTTCTGGAAGCTTTTGATCCGTCGAAGGGCGTTTTGGGAGCTAAAGCCACGGGCGAGCCACCTTTGATGTATGGCATAGGAGTCTATTTTGCATTGTTAAACGCTGCAAGAGCTTTCCGGCCTGAGCTCATTGTTCCTTATTCAGCCCCCATGACCCATGAAAAATTCCTGATGATGCTTTACGATAACCCAAGCTGCGTAAGTAATGTCGGCTAAAATTTTTACAATCTTAAAAACCAATTACACCACGAAAGGCGTCCTCAACGGAATGTTGATTTATACGTTTGGCGATACCATTGCTTCGTTGATGTTACAACAGTTCTACATAAGCCGTGTGATCGGCATCAGCCTGGTAGGCGGCTTTGTGTATTCACTGGAGATTCCGGCTTATTTTCGGTGGATTGACTCCAAAACCAAAGCTAAAGCATCCACAAGGTTTTCGGGCCCACTCCTTAGGACTGCTCTGGCTCTTGCCTATTTTAACCCTCTCTGGATAGCACGCCATTTGGCTTTCATCGCTATTTTTTCAGGCCAGTTTAATGCTATCCGTCTTTCGCTTCTTGGCATAGCCGGTAAGTCGTTTTTGGCAAATATACCTCTTTCGGTTTTAGCCAATTTTTTAATTCAAAATACCTTGCCTTACAAATACCGCTTTACCGGGAGTGCTGTTTTTTCGTCCCTAATGGCCGTGTATTATGCGTTAAGTGCAGTATGGTTTCGATAAAACCAAAAACACGATGACTTTACCAAAAACAACTTTCTGGGATTTCATTTCCCTACGACTCGAGGCCAACGAGGATGTCCTGTTGATCATTGTGGCCGAAACTCATGGCCATGCTCCCGGGAAAACCGGGACAAAAATAGCAATAAGCATATCGGGTGAAGACCATGGAACCATCGGTGGCGGAAAGGTGGAAAACGATCTGAAAAACCAAATATTAGAATATTATCGCCTGAACCGTACCTTTCCGATAATGATTGAATATGCCTTTGACCATGAAATTTCTGAAGAGTCTGAAGGGATGATTTGTGGCGGATGGCAAGTTTTTTTGATGTTTCGTTTGGATCATTCTCATTTGGATCAGATTCAGGCTATCGGACGAGCTGTTCGGCATCACAAAAAATCCAGGTTCATTTGGAACCAATCGGGCGAAATCGAGATTGTAGAAGATGTTGATGAAAGCCGGATAATGGAAACACCTGTTTTTCAACGTGGTTCTTCATGGCAGTTTACTGAAATCAACGGTATCGAGCCAGCGATCCATATCATAGGAGGCGGTCATGTATCTTTGGCACTGTCGCGCGTACTCCAGACTCTGGGTTATCATCTTCGTGTTTACTGCCAACGCCCTGAGGCTCCAACCTTGCTCGCGAATATTTATGCCAATGAAATCATGATTGGACCGTTCGATCAGGTACATCGGCTCATCAAACCTTCAGGAAACGATTATATCATCATTATGACACCAGGCCATAAGTCGGATGAGGCTGTTTTGCAAAATGTGCTCAGGCTGCCTGTAAAATACATTGGGATGATGGCCAGCCCGGCAAAGAGCCGGGCAATCAGACAACGTTTGCTTGAAAGCGGTTTTGATCAGCAATTGTGCGAAAAGGTTCATTCACCTATCGGAATTCCTATTCATAGTCACTCGCCCGAGGAAATCGCTATTAGTGTGGCAGCCCAGATTATTCGTATCCACAATGGAAATAAACGATGAGCAAAGACTGATTTTGATAAAGGCAATGCCCCTATTTACAGTATTTAAAGAGCATTTCCTGCACAACCATGGGTTATACGCGAATCATTTAGGTGATAAGCAAAAGAAGAAGTACTTTTGCACTTGAACAACGAATCACTCCGAAAATATTTTTCTCATCCTAAAATTGCCATGACACAAAACTCAGATTTGGAATTTGTCATCCTTGTAAACGAAGACGATCAGGAAATTGGACTGATGGAAAAGATGGAAGCCCATCAAAAGGCGGCGCTTCATCGGGCCTTCTCCGTATTTTTATTCAACAGTCGGGGCGAAATGCTGCTACAACAACGCGCCTTCAGCAAATATCACACGCCAGGTTTATGGAGTAATGCCTGCTGCTCACATCCGCGCAAAAGCGAATCCACTCTGGATGCCGCCATCAGACGGCTTGATGAAGAGATGGGTTTGAAGTGTGAAATTAACGAAATTTTTAGTTTCATCTACAAAGCTGATGTCAGCCAGGGGCTTATCGAACATGAAGTAGATCATGTGTTTGTTGGAATTACCGATCTTGTTCCGGTGATTAATCGCAACGAAGTAGAAAGTTTTCGTTACCAACATCCCGACAGTCTCAAAGAAGAAATGGAAGCACATCCGGAGCGTTTTACGGCCTGGTTTAAGATTGCCTTTGACCGCACTTACGAGTACTTTAAGACACTGAAATTCTGATAATTCTGTTCGGGGAAATCATCATTTCTGTGAATACTGCTCTAAAATGCTAAAACTCTGATTGGCAGAAAAAAGCCGGATCTTATGAATCCGGCTTTTTTTGGAATTCTGATTATAGTTTGCGAACAACTTCTTTTTCGGCATATCCCTCAATGATATCACCAATCTTGATGTCGTTGAATCCTTCGATATTCAATCCGCACTCGTAGCCTGCCGACACCTCTTTCACATCATCTTTAAATCGTTTTAGCGAACCGAGGTTGCCGGTATAAATTACAATTCCATCCCGGATAAGGCGGATTTTGGTATGGCGGTTTACTTTTCCATCGAGTACCATACAGCCGGCCACCGAACCCACTTTTGTGATTCTGAATACTTCACGAATTTCAAGATTACATGTGACTACTTCTTCTATTTCGGGAGCAAGCATCCCCTCGATAGCGGCTTTGATTTCTTCGATAGCGGTATAGATAATACTATAGAGTCGGATGTCAATCTCTTCTGTTTCAGCCAGTTTTCGGGCCTGCAAAGTAGGTCGCACCTGGAATCCTATTACAATGGCATTGGATGCCGACGCGAGCATGATATCCGACTCGTTGATTGCACCCACCGATTTGTGAATCACATTCACCTGAACTTCGCTGGTTGAAAGTTTCAGCAAAGAATCAGCCAAAGCTTCACTTGAACCATCAACATCGGCCTTCACAATCAGGTTGAGTTCTTTGAAGTCGCCAATGGCAATTCGGCGTCCGATTTCGTCGAGGGTAATATGTTTCTGCGTACGCAATCCTTGTTCGCGTGCCAGTTGCTGACGTCGGGCTGCAATATTTTTCACTTCTCTTTCGTCGGCCATCACATTAAAGGTATCGCCGGCCTGAGGAGCGCCATTGAGCCCAAGCAGAAGGATTGGTGTGGACGGGCCTGCACTGGAAACCTGCTGGTTTCGTTCATTGAACATAGCCTTCACCCTACCATAAACCGAGCCTGCAATGACAATATCACCGGTTTTGAGTGTTCCGTCCTGAACAAGGATTTTTGCAACATACCCCCGGCCCTTATCCAATGAAGATTCGATCACTGTTCCTTTGGCCGCTTTTTTGGGATTTCCTTTGAGTTCGAGAATATCGGCTTCAAGCAGTACTTTTTCGAGCAGTGCCTCGATACCAGCCCCTGTTTTTGCCGATACTTCCTGTGACTGGAATTTTCCACCCCAATCTTCGACCAGGATATTCATATTGGCCAATTGCTCCCTTATCTTTTCGGGATTAGCTGTGGGCTTGTCAATTTTGTTAAATGCAAACACAATGGGCACTCCGGCAGCTTGCGCGTGGTTGATGGCTTCGATGGTTTGGGGCATCACGGTGTCGTCGGCAGCAATGACGATGATAGCCACGTCGGTAACCTTGGCTCCGCGGGCACGCATGGCGGTAAAAGCTTCGTGACCAGGTGTATCGAGAAAAGTGATTTTTCTTCCGCTTTCGCCGTAAACCTCATAAGCACCAATATGTTGTGTAATTCCGCCGGCTTCGCCTGCCACCACATTGGTTTTACGGATATAGTCGAGCAATTTGGTTTTCCCATGGTCAACATGCCCCATGACAGTGACAACCGGAGCTCGTTCGACAAGATCGGCCGGATTGTCTTCTTCCTCGGCCACTGCCAACGACTCCTGTACATCGGAGCTCACAAACTCAACTTTAAACCCGAACTCCTCGGCCACCAGGACTAAAGTCTCGGCGTCGAGCCGTTGGTTAATAGACACAAACATGCCAAGGGTTAAACAGGTGGAAATAACCTTGGTAACGGGAACATTCATCATGGTAGCCAACTCATTTGCTGTAACAAACTCGGTGACTTTGAGGATAGATTTCTCCTGCTCCTGACGGGCAATCTCTTCGGCCTGAGAGTGTGAGAAAGCCTCGCGTTTTTGCCTCTTATGTTTCGATGTTTTGGATTTTCCGGTTGGAGACAATCTTGCAAGGGTATCCCGAATTTGTTTCTGGATTTCCTCCTCCGTTAGCTCTACCTTTTCTTCCTTGCGGGAAGTCTGATGTTTGGCTTTCTTACCTTCGCGTTGGAGCCCGGCATGTTCGGCTGTAGTTTTACCCTGAGCGCCGCGCTGTTGACCAGTTGGACTTTGCTGTCCGCCTGCGGCAGTCTGAGCAGCACCTTGTTCATTGCCCTTGATACGTTTCCGTTTCTTTTTCTTCTGGCTGGCCGAAAGTTTTTCCTCCGAAGAAGATGCTACAGGTTTGGCTTTGGGTTTGCGCTCTTCAGGCAAAACGATTTTATCTAAAATCTTTGGTCCCTCAAGCTTTTTCACCTCCATCTTGATAAAGTTGGAAGGTTTGGAATCTTCGGGCTTAGACTCGGGTTCAGGTGCTTTAGGTTCAACTACAACTTCTTCGGCTTTGACTTCCGGTTTGGGAGTAACAGTTTTTTTTGTTTCGGCGGGCTTTTCAGTTGCCTTTTTTCGTTTCTCCTCTTCCTTCTTACGCTCAGCTTTTGACTTTTTATCCGGCTTTGTCTTGAGGTTAAGACTGTCAAGATCAATTTTTCCGACAATCTTCAACTCCCCGTCCGGTTGTGAGGATTCGTGTTCGACAGGTTTGTAAATTAGTGTTTCGGCTGTTTTCTCTTTTTCAGGAGTCGAAGATTCGGGCTTTTTAGATTTCGCCGTTTCTGGTTCGGGCTGCTCTACTTTACCTTCAACAGCAATTGTTTCGGCTTCCTTTGTTGGCTCGGCTGGCTTTTCGCTAACCGATGCTATCGATTCCTGAGGCTCTTTTTGGCTTTCAACAACCGGTTTAGATTCAACCGGAACAGTTTTAGTTTTCGCTGTTTTTCCCGAAGAGGTTTTCTCAATCAAATTCGATTGAATATTTTTGAAACGAACCTCATCCGGTTCGTATTCTTCTTCATCCGCGATGTCCAATCTTACCACATCCTCGGCGGTGATGGTTTTACGGCCTGAGGCTTCGATCCCTAATTTTTGGGAAATCTCTTTCACCTGTTTCTCTTTCTGATACTCCTTCACAAGCAAGGCATACACCTCAGGCGTAAGCTTGGTATTGGGGTTCGAGTCAATCTGATGTCCCTTTTTATTCAGGAATTCAACAATGGTGCTAGTACCTACGTTGAATTCTCTGGCGGCTTTTGACAGACGTATTGAAGAGGAGCCTTCGGACATAATCAGGATAAAGTTTTTAATTTTCGAAAACAAAGTGCAAAAATATGGATTTTATTCAAATTCAGCTTTTAAGATACGAATGACTTCGGCTACCGTTTCGGTTTCGAGGTTGGTACGTTTTTCAATTTCTTCGGCGCTTAGCTCGAGGACGCTCTTTGCAGTGTCGAGACCGATCTGTTTGAACAGATCAATGATCCACTCATCAATTTCGTCGGTGAATTCGTCAAGGTCAACATCTTCGGTATCAAAATCGGTATCCCTGTAAACATCAATTTCATAACCGGTGAGTTTTCCGGCAAGTTTAATATTGAAACCGCCTTTCCCGATAGCTAAGCTCACCTGATCGGGTTTCATAAAAACCTCAGCCCTCTTATTGGTTTCATCAATCTGAATGGAGCTGATTTTTGCGGGGCTCAAGGTACGGGTGATGTACAGGCTTGGATTATTTGTATAGTTAATCACGTCAATATTTTCGTTGCGTAATTCCCTAACAATGCCATGGATACGCGAACCTTTCATTCCAACGCAAGCGCCAACGGGATCAATGCGGTCGTCGTACGATTCAACGGCGATTTTGGCACGTTGCCCGGGCTCGCGCACGATGCGTCGAATCGTGATCAAACCATCATAAACTTCGGGAACTTCAGCCTCGATAAGTCGTTGCAGAAAGATTTCGGAAGTACGGGAAAGGATGATGCGAGGCGTATTGTTCACCATCTCAACCTTCAGAACAACAGCCCGAATGGTGTCGCCCTTGCGATAAAAGTCAGCCGGTATTTGTTCCTGCTTGGGCAAAATAAGCTCAATACCTTCGTCGTCTAACACCAAAATTTCTTTACGCCATACCTGGTAAACCTCGCCGGTGATGATTTCGCCAACCTTGTCCTTATATTTCTGATAAATGCTATCTTTTTCGTATTCAAGAATTTTTGAGACCAAACTTTGGCGAATGGTCAGAATTTCGCGGCGACCAAAGTCGCTGATGCTGATGGCTTCCGAAACTTCTTCGCCCACCTCGAAATCGGGCTCTATTTTAATGGCTTCCGATAAGGCTATTTGAGAAGCCGGGTCTTCCACCTCGTCATCTTCCACAATCTGACGGTTATGCCAGATTTCAAGGTCGCCTTTATCAATATTGATAATGATGTCGAAGTATTCGTCAGAACCATACTTCTTGATCAGCATGGCTTTGAACACGTCTTCAAGGATACGCATCATCCTTTCCCGATCAATGTTTTTAAATTCCTTAAACTCAGAAAAACTCTCAACTAAGTTAATACTATCCATTTGGAATATAATATATTAGGTAAAACTAATGACAGGCCAGCCTTCTTTGATGTCGGAATAAGCCACGGTGATCAGGCCGCCAATTTCCTCTTGTTTAATTTTTTTATGTTTTTTTTCGTGAATCAATTCAATGGTAACAGCCTCGTCTCCTGCTTCGGTAATCTTACCCAGATGACTGCTTCCATCCTTCATTTCGAGGCGAATTTTTCGTCCGATGTTTTTTACATATTGCCGGGGCATATTCAGCGGGTGGTCAAGGCCGGCCGACGACACACGTAACTCATAGTCCTGCTCATCGCGGTTGAGCTTTGTTTCAAGGGCGCGGCTCACTTCAACACAATGATCAATGGTAAGTGCCGTATCCGAATCCAGAAAAACATAAATCATGTCTTCATTTTTCAGAACAACATCCACCACAAAGCGGTCTGTCCCGTCTAAAATCTCTTCAACCCACCGTTTAATTTGTTCTCTTTCCAACATTTTCTATTTTCAATAAAAAAGGGGCTTCAGCCCCCCAACTTTTCCTTTCCCCGCAAAACGCTGCAAATATACAACATTTTATTGAGTCACAGACCGATAGGTAAAAAAATATTTTCCTTTCACGCATCGGGAGACTTAAAACATAAAACCCTCTGATAGAGGGTTTTATGTTTTATTGTTGTCCAACCAGGATTCGAACCTAGACAGGCAGAACCAAAATCTGCAGTGCTACCATTACACCATTGGACAAATTGATTCCATCAATCAAAACGGCTGCAAAAATAGTATAAAATTGAATTCGCTGCAAGAAGGGTTCATTTTTTTTCGGACGAAGCCAAAATCTTTAACTTTGCACGCCCCTTTTTAAAATCGAAAAAACTTTCAATTATGGCTCTCAACTGCGGCATCATTGGCCTGACAAATACCGGGAAAACCACAATTTTCAACTGCATGTCGAACACCAAAGCTGAAGCTTCGAGCTTTGCTTTCAGCGCCACCAAGTCGAACATCGGCATGGTTGAAGTGCCCGACAAACGGCTCCAGGCCATTGACGCTTTGATTCATTCGGCCAAAGTGGTTCCTGCTACCGTTGAGATTGTTGACGTTCCTGGTTTGGCCAAAGGAGCAAGCCAGGGTGAAGGTGTCGGCAATAAGTTTTTGGCCGACATTCAACAAATGGATGCTTTGGTTCATGTGTTGCGCTGTTTTGACGATCCTGCACTGCCACATATCGAAGGCTCAGTTGATCCGGTACGCGACATGCAAATTGTGGACTTAGAACTTCAGGTGCGCGATTTAGACCTTGTCATGCGCAAGATACAGCGTGTGGAGAAATTAGTGAAAGTGGGTGAGAAAGACGCTAAAAAGACGATGGAAGTACTCCAGATTTACAAAAATCATCTGGAAAACTTCGGGAATGCGCGAACAGCTCCCGTCGAGGAGGAGGATAAACGACACATCTCGGAATTACAGCTATTGACAGCGAAACCGGTGATTTTTGTCTGCAATGTGGACGACCAATCGGCCGTCACGGGCAACAGGTATAGCGATCTTGTGAAACAAGTCCTTGAAGGTAGTGGTGCCGAGGTGCTGGTGATCGCCGGAAAATTAGAAGCAGAAATCGCCGAACTTGAAGATGCCGCCGACCGTGAAGTATTCCTTTCGGATGCAGGTCTTAGCGAGCCCGGCGTGAACAAACTCATTATGGCTGCATACAAATTGCTTAACTTACAGTCGTTTTTTACGGCAGGACCGAAAGAAGTCAAAGCCTGGACCATCCACAAAGGCATGACTGCGCCGCAAGCTGCCGGTGTCATCCATTCCGACCTCGAACGTGGATTCATCAGAGCCGAAGTGATGAAATATGCCGATTTTATCCAATACAAATCAGAACAAGCAGTGAAGGATGCCGGCAAATTCAAAGTCGAAGGCAAAACCTACGTGGTTGAAGATGGCGACATCCTTCACATTCGTTTTAACGTCTAAGCCATTGTGGCCATTAACGCTCTGTTTTCCTGAAAATCAGTTTGTTGTTTGAAGCATCAATTTCTACAGCTTGTGATTTCTCTATCTCGTTTGATATCATCCACTTAGACAACTCGTTCAGGATACTTTTCTGGATTACCCGGCGTACCGGTCGGGCTCCGTATTGCGGATTGTAGCCCGCATCGGCAAGGTATTGGTATGCAGCATCGGTAAGATGCAGGCTGAGGCCATTCTGTTCGACCATCCTGATCACTTCATTCACCTGAAGTTTGACGACTTCCAGAATTTCGTGCCTGTCAAGCGGCTTAAACATCACTATATCATCCACCCGGTTCAGAAACTCGGGCCTCATCGTTGCTTTCAACAGGCTCATCACCTTTTCGCGCGTGGCTTCGAACAGGGCGTCGTGGTTTGCGGCGTCAGGATTTCCGAGGCTTTGCTGAATAATTTCAGAACCAATATTGCTGGTCATCACAATGATGGTATTCTTGAAGTCAACGGTTCGTCCTTTATTGTCGGTGAGCCTGCCATCATCGAGCACCTGAAGGAGGATATTGAACACATCGGGATGCGCTTTTTCAATCTCGTCGAGCAATATCACTGCATAGGGTTTACGACGGATGGCTTCGGTGAGTTGTCCGCTTTCGTCATATCCAACATAACCTGGAGGAGCGCCAATGAGCCGTGACACGGCATGCCGTTCCTGATATTCCGACATATCAATTCTCACCATGGCATGTTCGTTGTCAAACAGATAGGCCGCCAGCGCTTTGGCCAATTCGGTTTTCCCGACACCCGTTGTGCCTAAAAAGATAAAGGAGCCAATGGGGCGCGACTGGTGTTGAAGCCCGGCACGACTTCGGCGGATGGCATCGGCCACCGTTTGAATGGCCTCGTCCTGACCAATGACACGCTCATGGAGATGAGCCTCGAGATGAAGCAGTTTTTCGCGTTCACTGGTCATCATTTTACTCACCGGAATACCTGTTGCACGTGAAACCACTTCGGCAATCTCGTCACTGCCTACTTCTTCGTTCACCAAAGGATGATCGCCCTGGAGTACAACAAGTTGGCTCTTTGCATTTTCGATTGCTTGTTCCTGTTCCCTGATCTTTCCATAGCGTAGCTCGGCAACACGGCCAAAATCGCCTTCACGCTCGGCTTTATCGGCTTCATTCTTAAAGCCTTCAATATTCTTTTTGTGAGCTTGTATTTCTTCAATCAGGTTTTTCTCGGCTTCCCATTTTGAGCGGAAGGAATTTCTTTCTTCGATAAGGTCGGCCAACTCACGCGAAATGGTTTCAAGTTTTGGCTTATCGTTTTCGCGCCGGATAGCTTCGCGTTCAATTTCCAATTGTCTGATCCGGCGTTCCACTCTTTCCAACTCTTCGGGCAATGAGTTGATTTCGAGACGCAAACGGGCAGCTGCCTCATCAATCAGGTCAATGGCCTTATCTGGCAGAAACCTGTCGGAGATATAACGGTGCGACAACTCAACCGCCGCAATGATGGCCTGATCGAGGATACGCACCTGATGATGCGACTCGTAGCGTTCTTTCAGTCCGCGCAAGATTGAAACAGCATCGGCCACAGAGGGTTCGTTCACCATGACAATCTGGAAACGGCGCTCAAGGGCTTTGTCTTTTTCAAAATATTTCTGATACTCCTTCAGCGTGGTAGCGCCGACAGCCCGAAGCTCTCCTCTTGCCAGAGCCGGTTTCAGGATATTGGCTGCATCCATTGCGCCTTCGCCCTTGCCCGCTCCGACCAAAGTATGGATTTCATCAATGAACAGGATAACTTCTCCTTCGCTTTTAATCACTTCATTGACTACGCCTTTGAGTCGTTCTTCGAATTCGCCTTTATACATGGCGCCGGCCACCAAAGCTCCCATATCGAGCGAAAACACTTGTTTGCCTTTCAGGTTTTCAGGAACATCGCCATTCACGATGCGGTGGGCAATACCTTCGGCAATGGCCGTTTTGCCTACACCCGGCTCGCCAATGAGAATAGGATTGTTTTTAGTTCGCCGCGAAAGAATTTGAAGCACCCGTCGGATTTCGTCGTCCCGACCGATTACCGGATCAAGTTTGCCTTCGGCAGCCAAAGCATTGAGATTGCGTGCATAACGGTTTAATGCTTCAAAACTTTGTTCAGCGCCGGGGCTATCTACGCGATTACCGCTGCGCACCTGGTCAATGGCAGCAACCAATGCATCATGGGTCAAACGGCTGTCTTTCAATATGCGTGAAGCAGCCGAAGGAGTTTCAAACAGAGCAAGCAACAAATGATCGAGCGAGACATAACTATCGCCTTTGCTCTGGCTAAGGGTCATTGCCTGCTGAAAAGTCTGAAGTGTTTCGCGTGAAAAATAGGGTTCGCCTCCACTCACACGCGGAAGAGATTTGAGACTGCTGTCAACAACAGCCTCTATGGTCTTGGCCTCAACACTCAAGCGTTTCAAAATCTGAGGCACAATCATCTGATCGGTTTGCAGCAAAGCCTTCAACAGGTGAAGATTCTCAACAGCCTGTTGCCCTCCTTCCAAAGCAATCTGTTGTGCTTTGGCGATGGCTTCCTGCGACTTATGGGTAAATTGATTTAAATTCATCATCATTCGTTTTTTGATGCATTTCATCAAAAAGCTTACCGTTCAAATCATGGAATTGATTCAATCATGAAACATCCTCATTTTCTGATCAGTACAGCCGTCCTTCAGGTATTAACAAATCAATCTATGACAATTCGTCAGCTTTGACTAATGAGACTTATGTCATAATGACACATTCGGATTAACTTTTACCTTCAAGAAAAGTCAAGAAAAAAATGAGGCTGATGATAGAATTTCAGGAATCTTCCCCTTTTTCCTGCTTCTGTTTTTCATCATTCTTTGGTCTGGTAGAAAGCCAATAACGAACTTTTTCGAGGAGGATATTCACCTGAAAAGGTTTTGAAAGATAATCGTCGCATCCGGCGGCATAAGCTTTGCGATCATCGTCAATCAAACCGAAGGCAGTGATGGCAATCACCGGCAGTTGCGGCCTCATTTGTTTGATAAGCCGTGTAGCTTCGTAGCCGTCCATCACCGGCATTTTGATATCCATGAGGCAAAGGTCAACTTCGGGGTGTTTTGCGCAAAGTTCAACAGCTTCGGCTCCATTCTCAGCACGGATAATTTGAATATTCAATCGCTTGACAAGCACCACATCAAGCACTGCATAATTCGAATCTTCATCTTCGGCAATCAGAACGGTCATATTTTTCAAATCACCGGATAAAGTTTGCCTCTCAACTTTCTCGGGTTCTGCTTTGTTGGTCATCGTTTTTTGAAGGCCCTGTAATTCAACGTAAAAACTTGTGCCTACGCCCACCTTCGATTCAAAACGAATTGTAGCACCAATGATATCACAACACCTCTTGACGATGGAGAGTCCCAGTCCGCTGCCGTCGAAACGGCGTACCGTGGAATTCTCCTGTTGGGCAAAAAGTTCGTAAACATGAGGTTTAAAGTCGTCCTGAATACCTACGCCGCTATCATGAATCTCGGCCAGCAATCCGCTGGAGGCTGTTTTGCTGAGGCGAAAACGGATATATCCGGAAGGAGTAAATTTTACGGCATTATCCAAAAGATGATCAACAATTTTTTCGAAAAGATTGCGATCGGTTTCAATCACAAATTCATCGTCAACTTCAATTTCAATTTCAAGTCTGAGATTTTTGTGTTTACAGAGATTCAGGAAATTCTTCACCGTATTCTCCATCGAACGCCGTGGTTTGATGATTTCCTTTTTAACAGGCATGGTATCCGATGCCAGCATGGAAATATCCACATATTGTTCAATGGTTCTCACTAAACGGTTTGAGCTGAGATTAAGTACCGCCTCCATTTCGATTCGTTCGGCCTCTGATTCAAATCCACCTTCTAAAATCATGCTCGAGGCTCCTAAAATTCCGTTGAGCGGAGTTCGTAATTCATGCGAGATGTTGTTGAGGAATGCTGTTTTCAAGCGGTCGCTGGCTTCAGCTTTGTGTTTAGCTTCAATCAGATCAGCGTTCATCTGCCGCATTTGATCGTTGGTTTGGTTCAATTCTTCATTCAGCACCTGAAGCTCTTCATTTTGTTGTTGCAACCTTTCCTCGCTGTTTATCAGGATCGTCTCGTTTCGTTTTCGCGTTGTGATATCGTGAAGCATCCCAATGGTCACCGACTTACCCTCCAGCTCAACCACAACGGTTGAAGCTTCCACATCCACCACCCGTCCATCTTTTGCCAATTGCTGAAATTCATAGCGTTTGGGTACCGCAATCCCCTTCCTTCTGTCGGAAATATGTTGTTCTACAATCGTTTTGCTAAAGGGCGTCAACAAAACATTCAGGTCAAAATCAGGCGAAGTCAGTTCGGCTTCGGTATAGCCGACCATACTGGAAAATGCTTTATTGACATAGAGAAACTGACGGTTTGATAAGATATAAATTGCATCAAAAGCATTTTCGACCAATGATCTGAATTTTGTTTCACTGTCCCTCAGTTCTTTAGTAACGCGAAAATGATCCAGATAATTGTTGATTTTTGTTACAATCTGGTTAAGCAACAGCATGTCTTCTTCCTCTAAACGCACCGGTTCATCACTTTTTACTTTGAGTGAGCCAACTATTTGGTGATTTCGCTTGAGATCGAATGAAGCGGCAATGCGTTTTCCGCCATTTCTACCTGAGGAAATTATTTTTACACCATCGGTCAAAAATTCAATGTAGGCCTCTTTGTTCGGAAAAAGGGTGTTTTCGAGTTCAAAACCAACATCTCCAAGGTTCGTTGTGATATCTTTTTCTGACTGAAGCATCTGCGTGACATTGCGAATGCATACCAAATCGCGTATTCGGCGGTTGAGCTCTCTCGAACGTTTATCAACCAAAATCTCCAGCATTTGCGAATGGCGCCGGTAAAAGAAAATCACCAGCGTACCAAGCAATAACATAATAAAACCGGCAAAATAGAACAATTTGGTTCGCAGGCCGATTATTCCGGCAGAATAACCCTCAAGAGAATGCAGTTTCATCACATAGAAATCGCCCCAGATCAACAACGCACTGGCTTTTACAAATTCAACACTGGCAAAATGAGCATCCAACTCTTCGGTGCTTGCAGCGCGATAATGGCTAAAAGGAAATGAGCCAATATGCTGACTTTGGTTTCTATTGATATATTCGACCAAATCAACAGCCATATCCATTTTAAACCATTCAGCATTTCGAAAAGCTTGTTCAATAATGCGTTGGGGATCAATTGTAGCAGCCAAAAAGCGTTTGTATTTGTTGTGGCGGCCGTCTTGCGGTCCATCGGGGATTTTATACCCAATCACAATCACCCCATCCCCATTTAAGCTTGGCGGACGAATAAAACCAGTGCTATGAAGCAGTCTGTCGGCTCCGGATTGAAATAAAAAATCCTGGAGTGAATCCACAATCATTTGGTTGCTGAGCAAAAGATAACCACTACGGGTATTGGCCTCTTGATGATACTTTAAAAACAGCTCTGATCCGTCAACATCGGTCAGACGAATCGCTGACTGACTGTGCTTCAAATCTGATGTTTCAAATAAAAAAAGCGATTCAAAATGATATTTAATTAGTATTTGATATGCACAATTTGCAAATTCAAGGCTATCAACTTCTTCGCTATTTGCAAGAAAAACACCGAGTTCTTCAAGATGATGACCAATTTCACGGAAAGTCGAGCGTAATACGGTGGACGCACTTGCGCCATAGTTATTAAAAATAAGTTGTTGTTCATCATTTTTCGTTTCTCTAAAGAGCTCAGCCGATATGATCACAAGCCATAAACCAACAAAGAAAAACCCAATTGTTTCGACGTGTACAAAACGATTTTGTTTCTCGGCAGGTAAATCATTCCGCCAAAAGATGATCACAAGGCATATGATCACAATCAGAGCAAGCAAAGTAAAAACAATATAGGTCTGTCGTCGTAAAACGGTCTGTTTCTCGAAATACGACTTCCCTTTCAGCTCCATAACAATCAAGATGGGGTTTTTATAATTAGCAGGAAAAATCGGAACAAACACTTTGATTTTATGAAGTTTACCATTTTGCATCACTTCCTCGACAAATGGTTTGTGATGGCCGAAAACAATCTCCTCCACCTGTTTGCCCACCGAATAAGGATCGCCTTTTTTATATTCCGAATTGGTTTTTGAGCAAAGGCCTACCCTATAACCATCCTCATTTTTCAAAACAGTAAAATAGTGGCGTCCAACGTACAAATCTTCAAGGTTAGAAATTTGAATTCTAAGGCGATCGTAGAGTGCCGGCTGCAGCTTTTCGTCAATCTGATTGTTAGCAATCTCGTCATCAACTGCGTGAATTATACTACTCAGATGACTAATAAAGCTTTGGTGTTGTTTTTCTTTATAGTTGGCAGTTCTCCGGTTTCCCGTCCAATAAGCTACAACCGCTATTGCGGCAGCAACAGCCAGAAGTATTAAAAGTCGCGTTCTTGTATTCATGCGGGCCTATTTAAAGTATCATAAATGGGAAAATTGCTACATTGTTCCTAACAAAAATACGACATTCCAAATATGGAACAAAAAAAAGAAAAACATCTTTAATTTTTTTTTAAGAATTTATCATCAGCTTTATGATGCAAAAAAAGCTTGTTTGTTTATCGTTTTATATGAAATAAAGTTCTATTTTTGCAGGCTCAAATTAAGGCCGATCCGGAATTGGCTACACACGTTGTAATCAATGCCTTAACAGAAAACATGTTTAACACCCCCTGACTGAAGGAGTACGGAACGACGGTTCAGGTACAAATCTAATTTTTATGACAGAACACGAAAACCTCGTCAACGAAGAACCAATGATGGAGCCAGTTCCTGCCTCCCAGCCTGTTGACGAAAGTCAGGCTACTGAAACTGTAGCCGAGGCTCCCGCAGCAAAACCCGTTAAAGAACGCCCGCAACCACAGGTTCCCGGCGAATTTGACTGGGATGCCGTTGACAAAAGGCACGAAAAGTACTCCAGCTCCGAGCGTAGCAAGCTCGAGCAGATGTACGACAAGACACTCAGCTCCATTGGCGACCACGAAGTGATTGACGGGCTTGTCGTTGGCAAAAACGCACGCGAAGTGATCGTCAACATTGGCTTCAAATCCGACGGTGTAATTCCTGTTTCGGAATTTCGCTATAACCCCGGCCTCAAAGTTGGCGACAGAGTTGAAGTTTATGTTGAAAATCAGGAAGGTTCGAGTGGCCAGCTCGAGCTTTCTCATAAAAAAGCACGTATCCTTCGTTCGTGGGATCGCGTGAACGATGCTTTCGAAAAAGAAGAAATCATCACCGGTTATGTAAAATGCCGCACTAAGGGCGGACTCATCGTAGATGTGTTTGGTATCGAAGCTTTCCTTCCCGGCTCACAGATTGACGTGAAGCCCATTCGCGATTACGACATCTATGTTGATAAAACCATGGAATTCAAGGTTGTGAAAATCAATCAGGAATACAAAAATGTGGTGGTATCGCACAAAGCGCTTATTGAGGACGAGCTTGAACAGCAAAAAGCCGAAATTATCAGCAAACTCGAAAAGGGTCAGGTTCTCGAAGGAACCGTCAAAAACATCACCACCTACGGTGTGTTTATTGATTTGGGGGGCGTTGACGGTCTTATCCACATCACCGACCTCTCGTGGGGACGCATCAACCATCCTGAAGAAATTGTTGAGCTCGACCAGAAAATCAAAGTCGTTATCCTTGATTTCGACGACAGCAAGAAACGTATTGCATTGGGTCTGAAGCAGCTCACCCCACATCCATGGGATGCTCTCGACGAAAACCTGAAAGTTGGTGACAAGGTTAAAGGCAAGGTAGTGGTGATCGCCGACTATGGCGCTTTCATCGAGATTGCCCCCGGTGTTGAAGGCCTGATCCACGTAAGTGAAATGTCGTGGTCGCAGCATCTGCGCACAGCTCAGGACTTCCTGAAAGTTGGTCAGGAAGTGGAAGCCGTCATTCTCACTTTAGATCGCGAAGACCGCAAAATGTCGTTAGGCATGAAACAATTGATTCCCGATCCCTGGTCGAACATCAAAGAACGTTATCCGGTCAACTCGAAACATACGGCCACTGTGCGCAACTTCACCACTTTTGGTATCTTTGTGGAGATGGAAGAAGGCGTTGACGGCCTGATTCACATTTCCGACCTTTCGTGGTCGAAGAAGATCAAACATCCGGCCGAGTTTACCAAGGTAGGCGAAACCATCGAGGTGCTCGTGCTCGACGTGGACGAAGAAAATCGTCGTCTGAGCCTTGGCCATAAACAGCTTGAAGAAAATCCATGGGATGTGTTTGAAAGTATCTTTACTGTTGGCAGCGTCCATCAGGGAACTATCATCGGCACTTCCGACAAAGGCATGATTGTTTCGTTGCCTTATGGCGTTGAAGGTTTTGCCCCCAACCGTCATCTCAAAAAAGAGGATGGCAGTCAGGCCAAAAACGATGAAACCATGGACTTCAAAGTGATCGAGTTCTCGAAAGAAAATAAGAAGATCATTCTCTCCCACTCGCGTATCCACGAAGACGCTGCTTTCGTGGCTCGCACCGCCGAAGCCGATGAAAAATCGTCCGAGCAAAAGAACACCAAACGCGCCGTGAAGATTATCAACGAAAATTTAGAGCGTACCACCTTAGGCGATCTTGATGTTCTGGCAGGATTGAAAGAGGATCTTGAAAAAGAAGAAAAGTCGAAAAAGAAATAATTTCCGACTTTCATCGAATATCAAAAGCCACAACCGAAGTTGTGGCTTTTTTTAGCGCCAAAAATAGCTGTTACCAAACTGAGCGTTGAAGCAGCTGGATCGAAACGGTGCGAAAGCTGTTATTCAAAAAAATCGGAAGTAAAATTCATGAGATAAACCTGCGAAGTGGCGCGTGTGATAGCTGTATAGAGCCAACGCAGATAACCAATATCGAGTTGTTCGGTTTTAAAAATGCCGGAATCAATGAAGACAAGCGGCCATTGTCCGCCCTGGGTTTTATGACAGGTCAGCGCATAGGCATATTTCACCTGAAGTGCGTTGAAATAAGGATTTTCGCGAATCAAGGCCCATCGCCGGGACTTTGATGTTTCATCGGCATAATCATCGGCAATGGCGGCCGTAAGTTTTTGATGGTCGGCTTCGGTGAGGGCTGCGCCTTCCGACATCAGGGTATCGGTAATGATTTTCACCGAGAGCGGCGGTTGATCGGGATATTCCACAAAGCGCAGTTCCACGTCGGCGAAATTGAAACCAAAGATTTCCTCTCTCCGGCTGATGCGCATCACTTCGGCAATATCGCCATTGGCGATGAAACCGCCGGTATCTCCCTCAGCTATCCAGAAATAGTTGTTTTTCACCACCATCAACAGGTCGCCGGTTTCCATTTCGGGTTCCATCCCCAGGATTCGTTGCCGGATAGCCTGGTTGTAAAGGTTCGCTCGTCGGTTGGTCCGGCAAATGACCACGGCTTTGCTGAAGTCGCGGCCTCCAAAAGCCGTATTCATGAGGTCTTCCATATTTCCAGCATCGAGGATGGAGATGTCGTGAAAGCCGTTGAGCGCAAACATCGGCATTTTGCTGTGGCCTGCAGCAAGTTTTTCGCGTATCCGAGTGGCGTTGAATAATATTCCAGAATTGAGCGCCTGCCGCATAACCTCGGTTAGCTCGCAGGAGGCTGCTGTAATGTCGTAAGCGGATTTGAGCATTTGCAGGTCGAGAGCCGGGCTAAAACTGAGGCCGACGGGTGGCAGTTGGGCATGGTCGCCAATGAGGAGCAAGCGGCAGTTTTCGCCCGACCACACGTATTGCATCAGGTCGTCGAGCAGGCTTCGTCCTGTTTCAGCCGTGCTGTCGGTAATCATTGATGCTTCGTCCACAATGAAAAGACAATGAGTGTGTTTGTTTGAAGCCAGCACCATTTTACGACGTCCATCAGCCTGGCGGGTATGGAAATAGATTTTTCGATGAATGGTGTGAGCTGTGCGTCCGGAATAAGCTGAAAGCACTTTTGCGGCACGACCGGTTGGCGCCAGCAGCACGACTTTCATACGCAAGGCAGGCAAAACTTTCACCAAAGCGGAGACCAAACTCGTTTTACCCGTCCCGGCAAAACCTTTTAACAGATAAACAGGGTGAATCTTCTTCGAAAGCAAGAAAACCGACAAGTGATGCATCACTTTGGATTGGCCTTCGGTTGGCTCGAATCCGAATGCGCGCCGAAGTTCATGATTCAATTGTCGGGAGTCCATCAGAAAGGATAGCCAATTCCAAAATTCCAGACAAGCTGTTTGAGCTGCAATTTATTGAAGCGCCAGCGCTCATATTCGGGAAAAGCAGGGTCGCGTAATGGAATGGCAGCATCGAGGCGAAAAATAAAAAACGAGAAGTCGAAACGGAAACCTAATCCGGCATCAAGGGCGATCTCTTTATAAAAAGTGTTGAATCCGAATGTTCCGTTTTTGAAATAAGCCTGGTCATGCAGCGTCCAGATATTTCCTGCATCCATAAATAGGGCTCCTTTCAGATAGCTGATGACCGGAAAGCGATATTCGAGGTTCATCTCGAGCTGGATATCACCAATGCGTTCGATGTCAACAGAGTCAGAATAAGAGCCCGGTCCGAGATGGCGAAGCTGCCAGCCCCTCATACCGTTTGATCCTCCTGCAAAATAACTTTTCTCGAAAGGCATCTGCACCGAATTACCATAAGAATAGCCCACCCCAATCATGGCACGGTAAACTAAACGATGTTCGTGCGATAATACCCGGTAATAGCGTAAATCCTGATCTAAACGTAAATATTGGGCATAACGAATCCCTAAGACGGTGTAATATTCGTCGGACTGGTTCACAAGGGAAGTGTGATTGAACAGTGAAACCAACCCGCCGGAACTCTCAGCATTAAGGCGGTAATAGATAAAGTCTTTTAGTTTATCCACATTTTGGCTATTGTATATATAGCTATACATCAAGCTAAGTATCAAGTGGTTGGAGTATTGATCTTTAAAGCGGCGATTTGTTTGTTTATCTAAAAAATTTTGAAATTCCTCCGAAGGCGACACCTTGACAGAGCTGAGGTTGACCGGGCTAAACAAATGCTGTTCGTTGGAATTGGTCATCCAGTCGTAGCCAAAAGAGGTTTTGAGGATAGCACGATCGTAATATTGCCTTCTTTGCTTGTTAAAGCCAACACTGACATTGGTTTTTGGCAAATATTCCCGGGCAAATTGCCTCAATCGGATCGGGCTAAGGAAACGTGGAAAATAGATGCTGGCATCAATACCGGTTTCGAAGGTATTGAAAAAAGCCGGGCGGCTTTGCCCCTGCACATCAAGTTCGTGTACTTGTTGCGCTTCCACCCCTCCATTGAATCGGAGCCTGAAGATTTCGGAACCTTTGAAAAGGTTTTTGTTCGAAAACACCAACCCTCCCCTGATGCCCAGATCACCACCATTATTGGTGCCTTCGAGCTCAACGGAGTAGCCGTTTGTCTTGTTTCGCTGAAGGTAAATTCTGCAATGAAGAAAATTGGAATCTATCGTTTCGGGCATCCCATGCAAAGGAATGGTATCGTATGAGATGTTTGATGCCCGGAAAATTTTCAAGTTGGTCAGGCCTTTATAGGTTTGCCTCAACTTATTCATACTGAATGGTTCATCTTCATAAATCTGCAATACAGGATTGAAGGTTGACGCCCTGATCCCCATTTTTCCGTAAAAGACAAAATTAAGCTTAGACGATTGCGAAGTGGCAGGGTTTTTCCGTTCATAGAAAAGGGTGTCGGCAGGGCCTGTTGCAGGCGTGAAAGGGTCATGAGCAGGGAAAACCGTGATATCTCGGATAAAATAACGTTTATGAAAAGGAGCTGTCTTTCCATTCCGGTTCAACGGATTACGAACGACCATATTGAGGCTTAGCGCATGGCGATTGAGGTTTGTATCCACCTCAAACTGGATATACTCCTTCGTGAAATCGTAATAGCCGTCGTTTCGCAGCAGATTGGTGATGCGATCGCGTTCGGTATCAAGAAGATATGCATCATAAACGTTGTTCTTCCTGATCAAAGAAGCCTGTGAACCGACATCCAGGTAACGCAAAAGATTGGTATCGGCAATGGTTTGGCGGATGCTATCAACAGTGTAAGGCTGTTTGAGGTTCACTTCATAAACCACAGTAGCCAGCCTGTTTTTATGCAATACCACTTTTGGCTCAACGGTGCTATTGAAGTAGCCTTTGTTGTAGGTATAACGCGAAAGTTGAAAAGCTATATTGTGATTCTGCGCTTCGTCCACATATATCGGGCCTTCACCAGAGTTTTGATAAACCCAACGCCAAAGCCAATTTCGCTGGCGACGTTCAGAAAAATAATGAAACCACAGCCCTACCCTGTTGCCAAAAAAACTACGGTTTGGCTTTTGCGGAATCAGATATTCAAGATCTGATTTAACAAAATTGGCCGGCTTAGCATCCTGAATAACAACCACATTCTTTTTAAGAAGGGCTTTGTTCTCAGGAATGAAACGAGTGGCTGTGCATGAAGATAAAGCCAAAACCAGAAATAACGCCGGAAGGATAACAACCCACGATGGTGCAATAAGCATTAAAATTTTCGGCTTTATGGGCTTAAAAAAAAGGGTCATTATTCTACTGCCAGCTAAAAAACAAATATCTTTTTTTTACAAAAGTAGCGCAAAGGTTGAATACATTCACATAAAAATCACGCTATGCCAAAAGGAGTAGATTTTGATCATAACTTCATTCATTTTATGAAAAGAATTCGTTTTCACGGATGTGTGTCCAATGAAATAATTATTTTCGATCAGCTTGACAAATAGCGCACTTCTTTTTATATTTTTGCACTCAAAACACAACATACGGTTAAACCTCAAACCAATCATATGTCAATTTGATATTCACTTAATTATATTTTCATTCTTATTAACCAAAAACAATTCAATTATGCGAAAATTGTCCTTGCTTTTTTGTTTCATGCTGGGGATTGCGAGTCTGAGACTTTATGCTCAGGACCACAGCATCACCGGAACGGTAACCAGTGCGGAGGATGGCTTTGGCCTGCCGGGGGTTACAGTACGGATTCAGGGCACCACCATTGGCACAACAACCGATTTTGATGGTAAATACACCATCAAAGCGAAACAGGGTCAGGTGTTGCAATTCTCCTACGTTGGGATGATCTCCCAGAACGTGACCGTTGGCACCTCCACAGTCATCAATGTAGTGATGGCCACCGACAGCCAAAAATTGGATGAAGTTGTTGTTACGGCTCTTGGGATTAAGCGCGAAAAGAAATCGCTGGGTTATGCTTTACAGGATGTTCAAGGCAGCGAATTGGCCGAGTCACGCGAAAAAAACGTGAGCCTTGCTCTTACGGGTAAAGTTGCCGGTCTGCAGATAGTTCGTTCGAGCAATGGTCCTGCCGGATCGTCAAAAATGTTGTTAAGAGGTCAGAGTTCGCTCACCGGCGACAACCAACCGCTGATTGTAGTTGATGGTCAGCCGTTGAATAACTTCACCGGTCGTGAAAATAACGACTATTGGAATCCTTCGCTCGACATGGGTAGTGGGATTGCCGACCTCAACCCTGACGACATCGAGAACATCTCGGTGCTCAAAGGCGCCTCGGCTGCTGCGCTTTATGGTTCACGTGCCGGGAACGGAGTCATCCTCATCACCACTAAAAAAGGTTCGCGCAAGCCAGGCCTTGGAGTCACCTTTACCACCTCACTCGGCACCGAATCGGCTTTCACTCATCCTAAAATGCAGGATAAGTTCGGACAAGGCTCTGACGGAGTGTTCGACAACATGTCCAACTACAGTTGGGGCCCTGAGATCACCGGACAAAAAATCACCAACTGGGATGGAAAAGATGAAAACTTAGCTGCCCACGATAACGTGAAAAACTTTTTCGACCGCGGGACTTCCCAAAACTACATCCTGTCGTTCCAACAAGAATACGACAATACCTCTATCTATACCTCTTTCTCGCGCAGCGACGAAAAAAGTATTATCCCGGGCGCGGAGCTCATTAAAACCAACCTCACCACACGTGCCTTCTCCAATTTTGGTAACAAGAAAAACTGGAGTATTGATACTAAGATCCAATATCTGAAAGCAGAAGCCAAAAACAGGCCATTGCTCGGGCACAACTACCAGAATCCGTTCTACACCATGTATCTGATGCCCAGAAGCATGGACATCACCCAGTTTGATGCCGCTACGAACGACGCAGGCAAAATGCTGTGGTATGGCGGGAGTAATCAAATTAATCCGTACTGGACATCCAGATATGCCCTGAACAGTGATATCCGCGATCGTTTCCTGCTCTTCACCTCATTGAAACATCATTTTAACGAATGGCTCTCTGGCGAATTGAATGCCAGTTCCGACATTTACACCACTAATACCGAAGGCAAACGTTATGCCGGAAGTCCCATCCAGCCCAATGGCGCTTTCAGTATGGGCAAAGAAACCTTCTTTGAAAACAACTTCAGCACCCTGTTCACCGCAAAAAAAGACAATATCTTCTCGAAAGTAGGCGGTAGCGCTTCGGTGGGCGGAAACATCATGGATCAGCAATTTTCGTCCATCAGTGGCAGTTCGGGCGAATTAGAAGTGCCCAACCTTTTTGCCCTCAATAACGGCAAAACCAAACCTACCGTCAGCGAAGGATTTTATCAGAAACGTATTCTCTCGGCTTATGGGACCTTACAACTCAATTGGGACGGCTATGTGTTCCTTGATGGTACATTACGTAACGACTGGTCGTCAACCCTGAGCAAAGAGAATCGCTCATTTGCCTATCCTTCGGTCAGTGTATCGTGGGTAATCACCGACATGATGGAAAAATTAGATAAATCTATTCCCTGGTGGCTGACCTTTGCCCGCGTTCGTGCTTCCCTTGCCCAAGTTGGTAACTCACTGAATCCTTATGAGTTATATAATACCTACAGCATTGGAAACGACCCATTGGGAAATACAACGGCCACCACCGGTAACATTTTGCTCGATCCCAATGTCAAGAGCGAATTAATCTCGTCAAAAGAAATTGGAGCCGATGTTCGTTTCTTCAAAAACCGTTTGGGTCTTGACTTTACCTTATATAAATCGAACGCCACCAATCAGTTGATTAACCTGCCGATGGACCCCCTGAGTGGTTATGATTTCAAAAAAATCAATGCAGGAGACATTCAAAATCAAGGTTTTGAGTTTATGGCAAACGGAAAAATCCTTGACAATCCTAAAGGCTTGAGCTGGACAGCCCAGTTTAACTACTCGCACAACCGCAATACCATTGAAAAATTGACTGATGATGTTGACATTTACACGCTGGGTGGTTTCGACAATCTGAAAATTGTAGCCGAAGTTGGTAAAGATTATGGTGTGATTTATGGTACAAGTTTCTTGCGAGTTGACGATAAAGCCAGTCCACATTTTGGACAAATGATTGTTGACGCCAACGGATTGCCGCAGGTTAACAACGACCCAAAAGCCTTTGGCAGCCAACAACCTGATGCAATGTTAGGTTTTACCAACACTTTATCGTACAAAGGATTCAATCTCGGATTTATGTTTGACGGTCGTTTTGGAGGTTATATTTTCTCGCAGACCAATCAGCAGATGCAGTTTTACGGAACTGCCGATGCTACGGTTGTTGACGGCCAAAGGCCAAAACTCGTTGTAGCCGGAGTGATTGACAATGGCGATGGCACATACCGTACCAACGATGTAGAAATCACCCAACAGCAATATTGGCAGACTGTGGCCGGAACAGGTAATCTTGGTATCACCGAGGCCAATATTTATGATGCTACCAGCATCCGTTTACGGTACGTTAACCTCAGCTATGATTTACCACGCAGCCTACTGAATAACACCCCGTTCCAGTCCGTAAAAATTGGTGCTACCATGAACAATGTATGGCTCATCAAGAGCTACCTCAACGGTGTTGACCCCGAAGCTGTATTTGCAACAGGTACCAACGCACTCGGCTTTGAAAACGCTGCACCCCCGTCGAACCGGACGTTTTTGTTTAACCTTAGTGTATCATTCTAAAAGTAAAGCAATATGAAACGAATTATCAAATATACTTTCATCCTCCTTGCAGCTGGTCTTGTTTTCAACGCCTGTAAGAAGGATTTTCTGGATGTGAACGTCAACCCCAAAGCCGCCAGCATTGACCAGGTTCAGGTTGAATATTTCATCAACAATTCCATCACCGGTACCCAAATGGATCCCCATGTGGCTGAACGCGCCTTTGTCCTCTATTGGAAAAATGCGGCCCGTTTTGACCGCACTAACGGTGCTCTTTCGTGGGGCGACTACGACGATGGCTGGAGCTCTGACTATTACCGCTACCTTTCGGGATGGCTGAAAGACGCCACCAGCGCCATTACTGTTGCGCAAGCCAAGATTGACGATGGCTCAGCTTTTGCTTATACGTCCAACATGATGCATGTTGCACGCATCTGGCGAGTTTATCTGATGAGTGAATTTGCCGACAATTTCGGCCCAATGCCTATTGATGGTTTCCAGGGAACAAACCCCGAGTTTAAAGACCTAAAAACCGTTTATGAATTCATGATCAGTGAGTTAAAAGATGCCGCATCAAAAATTGATCCTGAAAAAACCTCTCCTGATGCTTCGAAATTCGACAAAGCCTATGGTTTTGACTATGCAAAATGGAGAAAATATGCCAATTCAATGCGTATGAGACTTGCCATGCGTCTTTCGGAAGTGGCTCCAGATTATGCCAAAGAACAGTTTCAGGAAGCCGTTAATGGCAGCGACATCATCCTTAGCTGGGACGATGCTTTCAAGGTGGCCGAACGCGATGGCGGATGGGATGCTTTGTCACCGGTGATGTCGCGCGAATGGAACTCACAAACCATTTCTACCTCCATGAGAAATATTCTAGTCGGACTTGGCGGCATTTCTTCAGCTGATCAGCTTCCCGCCGAGATCCATCCTTACATCAAACCGGATGACTATCTTGGCATTCGTTATGAGAACCATATTGCCACCGCAACCAACGATCCGGCCGCCGGCTTCTGGCTCGATGGTGTACCCACCACTATTGACCCGAGAGCCTATCGGGATTTCATCCTGCCAGGTTGGTTCGACAACCCTGACTTCTGCACCTATCCCTCGTGGACAACCGATGCTATGAACACCCAACGCAACCTTTTCAATCTTGATAACGATGATGTGTTGGTCACCATTGATGCCAAATTTTGTTTCAACGCTTCGCCTCTTGGCAACTGGGGACCCAAAGGGCCAAAAAATCAGGTATCAACTTATGTAGGAACCATGCCTCGCATGAGTCAACATTTCAGGAGCGCAAGCGAGCGGGTGTTCTTTGGACCTTGGGAAACCTACTTCCTGATTGCTGAAGCTGCCCTAAGAGGCTGGTCAACCCCTGTTGACGCCAAAACAGCTTATGAAAGCGGTATTGCTGCCAGTTTCTACTACTTTGGTGTGGATAATTTCCTGAACGACTATCTCAACTCAACAAGTTATAACAATGTGGGAACATCTGTCAGTTGGACACACACCACTGAAGCTCCAGCTACCGTTGCCAAATCATACGTAAATGGTTATACAGGAGAAACCGGTACCTATACCTTCCACTATCCTTCAAATACAATCTATAAAGGCGGCGCCGTACGTAACGATCAGCTCAGCAAGATCATTACCCAGAAATATCTGGCTCAATATCCCTGGTTGCCTCTTGAAGTCTGGAACGACCATCGCCGACTCGGTCTGCCCTTCTTCGACAACCCGGCTGTTGAGTTGCCAATCCCCACGCTGCCCAACCTGAACAGCAGTAACTATATGGAGAACTCCATTGCCAACTTCCCGCAACGACTGAAATACCCATCAAGCTTAGAAAACAGTAACCCCCAAGGTTATCAGCAAGCTGTTTCCTTCCTCGGCGGAGCCGATGCTGTGCTAACGCCGCTTTGGTGGGCCAAACACTGATAAAAATTTGCTTTGACGTGCTGCCGACTCAACACATGCAGTCGGCAGCACGAAATGAAGCAAAAAAACTTTCATACTCAAACAAAGAAATGAAACCTTTCGAGGTTGTTTTGAATAAAATGGTTAGTGACCAAGCAGGGTAAGCAATTGTGCACCCTGCTTTTTTCTATTTTTGTGCCAACATCACCTCAAATAGTTAAACCGATGAAACAGACCCATTTCACAGAAGTTGAACAAGCCTTCATTCGGGCTTCGGGCATCGAAAAAATCAGCACTCGAACACCATACCTTATTACACATGACTTCCCTAAATTAGGCATCCTGACCTCGCTGCGTTTTTTGGAATGGGCATCGGAAAACCCCGAAGGGGTCATCAGCCTGCCCACTGGCAAAACGCCGGAATATTTCATCAAATACACCCATCATATTCTCGAAAACTGGCATACCGATAAGATACGCCGGCTTTTTGCCGAATACGGGATCAGTAATCTCCGGAAGCCAGACCTCAGAGGGTTGCAGTTTGTGCAGATTGATGAATTTTATCCTATATCGCCACTGCAACACAACTCGTTTTACAACTATGTCAATCATTTTTACATCAAGGGTTTTGGCCTCGATCCCGAAAAAGCACTTTTAATCAATTCCGACGAGATTCCTCTGTCACAAGGCAAACATTACAGCGAAGTTTTCCCCGACTCGACCATTGACCTGAGCCTGCGCTACCGCGAAGCCAAGTCAGTGCAAGAGGAGATACAGAAAGCTTCGATCTTTTGTATTGACAACTGGTGTTCGGATTACGAAAAGAAAATCCGCGACAAAGGAGGTATTGGTTTCTTTTTGGGGGGTATCGGCCCCGACGGACACATCGCTTTCAACACACGCGGCTCCGACCTTTATTCTACCACCCGTCTCACACAAACTAATTTTGAGACACAAGCCGTGGCTGCCGGCGATCTTGGCGGCATCGAAGTGTCGCGACATCGTTTGGTGATTACCATTGGTTTAGAGACCATCACATACAAACCCGATGCAGTAGCCATTATTTTTGCAGCCGGTGAAGCAAAAGCCGATGTGGTGAAAGCAGCTCTCGAAAACGAGATGAACAGCGTTTATCCGGCTACAGTGCTCCAGCGTCTGCCCAATGCACGCTTTTATCTGACCGAAGGCGCCGCTGCACAGCTCAGCGACTCCATTGAACGCTATTACACACAAGGAAAATGGAATCATGTAAAAACCGAAAAAGCGGTCATCAACCTTTGCCAAAAACTCAATAAATATGGCCATCATCTGACATTGGACGATTTGAAAGCCGATCCTTGGTGTTCGCTGATCCCCAATCTGAATGAAAACACAGTTACATCGGTTGTTGAATCTATCAAAAATAAGCTGTACAGAGGAATGCAGCGTGATGAAAATCAGGTGATTTATCACACCGGGCCGCATCACGACGACATTATGCTGGGTATCATGCCTTACACCATCAGACAGCTACGCCACGCTTCCAACGACATTCATTTTGCAGTGATGACCTCCGGTTTTACTGCAGTGACCAATCATTTTCTGCTCGATGCCCTTCACGACACTTTACGTTTTCTTCAAAACGGCGAGATTCAAATGGTGAACTATCCCGACTTTTTCGAGAAAGGATACGCCTATAAATGGGATAAGGACGTTTATCATTTTCTGAACAATGTGGCCAGTGGCAATGACTATGGAAAACGACGGGGACTTTGTCACCGCATCGTCAGGGCATCAGTGGAGATTTGGAAAATCAAAGACATCGGGCAACTGATTGAAACCTTGACAAATACAACCGATTTGCTTCGTCAAAGCTATGATGGCAGTAAGAATCCGCCAGACATTCAGACCCTGAAAGGGATGCTCCGTGAGTTTGAGGAAGAATTGGTTTGGGCATATTATGGTGTGCAGGTAAAAAATGTGCATCATTTGAGGCTTGGGTTTTACAAAGGAGAAATCTTTACCGAAAATCCGGAAAAAGATCGCGATATGCTGCCCATCCTTGCCCAGCTTCGCCAACTGAATCCCACGATCATCAGCTTAGCTTTGGACCCCGAGGGCAGCGGCCCCGACACCCATTACAAGGTTTTGCAAGCCATTGCCGGAGCGGTGCAGGAATGGTCAAAAGAAGCCGATTTATCCAAACTTCGCATTCTGGGTTATCGCAACGTATGGTATCGTTTCCATCCTGCCGATGCCGACCTCATCGTACCCGTCTCACTCAACTCGTTGGCCGTCCTCGAAAAATCTTTTGCCGAGAGCTATCTCAGTCAGGTAAATGCATCCTTCCCAAGCTTCGAATACGATGGTGCCTTCAGCGAATTAACCCGCATGACCTGGGTCAAACAGCTCAAACAAATCCAGTTGCTGCTCGGTAAAAACTTTTTCTACGAAAATCCAAGCCCACTTGTAAGAGCCTCACACGGACTGGTTTACATCAAAGAGATGAATGTTAACGAGTTTGTTGAGATAGCCGATGAACTCAGAAAACGCTCGGAAGGCGTAGGCGATCTGGGTTGATTTTCTTTCCGGAAAATTCTTTATCAAGAGCGAATTTAATCAGATACTGTTGCTCAGTTTTACATCACTCAGGGGAAAGTATCTAAAAAACCTGAGTGATGTTCTTTTTTTATTCTTGATTATGAGCCATTTACCCCTTCCTGACAAGTTTCAATTACTTAAAAATCACTAAAAACAAGTAATTCGCCTAAATATTTTAATCATTTAGGTATTGAATTACTTATATTCATACTTTTGTGTCGTAAGAAAATTCATTTATAAAAACAGGAATGGACATTCAGGATGAGAAGCCAAATTTCCGACACAAAAAATTGAATCTTTCAGGTTTGTTCTCTTAAACTTTTTAAAGACTTTCATTGTTTAATTCACACTAAATTTTCACTCAACAACAAAATGTGATGACAGTTTTTCATCGTTTACGCAACTCACTTCGTTTTCTGGCGACTATTGGATTCTTATGGATATCCGTTTTTTCGTGCCAGTCGCCAGAAAATGGCAATCAACAAATTTTAGGCCCAATCGAGGGCGAAGTACAGGCCGTGCTGACTGATGCGCCGGAAGTTCCACCGCATATTGATGCCAAACACAACACTAAAGTGATTGTCAACCTCGAAATTATTGAAAAGACGATGCGGCTTGCCGATGGTGTTGATTACACATTCTGGACTTTTGGAGGCAGCGTACCCGGCAAGTTCATTCGAATTCGTCAAGGTGATCTGGTTGAGTTTCATCTTCACAACCACCCTGACAATATGTTACCTCATAACATTGATTTACATGCCGTTACAGGGCCGGGAGGCGGAGCAGAGGCATCCCTTATTGCCCCGGGCAAAAGCGCACAATTCACATTTCGTGCACTGAATCAAGGGCTTTATGTGTATCATTGTGCTACAGCTCCTGTTGGGATGCATATTGCCAATGGAATGTATGGCCTCATCTTAGTGGAGCCGTTGGAAGGCTTGCCACCGGTTGATCATGAGTTTTATGTAATGCAGGGCGAGTTTTACACGAGCGGGCGCTATGGTGACAAAGGACACCAGGATTTCAGCATGCAGAAAGCTCTTGACGAGCGTCCGGACTATGTGGTAATGAATGGCGCTGTTGGTGCAAATTCGGGAGCCAATGCCATGACAGTAAAAGTTGGCGAGACAGTCAGGCTGTTTCTTGGCAATGGCGGGCCAAATTTAGTGTCATCATTCCATGTGATTGGCGAGATTTTCAACAAAGTTTATGTGGAAGGCGGTAACCTTGTCAATCATAATGTTCAAACCACGGTGATTCCGGCCGGAGGGTCGGCCATTGCCGAGTTTAAATGCGAGGTTCCCGGAACACTTCATTTAGTGGATCACAGTATTTTCAGGGCTTTCAACAAAGGGGCGCTGGCACAAATAAAAGTAGTTGGCGATGAGAACCATGAGGTCTTCACCGGAAAACAAAAAGAAGAAGTTTATCTTCCTGAAGGTTCAGCTATTCAACATATCAGTTCGGGCAAGTCGGATCAGCAGGCGATGGCTATTCCCGAAAAAAGTCAGCCGGAAAGGATGGAAGCCGGTAAGCGGCTATACCTGCAAAACTGTATGGCCTGCCACATGGAGCAAGGCACCGGCATCAGCGGCACCTTCCCGCCCCTGGTCAATTCCGATTTTCTCAAGGCACGCAGTGACAAAGGCGCAGGCATCATTATCCGTGGGCTTCAGGGCGAGATTATGGTCAACGGCCAGAAATATAACAACATCATGCCGGCTGTAAGCCTGAACGACGATGAGATTGCCAGCATCCTCACCTATATTCACAACGAATTTAACAAAGAGAACACCCTCATCAAAGCATCCGAAGTGAAAGGCTGGAGGGAAAGTGAAAAATAATGCAACATATCTTAATGATATTCTTCATCCTGTGCTTTTTGGATTTTGTGGAAAGCTCGAAAGCACAGGTTCCTACGGGGATGGTTCGTATTGACGGGGGGCAGTTTCGGCCTTTTGTCAACGATACCGGGCAAAGGATTCGAGTGAAGCCGTTCTATTTGGATGCCAAAGCTGTTACCAATCGTGAATACAAAGACTTTGTAGAACAAAATCCGCGTTGGGGGAAACAAACAGTTAAAGCAATTTTTGCCGATGAGAATTATTTGAAACATTGGGAAAACCGACAAAAAGACGAATCGGCGAATTATCCTATGGTGAACGTTTCGTGGTTTGCAGCCAATGCCTATTGCAAAAGTAAGGGCAAGAGGCTGCCCACCACTGCAGAATGGGAGTTGGCTGCATCAGCTCCGCCTGTTGGTTCGAAATACCATGATGTCAACGAGATCATTTTACTCTGGTACAGCAGAAAAATGCCTGAGCAGGCTGCGGTGGGCTCGGTTTATCAAAATAGCAATGGAATATACGATATTTTTGGTTTGATCTGGGAATGGGTTGACGACTTCGAGAAATCAGCAGCCGGAAATCAGCGTGATGGCGGTGAGAGCATCCCTGAAGGTTTGTTTTGCGGCAGTGGTTCGCTTGGTGTCAGCGATGTTTCCGACTATGCAACATTTATTCGCTATGCTTTCAGGGGAAGCCTGAAAGGAAATTTTACTTCACAAAAACTTGGTTTCAGATGCGCAAAGTCACTTTAAAAAACTACCTTACCGTCGCTTTCGGGCTATTTGTATTGCTGGCTGTAAACGCCTGCAATCCATCATCGAATGAGAAAAAAAACGATGCAAGTCAAGTTGAAGCAAAGGAGCTTCCGGGCAATTCTATTTATCACATTGACGGCTACTGGAGCGACCAGAATGGTGATAGTCTTCAGTTAAAGGCTTTCGCCGGAAAACCCGTCGTGTTTACCATGATTTTCACCCATTGCGAGTATGCTTGTCCGATGATGGTCAACGACCTTAAAAAGTTAGAAGCCTTGTTCAGTCCCGAAGAAAGGCAAAAATTTCATTTTGTAATGGTAAGCTTCGACCATGTGCGCGACTTACCGGAAAGACTAAAAGAATATGCTGAGGCACAAGAATTAGGATCGAACTGGTCGCTGCTTCATGGCAATGAAGATCTTGTCAAAGAATTGGCAATAGCTACCGATATCAGTTTTGAGTTTGTAGATGACGGCGGTATTACCCATTCCAACCGCAAGCTCGTACTCGACAAGCAAGGCGTTATTCTAAAGAGTTTCAATGGTTTAGGGACAGATCCGGAATTGATGAATTCTGTGCTTGAAGAACTCTTTTAACTTGAAAAAGCAAAAGTAAAAAGGCTGCCTTTGTAAACGGGCAGCCTTTTTTATTTCCAGATTAGTTCTTGATGATCAATTTGTTATAAGAAGTATTTCCTTGTCGGACACATAATCTATAACTCCCTACAGGCCATGATTTCAAAGAAATCTGAGCAATACCCGAGGTCTGTATCTTCAAAACAAGCCTTCCTTGGAGGTCGTGAACATTCAGTTCATAAGTGCCGGAAAAAGCTGTTTTCAGGAAAAGCACTTCACTTGCGGGGTTTGGGTAAGCCTGAAAGCTGTTGCTTTCAGCTTCGGAAATACCGACGAATTCATCGAAATGAAACTTCCAGACCGTTGCCGTAGGTGCAACGCCCTGACTGCCTTCTGCAACAGGGACCACTTTCCAGAAATTATCCACGAAATAGGTGTAATTGAAGTTGGGATGGTTGATCAATTGCAGGGTAAAATGAGTTTGTCCGCCATTATAGCTTACCTCGGCCACAGGCACCGCCCAGACGGCAAGGTTAGTGTCGGCAGCTACATAGACCAAGAATTTCGTTGGAAGGCTATGAGCAGGCTCTGGAACAAAATCCCAACCTAAGTTTACTTTATGGTCGCCGGCAATCTCATGCAGTCCGCCATTGGGAGGGGTTGGATTTTCAACTGAATTGGGCCATGGGACAAGCTGTGTCGTAAACTGCCACAGTTCAACTCCCGTAGCATCGGGGCCGCCGGAGGCATTTACCGAGGGTACAACCTTCCAGTAATAAGTGGTGGCGTAGTCTAAGGGAAATCCGCTTAAAGAGGCCGTATAATTGGTTTGCCCCGTAACATAAGGCGTCCAGCCAAGCAGGTCGGACTCAGTTAAATTGGCAGTCAGTCCGATATAGAGCTTAAATCCGGCAGGAAGCGTGTAATCAGGCTGAGGCGTAAAGCTCCAACCTAATTGTCCGAGATTCACTGGTACCACACTGCTGCCATCGGGGATTGGATTGGAAGCTGTGTTGGGATACGGATGGACATAGATTTCGGTCGTAAACTGCCACAGTTCAACTCCCGTAGCATCGGGGCCGCCGGAGGCATTTACCGAGGGTACAACCTTCCAGTAATAAGTGGTGGCGTAGTCTAAGGGAAATCCGCTTAAAGAGGCCGTATAATTGGTTTGCCCCGTAACATAAGGCGTCCAGCCAAGCAGGTCGGACTCAGTTAAATTGGCAGTCAGTCCGATATAGAGCTTAAATCCGGCAGGAAGTGAGAAGTCGGGTTCAGGTATATAACTCCAACCCAACAGTCCGAGGTCAACTGAAACCTGATTTTGTCCATTCGAAGGAACAGGTTCAATTGCCGTGGTTGGATAAGCATAGCTTATTTCGTCGGCTCCGATATCCGGTGTTGTGGCATCGCGGGGCATCCCGTCGTAATCCACATCTACGGTGAATGGTTCCAAAATGGGTTGTGCATTCGCACGTGCCTGGGTTGAAGAAGAAACATCAATATGCAGATCGTCTCCGGCCACAAAGGGCACATCTTCGGTAAAGCTTTGCTGGTCGAAGCTGACAGCACGGGCTTTATATTGTTCAAGCGTTTGGTCTTTTCCGGGATTTGTGTTGTTGTGTCCATAGAAAATAAGGTGATTATCATCAGGAATACCACCGTAATAAATATTGTTATCGGTGCTACCCATCACATTGCTTAGGCTGGGTGTACGTTTGTAGAAAGCAGCGGAAATGCCGTTATTACCTGAAGGGAAAGTGGTTTTGTTCACAAAAATATTGTTGCGCATTTCCACAGGGTCGCTGTTGTTGTAGATGGTAAAAGCAGCCGAATGATGGTTGGGATTGGTAGCCTCAAGCTCAATGAAAACGGTATTGTAATATACCCTTGCTAAGCTATAAGTTCGCACGCTGATGCCACGTGTCGCGCAGTTTCCGCTGATTGCCGATGCAGGTGCGGCAATACCCGAAACCATGTTGTTATAGATATTAGCCTCGATGGAGGTCCCAAGAACCATGATCCCATCGGCTGCATTGCTGCCTCCACCGGTAGCCGTTACATGATGAATTTTATTGCCATTGATATGATATACTGCCTTTCGGGCGCTCAGATAAATTCCATAAATACTTGTGGTAGCACTGGTTAGGTTTTCAATCGTGTTTCCTGAGATTTCAAACTCATTGTCTAAGTTAGCCGTCGGGTTGCCGCTTGCAGTGGAAATGCCTGCTGGCGCCGTAGTGCCGCCGCCAAGGCGCGTCAGGTCGCGGATGGTGGTATTAGTCAGGCTGAAACCGTTTTGATCCTGAATAAAAGCGCCAGCCATCACAATGTCGGTGATGAGTGAGACTCCCTGCCCTTCGACTCCTATCTTATTTCCAACTCCCATCAAAGCGGTATTACTGTTGACACCATCAATGTTATATCCAATGGTGACATTACTTATCTTATTATTAAAAAAGTGGTTATAGTGATTGTTTCCATCAAAAACGGCAGCAGCAGGCGATGCCGACACCTTGATTCCTTCGGTTTGATTGGTATTGAGTTTATCTAAGCTTATCTCCATATTACGAATGGTGTTGTGATGCGCACCATTTTCGGCGCTGGCGTTCGTCAACCAGATTCCGTATTCCAGATCGGAGGATGGATTGCTGATGATGACTCCTTCAATGGTATAATAGTCAACCCCACGAAGTAAAAACCCTGCATCAGCATTTGAGGCAGTTCCGGAAAACTGAACCTGTGGTTTGAGTCCGTTGCCGTCCCAACCGATAAACACTGGTGATACCACAGTTCCCGAAGCGGTAAATTCTATCGGTCCCGAAATAAAAACGTTTCCCCCCTGAAGGTAAAAGGTCACACCCCCCTGTCCTATTCCGTGAAGGTTAAGCGAATCGGCTATGGACTGTAAATCAGGATAATGGTCAGAAGGCACTTGCCTGGAACCTGATAACTGGGCATAAGATTGAAGAACAAAAACACAAGCCATCAGGCATAAAGTAAACTGTTTTTTCATTGTAATTTGATATTGTTGGTTAACAAAGGTACAAAATTTGTGGAGTAAAAAAAGAACTACCTATTCCAACAAAAATTCAGCGACTTTCTTTCTGGTTTTCATTTTCAGGCTAAGCAAAAAAACTTCCCCCTGCACTCAGATGGCAGGAGGAAGTTTAATGAATCAGCCTATGGGCCGAAGCGGGGATTATTTCACAAAGATGATGCTTCCCTTAGCATTCCAGGTTTTCAACTGACCTTCGAGGGTGATCCGGTAGAAGTATTGTCCGGCATCACGCAAATCGGTACTCTTCAGCGTCAACTTCTGAGCTCCGGCAAGTTGTTCGCCTTCAAGCAGGGTTTTCACTTTTTGTCCGAAGTAGTTGTAAACCGTTATATTCACCTTACCGGCTTCCGGAAGCACATAGTTGATGGTTGTGCTTTCGTTGAACGGATTCGGGTGGTTGCTGTGTGAGAGCGTCATATTGTTCATCTCGCCGATGCCGGTTGCGCCGGTTTCGATGTATGGTGAGTAAAGTCCGATATTGATCACATTTGCATTGACATCGGCAAACTCAACACCTTCAAGCAATTCGAAATAGCGTTGTCCCTGATGTAATTCGCCTAAGACCCTTGCCCTGACGAGGAGGAGGTTTTCGCTTTCGTTGAGCGAACGTCCGTTCTGATCGAACCAGGCAATGCGAGCTGTTCCTTTTTCGGAATCAATGTATTGAACCGGATAGTCTTCAACGCCAATCACTTCAATCACTGATGGGTCGTAGCTCAAACCAAGAGTTACAGCGCCTAAGGTCACCTGCTGATCAACTTTCACAGGGATAAGCACTTCATCTTTCGGTTCAACACTAATCACTCCCTGATAGTTGAGCGCCTGTGCGGCTTTGGATCCGGCATTCGGAACATAGCTTACGTTGAGGTCGCCCGTTGCTACAAAGTAAATATTAAAGACATTGAGACCATCGTTCAGATTGGTCAACAAGGCTTCATAATACACATCAGCAGCATTGGAATTGGGTTGATAGGTACCTGACGGGCTAAAGACCGTTTGCGGTGCAACGGGATACGATTTCAGGTTGTGATCGGCAAGCTTGGTCGTAGCCAACTGGAAATTATGTGCACCACCCGGAAGCGGATGATATGCCGGATTTCCGGTCATGGCATATTGCAGCAGCAGCGCATCCACTGCAGAAAGGCTGTTGCTGTTGTTGATATCGGCTACCTTAGTAAACAATGGGGTGTAGTTTGTTGGGGTTGGAGCAATCCAGGGCAATTGTGTAAGCATGGAATTGTTTGCAGTCATCATACTGATAATGAGAGCATCTGTTGAGGTGGCGCCTCCCCAGTTGTTCCATGTCCAAACATTACCGAGTTTATTATCGGTAGCTTCTTCCCAAATTCTCAGTTTATAGTCTTTACCCGATTCCACACCAATATACTCATAGTAACTCTGCAAGCCGGCATCCGGGTTATAGGCTACAAGCTGGCGTTCGCCAATCGGATCCTCGCCTTCGAAGAGTTGAACGTAGAATACACTGCGGTTATTCGGCGACTGGATAAGGGTTTCGTCGGAATTGAAATACTTGAGCTGTCCGGCAATTTTAGCAGTCGAGCTGAAGGTTGCATAGATGGCTTCGTAACATTCAGTCACAGTATGCTGATAAACAGGATCTGTTGACAGGATAGCGCCTGTTACACCTTTCCAGTTCAGGAATTCCCAACCCGGGGTTGGCGTAGCTACAAGGGTAACCGTTGTGCCCACAGTGTAGTTTCCGGTACCGGTTACTGTTCCTCCATTCACCGGGTTAGCAAATACTTCAAGGAATGGGGGCAATACTTCCATTTCGATGGTGTTGGATGTGGCAACAGGTTGTACAGCGCATGGATGGTTAGAGGTCATCACCACCTGAACCAAATCCCCATCGAGTGGTACATAGGTGAAAATAGCGCTATTTTCGCCGGCATTTTCTCCGTTCACCAACCATTGATAGGAAGGATCACTACCACCGTTTTCGGGGGTTGCTGTGAAAGTCACCTCCGTATCGTCACACACGTTCAATTCGCTGGCCGTAATGCTTACACCTGCAATAAGGTCGGGTGTAACATGAACAACAAAAGGTGAAGAAATGGCAGGATTATTTACTGCACATCCTATACTTGATGTCAATACGACAGTAACAACATCACCGTCATCAGGAACATAAGCAAACAGTTCACTATCAGTACCGGCATTCACGCCATTCACCTTCCATTGATAGGATGGATTGAGGCCTCCATTAGTTGGTAAGGCTTTGAATTGAACTTCAGTGCCAACACAGACTGACTCGGTAAGTTGCGTAATCACCACACTTACAGGAAGATCATTCTGCAGAGTAAGTGTCATTTGGGATTGCTTGCTGCAAGTGCTTCCGGGATCGCCGGTCAGGGTGAGCACCACACTTCCGTTTGCAATATCTAAGCTGCCGGGGTTATAAACAGGGTTGATGATGGTGCTGTTGCTGAAAGTACCGTTTCCACTGGTGGTCCATTTGATGGAATTGTAATTGCTGGCTGTGGCGCCTACAATCGGGAAGCTTTCCGAGACACAAACAAAACCATCAGGGCCTGCATCAACCTGTGGCGACTGGGTAACGACCAATGATGCATTCACATAAGTGAAAGCATAATTTGTGCTCTCACCCCCTGAAACAGTGATGGGATAAGTTCCAGGACCGCTGTTCACAGTTGCAGTTGTGCTGATCACGGGAACAACAGTCAGGTTATCGGGACCTTCGCCTGTGATGAAACCCGCATAGCTGAAAGTGAGCTCAGGATTAGGTTCAAATTGACATTTAGCCTTGTTGGCAGCCGTAACCGTCAAACCTTTCTTGTTGATGGTAAGAGTTACTTCCACACGTGCACTTTCGCATTCCGGGATGATATTGGCATCCGGGCCCGAAACAGTGCGTGCTGCTGCCCAAGCCTTGTAAACACCGGCATTGGTAGCCGAAGGCGCAGTAGTCAGATTACCTCCTGTGGGCGCATCGTACCATACAATCTCGGTATCATCAGGAATGCTGGCAGGCACAATGGTATGTACCTGTCCATCATAGGTGACGGTGAGGTTTGAGACAACAGGTGCAGGAATTTCGGCGGGCTGGGTAAGGGTGACATTATCCGAAGTCGAGATGCCATCAGCGTCAGTAACCGAGTAAAAATACTGGCCGGCAGCTAAGTCTGTTAAAAATTGCTCATTCGACTCAAAACCATCTGGGCCTGTCCAGACAATACTATAAGGCGTTGCACCTCCGACAATGTTCAGGCTTATTGTACCATCATTCGACTGATAACAGCTCAAATCTGTATAATCATACGTTACAATCAAAGGTGTATTAATTAATACATCATCAATATACCACGAATGTGCAAAAGTTCCTTCATATCTGAATCCAAATTGGATAACCTGACCTGCAAAGTCAGTGAGAGGTAAAACAGTCTCTTCCCATGAAGCAACAACAGAGACAGGCGTCCATAGTAATACCGGATCGCCCTCTTCCGGGAAAGCCCAAACACTATTATTATCGTAATCTGTAGGGAACTGATTATATGACCAGAATGACAAAGTATAATCAGCATCAGCCGGAATGGCAAGTGGCGGGCTCAACAACCATCCAATCTCGTTATATCCCGAGCTACCATAACTATGATAGGCTGAACGAGATCCCCCGGGAGTATGATTATAGGTTGTCGTAAAAGCCCAGGCTTTACCACCACCATCCTGGTTATATTGCGACCATCCGTTAATTGTAGTGCTGTTGGTCTCAAAAGTTTCCTTAAACGGAAATACAGTAATCGTCGGGTCAAACGCACTGCCGCTCAGGTTTACATTATGGACCGATTTTGCTCCTAAATTATCGGTAATTTTGATTGTTGCAGACTTTAAACCTGGGGTAGTCGGTTTAAATTGTGCTGTAAACACAAGGCTCTCACCTTCTCCAAGCGATTTCGGGTAGGTATTGGTATCCGCAAAAACAAATTGGTCAACATCAGGCCCAATAAACTCAACTGAAGTAATGCCCAGATTTCCTACTCCGGCATTTGTGACCGTAAACAATTGGGGAGCTGATTGTACAGAGATAGGAATTTCACCAAAATCAAACTGTGTCGGATTAACTGTGAAAATTGGGGCTGTCGGAGTCACCTCAACTTTAAAATTATCAATATCAAGATAATAGTCACCTTCTCCCCAGGTTGCCAGAAACTTAAACTTAATTGGTCCGTTCAAAGCGCACAGATCCAGTCTGACATTGGCAAAACTGTTAGAAGTAACGTGATTAGCCTGGTTAATTGTATGTAACAAAGTATAGTTCGTACCATTATCGGTGCTATAAAAAATTTCAAGCTTATCGTTTGGCCCCAGAGTGGTTGCTATGTTCGGGTATCCGGAATAGTTCACAATACGATAATCAAACATTAATCTGCAGGGTTCATTTACAAGCATGATGACAGGGGACGTAACATTTGCTGAAGTAGCACTACTCCAGAGATTCCTATATAAACCATTAGAACCACCTGTCCCATGGTTTGCTCCTATATAGAAAGTACCTTCCCAACCAGCAGGGAACGCTGTAGAGGCATTGAAATCCATCAGATAAGGAATACCGAAATAAGTTGTAGCATTGGTATTCAGGAAGGCAGAGGAATACACCGGACCTGCAGCAACAGACCATGCACGATAATAATATGTCGTTCCCTGGGTGAGGCCGTTATGTGGGCTTAAGCCGGCAGTGCTTCCAACATAATGAACCTTACCGCCGCCGGTAATCTCTTGACCTGGGACAAGCACCCCGCTGGGTTCGCCAAAGGTATTGCTCGTATTCCAGGCAACAAGAATGTTATGATTGTTTGCATTCGGGGTGGCAGTAAAAGTAATCTGAGAATTACTTGTTCCTTTAGCAGTAAATGTGGCAGGAGCTGCCGGTAGTGTGGTAGTATTGCCCGTAAGCGGCGAGGCCGTACGGTAAATTGGTCCTGAGCAGTCATTACCTGTAGCATAAGCAAAAATGAAATAATAATATTTTGTGAAACTGTCAAGGCTTGTGGAGGTAAATGTAGTTGTATTTCCAACTTTGATGACTGTCCCGGAGCCCAGATCCTGACCAACCGTATAATTTGTTTTGTTTACGGGCAGTGCACCTAAGGTGGCCGAGGTGCTTTGAACGACCAAATAACCGGATGCCGTTGCCGATGCTGTGAAGCTGCCGCTTACCGAATTGGAAGCAGGTGTCAGTTCAAGCGCTGTTGGCTGTGCAGCCGGCGGCGGACAAGGCGGAGGAAGCATTCGAACGGTAACATCATCAATATTCATCATGAAGTTATCCGTACTCTCGTAATGTCTGAATGCAAAATGAATGGTTTGTCCGTTATAATCGAATAAATTAACTGTTCGGAGTTGGAAAACATTAGTTGACAGAACCTCTGAAAACAATTCAGTAAAATCAGCCGGATTGGTACCGGTTGTCGAAACGTAAACTCCGTACTTTTCAGCCGGATAGTTTCCATCTTGGGCTGCAACATAATAATCAAGCACAAATTCTCCACTAGCTGGAATTACCAAGGCAGGACTTATTAACCAGTTGTCGGGTGTTAATGGCATAAAAGTAGGATTATCATACGAAGCCGATAATGCTGCTCCTGTTCCTGAATTCACTCTTGATGATGGCGCCAGCCCTTTAAACCAGTTAAACCCATCTCCGTCAGCATCCAATGAAGTCCAGCATACTGGCGGGAAAACATCTCCTTCAAATCCCTCATTAAAGGGAAATACTGTAACAGGCAAACATACGGTGGAAAAAACGAATGGCGCTGACCATGCGCTCATTTCAGCGCCACAATTTGATCCGATATAAAAAGAATAAGCCGTTGAATGGGTTAATGGACTAAGCGATACACTTGTTCCGGCTACGTTCCCAGATAAAACAAGGCCTGTAGCTCCGCTTCCGGCGGCCCCGCTCGTACGTAATTCATAAATATAACCATTGGCAGGTGCCGGTGAAGGGGCTGTCCAGCTTAAATTGGCCGAAGTCTGTGTAACACCTTGCAGAGTGATGGCTGAGGGAGGAAAACAACTTGGCCCTTCAGATACACTCACGTCGTCAATATACCAATAGTTGAAATTATAATGATTTCCATCTAACGTAAAACAAATAAAGGTTGTTGCAGATTTCGTTGTAATATCTACTTCGACATCGCCATATACATCGACAGCACTCGAAAAACTGAAATCCTCATTCACCCAGTTAACACCATCCGAACTTGATTGAACTCGTGCGGTAATACCGGTAGAATAAGCATCATAGTAATGTGAAAATTTTAATACCGGATTATTTAAACCGGTGAGATTCATTACCGGGAGAATCAAACGCGATACTCCGGTTCCAGAAACATAAGTTGCCATCATTTCATTGGCAGCAATACCAGCTTCATTGGAAGCTGATACACTCCACCTATTTGATGTAATACCACCGCTATAGGATTGTGTCCAACAATTAGGGAACGCGAGCACATCGAAAGATTCACTGTATGGAAAAGCTGAAACAACATTACATAATGTAGTAAAATTTGCCGGTCCTGCCCAACTACTGAATTCAGCGCCACAGTTTGACCTGACATAAGCGCTATAGGTTGTTGCGGCAGTCAAACCGGTCACAGAAGCTGTAACCACTCCGGCTCCCACATTTCCGCTTGCGGCTAAGCCAGCAGCGCCACTCCCTGGCAACCCGCTTGTGCGCACCTCCCACTCATAGCCATTGGCCGGCGCCGAAATGGAGGCAGTCCAATTGAGGGTTGCCGTAGTTGGCCCGGTACTCGTCCCTGTCAATTGAGTAGGTGCTTTACAATTCGAAACAGGTGTGAAATCCAATTGCATCTGATTGATGTAAGCATATCTTGTGTTTGCCGTTGGGGGTGATGCCGGATTGGGGTCCGTACTATCGTTATAATAAGCAATTGAACGATTGGAATTATTTGGTGCAGGAGCAGTCCATGTGCGAGCATAGCTACTGCTACCATTATAACTTGCTTTGTTCTCATCCACAGCAATCACCAAATTGTCCGTATTGTTGTAGGCAAAAGGAGTATCTAACTCAATTTCATACCAGCCGGCCGGTGGGGTAGCTGTAATGGTTCCCGTCCATACCTGCGTTAGGCCTGTCAATGGAACCCAATCCGTAGTGGTGGAAAATGAAGTCTTTGAAGTATGCCCCATATAAATGGTCCAATCATTTGAATTGGAAAGTGCCACACCGCCAACCATATAAAATCTCAAAAAATAAATTGTCCCACTCTGGTTAATTTCGCTTTTTAGAACGATTTGTTGTGTGTAAGAATAACCCCAGTAAGCATTAACAGGCAAAGTATAAGCTGTTGTCGTTCCGCTTCCGATCGTCACATTTTGGCCTTGTACAGAGCCAAAGCCGACCAGTGTAAAAAGGAATATGAACAGAAAGGCAGATTTCAGCGAGGAAAAGCTTGAAAAGCCAAAATTCCTTATAGTCATCTTTTTCATAGTGTAAGATTGTTTGGTTAAAAAATAGTTTTCGTTTTTTTACGGCTTAATGCCGCCCAATGCAGCCGTTTCATCCGGCAAAGCGAAGTGCAAATCAAAACCCTCAAAGGTGGCTTTTGGTGGCATATTTGCCGTTTAAGGAGGGTTCTCAGCTTTCTTTTGTAAAAACTTCGTCATTTGATCGTTGTTTAAGTGTTGGTAAAATATGAATTAGCAATTCGTTTTTGTTTCTTAGAATGGAACTGATGCCCATTTTTTCTTTTCCTCTACCGGTCGCTTTTATGGCACAAGCAAATGTAAAAAGTTTTTATTACCAAAAACAAATAAAATGGTAAAAAAAAACCGGATGCTTTCACATCCGGTCGTTTTTTATTAGGAGGCTGTTTTCAAGCAACCATCAAACATGTTTATTGCACCAACAGGCTGCCTTTTGCAAAGCTTGTTCGGATGGCTGTTGTGTGCACAATGCGATAAAAATAAACACCGGCTTTCCCAAGCTGAGAAGCCTCAAGATTGATGGTGTGATTTCCTTGCCCCATGGTAGTTTCCTGCAAGTAAACCTGTTGTCCTTGTGCATTGAAAACCATGAAAGTTGTCAGGCCGGCTTCAGGAATCTGAATATTCACTGTGGCTTTGGCATCAAACGGGTTGGGATAAACGCTGCTCAGCAAGGCGTTGTCTTGTGAATCTTTTGCATTGGTCAATCCTATAGTCTGCAATTGTAGCCCTTCGATGATACGGGCTTTGGCATCGGCAAACTCGGTTTGAGCCCCCAATCCGAGCGAGGCTATTTGATTCGTCCATGCGCTTAAAGGACGCACTGTCACATAAGCAATGGCTTCACCGGCTTCGAAACGGCGAGCTTGCTGATCGAACCATGAGATCATCACCGAACCCTCGTGGATGGCATGTAAACCAGGAGCTTCCACTTCTACAATTTCCATCAGGCGGCTGTCGTAGGTCAATTCAAGGCTCATGGCGCCCAATTCCATATCGTGTGTTGCATACACAGGAATACGGATATTACCATCAACGACCTCCATTTGACCGATAGCTTCCATCGTTGCCGAACTGCGAACAGCAGGCCCGGGAATATAACTGGCGTTCATATCGCCTGTGGCGCTGAAATAAACATTGATGATATTAAGACCGCTTTCTGTCGTCGGCAGTGCAGCTTCATAATATACGGCATCACTGGCAGCTTCGGCAATATATGTTCCATGAGGCTCAAACAAAATTGTCGGGGCCTGCGGATAGGTCAAGTCGTTGTGTGAAGCTACCTTGGCGCCGGCAATCTGGAAGTTGTGTCTTCCGCCCGGGAACGGGTTGTAGGCGGCATTGTTGGTCATACGATATTGGAGCAACAAAGCATCTACTGCCGACAAGGAATTACTGTTGTTGGCATCGGCCACATTGAAGAAATGCGGGGTAAAACCACTGCTGGGGCTTGCTAACCACGGCATCTGACTGATAATAGGGTTACCGGCGCTCATAAAGCTGACGATCAGGGCATCCACAGCCGAAACACCACCCCATTGGTTAAAGGTCCATGATGAACCTAGATGATTGTCCGATGTTTGTTCCCAAAGTCGCAGGGTGTAGTTGCGTCCGGCCTCAATGTTGTCGAATTCGAAATAGGCATCTAAGCCGGCATCCGGGCTGTAACCAACCATCTGACGCGGCCTTACGGCAACGCCATTTTCAAAGAGCTGAACATAGAACACGCTTCTTGGATTGTTGACCGGCATCAGGCTTTCGGTGGCATTGAAATAGCGAAACTGTCCGGCAATTTTGTCGTTGGTGCCCTGTCCTGCCAGGTCTAGGACAAGGATATTACTCAAACCACCTGTAGGATTCACCGTATTGGTCAGCCCCCAGTAGCCGTCGCCGGAGGTTTTGCTGCTGACTATGCTTCCGTCGGCAAGGCTACGTTCTTCAATTCTTCTTATGCCAGCATTATTGTTATTGGGAACAATCCCTCCCCAGGCGCCAAGATGTCCGGCCACCTCATTGCGATAAAATGCGACCCAGGAAGTAGCCGAATAATCTATTCCGGTGATTTCGATACTTGTCCCATAAATCGGGCGGCCGGTTCCACCAACATTGTCATAGATGAAAGCGAAGTTTTTGGGCGAAGCAGAGGAATTTGCCCTGATGCCGGTTCCGTTTCCGGTACCGGCGTTTTCGCTAAATCCAAGCACCGTCACAGCTTCTGTCGTAAAGTAATGTGCTGCGGTGGTGCCGCCCTGTCCGTTGTTCAGACGGATACGCATAAACACATCCTGTCCGGGAGTGAAACGGTTGTTGCCTGTGGCTTCGAGCATGAACCAACCGCGGTAGGTACCGTTGGCATCGGTAGTGAAGGTTCCATACTGACCATCGGCAACAAATCCGGGATTTGTGCTCCGGTAAAAATCGTTATTGACGACATAAATTGGGTTTCCGGCACCGGAAGCAGTCGGGCCGTCGTTGCCGTTCACTGCCTGATTGGTATAACGGTAGGTGGCATTTGGCAATAAATTTTTCAGCTCAACCCTGAAGGCAAATGGCAGACGGTTGTTGTTGGTTCCGTTGAAACCCTGGATAAAGCGTGGCAGGATGAGGCTGCTAAGGGTTGGCGTTCCCTGAGTGGCAGCCGAAGCCTGAGGAACATTTCCATCTGTCTTATAATTGATGGCAATTCCGTTGCCATTGAAGGCGAATATCTTGAAATAATAGGTTGTTTCAGGGTTCAGACCGCTAAAAGTGGCCGTTTTCACACCTGCGTCAACATATTTCACAAGTTGTCCTTCAGCCTCGGTCACTCCATCAACAGGGGCTGAAATGGCGTTGAAACCATCAGTGCTTCCTTTGAGAAGATAACCGGCTGCTGCAGGAACAGCATCTGCCCAAGTCGCTTTCAAACTGCTCATACCGGTTACGGTAAGGGCAAACGCTGTGGGATGGTTTTCAGGTTCACCGGCCGGGCCGGCAACAGTACCCATCAGGACAAGAGTTTCATCGTCTGCCCCGGGAGTAGTAGCAAGAAGTTGCCGGTTATAATTCCCACTGTTGAGACCGGCTTTCAACCGGACAAAAATTTCGGTACTAGCAAGTGTGCCGGCATTCGGTGTCAAAACAATCGGGTTTTGTGCCACGAACTGGGCTCCGCCGGCAAGTGAGATTTCGTAAGCTTCGGGGGCATCCAAAGTAACGTCGCCGGTGAGGAGGGTTCCCGAAACTAAGAATGACTGTGGCGCTGAAGGCCCCTGTCCGACGAAATAACCAAATCCGCTCAGCGTATCAGGCTGAAGCGCAAGTACAGGATTCTGGGCAACACCAAGTTCGAGTACCAACACCTGATCGCCGCCGCCTGATGGATTTACGGTATTGGTAGCTCCCCAAAGGCCATTGGCAGAGGCTTTGGTTTCCACGACAGCCCCGGTACTATTGCTACGCTCCTCTATCAAAGTGATTCCATTCGGGAGGATATTGGGCACAACAGTACCGAATGCGCCATCCTGTCCTGCCACTAAATTCCTGAACCACAAAGGATATGCTGTAGTGGTCGAAAAATCAATGCCCGTAGATTCAATGGCTGTTCCCGCAACAGGGCGAACAGCGATTCCAAACAATGCATTCTGTTGCGGACGGTCGTATAGGAATACGAAGTTGCCCGGGTTAAAGGCCGAAGTTGCTCTGAGGGCAGTGCCATCATATTCTCCCGAATTGGTACCAAAACCAATGACTTTCACAGGTAGCGTCGTGAAATAGGTTTCGGCAGTGGTGCCGCCGGCACCGTTATTCAATCTGACACGCATAAATACACTCGTGCCCGGAGTAAATCGGGCATTGCCGGTAGGTTCGAGCATGAACCATCCAGAGTATTCCCCGGCTGCGTCGGTTACAAACTCGCCATGTTGGGCAGGGTTGGTAAAGCTGGCGCCCGTGGTGCGGGTGAAACTGCCATCAGCCCCCACATAAATAGCATTTCCGGCGCCTCCTGCTGTCGGGCCGTCAGTGCTGTTGACCGCCTGATTGATATACTTATAAGTGGCATTAGGCAAGAGTCCCGTGAAGCTCAGTCTGAAGGCATAAGGCAATCGGACAGGGCTTCCGATGATATTTTCGGGCAGCAGATCCTCGGTCATTACGGGACCCTGAGGCGTTGTGGCGCTGGCTTGCGGCACCATACCATCCGTCTTGTAATTGATTTGGGCAGCCGAGCCGTTATAGGGGAAAATTTTGAAGTAATAGGTTTTGTTTGACTCTAATCCGGCGAAGGTATAAGTTCCAACTCCCGAAGCCACATTGCGTACAAGTGCAGCATTGGCTTCAGGAGCTCCATCAATCGGTGCAACAATATCATCGAAGTCAACTGTACTACCTTTGATAAGATAGTTTTGGGCTGCGGGAACGGCATCTGTCCAGTCTAACTTAATTTTACTGAAATCCAATGCATTAGCAGTGAATGCCGTAGCATGGGCTGCAGGTTCAACCACTCCGGCCGTAACATTTCCTGATAGGCTTACGGCAACATCTTGTGCTCCCGCAGAAGCTACAAATATTGACTGGTTATCATAAGTTCCGGCAGCCAAACCGGCTTTCAGTCGGACATAAATGGTCGTATTGGCCAAAGTTCCACCGGGGGCATTCAGGTTAATCTGGGCTGTAGGCGTATAGCCGGGAGCATCGGTCAACGACAGCTCATAATCTGGCGCAGAAAGAACAACGACATTCGAAATCAGGTTGTTTCCACTGACAGTAAAGCTTTTCGTAGTGGATGGGCCTTGTCCTTCTTGATAGGTGAATCCACTCAGACTCAATGGTGTAGCGGAAACAGACGGGAGCGCATTCAGGTCAATGACAATTACATTGGTGGTGCCGCCGGTGGGGTTCTGCGTATTTTGACCATTCCAAACTCCATCGTTACGGGTTTGGGTGGAGGCAACTGTTCCATCAGTGAGTTTGCGTTCTTCTAACCTCTTCACTCCATTGGCATTCACATTGGGAATGATGCCGCCCCATGCGCCGTTTTCGCCGGCAACATTGTTACGATAGAACGCAGCCCATGAATTTGCACTAAAATCTGCTCCGGTTATTTCAATACTTGTTCCATACAGTGGGCGGCCTGTGCCGGCAGTATTGTCATACAGGAAAGCAAAATTCTTGGCCTGAGCGTTAGACACAGCACGAATGGCGGTTCCCTGATTCGGGTCGGCTGCCGTACCAAAATTGATCACTTTGATTGACGACGTGGTGGTCAATCGGCTGACAATCGTCGTTCCTCCGGCTCCATCATTGAGCTGTACGCGCACAAATACCTCATTTCCAGGAGCGAAACGGGCATTACCCGTCGGTTCAGTGATAAACCAACCCGTGAAAGAGCCTGCGCCATCGGTGGTGAACTCACCATAATTAGGGGCTGAAGCCAACGAAGGGCCGGTAGTGCGTGTAAAAGTCTGATCGGCATTCACGTATATTGCATTACCAGCACCTCCGACCGTCGGCGCATCGGTTGCAATAACGATCTGGTTTAGATAGCGATAAGTGGCGTTGGGGTTGAGGTTTGACAAACTCAGCCGATAGGCAAAAGGCACCCGGTTGTTGTTGGTTCCGTTGACGCCTTGCATATATTGGGGCATAATGACCTCAGTAAGCATTGGACCGGCCAGAGTTGTGGCGCTGGACTGTGGAACAACGCCATCCGTCTTGTAATTGATTTGAGCAGCTGAGCCGTTATATGGGAAGATTTTGAAATAATAAGTTTTGCTTGATTCTAATCCGGTGAAAGTGAACGTTTCAACTCCTGAAGCTACATTGCGCACGAGCGTTGCGTTGGCTTCAGGTGTTCCATCAACCGGGTCGGCAATATCCCCAAAGCCGACAGTGCTACCTTTGATAAGGTAGTTTTCTGCTGCCGGAACAGCATCTGTCCAATCTAATTTAATTTTGCTGAAATCCAATGCAGTAGCCGTAAATGCAGTGGCATGAGCGGCAGGTTCAACCACACTCACTGTTACATTGCCGGTCAGATTCACCGTTACATTGCCGGCTCCCATTGAGGACAGCGTCAATTGGCCGTTATGAGCTCCCTCTGCAAGTCCGGACTTCAGTCTGACAAAAATGGTGATGTTTGCCAAAGTGCCACCCGATGGAGTTAAGGTGAGTGTAGCATTTCCAACGAAAGCCGGCGCATCGGTCAGCGAGATTTCGTAATCGGCCGAGGCCTGAACAGTAACATTAGCCGTGAGGGCGGTTCCGCTGACAACAACACTTTGCGTTACCGAAGGTCCATGGCCTTCTTCATAGGTAAATCCATTAAGGTTTAACGGGTTAGCAGTGATTGCAGGTCCTTGCCCTAAATTGAGTACAATCACGTTATTAGTTCCGCCGGTAGGATTTACAGTATTCTGGCCATCCCAGATTCCATCGTTACTGGTGATGGTAGAAGCCACTGTACCATCTGTCAGCTTGCGTTCCTGAACCAATTTCACCCCATTGGCATTTACATTGGGGATGATACCGCCCCAGGCGCCATTTTCGCCGGCAACATTGTCACGATAGAATAAAGCCCAGGTGGTGGCGCTAAAATCAACTCCGGTGATTTCAATACTTGTACCAGTAAGCGGGCGGCCTGTCCCGGCAATATTGTCATAAAGGAAAGCAAAATTCTTGGCCTGTGCGTTGGACTCGGCACGAATGGCGGTTCCCTGATTCGGGTCGGCTGCCGTACCAAAATTGATCACCTTGACAGGTAAAGTGGAAGTCAGACGGGTTGCGGCGGTTGTGCCTCCGGCACCATCGTTGAGCTGTACGCGCACAAAGACTTCATTTCCAGGTGTAAAACGGGCATTACCCGATGGCTCAGTGATAAACCAACCCGTGAAAGAGCCTGTGCCATCAGTGGTGAACTCACCATAAGCTCCGGCTGTGGCCAACGAAGGGCCGGTAGTGCGTGTAAAAGTATGATCGGCGTTAACGAAGATAACATTGCCAGCTCCGCCGGCTGTTGCATTGTCGGTTGCAATAATCATTTGATTGATATAGCGGTAGGTGGCATTGGGGTTGAGGTTTGACAAACTCAGCCGGAAAGCAAAGGGAACACGGTTGTTGTTGGTTCCGTTAACACCCTGAATATATTGCGGCATAATGACCTCTGTAAGCACAGGGCCGGCACTGATTGAAACCTGCGGGCTGGTGGCCTGTGTCAATCCGGCAGCATTGGCATGAAGGGTGTAATCGCCGGTTTGATCAAACTGAATATCGCTGAAAGTCGCTTCACCATTTACGGCATTTTTCGCCAAAGTTCCACCCACATTCCCCGGCCCTGAGGCCTTGCTGAGGGTAATCTGTCCGCTATAATTGGCATCCGGCGTATTGTCGTTGCGCTGAGCCTGAACTTTGAAGCTCGCAACCGGGCTTCCCTGCTGACCGGCAGCGGGAAAATCAATAAAAGCTAGTTTTGTAGCCGGGTTGGTAACAATGTAGCTATACTCGACCGTAGTAGTGCTGGCTGCTCCGTTATCGGTAGCCGAAACGGCATAATAAACAGTGGTTCCATCAGCCTGAGCCGGGATGGAAGCGGTGGTGACATAATTTGGAGCAACGCCAACTGCCATAGGAATAGTATTGGTAAGGCTGCCCGATACAAGCCCCCAGTTCAACTGAACAGAAGTGATGACGCCATCGGCATCCGTAACATCTGCCGAAACACTGACGGTTGTAGTTGGGTTAATGTTGGAGGAAGGATGATGCTCCACATTGGTGATGGATGGAGGAATATTACCCCCGCCAACGTAATCCGTCAGTGTGATATCGTCAATATTCAGTCGGCGATTTGCATTCCCGGTTTCTGTTGCTCTTTTGATGCGGACACGTACATTCCCTGTTACATTCACAGTTTGATTGAAGGTGCTGATATCATTACTTGCCGGAGCAGTAAAAGCGTCTCCGATCTGTGTCCAGTTGGCGCCATCATCGGTACTGTATTCCACCATCCAGTCCACCTGTATATCGGTGCCGTAACGTCGGTAGGAAAATGAAATGGTACCCAAACCACCATTTTTATTCTCAAGCATTGTCATGACAGAGCCTCCATAACCCCGCAAACGAGCCGAACGCAAACCATTTTTCCAGTCATTTGCTTCTGCCCCAATCAAGGCATCCGTCATATTCCAATCAAGTCCGGAAAGTTTAACAGTGCCAGAAGCATAACTGGTTTTTGTTTCTCCTGCTCCCTCAAAATCCACAACATATTGTGCTTTGAGGCTAAATGCGCTAATCACAAGTAAAAGCGCTAAAAGATTAAAACGTAATTTGATTTTCATTACACAATGTATTAAAATTAAAGATAAATATCATAATATCAGTTTCTTATCAAGAAACATCCGTGCAATCGGGATTAGACTATTCAGTAATAACCTTCTTGCCCAGCAATGTACTCTCATCCGCTTTGGGTAAAGGGCTTCAAAGATATGAAAAAATACGCTTGTCCGAGTTTTCGTTGCTGCTCGGATCACTCATTTATTCACTTATAATTAACAAAAAAATATCCTCTAGTGGAAATCTGCGGACTCATTCTTCAAATTAAAGCCGTTCCCAAGCACTAATGGAAGCTTCTCAAGGTCGAAAGGCTTGGGCAAAAAATCATTGAAACCTGTCTCGATACACTTTTGCCTGACGCTGTCCATCACATTGGCTGTCATTGCCATGATCCTTACCGGATGCTCAATATGCTGTTGCTTTTCGTATTCACGCATCAACCTTACGGCCTCAATTCCATCCATCACCGGCATCTGCAAATCCATCAAAATCAAATCGTACTTCTTAGTTTTGAAAAGATTTACCGCCACGAGGCCATTTTCGGCCAAATCCACCTCATAACCCATTTTTCTCAGCACAATGGCCGAAATACGCTGATTGAGCAAATTATCGTCAACAAAAAGAATATGCCCGGTTTGAAAATTCTGTACCGGTTGCGGTTCTCTTTCTTTTTCAAGTGAAACACGAACAACAAAAATCAGTTCATCAGATTGAACATTTTCAACAACTACCGAGGCATTCATTTCGTGCAGCACTCGCTCGTACATTTTGGCAGAGAAGCCCGGTTCGCCCCAGATAAAATTCCGGGCCAGCCTCTTTGCATCGGTTTCACCTTCCTTCAAGCTTTGTTTCAATTTCCGGCTTCCGTTTTCCTCTTCTATTTTGACCTCAAACTGAAGGAGAACGAAAGACGACTCCGCAATTTCGGTCAAATGCAGACGAAAATGGATTGTCCCTTTTTGCATACTATCTGCTATTCGCCTCAGGAGTTTGTTGAGCAGTTGCATCAATCGGAACGAGTCGCCGAAAAGGCTTTCCGGCAGGCTCTCGGGCAAATCAATGATAAAACCAAGTCCTTTTTCTGTGGCTATTTTTTTCTGATAACCCAGCAGATGATGCAGTTCGCTTTTCAGGTTAAAATTATTTTTGTCGAGCTGAGTATTTTTGCTTTCGAGCCACACGAAATCAAGCATCTCGCCAATCTGAAAATACAACTGACGCGCCTGACACTCAATATCATCAATTGCGGACAGGTTGCTTAGCTCCGGGTTTTCAATTCTGAATCGTGCCAATGATCCGAAAAGTCCATAGATCGGGGTGCGTATCTCGTGATTCAGTCGGCTGAGGAAGTTAAACTTCTCACTGCTCTCTGTTATTTCATCAGTGGTTGGGCTTTCATCCTGCTTTGTCTTATTCTGAACGGCTGTAAGCTCAATAATACGTTTCCTGTATTGCCGAAGCCGCATAATCAGTGCAATCAATCCGAATAAAAATATCGCTACAGAAAACAGCAAAATAATCAGCAAACCATTCGCTTCCTGTACAGACATACTCGCAAGCACAGGCAAAGTATGAACCGGAGTGAAGTCCGTTATTCCATTTCGGACGTGCCGTTGAAAATTATTTTTCCCTTTCTCCCGATATGTTTTTTTCAGCATAAGATGCCAGTTAACACATTGATAAATGATACAGACAAGTCACCCTGATTTATAGGTATTGCCTAAAAAATTAAAATGAAGTAAATAATGATTGAACCTGATAGCCGGGTTTGTTTTTCATGTTCTTCTAATTGTTTAAAAGCAAATAATCCCCGACAGAATACGTCCTCTGACTTCATGAGTCGGGCTTCGCCCGAAACATAAACCGCCGGTAACAAAAGTTTGCTTGACAAATATAGTGAAAACAATTACTTTTGAACTGTTAAGAAAAAAATAACCACAAAAAGAACAAACCATGAAAAAAAACATTGGAAACACAGATCAGGTAATCCGTATCATTCTTGGTTTAGTTATTGGTATCATCGGTATCATTAATCATTCGTGGTGGGGGCTTCTGGGATTTGTGCCGTTGGCTACTTCACTTTTTAGTTTTTGCCCGATATATCAGCTTTTCGGCATCCGAACCAACAAGAAGTCATAATCCCCACTTGCCAAAGGTCAAGCTATGAACGTCAAAGCCCGCCTTTTGGCGGGCTTTGGTTTTTGGGAGTGCTCCCTCTATTTGTTTTGGTTAAAATAGGCTAAGGGTAACGGTAAGTCCGGCCATGACCACGGCCACCATTGACATCAGTTTGATAAGGATATTGAGCGATGGGCCGGCTGTGTCTTTGAAGGGGTCGCCCACGGTGTCGCCCACCACTCCGGCTTTGTGTGCATCGCTGCCTTTTCCGCCATAATTTCCTTTTTCAATGAATTTTTTGGCATTGTCCCAGGCTCCACCGGCATTGTTAAGCATGGAGGCCAAAGTGAAGCCCGAAGTGAGGCCGCCCACGAGAAGACCTATTACGCCAGATACACCAAAAACCAATCCTGTAACCACCGGCACGATGATGGCTAAAAGCGATGGGACTATCATTTCACGTTGAGCACCTTTTGTAGAGATAGCCACACATTTGGCATATTCTGGTGTAGCTTTTCCTTCCATGATTCCCGGTATTTCGCGGAACTGACGTCTGACTTCATCCACCATCGAAGCCGCAGCCCGTCCAACGGCTTTCATGGTCAGAGCCGAAAACAGGAATGGCATCATAGCTCCCAAAAAGATCCCTCCGAGCAACAAAGGGTTGAAAATAGAGAGGTCGTACGCAACTGTGAAATCGCCAATAGATGCCTTAGCTAATTCCACTACCTTTTGTCCTTCGGCAGCAATAGGCGTCACGGCAGATTTTGCGGTGTAAAATATTACACTTCCCACTTGCTTTACCCCATCACCATGATCGGCCAGTTTACCTATCCATAATCTGATTTCTTCAATATAGGCAGCCAAAAGAGCCATGGCAGTCAGGGCAGCCGATCCAATGGCAAAGCCTTTTCCGGTGGCTGCCGTAGTGTTTCCAAGCATATCAAGGGCATCGGTGCGCTCGCGCACTTCTTTGGGAAGGTGAGCCATCTCGGCATTGCCGCCGGCATTGTCGGCAATCGGGCCAAAAGCATCAGTAGCCAATGTGATACCTAAGGTGGAAAGCATGCCCACCGCTGCAAAACCAATACCATAAACGCCCATAGCAAAATGTTCAAATCCGCCTGCAAAGCCGTATGCAGCGATAATACCGATCACAATCACAGTCACCGGCAACCAGGTAGAAAACATTCCGACGGCCACTCCGTCAATGATGGTGGTCGCCGGCCCTTGCATGGCCTGACGGGCAATTCCTTTGGTTGGTTTATATTCATCAGAGGTGAAGTATTCCGTTCCCTGGCCAATGATTACCCCTGCAATCAGGCCTGAAATCACCGAGCCGAAAACTCCAAATGAGATCCATCCGGCATAGGCCATTATAGCGACGACGACGAGAATCAGAGCCGAGCTCCCGCCCGTGCCGAGAAGCAAAGCATTCAGCAGGTTTTTCTGGCTGGCGCTTTCTTTGGTTCTGACAAAGAAAATACCCAGTACCGAGATCAGAATTCCCACGGCAGCGACCACCATTGGGGCTATCACATAATGCTCCTGATTTCCGCCGGCAATGGCCGGCAAAGCAGCGCCCAAGGCTGCCGTAGCCAGAATCGAGCCGGCATACGACTCATAAAGGTCAGCGCCCATGCCTGCCACGTCGCCCACATTATCACCGACGTTATCGGCAATGGTTGCAGGATTGCGCGGGTCATCTTCCGGAATCCCGGCTTCGACCTTGCCAACAAGATCGGCACCCACATCGGCTGCCTTGGTATAAATACCGCCACCCACACGGGCAAATAAAGCCTGTGTTGAGGCACCCATGCCAAAAGTGAGCATAGTTGCTGTAATCTCCACATATTTAATATGTTCGGTTGTTCCGGGCTGGACAAAGGTGAGACCCAGAAAATCGAGACCATTTTGCATATTGGATGGGGTATATACCCATTCGGTGAGGATATAATACCAGGCAGCGATATCAATCAGGGCAAAACCTACAACTACCAAACCCATCACAGCGCCGCTGCGAAATGCTATTTGCAGACCTTTATTGAGCGATTTTGTTGCTCCGAAAGCCGTACGAGCCGAAGCATTGGTGGCTGTTTTCATTCCCAGAAAGCCGCATAGTCCGGAAAAAAATCCACCCGTCAAAAAAGCAATGGGCACAAAAGGATTCTGGACATCCAAAAATGCCAGAATAGCCAACAACACGGCCAGAACCCCAAAAACCATGGTTACAACCCGGTATTGCCGCCGCAAATAAGCCATCGCTCCTTCACGAACATATAGGGCAATACGTTTCATATCGTCCGTGCCTTCGTCGTTTTTCATCATCGTTTTGTAGAAATAGTAGGCAAAGAGTAAGGCCGTCAACGCCGATAAGGGTATTAGCCAGAAAATGAGATTCGTCATAAGATTTTGTTTTTGTGTAAATAATGTATTGAATGTATGATATATGTTTAAGATTGGTTTCAAAGAACGCTTTCGAGTCGTCGGACATTCGGAATTGAATCTCGCAAAAAACGTTATTCAAAGAATAAAATCCGTTCCGAAAACGATTGCAATTTTAAACAACATTGATAAACTGACAAACAAAAAATTCATTTTTTCGGTATTTTGCTCAAAATATCTGAACACACTTCGGCCAATTCGCGAAAAAACTTTCCCCCTATACCTTTGCCGATAAGAAATTCTTTCTACTTTTATGGGGTCAAAAAATAAGCCCTGTTGCTGCATGGAAAAAATTCCTTTACGGATTGTCACCCTTTCTTACAGTCATTCGCAAAGTGGTGCTTATGCCCTTATCCTTGAAGAAGTTGGAGGCAAGCGCCGGCTTCCCATCATTATCGGAGGCTACGAAGCTCAGGCCATCGCTTTAGGTTTGGAGAAGATCCCGACTTCAAGGCCGATGACCCATGAAATGATCCGAAACCTGATGGAACATTTTGGCATCAGCCTCGAAGAAGTATATATTCATCGGTTTGATTCGGGTGTTTTTTATGCGGTTTTGGTATGCCGCTTCGAGGGAATCGTCAAGGAGATTGACGTACGTACCTCCGATGCTGTGGCGCTGGCACTACGTTTTGGCTGCGCTATTTTGACCAATGAAGAGATTATGCAGGCCGCCGGAATCATCATGGAGGATGAAAGCCAGCAGATTGAATCCACTCCGGAAGTAAACGATGTGGATGACGAAGACAATGACGAGGATGAAGATGTGGATGATGAAAATGAACAGGATTACCTTTCGGGTTCGTCAGACCCTGTCTTTTCAATTTCTAAACTGCGAGATATGATTGATTGGGAATTAGAAGACCTTTTAAAAAACGCCATTGATAACGAAGAATATGAAAAAGCTTCCATCATCCGTGACGAACTTAAGCGCCGGAAAAAGAGCTAAATGCCAAGTTTACACCCATACCTCATTCACCTTATGAAATGTTCACCTATTTTTCTGTTGTTCATCTTATTGTTCACAACAGCATCCTTTGCTCTTGCGCAAAGTCCTTCATCCGACACTTTAACGACAACGGTTTCGGTCAGCGACAGTCTGAAGCAGGATAGCGGTAGCGCTTCAACAGTCGTGACGGCCGTAAAACCCGACAAAGGGAATCTACTTCAGATGGAGCGCCGGTCAGGCTTTTCGATGATGACCATATTGCGGGGGCTTCTCGGTATGCTGGTGCTCATTGGCATTGCTTTTATCTTCAGCACCAACCGCCGTGCAATTGACTGGAAAGTAGTGGGTATTGGACTTGCCATCCAACTCAGCCTTGCTCTTGGCGTGCTGTATGTGCCTGTTGTTCAATTTTTCTTCGAGTTTGTCGGAAAACTTTTTGTGCTGGTGCTCGATTTCACAAAGGCCGGAACGCTCTTTCTGTTTAAAAGCTTTGGTAGTGGTGAGATTGAATCTGCATTACAGAATTTCGCCGTACAGATACTTCCCACCATTATCTTTTTCTCGGCATTGACCAGCTTGCTTTTTTATCTCGGCATTATCCAGAAAGTGGTGAAAGGCATGGCTTGGGTAATGACCAAGCTGATGAATCTTTCTGGGGCTGAGAGTCTGAGTGTGGCCGGCAATATTTTCCTGGGACAAACCGAAGCTCCGTTGATGATCAAAGCCTATCTGTCGCGCATGAATAAGTCTGAAATCCTGTTGGTGATGACCGGAGGTATGGCAACCCTTGCCGGCGGTGTTCTGGCGGTTTATATCAGCTTCCTTGGAGGTGATGACCCGGTTCAGCGACTTTTGTTTGCAAAACACCTGCTCACGGCTTCGGTGATGGCAGCCCCGGGCGCAGTTGTGGTTTCCAAAATACTGGTTCCCCAAACAGATAGTATTGACAAAGCTTTGGAAGTAACCAAAGAACAAATCGGAAGCAATGTGCTCGATTCCATCAGCAACGGCACCACCGAAGGGCTGAAACTAGCTGTGAATGTAGCTGCTATGTTATTGGTTTTCATTGCTTTCATTGCCATGTTTAACTATATTTCCATTTATATTGGAAAGCTTGTAGGATTAAATCAGGCCATTGCCTCATTCACCGGCGGCAAATACACTGAGCTTTCGCTTCAGTTTATGCTCGGCTATCTGTTTTCGCCAATCATGTGGCTGATCGGAGTTCATGTCAACGATATCACTTTAGTTGGTCGCCTTTTAGGTGAAAAAATCATCATGACTGAGTTCATTGGATACGTAAGTCTGTCTGAGCTAAAGGCCGTTGGAGCTTTCGCCGACCCCAAATCCATCATCATGTCCACCTATCTGTTATGTGGTTTTGCCAATTTTGCATCCATTGGCATTCAGATTGGCGGCATTGGTTCATTAGCACCCAATCAGCGTGTTCAATTGTCAAAGTACGGAATGCTGGCGCTTCTTGGCGGCACATTGGCTTCGCTGCTTTCGGCCACCATCGTGGGAATGCTGATTGGTTAGAGACCCCGTCCCGTTTTCATCGCGATTGATTTTTAATTTTTAGTTTTCTCATGCATCAATACCTGAATCTCATACAGACTGTGCTGGATCATGGTGTAAAAAAATCGGACCGCACGGGAACCGGCACATTGAGCATTTTTGGCCACCAGATGCGTTTCGACCTGAGCAAAGGATTTCCGTTACTGACTACCAAGAAGTTACACCTGAGATCCATCATTTACGAACTGCTCTGGTTCATCAAAGGAGATACCAATATTGGCTATTTGAACGAAAACAAAGTGACCATCTGGAATGAATGGGCTGATAGCGATGGTCAATTGGGGCCGATTTATGGCGCCCAATGGCGCAATTGGAACAATGAAGGGATTGATCAGTTAGCCGAAGTGGTGAACAGTCTTCGGCAAAACCCCGACAGCCGACGGCATATCGTTGCGGCATGGAACCCATCGGTGTTGCCGCTTCCGGGACTCTCGTTCACCGAAAACGTGGCCATTGGTCGCGCTGCCCTCCCACCCTGCCATGCCTGGTTTCAATTTTACGTAGCCGAAGGACGACTCTCGTGCCAGATGTACCAGCGAAGTGCCGATATTTTTCTTGGCGTACCGTTCAACATTGCCTCTTACGCCCTGCTTACCATGATGATGGCTCAGGTAACCGGTCTCGCACCGGGCGAGTTTATCCTTACCCTCGGCGATGCACATATTTACCTCAACCACTTAGATCAGGTGAATTTGCAGCTCAGTCGCCAGCCGCGTCCCTTGCCAACAATGAAAATCAACCCACAGGTGAAAGAAATTACCGGATTTACCTATCAGGACTTTGAGCTTTCAGGCTACGACCCTCATCCGCATATTAAAGGCGATATCGCCATTTGAATTCACATGACCGAAAAAAGACCTCTCATCAGTTTCATTGTGGCCATCGCACAAAATGGTGCGATTGGCAAAGACAACCGGCTTCCGTGGCATATCCCTGCCGACCTGAAACGGTTTAAAAAAATCACTACAGGCCACACGGTGGTCATGGGAAAACAGACCCTTCACTCGCTTCCTGCCGGACCACTACCCAACAGACGAAACATTGTGTTGAGCCGTACCTTAGAGAGTTGCTGCGATGGCCGTTGCGAACTTGCCCGTTCGATGGATGATGTCCTTCGCATGACCAAGGGGGAAGAAGAAGTGTTCATCATTGGCGGAGCAATCGTTTTCCGACAGTATCTGCCAATAGCCGATAAACTTTATCTAACCATTGTGGAAGCGGATATTGAAGCCGATACTTTTTTCGATGAGATTGACTTCGGTGCTTATCAACTTGTTGAACAAGAACGCATCGGCTACGATTCAGCCGTTGGTTTCAGCTATCGTTACGAAACCTGGGAGCGCAAGCAGGACAATTAATTCACTTTGCTTCATAAACCTGAATCCCTGCCGAAAAAACCTGTAGCGGTTTGATTTCCGGCACTTCTGTTTCATCTGCCAGCATTGGGTCGGCCGAAAGTATCACAAAATCAGCCCATTTTCCGGCTTCGATGCTTCCTTTCACTTCTTCCTCGAATGCTCCTTTGGCAGGCCATATTGTGATGGAGCGCAAGGCTTGCTGACGACTCAGGGCGTTTTCGGGCTGGAATCCACCTTCGGGCCTTCCGTTGAGGTCTTTGCGGAAAACAGCGGCATAAAAAGTCAACATCGGATTGATGCTTTCTATCGGAAAATCGGTTCCGTTGACCAACCAACCGTTTTGCTCGAGCAGTTGTTGTTGAGTATAAGCACCTTTAAGGCGTTCGGAGCCAAGGCGTTCACCTGCCCAACCCATATCGGAAGTGGCATGGGTGCTTTGAATGGACGGGATGATGTTGTAACGGCCAAAAAGCGCAAAATCGGGCTGATCCACCACCTGTGCATGTTCAATGCGCCAACGACGGTCGTTAGTCCCCTGAAGCTGTTCTGCATACAGACTCAATACCAGATGGACGGCAGCGTCGCCAATGGCATGAGTGTTCACTTGAAAACCGGCATCATAGGCGCGTTTCATCACATTGCGATAAAAAGCCGTATCGTGCATCATGAGTCCCAGCCTTCCGGGAGTATCGCTGTAAGATTTTTTCATCAGAGCTCCGCGTGAACCCAAGGCTCCATCGGCATAAAGCTTCACTGAGCGCACACTGAGCCGATCATCGGAATAAGGGCCATTGGGTAAAAGTGCAGATAGTGTGGCCTCGTCGGGGTCGGCCATGGCGTTCACACGCATTAGCAGCCGGCCATCGTGTTGCATCTTTTTGATCAGGGCGATAGTGGCTGCCGGCAAGCCTGCATCAGTGACCGAAGTAAGCCCCACCGCAAAACATTGTTGCTGTGCTTCGCGCAATGCTGCTTCTTTCTCGGTCTCCGTCAAGGCGGGAATAAAAGCTTTGGCTGAATCGTTGGCATTGTCAATCAGCACTCCGGTCGGATTTCCGGTTTTGTCCAACACCACTTCGCCGCCCGAAATATGAGTTTGTGCCGTGATTCCTGCCATCTCAAGCACGGTCTTACTGGCCAGAGAAGCATGACCGTCAATGCGGATCAACAAGATTTTCTTTCCCGGAAAATGTTGCTCAAGAAGCCGGTTGTCAGGAAACTGTTGCCCAGGCCAGAGGTTCTGATCCCAGCCTCGTCCAAGGAGCCATTCCGTAGGATGTTTTTCATTATGGATTTTCAGCCGTTGGATAACCTCTTCAAACGAGGTTGATCCTGTGAGGTCGGCATAGCGGAACAGCAACTCGCCAAGTCCGTAAAAATGACAATGTCCGTCGTTGAGTCCGGGAACTACGGTTGCTCCGCCGGCGTCAATCAGACGATCAGCCTGCCAGGTTTTCAATATCTCATCTGATGAACCTGTGGCAACGAAGCGGCCATCTTTTACCGCAAAAGCTTCGGTGGTGGAAAAATTACTGTCTATGGTGTAAACAACAGCATTGGTGACGATGAGGTCGGCTTTTTCTTTTGGCATATTACAGGAACTTAGACCGATGATGGCAATAAAAAACAGGGAAAAGCTATGTTTCATAGGATTTTATTTGTTGAATCAGTGTGTCAATATCAGGGCATTTATGAGTAATCTCTCCGCAATGGAGCAGATAATCCGGTTTGGAAAATGAGATAGAAAACCAACTTATTTCGTTGGTTTCAGTATAACCGTTTCGTGCTAAGGCATTGATAATCAATTTCCGGTATGGCAAGTCGGGAGCCAGTCGAATCGTATTGTCTGTCTGGTTTGTCTGATAAAAATGCAGCGTTTGGGTGTCGAAAGCAATCTGACGGCGATTGAAAAATGAAGCGATCTGACCTTCGACGGCAAGCTTTTCGGGGCTTCCCTCAACGAAAGGTATTCCGGGGGCAAGAAGCCAAAGGCGGTCGGCATGGCGCAGCACGAGGTCGAGGTCGTGCGAGCTGAAAAGAATGGTCTTGCCTTGCTCAACCACCAATTTTCGAAGCAGGTACATCAGCTCAAGCTTTCCAGGATAATCGAGGAAAGCTGCCGGCTCGTCGAGCACAATCAAGGGCGTATCCTGGGCGATGGCTTTGGCAATAAAGGTCTTTTGTTTTTCACCATCGCTCAGGCTGATGATACGACGACCTTTGAGATGACTGATATTGCACAACTCCATACTTTTCTCAACGATTCGTCGATCGTCTTCGCCCGGCCTTCCCCAGAATTCTAAATACGGGTAACGTCCCATAGCCACCACATCTTCCACCCGCAGGAAAAGATCGTCGGGAAATTCAGTCAATACAATGGAGACCGAAAGTGCAATCTCGTGGGCAGAAAGCGTTTTGAGAGGTTTACCGTTCAGTTCCACCTCACCGGCAAGAGGCTGAAGCAAGCCTGTGATGGTCTTCAGAAGAGTTGATTTTCCGGCGCCGTTCACGCCGGCAAGCGCCACGAATGCCGGCCCTTGAAGCTCGAGATGAATAGGCGGTACCAAGGGCGTCGTTTCAAGTTTTCCGTGCCCGTAACCGATAGCAAGCGAATGGGTTCTCAGAATCATGGCGCTCATACGTTACGGTGAAACAAGTGTTTATGCTTCAGGATAAACCAGATGACCATGGGTGCGCCGATCAAAGAAGTGATGGCATTCACTGGCAAGTTTCCATCGAGGCCGGGAAGTCGCGCCAAGAGGTTGCAAGCCAGCGCCATCGATGCTCCTATCAGGATGCAGCCGGGTAAAAGAATGAGGTGGCTGCCGGTGCGAAACACGATACGTGCCAGATGAGGTACAGCCAATCCGATGAATGCCACCGGCCCGGCATAAGCTGTGATGATGGCCGTGAGAAAGCCTGTGACAAGCAAGCTATAAAACCGGACTTTTTTCACATTTACTCCCAGATTCGCTGCATAACGCTCGCCTATCAGCATCAGATTCAATGGCTTGACAAGAAAAAAAGAGGCCAGAATCCCCAGCAGTACCATTGTCGAGAAAAAAGGAAGCCGCGAAAGCCCGACATTGGAGAAACTTCCCATGCCCCATAACACAAAAGCCTGAAGATCTTCTTTTTGTGAAAAATACTTTGCAATACCCACGAGTGCACTGGTCACATAGGCTATCATCATTCCGGCAATGAGCAGGCTCACCATATCGGGCAGGGCGCGACTGAGCCATGTGATGAAAAGAAGAATCAGCACGGCTCCGGCAAAGGCGGCAAGCATCAGGCTGGTCTGACCTGCCAGATTTGCAGCAGCCATCAGGCTGCCGGCAGCACTTCCCGAAAAAAGCAGCAGAAGCGCAACGCCAAGGCTGGCGCCTGAACTGATACCCAGCACCGAAGGGTCGGCCAATGGGTTGCGAAACAAAGTCTGCATATAAAGCCCGGCTACAGCTAATCCTGCGCCCGATAACATAGCGGTAACGGCTTGTGGAATACGGTATTGATACACAATTTGTGAATAGGCCGATCCGGAATCGGAATGCTGCAACAATACGGTCCATATCTCCTTTGGCGGAATCACCACGGAACCCAGAAAAAGATTCAGTACAAAAAACAGCAACAGCAAGGTTGTTAGCAGCAGAATCAACGGCAATGGTCTCAGACTGGCTTCACTCATGGCTCAAGGAGTTGGTAAAAAACGGGCTGATGATCAGGCAACAGTTGCGGGTGGAAGATGGCAATCAGGTCGGCCAGCATCTGGTGAGGTTCGAGGTTCCCTTTTTCAAAATAAGCTGTTTTGGCCGTGTTGCAGAAGATGATCCGATGATTTTTGAAGGCATCGAAAGTACCGTAAAACTCATTTTCGGCTAAGATTTGCGGATAGGAATATCCTTCGGGCGCTGCCTGTGCTATGCGCCAATACTGCGCAAGGGCAGCCTTGCCAAAGATAGCCTCGATGTCGAGCGGCACACTAGCCTCGCCTTCGAGTGATGAAAAGACATAGTCAGATCCGGCATCGGCAAGCATAGTGGCTAAATAGCTTTGCCCACATGGGACATACCATTGTCCGGCAAAGGCTTTATCAGAAAATACAGTGGGTCGCTCTTTGGCTGAGGCGGCTATCCTTTTCAGTGTGAGATATTCGGTTTCGATATGCTCAAAAAGATGATTGGCTTCCGTGTCTTTCCCGGTAAGGAGCCCCAGCAACTTGACCCACTCGGCGCGTCCGAGCGGATGATTTTCCAAATAATCCGGCCAGGGGATGAGGTTCATACGGGTGTACCCAAGTTGTGCCGGAACACCTGCCGGGTTAGGCGAGTAGAACACCACACCGGGTTCAAGGCGAAGCATTTTCTCCACATCATAACGTTCTTCACCGCCAACATCGGTAAGTTTTCCCTCATTCAGCAGCCGACGTACGAGGGTATCGTTGATAAACCGACCCTCAGAAACTCCAACGATTCTTCCAACCTCCCCCAACGTAATGAGCGGTCCCCATTGGGTAGCCGAAAGGGCAATAATTCGTTCGAGGGGAGTCCGAATGACAAGCCTTTGATCGGATATATGATCCAAAGCTGCACCTTTGGGAGCCACAAAATAGTGCCCAAGGGTATCACTTCTGTGCCATGGATTGAAAATAACCACCTCAGCGTGGTCATCGTGCTGTATCATCGAAAAACCACGTGCATAACGGATATGCCCGCCCTGAGTTGAATCATCATTTTCAACATTAGAATGCGATGGGTTGCCGCACCCTGCGAACGCAGCCAATGCCGCACAAATAATAATTTGTAAAGTATTGGATAAGAGGTATTTCATTCGTTGAGGCAGGTCGGTATTTATGGGAGGTCGGAAAAGACATCCCGTTCAAGCAGGAGAATAGATTGCTGGTTGACGATATAATAGCGTTCGTTGTTGTACATGATTTCAATGGCGCCTTTTTGTAAAAAGATGGCTAAATCGCCTTCCATGGCCTGCAAAGGCATATAACGGTTATTTTCGTTTGGTTTTTTCCAGGATTCTTCTTCATGGTCAACCGGTACAGGAATGGGGTAGCCCGGGCCGACTTTTACCACATATCCGCTTTGAATGGATTCTTTTTCGGAATAGCCAGGAGGCAGAAAAAGCCCCGAACGCGTCTTGTCGGGCGTTGATTTTGGTCGGATAAGCACCCTGTCGCCCACCACAATCAATTTGTCGAGATGTTGAAACAATGATTCTGTCATGATTGGCGGAGATTAAGCTTTTTGTAAGGCTCCAAAATTACAAAAAGCCCGCTTAAATAGCCCTGTTCTGGAAAAAATACGGTAATTTTGCAGCTTACGAAACGCCTAAAATTAACAAAGGTTATGAGATTCACCCTTTTTAAGGCCGTCAAACCTAAACCATTCATCTATACTCCACGGTTCTACGATCCGGACAAGGAAGCTGCTGAAAAACGTAAAGCAGCTCTGGGTCTCGACAACACGCTCAGCGAGAGTGAGAAACTGCGCCTTCGGATGGAGCAGCGTTGGCGTCGGAACAAAAACCAGCCTTCTGATCATCCCTTCCGCAGCATCAGCTTGCTGATCTACATTGGAGTCATTGGTTTCGGCGTTTATTTCATCTTCTTCACCGACTTCATTGATAAGCTTTTACGTGCCTTTGGAGTTGGCAATTAATGCGATATGAGTGACATTATCAGGCTGCTGCCCGATTCCGTAGCCAATCAGATTGCCGCCGGCGAGGTGGTGCAACGGCCAGCATCGGCAGTGAAAGAACTCCTCGAAAATGCAGTTGACGCCGGCGCTACACAGATTGATCTTGTGCTGAAAGAAGCTGGAAAAATGTTGCTCCAGGTGAGCGACAACGGCTGTGGGATGTCGGGCACCGATGCCCGCATGAGTTTCGAGCGTCACGCCACTTCCAAGATCAGTAAAGCCGATGACCTGTTCTCCATCCGCACCATGGGGTTTCGAGGCGAGGCATTGGCCAGCATTGCTGCCATTGCACATGTAGAAATGAAAACCCGACGTTATGAAGACGAGTTGGGAACTTTGCTACGCGTCGAAGGTTCGGTTATGGTGTCACAAGAGCTATGCAGCACCGCAGCAGGTACGTGCATCACGGTGAAAAACCTTTTTTTTAATGTGCCTGCCCGTCGTAACTTCCTGAAATCGAATCAGGCCGAACTACGTCATGTGCTCGATGAGTTCCATCGTGTAAGCCTTATCCGGCCGGAAACAGGATTCTCGCTGACGCACAACGAGAAAAAGCTTTTTCATCTTCAACCGGGTACGTTTAAACAACGTATCGTTTCACTTTTTGGCAATGCTTACAACGAGCGGCTGCTGCCTGTAACCCTGACTACCGACGCACTGAGTATCGAAGGTTTTATTGGGAAAGCAGCCTTTGCCCGAAAGACCCGCGGCGAACAGTTTTTCTTCGTCAACAAACGCTTCATCCGGCACCCTTACCTGAACCATGCCGTGGAACAGGCTTTCCACGAGCTCTTGACGCAGGATAGTTTCCCTACCTATTTCCTTCACATCCAGATTGACCCTTCGGAGATTGACATCAACATCCATCCGACCAAAACGGAAGTCAACTTCCAGGATGCACGCATGGTGTATGCCTTTGTACACGCTGCAGTGAAGAAATCGCTCGGACAGCACGACTTAGCTCCGAAAATTGATTTCGATGTTCCTAGCGACCTGGGCATTGATTTTGGGGAGATCAGCCGGAGCGACAGGCCGGTGAACCCGCCAACGATTCCATTTAACCCCGATTACAATCCTTTTAGCAATCCGAAACCGGGACAAGCCCCCGTTTATCGGCCCGACCGTACAGAAAAAAACCACCGATGGAAATTGTTTTACGAGTATCTTACGCCAAGCCCGGCCCCAACTACAGAGCTGCCACAACCCACTGAGGATTTGCATCAGGTTCATCAATCGGTGATGCAGGTGCATGGGAAGTTTTTGATTGCTACGGTAAAATCGGGTCTTTTGCTCATTGACCAGCATCTGGCACATGTTCGTGTTCTTTTCGAAAAATATCTGCGACAGTTGGAGAAACATAAAATTGCTTCACAACAATTACTTTTTCCGGTAAATATCCACCTGAGTGCACCCGACTCAGAGCTGCTTCGCGAAATGTCGGCCCCGTTGAAAGAAGCCGGTTTTGTAATTGAGAGCCTGGGCGAACGCAGTTTTGTTGTCACCGGAATGCCCGAAGGCGTTGTACAGGATGCTGCCGAAGCCATCGAACAACTACTTGAAGCCCTCAAGGAGGAAAAAAACAACCTCCTCTCAAAGAAAAATTTTATTTTAGCTCACTATCTGGCAAAACAGTTTGCCATCCGATACGGGCAAAACCTCAGCGAAGACGAAATCATCACGCTCATTAACCAGCTTTTTGCCTGCCGGATGGCTGAAATTGCACCCGACGGACGAAAAATCCTGAAAGTGCTTACTTTAGACGAACTCAATACTTTGTTACGCTAAACCCGCTGAAAACGCTCATTTATGTCATACTATCAACCATCACGATTTCAACTGCTGCCTCCGGTGGTAAAAAATCTGTTGATTATCAACATTCTGTTTTTTTTAGCCACCATCACCTTTGAAACGACATTTCGCATTGACCTGACAAAGATTCTGGGACTGCACTACCCTGGCGCATCGGATTTCAAACCCTACCAGTTTGTCACCTATATGTTCATGCACGGAGGTTTTGCCCATATCTTTTTCAACATGTTCGCACTGTGGATGTTTGGAAACCGCATTGAATACGTCTGGGGAGGCAAACGTTTTCTCACTTTTTATATGATTACCGGTATTGGCGCCGGCATCTCGTATATCATCTGGATTCACTTTCTATTAAGTCCGGAACTGAGGCTTATTGACCAGTTTGTACAAAGTCACAACCCCGGCGACCTTGAGCAGTTTATTGCCTCGCATGTTTTTAAAATCAGTCAGTATTCGGGCGAGATTTGGTCGCAGTTTCAGGTTTTCGAGCAAAATTACCGCACCCTCAGTGTCCAGCCTGGCAATGTGCAGGCTTTGAACGGAGCAGTTGAATTCATGCAGCAATACAAAGAGTTTCTGATGAACCAGTCGGTAGTAGTTGGAGCTTCCGGAGCGGTTTTCGGTATTTTGTTGGCCTTCGGCATGATGTTTCCGAACGAACTCATCTTCATCTATTTCTTCTTTCCGCTAAGAGCTAAATATTTCGTCATCCTTTATGGCATATTCGAATTGGTGGAAGGTGTGATGAATCGCCCCGGAAACAACATCGCCCATTTTGCCCATCTGGGCGGCATGCTTTTTGGTTATCTTCTGATTGTTTACTGGAAAAAGAAAGGCGAGTTGTATTAAATCATGATGTATCAGGCACATCCACCACAGTTTTCCGACTCGGTCAAGGCGTTCTTTGGCCGCAAAACCGTTTTGTCGCGACTGATCCTCATCAATTTGCTGGTGTTTCTTCTGGGTTATATCGTGCATTTGGGAATGTGGCTTTTCAAGCTGGAAACTGCTGACGGCATACGCCTGTTCACCGAATGGATAGCTGTTCCATCCTCTTTGGCACGTTTGCTGCAAAAACCCTGGACACCGTTCACCTATATGTTTTTGCATGAGAATTTTTTCCATTTGCTGTTCAATATGGTGACGCTTTATTTTGGCAGTACAATATTTCTTAAATATTTCAACGACAGGCAATTGTTGCTGACTTATTTGATTGGCGGCCTCCTTGGAGCAGCTTTTTACATCCTTGCTTTTAATTTCTTTCCTGTTTTTTTAGAAGCCAACCCTTTCGCATTGGCATTAGGCGCTTCGGCCTCGGCGCTGGCAGTGGTGATTGCCGCAGCCGTATTTGCTCCGCAATACACCGTAGATCTGATGTTTATCGGACAAGTCAGGATGAAATATATCGCCCTATTTTTTATTCTCATGGATATTTTCAGCATCCAGGGGAACAATCCGGGCGGGCATATTGCACATCTCGGCGGTGCGGTGTGGGGGGCAATCTATGCTCTTTCACTTCGCAAAGGATTCAATCATTTCAGAGGTTTACAGCGTGTCAAAGGCAGTAGAATCCGCAAAAGGCGGAAACAGGAATCAACCGCCAAAAGCTATGGTGGCCGTCCGGTTAACGATGACGAATATAACCGTCAGCGGAACGAACGCCAACAAGAGGTTGACCGTATCTTGGACAAGATCTCGAAACATGGTTACGACAGCCTGAGCGAACAGGAGAAAGCGATTCTTTTCAGCCACTCACGAAAATGACGACCAACCGCGGGGAAAAGACCGGATTTTTCGGGTATTTGCGAAAAGCTTTTCTGCTTTTGGCCAACCCCCTTGCCTTGTTGTTGGCTGCGCTCTTTGCCATGTCGGCCCTCGCCGGCTTTGTCAATCCCGCTGAAAGCCACCTCTTTGCAACGGCAGGGTTATTTTTTCCGTTTCTTTTTCTGTCAATGCTGATCATCGTGGCTTTACTGGCTTTATTACACAGCAAATGGATCTGGCTGCACATTGCCCTGTTGCTGGCCTCGTTTCCGGTGGCCATGCGTTATATCGGCAATCCATTTTCGCGTCAATCGGGCGGATGGGTGGCCATAAGCTACAATGTTCATGGCTTCAGAGGATTTGGTCATACGAAAAAAGAAGAGGTACCACACCAAATCAGCGCTTACCTTAAAAAATCGGACGCCGATTTTGCCTGTATCCAGGAGTTCAGATCGTGGTCGGGCGATATTCAGAACGACATCAAATGGTTGATGGAGGCTTCAGGCTTTTCGGATCATTATTTCGTCGGTTATTGGAAACGGGGTGGTATTCAAAGCGATGGATATCTGCTGTTAAGTAAATTTCCTATTCTCTCGGGCGGCCCTATTTCCTCAGATACCCGGCGACAGATCGGCGCTTTCATAGATGTGGTTCTCAACAAAGACCAACTCCTGCGTGTGGCAACAGTGCATCTGATCTCTTTCTCTCTCGAACAACAGGAAATTGACGCCTTTGGCGATGCAGCGGCTTTGGAAATGGATTTGTTGAAAAAACATGGCCGGAGCCTCTGGGGAAAGCTGAGCAGCTCATTCAAAACAAGGGCTATTGAAATAATTGATTTCAAAAAGTTTGTGGAAGAAAGCCCTCATCCTCTCATTGTGTGCGGCGACTTTAATGATACACCCGCATCATACACATATCAAAACATTGTTAAAATCGGGCTAAAAGACAGCCACCTTGAAGCCGGTTTCTGGTTAGGTTCCACCTATGCCGGAAAACTTCCATGGCTGCGCATTGATTATTGTTTTGGTACGGGTGATATCCTTTTTAAAAAGTCGGATGTCAACCGGCTCCCTTATTCTGACCATTATCCCGTTAACGTTCATTTTGAATTCGCGCAGCCACAGCCATGAACTTCAAGCTTATCTCCGATTTCAAGCCCACAGGCGATCAGCCCGATGCCATCCGCCAGTTGGTGGAAGGTTTGCAACGAGGCGACAAGGCCCAGACACTCCTGGGAGTGACCGGCTCGGGAAAAACCTTCACGGTTGCCAATATGCTGGCTGAGGTGAATCGCCCCGCCTTAGTGCTGAGCCACAACAAAACTTTAGCTGCCCAGCTTTATGGCGAGTTCAGACAGTTTTTCCCCGATAATGCCGTCGAATATTTTGTTTCGTACTACGATTATTACCAGCCTGAAGCCTATATACCTACCACAAATACTTACATTGAGAAAGACCTTTCCATCAACGATGAGATTGAGAAACTGAGGCTGAGCACCACCTCAGCCCTCTTGTCGGGCCGTCGCGACGTCATCGTTGTTTCGTCAGTATCTTGTTTATATGGCATTGGGAATCCCGACGATTTTACCAATAACACCATTCATTTGGCCATCGGCCAGCGCATCTCGCGCAACTACCTGTTGCAATTGCTTGTTAATGCGCTTTATAGCCGTACGGTAACCGACCCCGGACGAGGACAGTTTCGTGTCAAGGGTGATATATTGGACGTCTTTCCGGCTTATAACGACAGCGGATTCCGTATTTTCTTCTGGGGCGATGAGATTGAAAATATCGAACGTTTTGAAACCCAAAGCGGAAAGAGGATCGAAGGTTTGGATGAAGTAAGCATTTTTCCTGCCAACATTTTCGTCACTTCACCCGACACCATGCGCTCGGCCTTAACCAATATCCAACGCGATCTGTTCAAACAAGCGGCCTATTTCAGAGAGATTGGCCGTCACGAAGAAGCTAAGCGATTAGAAGACAGGGTGATATATGATATGGAAATGATGCGCGAACTGGGCTTTTGCAGCGGCATTGAGAATTATTCATTATACTTTGACGGGCGAAAACCCGGAATGCGGCCCTTCTGCCTGCTCGACTATTTCCCTGACGATTACATCACCATCATTGACGAAAGCCATGTCACCATACCACAGATAAGAGCCATGTATGGCGGCGACCGTTCCCGTAAACAGATTTTGGTGGAGTATGGTTTCCGTTTGCCTGCTGCATTGGACAACCGACCTCTCAAATTTGATGAGTTTGAAGCCTTGAGCGGACAGACGATTTATGTAAGTGCAACGCCCGCTGATTACGAGCTTCAGAAATCGGAAGGTGTGGTCGTGGAACAGCTTATCCGCCCGACAGGACTTCTTGACCCGCTCATCGAGGTACGACCTTCGGGCAACCAGATTGACGACCTGCTCGAAGAGATTGCCAAAACCATTGAATCTGGACACCGTGTTCTGGTGACCACCCTTACCAAACGTATGGCCGAAGAGTTGACCAAATATCTCAGCCGGATCAATGTGAAAAGCCGTTATATCCATTCTGATGTGGAAACGCTCGAAAGAGTAGAGATCATGCGCGGATTACGCTTAGGGGAATTCGACGTATTGGTAGGCGTGAACCTGTTACGCGAAGGCTTAGATCTTCCGGAAGTGAGCTTGGTTGCAATTTTAGATGCCGATAAGGAAGGTTTTTTACGTTCGGAGAAGTCGCTCACACAAACCGCAGGGCGTGCCGCCCGCAATGCCGAAAGCAAGGTAATCATGTATGCCGATACCATCACCGGTTCGATGCAACGCACCATTGACGAGACTTTGCGTCGCCGCGAAAAACAGATGAAGTATAACAACCAACACGGAATCACCCCGACCACCATCCGAAAAACCATGACTTCCATCCTTGGTCAGGGAGCATTGGTGGATGTAGCCGCCGAAGGTCAGAAGGCTTATCCTGAACCGGCAAAAGCCGATGTAGCCAACGATCCGGTGGTGGCATATATGTCGAAAGAAGCCCTTGCGAAAGCCATTGCCAAAAGCAAACGCAGCATGCAGGAAGCCGTCAAAGAACTTGATTTCATAGAGGCTGCACGTTTGCGCGACGAAATTGCAGCATTGGAAAAAATCCTTTCGGAAAGAATTTAATCCTGAATCTTTACGGGAAAATTTGTGGTTGATAAGAGTGCCCACAGGCGACCTTCCTCTTATCTTTTGCCGGAACAAGAATACTATGGTTTTCTATTTCAGCAAGAGTTCGATCACCGTGTCAGGCTTTTCCCAAACGATATTGTCAATAGAGATAAACAGACCTTCGGGCTGCTGTTTGAAACGAAGGTTCCGGCCATCGGGAAATAATCTGGCTTGTTTCACCTTTGAGTCAAATCCGGGAAGAAACACAAAATTCAGGTCCACTGGCCGGAGCAGATGCACAAAAGCTTTGTCTTTGGTGGCCGTCACCACGCCCCATTCCTGTGGCTCGATCAGTTTTCCGCGTGTACCATAAATGGTTTCCCCGTAGCGATTCAACCATTCGCCAATCTTCGACAAAGTGTCGGTAAACGCTTCGGGGATGCTGCCATCGGGGCGTGGTCCGATGTTAAGCAGCAAATTGGCATTGCGGCCGGCTGCATTCACTAAATAGTGGATGAGGGTGGCGGAGCTTTTGTAGTTTTCGTCGGTGATGTTATAGCCCCATGAGTTGTTCATCGTTTCGCAAGTTTCGAGAGGCAACACGTCGGAAGGTGCCTGAAAACTAAAACCGCTTTTGTTCTGTCCGGGCAGATCGCGTTCAAACATCTGAAAATCTTCGCCCGGAAACGGGTCAAGATGATGGTTGTTTCCGATGAGGCAAGCCGGTTGCAACTCGTGAATCAAGCCGTAGATTTCATCGTATTTCCAGTCTAAGCGCGAACGCATATCGTCGCTTCCTTCCACATTGGTCTGATCCCAATGACCATCGAACCAAACCGACAACACATCGCCGTATTGGGTAAGCAACTCGGTCAGTTGGTTTTTCATAAATTGCAGATAAGCTTCATAATTGCCTTCACTCCGGCGGCCGGTTTTCTTCCCGGTACGCCCGGTCTGGTGTGGATAGTCATCGCGATACCAGTCGGTAAGTGAATAATATAGGCCCAAAGGCATGCCTTGCTGCCGACATTCATCGGCTAAGGCTTTCAACACATCCCGGCCGTAAGGGGTTTTGGTGATTTTCCAATCAGAATATTGGGTATCCCAGTTGGAAAAACTGTCGTGATGGCGGGTGACAAAGACAATGTATTTCATCCCGGCCTGCTTTGCTGTTGAAACCCATGTCTTTGCGTCGAAGTGTTGCGGAAAAAATGCATCCTGCAGTTTTCTGTATTCATCTTTGTGGATGCCACGGTTGTTCATCACCCATTCGCCGGCACCCAACATGCTCGATGGCCCCCAATGGATGAACATTCCAAACTTCATTTCCTGAAAAAGCGCACGCTTGGTCAAGTTGGCCTCTGAAGGCCGATATTCTTGTGCCTGAGCGGAAAAACCGACAGCAAAAAGAAAAACGATAGCAAAAAAACGGTTCATGTTTTATAATGGTTTTCAAAAAAAATTGACGGATAATAAAGCAGGTAAAATTACGGCTTTTTGCAAAGCACAGAAGCTGCATCCGATCAGATGGTGAGAAAGAAAATGCAGATTCAATGTCCCTTGGCAAATGCGCTGAGATATTTGTCAATATAGAATTGTTTTTCTCGCGATTGGTATTGCTGAATATAGCGTGGATGCTCAAGCACCGTCATTTTGTCGAAAAAACGGTGTTGTTTGTTCAGCTCGTCAAGATAGCGGGCATTTTTCTTTCCCAGCACAAAGACTTCCTTGCGGTCTAAACCCAACTCAAAATGACGTTTCATGCTCTCGGCCATAAATACCTTCACACATTCAAAAAGCAGCGGATCGTCATAATAGTTGGCATTCAGCCAGTGGCCATCTTTTTGTTGCCGGACAATGGCCAAAGGGAATGGCGAGTTGATATAGAACTGATTGTAAAACGTCTCCGCACCCCCAAAAGCAGCAATCAAATCATACACAAACACCGATGACACTTCATGGGTTTGTTCACTTTTCATGCTGATGCCACACACTTGTTCCAGACGTTTGGTATCGGTAAATGGTACACCTGTAGCGCCGGCGCCGTGCCTCCCGGGATTGATGCCGATGATGAAACGGCGCGGTTTGAGGTCGTCATAATATTTCCGGTAGAACCGCTCCATCACTTCCATCGTTTCAGGGTTTTCGAGGAAAGGGTTCAGTACACCAAAACCTGCAGGAAGCGCCCCAGCATATGACAATTCGCGGTTAAAACGGATAATCTGATCGGCTAAGGTGTGGCCTGTTGACATGTTTGGGCATTTTTCGGTCGCAAAGGTAAGCACCATCGTGAGAAAATTCTGTGGTGTAACTCATAAGGAAGTCTAATCAGCAAATGGATATTTTGCCGACGATCACGGTTAAGTTTATCAACAATGCTGATATATAGCTTCTTACACTTTTTGAAGGCTCAGCACCTTATTTGTATTCTTTGTGGTTTAACCTGCATTTTTTGAACATAAAGTTCACGGAGCGTTTATCCATCAATCGCGAAGAAAAATTCATGTGAAGCCGTTAAAAACCTTATTAAAAAAGCGCATCTTTCTCCATGTTTTTAACTGAACAAAGCTGCTTGAAGGTTTGTTTATTATATAAAAACAAAACGAAAATGGGGAATAAAAAGACAGTTATCGTCGTAGGCGGAGGTTTTGCAGGAATCAACTTTGTTAAAAAGTTAGACAAAGATCTATTCGAAGTCATCCTTTTCGACCGGTTAAATCACCATCAGTTTCAGCCCCTGTTTTATCAGGTAGCTACTTCGCAAATTGAACCATCGAGCATCTCGTTTCCGCTTCGGCACATCTTCAGGGGGCAAAAAAACGTACGCATCCGTTTGGCTGAAGTGTTGTCCGTTGATCCTAATGCTCATAAAATCCAAACCAGCATTGGCGAATACGGTTATGACTATTTAGTGCTGGCTATGGGCTGCAAAACAAATTTTTTCGGCAATCAGAGTATTAGCGAACATGCCCTCACGCTCAAAACCACATACGAAGCCATCGGTATCCGCAACCATATCCTTCAGGCTTTTGAAAATATCATTTCGGCGCCGGAGAGCGAAAAGGAAGCCTTGTCGAACCTAGTGATCGTCGGCGCCGGTCCAACCGGTGTTGAGCTTGCCGGCGCCTTTGCCGAAATCAAAAAAAACGTGCTGCCCCAGGATTATCCCCGCATTGACTTCTCCAAGTTCAGGATCATCCTTATCGAAGGAAGCAAAAACACCCTAAACAGCATGAGCGACAAGGCCAAGGCCACTTCATACCGCTATCTTCAGCAGATGGGTATTGAAATCATGACTGAAACAATTGTTACCCACTACGACGGCGAAACTCTGGCCCTCAACAACGGCACCACCATCCGAACCAAGAGTCTGATTTGGGCTGCCGGCGTCACGGCCAACACTATCCAGGGGCTGCCAGAGAGCTGTCTTGCCCCAGGTGGAAGGGTGAAAGTTGACCGCATCAACCGACCTGTCGGATGCAAAAACGATATTTTCGTATTGGGCGATATGGCCTTGATGGAGACCCCAAAATACCCAAAAGGACATCCGCAATTGGCCAATGTGGCCATCAACCAGGCGCTAAACTTAGCCAAAAACATGAAAAAAATAGAGACCGGAAAGGCTACCAAAGAATATGAATACCGCGACTTGGGCGCCATGGCCACCGTTGGACGCAACAAAGCCATCGTTGACCTGCCATTTCTCAAATTTACCGGCTTCCCTGCCTGGGTCGTCTGGATGTTTCTGCATCTGATGCTTATCCTGAGCGTGCGCAACAAACTCATCATCTTCATCAACTGGGCCTGGGCCTATATCACCAAAGACTCGGCACTGCGGCTTATCCTTACCCAGCCGGGAAAAAAATAATTGACCTATCAGGAGTACAAACTTAAATCCCACCTGTCAATAAAGACAATGCTGTCTGTCGCAGTGATGGTTGCGTTTAAGTTGTACTTTTGCTTCACCAAAAAAAAATAGAATTTGAACTTTTCCGACTTCTCTTTGGCCGTACCGGTGATGGAAGGAATCATGGCGATGGGCTACGACAAACCCACGCCCATCCAGGAGCAGGCCATTCCAATTATACTTGCCGGACACGACCTGATTGCCTGTGCGCAGACGGGTACAGGTAAGACAGCCGCTTTTCTGCTTCCGGTGATTCACCGTTTGGTGAAACAGGGGCCCTCCGACGACAACATCCGCGTCTTGATTATCGCCCCCACACGTGAGCTGGCTATTCAGATTGACCAACAGTTGCAGGGCTTTGCATATTTTGCCGGTCTCAGCAGCATAGCCATCTATGGTGGCGGTACCGGAGCAGGCTTCGAGCAGGAAAAAAAAGCTCTGCAACAGGGCGCTCAGGTGATTGTGGCCACTCCCGGGCGACTCATCTCGCACCTCAGCATGGGTTATGTTGATTTTTCCAATCTTCAATACCTTATCCTCGACGAAGCCGACCGTATGCTCGATATGGGATTCCTGCCTGACATCACCCGCATCATCAGTCAATTGCCTGCACAACGGCAGACGTTGCTTTTTTCGGCCACCATGCCCGAAGGAATCAGGCGTCTTTCTGAGAAAATATTGAATGCACCGCAACAAATCAATCTCTCGGTATCAAAACCGGCCGAGAATGTGTTACAGGCAGCCTACCTTGTTCACGAGAATCAGAAAATCGCTTTAGTCGAGTCGCTGATTCAGGGAAAAGACCTGCCCCTGATTCTCATCTTCGTGTCAACCAAAGCCGGTGTAAAAGAAGTAGAAAGTATTCTTCGGCGAAAACAGTTCAACGTGAGCGCCATCCATTCCGATCTTGAGCAGGAGCAGCGCATCGAGGTGATGAACCGTTTCAAGGCGCGAAAGCTTCAGGTGTTAGTTGCCACTGACATTGTCTCGCGCGGCATTGATGTGGACGACATCAGCTTAGTAATCAACTACAACGTTCCCGGCGATGCCGAGGATTATGTGCACCGCGTAGGACGCACCGCCCGTGCCGAACGCAGCGGTGTGGCACTGACATTCGTCAGCGAAAAAGAGTTTGGTAAGTTTCACCGGATCGAAAAGTTCCTGGGAAACCCCATCCGCAAACTTCTTTTGCCGGCTCACCTTGGCGAAGGCCCGTCGGCCGAAAACTATGCCGCCTCCGAACGACAAGGCCGTAATAGACACAACAATGGAGGATTTCGCAAGAAAAACACCTCTGCACATCCACGGCAAAAAGCTGGACAAGGTGGCAAACCACGCCGCAGCGACAGTCGGCCGCCAAAGCACTGACAAGCAGGAGGGCACACTACAACAACCAAACCTTGCCAAAAAAGTATTGTTTCTTTGAATGAAAAATATCTCGGCAAACGCATTAGCCTGAGGTCAGGTCAATCCGTTTTTCCCCACTGAAGCTGCCTTCGATACATCTGTATAGTGTTTTCGATACCGTAGTAGAGGGCTTCGCTGATGAGCGCATGGCCGATGGAGACTTCCAAAAGATTGGGAACCTCCCGGGCAAAAAAATTGAGGTTAGCTAAGCTTAGGTCGTGCCCGGCATTGAGACCCAACCCCAGTTTTCCGGCTTCAATAGCTGCATCCATAAAAGGCCGGACAGCTTTCTGCGGGTTATCCGGAAAAGCTGCCGCATAGCTTTCGGTGTAAAGTTCAATGCGGTCGGTTCCCGTTTCGGCGGCATGGCTCACCATCAACGGGACGGGATCAACAAAGATGGACACCCGAATGCCGGCCTCTTTGAAAACGCCAATCACCTCGCGCAGAAACGTTTTGTGCTTCAACGTATCCCAGCCATGGTCGGAAGTGAGTTGCGCCGGATCATCGGGGACCAACGTTACCTGATGCGGGCGGTTTTCGAGCACTAAACGAATAAATTCGGGTGTGGGATTGCCCTCAATATTCAGCTCGGTGGTCACGATTTTTCGCAGCAACTGCACATCTCGGGTGGTGATATGTCGCTCATCGGGGCGCGGATGTACGGTAATGCCTTGCGCACCAAACCGTTCGCAGTCGGCAGCAAACTGTTGAACATCGGGCACGTTTCCGCCGCGGGCATTGCGCAGCGTGGCCACTTTGTTAATGTTTACGCTTAACTTTGTCATCGTAAGAGTTTCGCGCAAAAGTACTAAATTGCGCCCTTTTTTCAAGCCAAATCATTTAAATATGCGTGTGGTCATTCAACGCACCGCTTCGGCTTCGGTGCAGATTCAAAACCAGCTTCATGCCTCCATCGGCAAAGGGCTGCTCATCCTTCTGGGCATCGAAGAGAGCGATACCATGGAGGATATCCAATGGCTTTGCGGGAAGATAGCCCGTCTGCGGGTGTTCACCGACAGTGAAGGACTAATGAACCTCGACCTCGAGGCGGTGAACGGCGAACTGTTGGTGGTGAGCCAGTTTACCCTTCATGCCTCAACGAAAAAAGGCAACCGTCCGAGTTATATCCGGGCTGCAAAGCCCGAGAAGGCTATACCGCTCTATGAAGCTTTTGTCAAACTGCTTGGCGATGAGACAAAACGGCCGGTAATGACAGGCATCTTTGGCGCCATGATGCAGGTATCGCTCGTGAACGACGGCCCGGTGACTATCTTCATTGATTCACGCAACCGCGAGTGACAAAGCATGCAGCCACACAGAAAATCCATCCTTTTCGCCCTGCTCTCGGTGGCTTTCTGGTCAACGATGAGCTCGGCTTTCAAAATCACTCTCCGTTATATTGCTCCCGACCTGCTCCTGCTGTGGGCTTCTTTTTTTTCAATCTTGGTTTTGGCAGTTATACTTGCATTGAGAGGCCAGTTTGGACAGCTTTTCCATCAAAGCCTGAAACAGTTTTGGTGGTCGTCGCTTTCGGGCTTCATCAATCCCTTTGCCTATTATTTAGTTCTTTTTAAGGCTTACGACCTATTGCAGGCACAGGAAGCCGGCACGCTCAACTATAGCTGGCCGGTGGTGCTCACCATCCTGTCGGTTCCCCTGCTGGGACAAAAAATCGGGCTGCGGGCTTTTCTCGCCATCCTGATTAGTTTTTTCGGGCTGTGGGTCATCAGCACCAAAGGTCAGATATGGCCGGTTCGTTTCACCAATCCGGCCGGTGTGGCCTTGGCTCTGGGCAGTGCCGTGCTGTGGGCAGTATATTGGATCATCAACCTGAAAGATTCACGCGATGCACTGATAAAAATTTTTATGAACACCTTTTTTGGAGGTGCCTATATCACCGCTTATCTGTTTTTCTTTTCCGAGATTAGTTTTCCTGCCTGGCAGGCCCTTGCAGGCGCATTTTATATCGGCCTCTTCGAGATGGGGATCACTTTCGTGTTTTGGTTGTTGGCTCTGAAATACGCCCCACACACCGCCAAAGTGAACAACCTCATCTTTCTCTCGCCTTTTATGGCTTTATTTTTTATCCGTTTATTTGTCGGTGAAGCCATCCTGCCCAGCACTATCATCGGCCTGTTACTCATCGTGAGCGGGATTATCCTTCAACAGTTGCCTTCACATTGGTTTAATCTGAAACTGTTTTTCAAAAAATGACGACTTCTGCTGTTCATTATTCGGAACTCACACTCCGCGTGGTCGAAATTGCCCATCAGGCAGCCGATTTTATACGTCAACATGCCGGGCGGCTTCAAACCAACGACATCATTCACAAAGGCCTGCACGATTTGGTCTCCTATGTGGATAAAGGCGCCGAAGACATGATTAAGAAAGAGCTGTTACGTCTGCTACCCGGCTCGGGATTCATTGCCGAAGAGAGCGGTAGCCAGTTAGCTCCACGTTTCAACTGGATTATTGACCCATTGGACGGAACCACCAATTTTGTCCACGGATTGCCGGTTTATAGTGTGAGCATCGCGTTGCAGGAGTTTGGCATCACCGTTTCCGGTGTAGTGTTGGAAGTCAATCTGAACGAGTGTTTTTATGCGGCTAAAGATGGCCCGGCCTTTTGCAACGGACAACAAATTGCCGTGAGTCAGACTCCCACCTTGGAGCAAAGCCTCCTTGCCACCGGATTTCCTTATAGCGATTTCAGCCGGATGGAGCCCTATATGAAACTCTTTGACCATCTGATGCGTCACAGCCGAGGGCTGAGACGGCTCGGCTCGGCTGCCGTGGATCTGGCTTATGTAGCTTGCGGCCGGTTCGATGCCTTCTATGAATATGCCCTGCACCCGTGGGATGTGGCTGCCGGTGCTTTTATCGTGGAGCAGGCCGGAGGAAAAGTAAGCACCTTCCATGGAGAAAACAACGCCGTAAACGGCCCTGATATCCTTGCCGGAAACCCCGCCATTCACCACCAAATGCTTCAACTGACCTCAAAACTCTTTTAACTCGTTGTCCAAACAACAGCAACTCTCCTATACTGCCACCAACCTTACAAAGATTGCGATACAACTCTCTGATTGCTAAAACAGCATGACGATTTTGCCATGATTGGATATGCAGGCGAGCGTAATTCGTTTTGAACGTAGATTATTTCTCAAAAGAAACTATCGAAAAACTTTAAACCATAGCCGGGTCGGGTGCGCGGGCAGGCACGTAAGGTTTTATGTGTTAAAGTGTTAGGGGGTTTAGTTGTTTATTGTTGATGTGTTTTTGGGGGAGTATTCAGAAAACTGTGTCAGTCTCGCCCTTGACTAACCGCAAAATCGGAAGTTTCATTTTTTCTGTGTTTCTATCTTATCGGGATGAAGGGCGGTTGAGCCTGTCGAAACCGCCCTTGAATAGAAGCATATTTGAAGATGTTATGAAGTCGTTTTTCGGGAAAAACTATCGAAAATCTTCAACCCATCCCTGGGCTGGGTGCGTGGTCAGGCGCGAACGGCGGGCGGCGCCGGCAATGAATGAAAAAACTACAGCAAATCCTTGAACCTGGCCTCTGCCAAGAGGCCATCTCGCCCAAAGGGCGACGGTTCATTGGATTTGCGTTGGTTTTTCAGAGCGGATAGGCGCATCGTTCGCGCAAGGTTTTTTGGTGCTTTTGAACCCGCAAAAGCACAAGAATAAATACTTTGACTATTACAATAATGGGCGGTTGAGCCTGTCGAAACCGCCATTCCTTAGCTAATATAAACCTTTCTTTCTGAACTTTCCCTTGATGGAAAGTACCAAAGATCAATGGGATGAACAAAGGGAACCTGCCCGCTCTCGCCAAATGGCAGAAATCTAAGCAAGATCCTGTAAAGCGACATGCAGAACATGTTTGCATTGGGCATGATGGCAGAGTGAAATTCCATTGAAAACCTTCTTTCAAGCATGTCGCCTTACAAACAGCCTCCTTGGGTCGGCTGTCTTGCAAGATTTCCTGCCGTTTGGCGATTCACCCAGGCGCTGCTCCCGTTCATCCCAAGGCCTCCCCGCCCAGCCCGGAGGAAGTTTCATTTTTTCTGTGTTTCTGTATTATCGGGTTGATGGGCGGTTGAGCCGAAACCGCCACTCCAATTACGATAATGGGCGGTTGAGCTTGTCGAAACCGCCCTTGAATAGAAGCAGATTTGAAGATGTTTTGAAGTCGTTTTTCGGAAAAAACTGTCGAAATCTTTCAATCCCTTGCCGGGCTGGGTGCGCGGGCAGGCGCGGCAGGTGTTTTGGCACTTTTGAACCAGCAAAAGCACAAGAAAACAAACCTTATCAATCCGTATAATGGTGATTGAGCGATACCTGCAATGGCGGTTGAGCGACGTCGAAACCGCCATTCCTTAGCTAATA